>Ga0137431_1000844_pt1 | contig 10157 bp, 14 predicted proteins | sample EasRivERMZT800_2_FD_104646 | JGI IMG/M metagenome (GOLD analysis project Ga0137431, IMG submission 104646) | Soil microbial communities from meander-bound floodplain in the East River, Colorado, USA - East River MetaG ERMZT800_2 | ecosystem: Environmental > Terrestrial > Soil > Floodplain ... | reverse complement strand
TTTTATTAACGAATTTAATGGGCCGGACTGGTTTTGTAAGAAAAAGTGGTATGTTTTTGTGACAAGCTGGGTTGTCTTTGGGGGGTGTAAAATTTAGATATGATTAAGATAAGTGACGGTCTGACTAGCACTTCTTGGCCCGCATTCTCACCAGACTGTAGGTTGTAGGTCACACCCTAGCATCACTTACGTAAAGAGGAACTTATTTTCGTCGCTCATGGCGTATTGAACCTCTCATAAAAAACAAAACCCGCATGAAGTTAATCATTGCGGGTGTTGCCGTCGTGGGGAGGGACTCAGCCTGTATGGCTCTCTCTTTTCAGAGAAGGTATCAACTTACATTGCCCAATAAGAGCAGTTCAGATGATATTATTAATATAATATACTTAAGTGGAATTGTCAAGCACTTAATGAAAATATTTCATATTAACTAGCTAAAACATATAGTTAAGATAATAATATGAATGATTTCGCGCCCTTATAGACTGGCCGCCCCAAGCTATTAATATAATAGGCTGGTCTATAACGGCCTTGCGACATGATGTTAATCGGGCCGTATTAACAGTAATGCTTATATTAGCTAGTACTAATCAACCTGATAAAGCAGTACATAAGAGCTATAAGCCTGTATCCTTGGGACGCTCTTATTGATAGCTCATATAAGCAGTATAACTAAAGCAGTATATAGCTAGCTAATAACTGCCTATATAAGGTTGACTTTGGCCGACTACCTCGTCATCATAGCATGCGGTTTAGATGTTGTCAATAATTATTTCAGACGGGATGGTATTATTATTTGCCTTAATATCTAAGTAGTTAATATTATATAAGAAGTATGATGTTGACAATTTAAAAATGTTATGTTAGATTAGGTAAATCTAATTAAGTAAGACTGAAAGTCTATTAATGTCTAAATTATTTAAATCCCGCCACATGCCATATCGCCTCTTAGTTAAACTCTTGTATAAGGGCCAGAATGACCGTCTGGGCGAGTTATTCGTCTGGAGAAGGGTAAGCCTGCCCGAAGTGGCTAAATCGCTTAGGTGCTCAAATTCACGCGTTATAGAGGCACTTGATTGGCTGCAGGCATTAGGTATGATTTCATACCATCAGACTGATAAGAAAGAACTTGTCATTAAAGTAGCTTTACCTACGGATGTATAGAATGAAAAAAGTTAATGATACTGATATTATAGAACTGAAGAAACAGGTTGACCTGGTCTTTGTACCAAACCCTTTGATGCGCGCATGTAAAGCTAGGTTCTGGAAACGGATTGACTTTGACCCATCGCTCGCGGACAGAGTGACATTAGCCGCGGCGGTGCAGCTGACTAATAACACTCAGCTGAATAGCTGGTGGAAGCTTGAGGGTTTTGTTGATTGGTTCTGTAACAAGGACGAAGCCTCAGAGCGCATCGAGTATCTTTATATGCTCTGGATGGATAAGGCTGAGGAACTATTACTTAATCCTGAGGCTAATCATAACGCAATCGTGCAAATCGGTAAGATTATCGCACAGTTATCAGGCCGGGACCAGCAAGAGAACTTTTCTGATGCAAACATTCAGAAAATGTCTCGTCAGCAATTACAGGCATTTATTGAGAAGGCGGCACCTCGCTTGTTAAGGAACGTCACTAAGACTGAAACTGACGGGGCGGCTGATGGAACGACCTAACGACCTGCATACATGGGTAATTTATAAGGACGGATGGATTTGCGATAGTTGCGGTTGCTGCGATGAGGATAATTGCTCACGGTGCGGCGAGCACGGAACTGCCTGGGACAAGCCTTGCGAGAAGTCAAATGGCTAGGTTAAGTAAGGACCACTTAGATAAGTTTTATGATTATGATATATGGCTGGAGGGCCGAACCCTCTATATAGGGTCTATTTCGACCCACACGCTCTCTGATGTGTATGGGGCGGATGAGATATCCCCGCTGACCACAGAACGCGTCATTAAAGGATTAGCCCTGTTAGAAACGAAGCCAGAAGAGCCCATCAAGATTGTTCTGAACAGTCCGGGGGGCGACGTATATCAAGGTCTAGCTATTTATGATGCAATTAAGAGAAGTCCGTGTCATGTTGAAATTTTAGCTACCGGGCAGTGTATGTCTGCGGCCAGCATTATATTACAGGCGGCGGATAAACGCACCTTAAGTAAGCACTGTATCGTTATGGTCCATGACGGACAAGACGAAGTCGCCGGGAGTCCTAATGACACGCTTAACTGGGCGAAGTTTGGGCAACATATTAATAAGATGATGTATAATATATATGCAGAAGGTTCAGGTAAACCAAGTAGTTACTGGCAAAAAAAGTGTCAGAAGGATTATATTTTAACGGCTGAACAGGCTGTTGCTGAGGGCTTAGCAGATGAGATTATTTAATTATGTTGACATTCTGAAAGATTTGGGTTAATATATGGTTGTAGCTAAAGGACCATTAGGCAGTCCCCTCCCCGTCGGTAAGACCTTCCCGGTCTTAAAGAACAGCCCAACCGCGGCTGGTTCAGACACCCATCAGTTTGGTGTTGACGCAGACGGTGTGCTGGTAAGCGTTAATGTAATTTCAGTTACCGGAAGTGTTAACGTCGTAGTTGATACCCTGGGCAACGAGGACGAGCGTAATGTTATTACGTTCCCTAGTATAACCTCCCCAACCGCTGAGCCAGTAATAAGGACCGCTGTAAACATCTTATCTACGATAAGAGTCACGGTCAGCTACACAGGTTCATGTGAATACGAAATCAGGGCGCGGGGAATTAGCCGAGGCGGTGCGGGCGCAGATGACGCCCAAATTGAGGTGGACTTAACCCCTCTATTAGTCACTAATCCGACAATTCAGAATTTTATATTAACCACGGCAGGCGCGGAGCAGGCCGTGGTGTTACCGTCTGTAAAACGTTTTAGATTTCAGGCGCTTAATACTGCAAAATTACAGTATGCATATATCTCAGGCGAGTCAGGCACAACCTTTGTTACAGTCTTCCCCACAAATACAGAGGAAGAAACTAACATAAACTCTGACGCCTCTTTAACCTTATACTTACAAAGCAATAAAGACAATACCCCAGTCCAGTTGATATATTGGACATAATCTTAAGAAAGGATTAATTTAATGGGATGGAAGAATAGAATATTTTTTGACATCGCGGAGGCTTTCACCGAAAGTGATACTATTGGCGGGTTTGTATTAGACCCTACTGGTACGCTTATCGACCCACGCGACATCCGTGCATTAACAAATGCGGATGTAGTTACAGCGGAACAAGGAACGTCCCCATGGGTTATCGGCGACGGCGGTGGTTCAATCACTGTTGACGCAGTTGACTTGGACATCAGAGATTTAGATAGCGCTACGGACTCTGTAACTGTAGTTCAGGGCACCAGTCCTTGGGTTATTGGTGATGGTGGCGGCTCGATTACTGTCGATGCTGTTGACCTTGACATTCGTGACCTTGATGCCGCTCAAGATAGCGTGCAGGCATGGGCACATGATGGAGCCGGTACAGCTATCACTAGTACGGTAGTTGGCGCAGACACTGGTCTTGATGTTAACATCTTGAACTCGCTTACTGTTGACATAAACGGTGTTTATAACGTAGGCACTAACCCAGACCCAGATAACGTGGGTATGATTGCGCATGCACGTTCTGCCGCGCCTGGTGATGCTGACCAAACTTTTAGGTCAACTGGTGGGGCCGCTTCTGCTGATGCAGTAGTTGCCGCGAACGTCCAAGGCTTGGATGTTAACGCATTTGGTATGGCTTATAACGGAACCACTTGGGACCGTAACCGCTCTAGAAACAGCGAACTCTTAGTTAACGATACAGCTAACATTGCTATCTTGCAGACGCAAAAAGATGTTACGACTACAACTGGCGCTCTCTTGGCTTCTCAGCTTGCTAACCGTAAATATCTCTTGATTCAGAACAGCGGTTCTGGTATCATCTATATCGGTGCAGCAGGTGTAACGACCGCTAACGGTTTCCCTCTCGGTTCAGGCTCGGTTGCCGAACTTAGATGCGGACCAGCAGTTTCTGTTCATGCAGTAACCAACACTGGTACTCGTGATGCACGGTTGCTTGAGCTAAGCTAAGTTTTAAAAATTTAAGGAGTGAGTATGAGCGGCTTTACGGAAGAAGATGTTAAGAAGCTACGGGAGTTTGGTTACCTGTTAAATCAGAAGGCCAGATTCGACGATATGTCTATTAGCGATTCAGCAAAGTTAATCTCATACTTACAATTCTATAACCAATTGGCCTCTAAAGTTGAAGACCACGTGATGGAAGTTGTAAAACTACATCAAGCGGATAAGGCTAAAGCTAAAAAGAGTTAACCATGAGCTTTGGCTCTTCTGGTAGTTTTAGTGATGTCGTTGATGGCAGCTATATATCTACCGTCATAACTGTTGGTACCTCTCAGGTGCAAGCTTGTGTTGGCGGGTCTAACTTAGCTAATCGCCAAGAAATTATTATCTATAACGACAGTTTAGCAACTATTTATTACGGCCCTTCAGGTGTCACCACGACGGGTGCCACAAAAGGCATCCCCATCGCTCCAGGCGGCTTTGTAAACCTTCCTTTTGGTACCGATATCGGCCTATTCTTAATCGCAGGTTCTGCGAGCAACTCAGTTATAGTGCAGGAGTTAGGTTAACGTATGGCTATTAGTCAAGGCTCCACTCAGACTTCAGTCGTAGACCAGGCCACCGGAAATAAAGCCGGGGTAACAGGCGACCGATTAAAAGTTGATACCACGATATCAAGTATCTCTGGCGCTGTTACAGCGTCCTTTAGTAGCAAGACTAGAGTGGACCTCGTAACCACCCCTGTCCCCCTTTCCACCGGAAGCTACACCACAGTTTATACTTACTCTGGCTCAGGTTATCTTTTAGGATTTAGCGCTGAATTTAACAACGCGGCAGTTTTATTTAGACTACAAGTTGATGGCGAGAATATTATGACTGGGCAGACTTTAACCACTTTAGGCGGCTTTCAGTCAACCTCAAATAGTACTGACCGTCGTCAATCAGGTAGCGGGATTGTTATTAACGGCGCTAACATTGATTGGTCTCTTAAACAACCAATAAAATTTAATAGCAGTATAACCATTGCAGCTGATGCAAATGGCGGTATTTTATTTGCCAGACAGCTAACTCAAGCTCTCGTTTACATTATCAAGGAAACGTAAATGGAAGAACTGACAATAGCCACGTGGACCGAGTTTAAAACTTTAGCTATCGCTAAACAATTAGGTCTTCAGTACATTGAATTTCCTACTCGATACGATATCTATTTAAACGAAGGCGTATTAGTTTGGAGTATTAGTTTAATCAAGGACGAACAGGCTGATGTGGTTGATTTTGAAACTAACTATAAAGCTCTGTCTAATAAGCCTAGTTTCTTCTTAGGTCAATTCAGAAACAAGTATAGAAATATTACAGGCAATACTACTGTTACTGTTAAATCTGGAAATGGTGTGGTGCGTGGAATTAGTATTAACAACAACACGACTGGCGGCACTATTACAGTTTATGATAATACCGCAGCTTCTGGAACTAAAATTGCCACATTTGAGATTGGTACCCCTTCTGGCGGACTATTAAGTAGCTCAGGTCAGCCTGGTCCAAACTTTATACCGATGGTTGCAGAATTTGCTATTGGACTGACTGTAGTAACTAGCGGTTCTAATAGTAACAATATTACGGTGTATTACGTATAATGACAAACATTACTTTAGATTGGACTGATTTTAAAGATAAAGTCGATTATCATGAGTTATCTATTTCATACGCAGATAAAAATGGTAACTATTATTTATTTACATATAAAGACACTTTTGAATATGTTTGCGTTTTAGATAAATTAGACGCAGATGATTTTATGGATAATTATCAACAAGAAGCCACATTAATTTAATAACATTATCTAGGAGATAATAATAAATGGCAAATTCATACACCCCGCAAGACTTTCGATTAGTTAAGCCAACGAAGGTTCTTGGGGCCAGCTTAACAAACGAAGCAATCAGCAATGAAATTGGACTGACTTATAACGGTTCGTTAAACCTACGAGTTGATGTTGTCACCTCTGCTGTTACAGTTGGTGCCGGTATCACTGTTAAATTGCAAATGCGCTCAGGTAACTTTGAGGCTTGGGCTGATGTAGCTGGTGCAAATGCTAGCGCTTCAGTTACTGCTGCTGGTACCTTTAGCATGCGTCAAAACGTTGAAGTGGCCGCTGACCAAGCGAACATGCCTCTAAAGAAGCAAGTACGTGTAGTCGCCACCACTGGCGCTGGTTCTGCTGTCACGATTAATGAAGTCCGCTGCTCACAAGGAATGTAATTCCTGTGTCAAGTGCCGACCGTCAATTAGCTGCAGCTCTCTCACGCTTAGAAAAGCTTGAGAAGCGGGATAGCTTTGACCCTTCAGTACCTGACAGTAAGCCCACTAAAGCTCAGCAAGAGTTCTTTAGTGACATAGGCCGCTTTAAGCAGCGTGTTATCCGTGCAGGTAACCGTTCTGGTAAGTCTGCTTGTCCTGCGCGAGAGATTGCGTGGATTTTAAATGAGGACCATCCAGGTTGGCGGCGTCCAGATTCATGGGGCGGCACACCGATTCTTATCATTGTCGCAGGACAGGATAGGAAGATGATGGAAATTGAGCTTTGGGGAAAGAAGATTTCACCATTTTTGCATAATGGCGAGTGGCGAGAGTCAAAAGTTGCTGGCTCATTACAGTATGCAGAGAATAAAAGAACGGGCGATAAGGTTGTTTTCTTAACTCACGCCGACTCAAGCGAGAAAAACCGAAAGCACATGCAAGGTTATACCGCGCATTATGTGTGGATTGATGAGATGCCCGCGAGCGCAGCCCTGTATGACGAGATTAGGCTAAGGGCAAGCGCGCCAGACGCTATGTTCGTTGCGACGTTCACACCAAAGTTTAGGTCTGAAGAGATTAAACGTGCGGTTGACACCTTAAAAGAGCCTTTCGGTAAGTTATATAGATTTAAACGCCTTGACAACCCTTTATATAAGGGGCGCGAGGATGAAGTTTTAGCAGAGCTTGAAGGATTTAGCGAAGGTTATCGTCGCTCAGTGCTTGACGGTGACTGGTTTATTGGCGATTCTGCTGTTTATCAGTGGGAGCCGGAAAAAATGATTGAAAGTCCTGGAGATTTATATCATCCAGGGTGGCGTCATGTGGTTTCTGTGGACCCGGCGCTAAAAAGTAAGTTCGGATTTAGTTTATGGGCTGAGCGTCCTACAGATGGTATTTGGTTCATGGTCAAAGCGCGGTATATCGAGGACATTTTCGCGCCTGACGATATGGTCGAGGAAGTTAAGAAAGAAATTGCAGGATATAACATTATCCGTAGGATTTCTGACCCTGAGGCCAGTTGGTTCATAGGACAGGCCTCTAAGGCTCAGTTGAATTTCATATTCCCTCCAGATAAAGCTAATAGGAAGGCCGAACTTATTAAAAATGCTCAGCAAGCTCTATCAAAAGGCGAGGTAAAAATCGCGCCATGGTGTATTGAGTTCTTTAATGAGATTAGTTCTTGCCAATGGGCCGAGGGCGCAGACAGAATTGTTAATGCATCAAGTTATCATATCATGGATTGCTGGCATTACTTCACAGACCTTAGACCCAAGTTTGACCCAAGCTCTGTTCCGCAGACCTGGGAAGCAGAATTAAGATTAGCGAATGCTAAACGTAAGAAGATGGAAAATCAGCAGGCTAAGATGTCTAAGGGTGGGCGCGTTAAGCCTATAAGACAGTGGCAGCGAAGAGGAAATTACAAATTATGGAACTAATGGTTATTTACATGTTACTAATGACTTTTGCTTTAAATGGTTTGATTTTTGTTGGAATGTTAAATCGGCAGAAAATCTTAGAAAGACGGTTAGCCGAGTCTATCAGGCAGTTTAATGTTATCGCTATCTCAAGAGGCCGGTAATGAAATTAAATATATCGATAATCACTGAACCAGTTAAGCCAGTTAAAAATAAACGCGAATATAAAGAAGTACCTGACGACTATAAGCGTTGTTCTATTTTAGATAAAGTAAAAGATTACGCTAAATGTGTCGATTCTGATGAGGATAGCGCAAAAGAATGGTACTACTTACAGCGGCTTTACGAGAAGTTACAAGATGTTAAGAAGTTATCAAAAGAGCAAGAACAAATAGTTTATATCATTGAGCCACTTATCTTAAAGTATAATACGAATGCCAAAGATATTGATGGTTCTAAAATGTTACGCGGTAAGGATTACCTTACCGAACGAAGAAAAGAGAAATAAGATGGCTTACTTACAAGTTTGGCAGCCTGAAGAGGCACAAAAAGAATTACAAAGACGCTTAAGCCAATCCATGTCGTCTCGAAATAAAGTCGAGCGTCAATGGGAACGTAACGAGCGTACTTTGTTTAATAAAGGCGGCCCAGTTAGTGCAATTAATGATGTATCGATAAGTTTCGATTCAGACCTACAAGCTATGGACACTCCCGAGAATAACGAGAGTAACATTGGTACGAATTACAGCATGAAGAACGTCAGGCTGATTCATGCTCAGTTAAGCGCAAACCCCCCTAGCGTGGTACCTAGACCAACTAGTAATGACCCAGAAGACCGCAGACGCGCAGATGCCTCAGACAGACTTGTTCGGTATGCAATGCGTCAATATAGCATGCAAGAACGCCAAGATATGGTCAACCTCAATACGCTGATTTATGGTTCTGGTTTTGCTAAGCACATGTGGGATAAAGATTCCGGCGAAATCACGGACATTGATGAAGAAACCGGCGAGCTTACAATGGAGGGCGACTATAGTTATACTGTTCCTTCCGTTTGGAACATTTATCTAGATGCGGAAGCTACTGCATGGGAAGACGTTAGGTTTATTTTCGAACGTATCGTTATGCCATACGAACAAGCGTGCTTTCTCTACCCCGAAAAAGAAGAGCTGTTAAAGAAATACAGGATTCAAAACGGTCAGACTGTAAATAGTCAAAATAGTGGTCGTGCATCAAGTACTTTAGAAAAGTATTATTACGACTCTGTTGAGTTGTATCAGTACTGGGAAAAAGGCCTCCCTTTAAACGGCATGATGGGCCGGTTTTGTGTTTGCACAGTTAACGGTGAATTAGTTACTAAGGTTGAAAAGAATCCAGAAAGCTACAGCCCCCCTAAGATTGATAAAGACCTGAGACAACATAAATCTCTGCCTAAAGCTGTGTTGCCTTTCAGTATTCTTACTGACCTAGACGTGCCAGGACAAGTATGGGGTAAGTCAAGTATTGAGTTTGCTGCATCAATGCAAGATAACTTAAACCGCACTGACTCTGTCATGCTTGAGAATATTAAAGCTCACGGTGTTGCTCGCTTAATCTTGCCTGAGGGTGCTGAGGTGGCGGACGATTCGATTACCAATTCACCTTATGATATTATTAAGATGACGGGCTCGATGCCTGCTCACTTTATGGAACCAATGCCTCTCCCTCCTGCAATGACTGAGATTCGCGCTAAGATGCGTGAAGGTATTGATGACATGTTTGGTGTTAATGAGAGCATGTTTGGTCAGCAATCTCGTGAACAGAGTGGCTTTTCTATGCAGTACGCGACTAACCAAGGTAACATGATTAGACGCCGCTTGTTCAATAAGTACGTTTTATTTGTTGAATCTATTTATAAACGCTTTTTAATGATTGTTCAAAAGCACTGGGACACGCCACGAACCATCCATGTTTTAGGAAAAGAGAAGGCATTTGAGGCGATTGACATAAAAGGTGCCGACATTGAGGGCGGATATGACCTTGTGGTTGAGTACGGTACTAGCTTCAGCTTAGACCCAATTACCAGACGTGAAGAGATTCTCACGTTGGTTCCTTTGTTTAAAGAAGCGGGCATGGAGACACGCCAACTATTGCAAATGCTTAAGCTTAATGAATTGCCTAGTATGTTCGATGAGTTACAGCTTGCTGAAGACCGTCAGAGAGAGACCTTTGAGGAGATGATTGCCTCTAATATCTATATCAAGCCTGGCGAATTGCAAGACCACGTAAATATGTTAATGTTTGCGTATAGATACGTCATGACGACTGAGTATAAGTACCTGACCGAAGAAGATAAGGCTCTTATTGACCGCCAT
>Ga0137431_1000843_pt1 | contig 10157 bp, 8 predicted proteins | sample EasRivERMZT800_2_FD_104646 | JGI IMG/M metagenome (GOLD analysis project Ga0137431, IMG submission 104646) | Soil microbial communities from meander-bound floodplain in the East River, Colorado, USA - East River MetaG ERMZT800_2 | ecosystem: Environmental > Terrestrial > Soil > Floodplain ... | reverse complement strand
ATCTCGTTCCATGAGCACAGGACAGCCAATATTCCAAGGAAAAATGTGAGCAATAGCATTAATGTACTTAATCCGTCCAATGCTACGTGAAAGCTGATCCCAAAATTTGGAATCCAGGCTACCTGGTAATTAATGATCCAGTTTTGATTTCCGCTTACTGATCCGCGATGCTGGATCCATAAATTGCAAATGACAATAAAATCAATGATCACAGCAACCAGGGCGATCCATTTTGCCAATTGGCTGTTCCAGCGTGATGCTATCCAGGCCAGCAATCCGCCAATCAGCAAAATACATATCATCCATGCGAGTATCATACAATAGAAATTATTTGGCCCCATCCCGACCTTCCCCGAAGGGCAAGGCCACCATCACTCAATGCCTCATTTATTGAATATTCACTGTTCATCAGCAATTGTCAAGCTCTTAGAACTCGGTCACAAAAAAACTCTTCAATCCTCGGATCTTCCAAAATCTCCCCTTCGGGGAGGTTGGAGGGGCTACAACAGCAGCTGCAAAGTCAATATGAATAATATCCCAATTAAAACTCCTGCGATATACCAACGCAATGAACCGTTTTGAGATACAGATAATAACCGATTCAATGCCTGGTTTGCTTTTGCTATACCATTATAAAGCTTATCAAATACATCAGCTTTGTTAACCCGGGTAATAAATAAAAATGGTTTTACAAACACAACATCGTACAGGTAATCGAACCCCCAGCCACTAAAGAAAAAGTGACGTATGCTCATCAGCGTGGGAGATTGTTTCCATTTTTCAATCACGGCTTTGTTGCGATAGTATATTTCGTACCCGATGAAAACGGCAAACACTGTCACGACAGCCGCTACGATCTGAAAGATAGATTCTGGTAATATCCCGTCTTTCAAAAGAGTGCCAGGCAAAACTTTTTCAACAAAATCAGAGAATAATGTCAGGTGAATGAGATTATGAGGCCATTCAATAAATCCGGCTACAATCGATAAAATAGCCAGTATGATCAATGGCGTTGTCATTAATTTGCCGGGATGAGCTGTTACCTCGGTTTTCATTTCTCCCCAGAAAACAACAAGCATCAACCGGGTAGTATAGAGCGCAGTAATAAAAGCGCCTGTAATTGCTACTATCCAAAGCATAGGATTTCCGTTGACGGCACTCCAGGAGTACCATAAAATGGGATCCTTACTAAAAAAACCTGCACTGACCAGGGGCAAAGCAGCTAAAGCCGCCGCCCCGGCAAGAAAGCATCGAAACACCAGGGGCATTTTATTCTTTAGTCCCCCCATTTTGAAAATATTATGCTCATGGTGCAAAGATTCAATTACAGCTCCGGCTGCAAGGAACAATAACGCCTTGAAAAACGCATGGGTAAAAAAATGAAAAATGGCAGCACCCCAGGCTCCTAGCCCAAGTGCCAGGAACATATATCCTATCTGGCTAATAGTAGAGTAAGCCAATATCCTTTTAATATCGGTTTGTACGATTGCGCTGAAGCCGGCAATAAATAAGGTTAGAGCACCCACCACTGCGGTAACATCCATTGCTATCGGTGAAAGTTGAAATACCACATGCATACGTGCAATAAGATACACACCGGCAGTTACCATGGTGGCTGCATGTATCAATGCACTCACCGGCGAAGGACCAGCCATGGCATCAGGCAACCAGGTTTGCAACGGAAGTTGCGCTGATTTACCCATACCGCCTGCCAACAGTAATAAGGCAATTAGTGTAATATTCGAAGGATTGTCCCCAAAATGTTTTGGCGATTGCCCGAGTATCTCCGGTATATTCAGCGTACCTAATTCCATAAATAAAAGAAACAGCCCAATTGCCATAGCAGTATCGCCTATCCGGGTAATATAAAACGCCTTGTTGGCGGCCTGACAATTGGCAGGGGTTTCATACCAGAAGCCGATCAATAAATAACTGCAAAGCCCCACTCCTTCCCATCCAAGATACATCAACACTAGATTGTCGGCCATTACCAGCAGCAACATGGCACAAACGAACAAATTCATACTCGCAAAAAAGCGGGCATAATCCCTGTCGTGGCTCATAAAAGCGGTGGAGTAAATGTGGATCAATGCTCCAACAAATGTGATAATGAATACAAACACCATTGAAAGTGCGTCTATCCGAAGACTTACAGAAACTGATAAGTTTTCTGTACTCACCCATTGCCAAAGCGTTTGTGTGTACGCTTCCCCGGCGGGTGGTGTTTGCATAAATTGAACACCCAGTATGATCGCGATGACTGCAGCGGCACTTACACTACCGGCGCCAGTGAGGGCGATCGCATTTTTGGAAAGCCTCTTCCCTGCCAGCGAAAGCATCAGAAAACCAGCCAGGGGCAATGCAGGGATCAACGCAAGCAGGTTGTTCATGTATACAATATTTGATTCAATTAAAACCCTTTAGTGTGCAATCGGCTCCAACCGTCGAATCTAATTTCTCATTTGCACATTTATTTCTCAGCACATTAATCTTTCAATTGTCTCAGTTTTTCCACATCCAGTGTTTTATGCTGGTGAAAAGCCTGTAGCACCAACGCCAGCCCAATGGAAACCTCCGCTGCTGCCATCGCTAATATGAAAAGGAACATCACCTGTCCATCGGGCTGTTGCCATTTTGCTCCCGCTGCCACAAATGCCAAGCCTGCCGCATTAAGCATCACTTCTATTGAAATCAGAATAAAAATGACATTCTTCCTTGTCAGCGCCCCAACCAGTCCCAACACAAAGAGTATCGCGGCTACAATCAGTACCATATTTGCATTAAAAGAGTTCATGGTTGATTCCTGGGTGAAAATATTAAATTAACGTTTCAAATAATTCAACACATAACAATCGGCTCTAAACACTTACCTCGTTCTCTTTTATTTCTGTTTCCTGTTGCGTAGTTTTAGTCTCTTCCTTATCTAACAGAAACCGGTGCAATGTTCTTTTTTTGTGCTGACCAATATGCGCCGCTCCCACAATGCCCGCCATCAGAAGGAAACCGACCAGTTCCAAAGCAATAATGTATTCCCGATAAAGTGAAAGCGCAACTTTACGCGGTTCCACTACCGAGACAGCCATTGATGAGCCGGTTCCGTTTGTGAGCAAAATTATCATCTCCACTAACAACGCAAGCGCTAACAAAGAAGGTCCTATCCATACTTTCGGCTGCAACCATTGCTTTTCCTGTTCGGCTGTATCCTGGCCCAGGTTCAGCATCATCACTACAAAAATGAATAATACTATTATGGCGCCGGCATACACTATTACTTCAAGGGCTGAAACAAATGGCGCTCCCAACGATAAAAAAATCATGGCCACTGAAAGAAAAGAAACTACCAGATACAGTAAGGCATGAATAGGTTTATATCGTGTAATAACCATAATGGTAGCAAGAATGGCAACGAGGGATGATATGTAGAATAAAGTTGACAAGTTCTTAAATTAAAGCTGAGGGCTTCGGACTATGATTGATACCGTTTCATTTGACACTGGATTCATTTGCTCAGCAAAAGATTAGTGGATTAGCACATTTTTTTATGGAAGCAAACTCTTTATATCCACCGGCAACTCTTCGTTTTCTCCTTCGCCTTTTTCTTTCACACCCACATCCAATCCCGCGACTTTATAAAAATTATATCCAGGGTATTTTCCCTGGCTATCAATCAGCAAATCCTCTTTTTCAAACACCAGGTTTTGCCTGTTGTATTCGGCCATTTCAAAATCGGGAATCAGCTGAATCGCATATGTGGGACAAGCCTCTTCACAATATCCGCAAAAAATACATCGGGAAAAATTGATGCGGAATGTTTCGGGATATCTTCTTCCGTTCTCATCTTCGGTGGCCTGCAATGCAATGCAATCAACCGGGCAGGCAACAGCACAGAGATAACAGCCCACGCAGCGTTCGCCGCCGTCAGGGTCTTTGGTAAGTACTATACGACCCCGCCAGCGTGGATGCAGCTTTATTTTTTCTTCGGGATATTCAATAGTTACTTTCTTTCGAAACAAGTGTTTAAAGACCAACCACATTGTCCGGAAATGACTAATCATATAAACGAGTTTGTTATTTATTCAAGGCTTCGTGAATCGCCAATAGTGAATAGTGAATGCTGTTTACACACATCACTTTCGTTACTTACTTTTTTTTCAGATCATCCATTCTCATATTATCACATTTCAAATTAGCAACTTCTTACATTCCTTTTAGCCATAATGCCACAGCTCCTGTTACCAATAAATTCAACAGTACTAAGGGCAACAACCATTTCCAGCCATACTCCATCAATTGATCATAACGTGGCCGGGGAAGCGATGCCCTTAGTAGTATGAACAAACCAATAAACAAAAATGTCTTCAGGAAGAACCATGCCCACGGCGGCAAAAATGAAGGACCTAACCAGCCTCCGAAAAATAAGGTCGCAGTCATTGCCGAGATCAATGTAATGCCCAGGTATTCTCCAATAAAAAACATTCCGAATTTCATCCCGGAATATTCTGCATGATAACCGGCAATCAATTCACTTTCTGCTTCCGGTATGTCAAACGGTAAACGATGAGTTTCCGCTATTCCTGCAATGAAAAAAATGATAAAGCCCAGAGGCTGCGTTACAATGAACCACATGCTTTTTTGTGCTTCTACAATTTCACCCAGGTTGAAAGAACCTGTAAGCATTACCACTCCCATCAGTGATAATCCCATGAAAACTTCATAAGCGATCATCTGGGATGCTCCTCTCAGGGCACCCAGCAAAGCATATTTATTATTGGAGGCCCATCCTCCCAGTACGATGCTATACACACCTAATGAAGACATAGCCAGGAAGAATAATATGCCGATATTCAAATCAGCTACCACGATACCCGGCGCAAACGGAATAATAACGAAACTCAATAATACGCTTCCTACCACAATTGCTGGTGCCGTTATGAATACCCACCTGTCAGCAAAGGGAGGTATCCAGTCCTCTTTAAAAAATAATTTCAAGGTATCAGCCAATACAATAAAAATTCCCAATGGTCCGGCACGGTTCGGGCCCAGCCTGTCCTGCCATAATGCTAAAAGTCTTCGCTCTACCCAAATAAGCCCGGCGGCTATATTCAAAAGAACAAACAATACGCCGAGCACAATCCATATATGTTGCATAACAGTCATGGAAGTGAATTGTCAATGGTGAATAGTGAATGTCATTAAAGTAATATGAGTCATCCTGCTCTTTATTAAAAAATACTGCTCAGATTTCACTTAAAAGATCCCAATTACGCATTTTCATTCCTAAAACCGATTTTAACTTTTAATACTCCACGTTAAAGGTCGGGGCTTAAAGTTGCCCAACTTCCCCAGTCCATCGCCTCCACTCCTCTTAATCCCGCTGACACAAGTGCAATTCCGTTGCACAACTCTTTTTTCATTTTAACAGGGAGTGAATATTTTCTTTCTTTAATCTCAATCTTTACAACAGCGTTTTCAATTAGTCCCAACTGATCCATATCATTTGTTGACAAAAAGATATAAGCTTCCGGAGAAAGCTTCTCTACACCTTTTGTGTATATGCTTAATTCGCCGGAACCAAACACGTCGTATTGAGGTAATAAAAGCCATTTTTGTGATCTTGATTTAAAAGCTTCAGGCCTGTCTGTAAAATACGAAGGAGCCGATTCAGCTTTCATTCTGAATAACTTTACTCCCGGATTTCCCTTTTGCAGTAACCCGCCCACTTCTTCCTGGTATTTGTTTACTGATTGAATCGAATTCCATCCCGGTGCCCAGAAAAAAGGGATTGCTGAACCCGGAGGAATTCCCCTATAACCTTCCATTGTATATGTGAGAGGCGAATCACCGTCCTGCAATGGCTTAGGTTCACTGACATTAATATTGGCAAGCATAGCCGTGCGGCCGCTGTAGCGATGTGGTTCGCGGGGAATGAGTTGTCCATTTACACGCAGGTCATGCGGCAGCGCTGAGTTTGATATGCCTGTAAATTGTGGGAGAGTGTTTTCAAGTTCTTTCAATATCTCGTCGGGATGAGGATCCCGGCCATTTGCCGATTGGGAAAGCAAAGTTTTTACTTGCATCAACCACTTCCAGCTTTCTTTAATATACTTGCCGGAAGGAATATAAACCTGGTAGAAATGCTGGGCACGCCCTTCATTGTTAACTAGCGTACCATCTGCTTCAGCGAACGTTGCAGCCGGGATAAGTACATTTGCCCTCTCTGTAGTTTTATTAATTAGCGAATCCAACACTATAATGTTTTTACAGCGGCTAAAGAAAGCATTGACTTTTTCCGGGGTTATATTCCGGTATAGATCATTTTCAACAATGATAGCAGTAATGTTTTCTTCCAGCTGTACTCGAGTCAGAGCCTGGTCGAATGAGGAGTTTTTCATCATAGCCAGTCCCATACTGTTACATTCGGGTAACACGTAACAAAGACCCGCATTTCTTTCAGTTGTCGTCAATGCAGCAGCAATGGTAAAACTTGCCCGGATGATCGCCTGGTTATAACAGGAGATTCCACTGATAATTACCGGGTGTCTGGCCTTTTGCAAAGCATCAGAAATAATTTTTGCCTTTGAAAGTAAAGCTTCATCCGCATTAGGATCCGAAGGCAAAGAAGAATTAAGGAAGGAAGCGACTATAAATCCGAGCCTGGCAATATCATCCGGCGCTGCATGATGTACCGAAGTTGCTATTTCATCGATCTGCGAAGAAACGACCGTCCAATTTGCAAGAAACCCTTTGTCCTCCTGAACCACTTCCTTTACTGCGGCATCATTCCATACCGGTATCGGTACTTGCTGCACAGCATCCATTGCGGCGGTCTTCATCACAGATTGACGGACAGCAAGGGCCATTACGGGAGCTGTGTTCCAGATATCTTCTCCAAGTATCAGCACCGCATCGGCCTGTTCTATATCTTTAAGAGATGCGCTTTGAACATTGCCGGTATTAAAAATGTCAACAATTAGTTTTTCCAAAAAAACCTGGTCGCCATCGATACCCTGGTAAAAATTTTCCCTACCAGTCAGTTGCATCAATACAAAATTAGTTTCCATTGAAGCCCTTGGTGAACCAATTCCTATTACAGTATTATTGGATAGAATTGCTTTTAGGTAATCGTTAAGATCTGTTTCGTCTGCGGCTTCGCCAGCACGGTCGCGGATGATGGGTCGGCTAATCCTGTTTTCACTATTCACAAACTCATAACCAAATCTACCCCGATCACAAAGAAAATAGCCGTTCACTTCATTATTATACCGGTTAGTAATGCAACGGATTTGACCATAACGCTCGCTCGCATTAATATTACATCCAAGGCTGCAATGATGGCAAACAGACGGAGCCGATGTCAAATCCCATTTGCGTGTGTAATGTTCCTTCAACGTTTTATCAGTAAAAACTCCCGTCGGACAAATTTCAACGAGGTTACCGCTGAACGGGCTTTCCAATACTCCGTCTTTTTCCCTTCCAAAATAAACATGATTATGAGCCGCAAAAACATTCAGGTCTTCCCCACCTGCATATTCCCGGTAAAACCGTACGCAGCGATAGCATTGAATGCACCTGTTCATTTCGTGGTGAATCAACGGCCCGAGATATTGATTGCGGTAAGTCCTTTTTTTGTAATTGTACCGCCGATAATCATGCCCGGCCATTACGGTCATATCCTGCAAATGACAACTACCACCTTCATCACAAACCGGGCAGTCATGCGGGTGATTGGTCATCAGCCACTCAATTACCTGTTCACGAAAAGCTTTGGACTTTGCATCATCAATTGAAATACGCAGCCCGTCTTTCACTCCTTCCATGCAGCTCATCATTATTTTACCGCTGGTATCATTTTCATCTTTGTACATGGTTATCGCACATTGCCTGCATGCACCCACGCTGTTCAAGGCAGGATGCCAGCAGAAATATGGCAGATCAAAACCCAAAGTCAAACAGGACTCGAGCAGGTTTTTACCAGGTTTTACGTCGTAAGGCTTATTATCAATAAAGATTTTCGGCATAATATATTTGAACCACAAAGTCGCAAGGGCACCAAGTGGCACTAAGTTTAAAGTATCATTCTTTTGATTCCATTTTTCATTAACGGTACATTAAAATTGATAAGAAATCCCAGTCTTTTACCTGTGAGTCTTAAATAGCTGAGCAATTGGGCCTCCCACTCAGGATGATAAATCTCCTGCGACTTAAATTCAACAATAACCAAATTATCAATCAATAAATCTAATCTTAACCCTTCATCTATTATCAACGAATTATAAACAATAGGCACCACCTTTTCTGTTTCAAAGAATATTTCTCTTTTTTTCAATTCATAATAAAAGCATTTTGAATACACACTCTCCGGTAGTCCCGGCCCAAGCTGCTTATGGATGTTTATAGCAATCCCATCAATCTCTTTTGCCAGGTATTCCTCCCTTGTGGAAAGCAATTTAAACTTTGTCTTCTTTTCTGTGTTTGTGTCTGCGTGGTTCAAACTAAGCATAAGGACATCTTTTTAGTTCAATATGCCTCTCAAAATCTTCCTTATAATATTTCAAGGCACTTTGTAATGGTTCCATGGCGCCGGGAGCCAGTGCACAAAATGTATTTCCGGGTCCCAGCAGTTCGCCATGCATTTCTAATATTTCAAGGTCGGCAGCTCTCCCCTCTCCCTTTTCAATACTAAACAAAATCTTTTCCACCCAGGGCAGGCCTTCACGACAGGGAGTACACCAACCGCAACTTTCCTGCGCAAAAAAATGTTGCAGGTTATGTACAAAGCCAACAGGACATGTCGCATCATCCATCACTATTAAGGTTCCTGTGCCCAGGCGACTTCCCGCAGCAGCTACGGATTTAAAATCCAGTTTTATATCAAGATGTTGTTCCGTTAAAAAATCGGTTGAAGCGCCACCGGGTAATACTCCTTTTAACTTATAACCATTCTTCATGCCACCTGCATGTTCTTCAATTAATTCCCTCATGGTAACTCCCATTGGCAGTTCCCAGGCACCGGGACGATTTACTTTTCCACTTACTCCGTAAATTTTTGTACCGCCGTCTTCGCTACTGCCCAGGCCTTTGAACCATTCGGCGCCATTGTTGACAATGTGCGGTACACAACAAAAAGTTTCCACATTATTTACGATCGTAGGTTTTCCAAATAATCCACTGATCTGAGGAAAAGGCGGTTTCGCTCTGGGTGTGGCTCTCTTTCCTTCAAGTGCATTCAATAAAGCAGTTTCCTCTCCGCACATGTATCTTCCCACACCAGTATGCAGGTGCATTTCCAAGGTGAATCCACTACCCAAAATATTTTTTCCGAGATAACCTGCCGCATAAGCTTCATCAATACTTTTTCGGATCAGCTGCGCGGCTTTGCGATAAGCCCATCTTAAAAATACATAAGAGATATCGGCCTGAATAGCATAAGCCGCTATGATCATTCCCTCAATCATCTGATGCGGATTGCCTTCGAGCAATAGCCTGTCCTTAAATGTGCCGGGTTCCATTTCATCCGCGTTTACGATTAAATATTTCGGACGCGGCGTGTCGTTTCCCATCGGTACAAAACTCCATTTCAGCCCCGTACTGAATCCACCACCACCACGTCCTTTAAGGTTGCTGTCCAGCACCATTTTCTGCACGTCCTGGGGTGATCCTTTTAGTGCTTTTCGAAGTGCAGCATAGCCTCCCGCCATCTCGTACTCTTTAAGATCGAGCGGCGGACGACCCGGATGTATATCTTTTGTAAGAGGATGTTCCATTATATTGAATAGCCAATTTTCAATCACGACTTGTGAGCTGTGAGTGAATTTCCAGGATTAGCAATCCTTGGTCACCACTCATCATTCACGATTATTATTCATATTTTTTCAAAATGTCATCAAGCATCTCCACGGTCGCATCCTGGTATAAATCTTCATCGATCATCAAAGCCGGGGCACGATCGCAGCAACCCAGGCAACAATTGGGCAGTAACGTGAAACATTGATCACTTGTCGTTTCTCCAAACTTTATACTCAATTTCTGCTGTAGCGTTTCCTGTATTTTTTTATACCCCATCACATAGCAAGAAATGCTATCGCACAACAAGATTACGTGACGTCCAACCGGTTTTCTAAAAATAAGATTGTAAAATGTGGCTACGCTGTCCACTT
>Ga0137431_1000840_pt1 | contig 10160 bp, 7 predicted proteins | sample EasRivERMZT800_2_FD_104646 | JGI IMG/M metagenome (GOLD analysis project Ga0137431, IMG submission 104646) | Soil microbial communities from meander-bound floodplain in the East River, Colorado, USA - East River MetaG ERMZT800_2 | ecosystem: Environmental > Terrestrial > Soil > Floodplain ... | reverse complement strand
GTATCGATGACAAACCGATTTAAGATAAGTCGTTTTCGTGTATTCGTAACGGGCGAAAACCTTGCGGAAATTTCTGACATAAAAAAATATATTGACCCCGAAGCAGTGGCGGATGGCTATGGATGGGCATACCCCTATCAACGTAAATACGCCTTCGGTATTAATCTTGATTTCTAAAACTCTTAACAACATCCAAATGAAAAGGAATCTTCTTTATATTATAACATTTCTTGCGATAGTATGGGTATTAACTTCCTGCAAGAAGGATTTTTTAGACCGTTTTCCGCAAACGTCAATTCCGCCTGAGTTATTTTTTAAGTCCGAACAGGACCTGGCATTGTACATTAATGGATTGCTATCATTGCCTTCGCGGGAAGGAGTATTTGTATTAGGGGACCAGAATACTGATGATAAGGCCACTACTGGTTACCAGGAAATAAATGCCATGATGACGACGTCACCCAGCGCCGAAACGATAATTGCAGGCTGGTCATATAACGACTGGAGGAGGCTTCGCGATATCAACTATTTTCTGGAGAATTATGACAGAGCATTAGAGCCACAAGCTGTCAAGGATCACTACGCAGGGTTGGCCCGATTTTACAAGGCAATCTTTTACATGGATAAAGTAAAACGTTTTTCAGATGTTCCCTGGTATTCAAAAACTCTTAATCCAACAGATGAAGCATTGAATAAAGGCCGTGATACAAGGGCCGTGGTTGTCGATAGCATCATGGCAGATCTTTCGTTTGCAGCAACTCACGTCAGGGCTAAGGGAGATGTGCCCGAAGGAACGCCATACGATATGGTTGTGAAATTGGTGCAGGCCAGGATTGCTTTGTACGAAGGCACTTATCGCCGATATCATCCGGAGCTCAGTCTTGAAGGTTCGGCTGCAACTTTCCTGACAATAGCGGCAGATGCGGCGAATGAAATAATTTCCTCGGGTCAATTCTCATTAGCGGGTGACTACGCCTCATTATTTAACAGTGCCGATTTAAGCGGCAACCCGGAGGTTTTGCTCGCGAGGATTTATAGCGATGAATTAGGCCTTGGTTCAAGCAATTATACATTTTTAGACTATGAAATGTCGCCTTCAAAAGATCTTGTACAGACTTACCTGATGGCCAACGGAAGTCGCTATACCGATCAGCCAGGCTATGAAACATTTCAATTTGTCAAGGAATTTCAAAATAGAGATCCACGCCTTTCAAAAACTTTGGTACCTCCGGGTTATGTAATAGCGGCAGAACAGGGGGGGGTCAGGCCGTATGTTCAAACGTTAAATCCGAAATTCAGCGGTTATCACCAGCTGAAAGGCTATATCAATACAATAGATCAAAAAATAGTTAATGACGCAGATTTTCCTGTCTATCGTTACGCAGAAGCATTATTAATTTATGCTGAAGCGAAAGCAGAATTAGGTTCCCTTACCCAGGGAGATTTGGACAATACGATCAATCTTTTGCGCGCAAGAGCAGGCATAACTACTCCTCTGGATATGGCCGCTGCTAATGCGGATCCCGATCCTGTATTAGCCGCCAAATATCCTGATGTGACCGGATCAAATAAAGGAGTGATACTGGAAATACGTCGTGAAAAAAGAGTTGAGTTTGCAGTGGAGGGATACCGCTTTGATGATCTGATGAGATGGCATGCTGGCAAACAATTGGAAAAAATTCAGGAAGGGTTATATTTCCCCGGTCTTGGTAATTTCGATCTTACGGGAGATGGAATAACCGATATTACCTTAATTGATAAGGATACACCTATACCCGACACACCACCAAACAATAGTTTAGGTGTACCTATCAAATACTACCAGGCCGGAACCGTTAATGATCCGGTATCGGTGTTTTTAAAGAACGGAACAGCCGGTGGTCCTATCGTCACGGAAAACGAAGTCCGAAACTTTGTAGAACCAAAGTTTTATTACAGACCAGTACCGGCATCGGAAATATCATTGAATCCTAATCTTGCTCCACAAATTTTTGGTTGGTAGAAAAGGATTGATCGTCTTTATGCTATAAATCTTTTAAAATATCGTAACGATAAATTTTTCTTAAGCGATTAGTTTTTGATGTAAATCGAGTAGGAGGATAGCGATTAGTTCGCTATCCGTCCTCTCACACCACCGTACGTACCGACCGGTATACGGCGGTTTGTCAGAATAATGGTAGCTGCACTTGCAGGGCGGCCTCATTTACTCGTTGCATCACTTAGCTCGGCTCCTTCTGTATGGCTTTCAACTTCCGGCTTCTAGCTCAATACAAAAGTTCTCTTACGTGGTTCGGCTATCATCGCTGTTGTGATAAACTCATAATGCCTTCGCCTTATTCTAACATTCAATCCTTCAGTTGTTGTGAGTCCTCTATCAATTCCGATAGCTCGTTACCCAACCTATTATGACTTCTGCTGACTTCTGCTCCTTAACGAAGAATCGTTGGCAGACCTCTCAGGGTAAGTGTATCCGCTTTCCATTCATGAGCCCGCTGTATTTACCTTTCTATATTCCGTACGATGAAGGGCTTTTGTTTCTTTGGCAACATCACCCATATAGACCCGCCTTGTTCACAGTTTCTGTTCGTCGGACCGAATGTTTGCCTCCAGCTTCCTTCGGATTCCACCTCGCAATGGACACCCTTGCTCTTGGCTAATGCTTCCCATCGTAAGGCGCATTCGGGATTTTCACCCTATAGCTGATACACATGCCTGACACACCATTAAGGGCAGGTGTAAACCTGCCCTTAATAATATTGATGATGAACTAACTACAATTAGAGGACATCGATTTGACGAAATCCAATGTTCGTTGACGTCGAGCCACTATGCCAGACTCAGCTGCGAAATTAATCAACGAAACCCTATGCAATCAAATATCATTTCAAAGCATCTCGTAAAATATTTTTTCTGATCATGCAGCCATTATAACGGGTTTTAATTTTGGAAGTTGATTTTCATGTAGATGCGAATTAATTTAACAAGGGTAGTTGATTAATTATACAAATACTAAAATATTTTGGTGGACATAGTGTGAAATTTAATTTGAAATATTATTTTAGTACCCGCATCCATACTACTGAAAACATGAAAACAACTCTGCTTAGTTTCTTTCTTTGTATTTTCTTTTTTAATCCCGGCGAAATTTATGAATTTAAAGTAAATTCTCTTAAGGATGATACACAAATTAACCTGTCTGATTTCAGAGGCAAAAAGATCCTGGTCGTTAATATTGCTTCCAAGTCGCCCTATACCTTTCAGATGGAACAGCTGGAAAATCTGTACAGCGCCTACAAAGGAAAGCTGGTAGTTGTCGGCCTTTCTGCCGGCGATGATTTTGAAGGACAGGAATTAAAAACCAACGCGGATATTCGTGATTTTTATACATACGTTTATAATATTAGTTTTCCTATGTCAGAAAAAGTAAGTGCACTCGGATCTATGCGTCATCCGATCTTTGCTTACCTGGTAGAAGAAGCTAAAAAGATGGGCATGGATGATCCCGTGATTAAATGGAACTTTACCAAATTCTTGCTGGATGAGAATGGTAAGCTGATGAAAGTTTTTGGCGCTGATATACTGCCCCTAAGCACCGATATCACCGACTTGCTCAATAATTCAAGAAACTGGGATTTAAATAAATAATAAGAATACCGACAAAAAAAGATTGCCAATTTTTTAAAGTTGGCAACCTTTTACTTTGATTTCAGATAAAAAGTATTGGTATTACACCTTCACCCATCCCTGTTTTTTATTACTGTCCAAAATCCGTTCACAGATCAATAGTTCACGATAGCCGTCTTCGAAAGTGGGATAGGGAGGATTTGTAGGTTGTTTTCCTGTTTTTACCGCTTCATATACTTCTTTGAATAATTGTTTTGAAGTATCTGGGAACCCTTCATTATGCCCGCCGGGAAATGTCATGATAGCCCTTGCTTCGGGATAAGCCAGTGAAGGGTCACGCATCAGCGATTCATTATAGCCGTTCCTGTTGCCGATCCATACCTGGTTAGGTGCTTCAGAATTCCAGGCAAAAGTTTTTTTAGATCCAGAAAGTTCGAGCTTTAGTTGGTTTTTCCGTCCTGCTGACACCTGGGATACTGTGATGGATCCGCGATTGCCATTATTGAACCGGAGTAAAACATTCGCATGATCTTCCGTTGTTATGGGCACATCTGCATAATCTTCGGGCTTAAGCATTTTTCCTGAATAGGTCTCAACCGCTTTTAATGGTTTTTTCCGGGTTTTGTGAATTGTATTAAAATCGGCTAATACCTCTGTTGTTCTTAATCCGGTAATGTATTCGATAATATCCATCAAATGAGACCCGATATCGGCTATGGCTCGTGAATCGCCGGATTTATCCGGCTCGAGGCGCCAGTTATAATCTGTTTCATAAAACAACCAATCCTGCAGGTAAGAGCCAAGTACGGAATATATTTCACCGAGATCACCTTTTTCCCGCATCGTTCTCATTTGCCTCACGAGGGGATAGTAGCGCAAATTAAAATGAACCGCGTTGACCAAGCCCGTTTGTTTGGCCAATGCAACAAGTTCCTCTGCTTCATGCAGGTCTTTAGCCAGTGGCTTTTCGCAAACAATGTGCTTGCCCGCCTTTAACGCAGCTTTGGATTGCGGATAATGCAAAAAGTTTGGTGTGCAAATATGAACAGAAACAATATCCTTCATGGCCAGTAGCTCGTCGAACGTACAGGCACGATCGATGCCCAGTTGAGCAGCTTTACTGTTAGCCAATTCCATACTGGCTTCGCAAAGGGCAGCTACTTCCACATTCGGCAATCGCCTGAGTGCTTCAATATGAGCAGGTCCGATAAAGCCTGTTCCAACAACACCGACTTTAATTTTTGACATGGCAATTTGATTTTAAATAAGATGAAACGATGATATCCTCCTGTTTTTTTTATAAACTTTCGGAGGCACTAAAATTACAGGTTATTGCAAATAAGCAAAGTATTTTTTTGGCTTATCGTTAATTTAAGATGCAGGAATAATAAGATTCAAAGGGAATAACTGGTACTGAGATAAAAGAACCACAATAAGTACATAGAAAAATATTCCCGAAGGTTCGGGATCCACATAGCTTTAATATCCGACCATTGCGAACTAATATTTCCTGGCTAAGATTGTTTACATATTCTTTGTTATTTTCATTAGGCTATGTGTTGGGCTATGTGCCTATCTTTCTTATGTGGTTCAAGAAAAACTATAACCTGTCCCAGGGGAAATGCTGGCTTATGAAGGTTTAATCAGCGGCAGGCTTACGGTGAACCGGTTGTCTTTTTCTTCTTCAATTCTCAAATCATTCCGCCGTAGTAATTTATATTTCTCCCTGATCGTTAGCAATCCAATGCCTGTAGAGTCCGGCTTTATCTTCTTCCTGGCGAGGTTATTTTCAACCACGAGGCATTCATTGTCTGCAGTGCGTATGCCAATGGTTATGGGCTGCTGCCGGCTCATGCTATTGTGCTTCACAGCATTTTCTACCAGCAACTGCAGGGTCAAGGAGGGCAGAAGGTAAGGATGATACTTCGGATCTACCTGCACGGAAAAATGCAGGCTTTCACTGTGTCTTGTTTTCAACAACCGGCTATAACTTTCAATGAATTTGATTTCCTCTTCTACAGTACTCATGTCATTTTCATTGTTGCGCAGCAAGTAGCGATAGACCTTGCTGAGTTCATCAAGAAATTTATCGGCCATCTGTTTGTCTTCCGTTATTAATGAAGACAGCGTATTAAAACAATTAAACAGGAAATGCGGGTTCACTCTTTGCTTCAGGTTGTCAAACTCCTGCTGCAACTGCATCTTCTCGAGCAATTCTTTTTCGATACTGTTTTCTTTGTGCTTATCGATAATATAAACCGCCTCATACAATGTTTCAAAAACGAGGTTGACACTGAGGCCTGTCAGGTAAGCATATTTAAAATCATTTTCCTGTATGCTGTAACCCAGGATATGAAAAAAATCAAAAACGTATAAGATGACCAACACTGATGGGGTCATCACAAACAAATTAATGCCTATTTTATAAAGGTTCCTTTTCCAGGTTTGTTGCAGTGATGGAAATTTCTTATCAACATATTCATTGTATTGTACATGGGCAAACCAGGAGCCATAGCCTAAAAAATATACAATTGGAGTAGTGACCGCCCATACCCTCCAGTCCGTCCACATCCGGTCATCGTAGAGAATGTAGATCCATGCCATCGTTATCAGTGGCATGGGTATCCAGAAACACCAGACATAAAATTTTTTCGGTTTGGCAAATTTCATATCTCTTCCTCCTGCTGCTCAACAAAAGCTAAAAGCAGCTTACGCTCATTCGGTTCATCAATTATAGTGACCGGGGGAGCATTCAGCATTTTGTATTTGATCACTAAATTATCAAGCCCCTCATCTACGTTCAGGTTCTGTCTTATTACCTTTTCCTGTTTGGAATTGGCAATGCAAAGTTCGTTTTCATTGTTAAAAATGCGGATGTATAACGGGTGTTCTTTGTCAAGCGCATTGGTGTAAATAATATTCTCCAATATCACCTGCAGGCTAAGCGGTGGAATTAACTTCTGCTGCAGCGTTTCGTCGAACGTGACCGTTGCTTCCAGTGCACTGCCAAACCTTTCTTTTGCCAGGTATAGGTATGACCTGGCAAATTTCAGTTCTTCGGCAACGGGTACCAGCAATTCATCATCGCTGCGCAAAAGATAACGGTGTACTTTGGTCATTTCGTCCAGGAACTTTTCTGCCTTTGCTTCGTTTTCCTGGATCAGACCCGAAAGCGTATTAAAACAGTTGAATAAAAAATGGGGGTTAATCTGTCCTTTCAGGCCAAGTAGTTTGCTTCGGCGGTAAGCATTTTTCAGTTTTTCCGTTTCCGAAAGGGAAGCCTTCCATTCTTCCCAATTGGCCGCCCCCTCGTTGATGAATGTAAGGGCAGTACTGATGATGCATCCGTATAAAATAGCCCACCAAAGCATGCCGGGTCGTACAGGACAATTCAATAGGCTCAGCTTTTCGTAGACCGAGAAAAGGCTACTCACCATAATAACAGTCATCACGTAAAAAACGGGCAGCATTATAGCAATTCGTTTAAACAGATCGCTTGCTGCCGGGATGCTCATACGAATAAACAGGGCCACGCTTCTGAAAACGAAATAGGAGGTGAGGAGGCAGAAGCCACTATAAAAAAAACCTTTACCAAACTCTGCGGCTGACTGGAGAATACAAGATCCAAACATGAGTATGTTTAATACCACGATATAAGGCGGCATGATCCATGCAGATGCAACAAGTTCTCTTCGAAAGTGCCGGGCTATTGTCATGTGATTAATCTACTAATATAAGGGATTATTTCTCCGTGCAATTGTCAAAAATACATTTCAGATTGTTGTCCTGTTTATCCGGTTTGCAATGAACGAATTGAAGTGGCGCCGGCGAGCAGATAAGCCACTCATCATTTTGTACGATAAGTTTCGTCATTTAAGTAATAGCTTTATTTTATCGCTGAAAATAATTTTCGAAGCTCAGATTTTCTAAAAATTATTGTTATGCGGCCACTGCTATTGTCATTGCTTAGCCTTCCATTGTTGTGTAATGCACAGATCAACAGATCAGCCAATGAGGTGGCCAGGGAAAGGGTGCAGGAATATATTGGCACCAAATTATTCAAAGACCTGGCATATAAACCGGGTGACTATGGCAAACTAAAATCTCAAAAAGACCGGGAGAACGATATTGCTTGGTCGCTGACTCATCAGTTTGAAATCACAGATTCGCAGTTTGTGGCTGATAAAAGAATTGCTGTTCGGAAAACCTATAACTTTTCTTTTTATCTTGATAAGGAATTGAAAGTAATTAAGGCAGAAGGGTATTATAGGGAATGATGCATTTCAATTCCACATGAATTGCAAGTGCTTGTAGGTCAATGCTTTATACGTTTGATGTCCTCCGGATACTTTGATCCTGCCATATTTTTTTGTACATTAAGAGCACAGATTTTGTATCCCATTTCTGGAGCACGCTTGTATTCTGCAACCAATAACAGCCTTATGAGAATATTAATCATATTGATTGCCCTTCTTCCCTTGCGCGGTTTGTCCCAGGATTTTACCGGGGTATGGACAGGATTTATATTTACGTCCAATGTGCGGTTACCCTACGAACTTATAATAAGTGAATCAAATAACGCATTAACGGGTTATTCCCTTACCGTATTTACCGTTGACGATATTGAACATACCGGGATAAAGTTTATGAAGATAAAAGGGAAAAAGAGAAAAATCGCGATTGAAGATGGCGACCTGATTTTTAATGATTACGGAAAACGACCAAAACGGGTCGTATTATACAGCACTCTTTCGCTGGAACAGGAGGAAGATTCGATCCTGGTATTGCAAGGCTCGTTTTTTACAAGGTCCCTCGACCGTTCCATGTTTACCGGCACCATACGCCTGGAAAAAAATAAAGATTTCTCCGGGGCAAGAATGATAGCGCAGTTAAAGAAAATGGACTTATGGAATGACCTTTCCATTTCTGAAAGCGAATCAAATAAAAAAAATGCTTCATCGGTTACTGTAGAAAAAAATGATAAAGTCTTACCGCCCGATTCAACTGCATTGAATGCGGAAATGACAGCAACTACTCCAAAACCGGTGAACAAATCAGAGGTTGCCCACCTTCCTGAACAAACAACAAAAATAGAGCCTGCATCACCGCCAGGTTCAGCAATATTAAAGCCGGATATCACAATAACCACGGCGAATTCGGTGAATAAATCAGACATTGCTAACCTTCCCGAACAAAAAACGAAAATAGACGCCGAATTACCTCCCGATTCAACTGTATTGAAACCGGATATGACAGTAACCACTCCAAAATCGGTGAATAAATCAGACGTTGCCAACCTTCCCGAGCAAAAAACGAAAATAGAATCCGTTGGGTTCTTGCCGGAAGGAAAGGCAAAACCCGGCATAGTAGCCCGTAGTGTTGCGGAAGATATTGCTTCCCGTAAGACAGAGGTGATCCGGAGTATTTTCGTTCAATCGGATAGTCTTGTTCTCACGCTATATGATAACGGTGAAATTGATGGCGATACGGTAAGCGTCGTTGTCAACGATAAAATTATTATTGCCAGGCAGGTATTGGGCATCAACGCCATTAAGGCAACTGTGCATGTACCTCGGGACTCAGGAGATTCGCTGAGCCTGATCATGTATGCAGAAAATCTCGGCCGGATCCCTCCTAATACGGGGCTACTTATTGTACAGGATGGCAACGAGCGGGACCAAATAAGATTTTCCGGCGACTATCAAAAAAATTCGGCTATCATATTGAGAAGAAAGCGGTAAGCTTTTGTTGAAGTAAAAAAGCAACCTAATAAATCCTAATCACCCAGCTTTAATTGAGCCAGGTATTGAAATGCTTTCGTCAATGACTCCTCTGGATTCGGTGCTAAGTCCCGCTCCACAACATAATGTTCAACGCCTGACTTTTTTGCATGAGTTAAAATACTCTTCCAATCCAGCACGCCACTACCCGCATCTGTCAGGTAAGGAAATAATTCCATCCATTGTTTGGGATCGCCACCATCACCTGAAAAACTCACCTTCTTTATCATGTCTTTAATATGCATCAGCCGAAAACGGCCGGGATATTTATCAAGGTAAACCACGGGATCGATCCCGCCTGCCGTCGTCCAGTAAATATCCATCTGCATATACACCAACTTCGGATCTGTTTGTTCAAGGATCAAATCCATTGGAATTTTTCCCTCCATTTCTTTTAAACCGTTTCCATGGTTGTGGTAAGCAAATCTCAAACCTTGTTTTGCGGCCGAAGCGCCAATTTTATTAAACTGTTCCGCTTGTCGCTTATAACCATCGAGGCTTGATTGTGTTTCTGCCGAGGGAAGGATGACATATGTTGTACCCAGTACATGGGCGGCTTCAGCCATTTCAGCCATTTTATTTTCAAGCGTAAACAAACCTGTATGAAGCGAAGGCGTTGACAGACCATTATCGTCCAGTATTTTTTTTACCTGTTGTACTGTCAATCCAAAAAAACCGCTCCCCGAAAATCCAAGTGAAGGAGTGATGGCTTTCCATCTTTCAGCATCCTCCGCAGCACTAAAAGGATAGGGCCCG
>Ga0137431_1000839_pt1 | contig 10162 bp, 4 predicted proteins | sample EasRivERMZT800_2_FD_104646 | JGI IMG/M metagenome (GOLD analysis project Ga0137431, IMG submission 104646) | Soil microbial communities from meander-bound floodplain in the East River, Colorado, USA - East River MetaG ERMZT800_2 | ecosystem: Environmental > Terrestrial > Soil > Floodplain ... | reverse complement strand
CCGTCGGGAAACAGTTCCGGCCGTTCGGACATCAAGATGCCCACGGCAATGCTAGTGAACGATTTGCCGCAGGAGGCCAGATTAGGAGTCGCGTCGCGGTGAGCCAGGCCGAAGTATTTTTCATAGACGAGCCAGCCGTTCTTCACGACCAGGATTCCACCGTTTTTCGTGCTGGCTTTGGCGACCGAGAGGGCATCGTCGAGCTTGGCCACGTCGATTCCCGCCACGCGCCGGGCCTCTTCGGTGGAGGCCGGTATTCTCCAGCCGCCCTGACTATCTGGCGGCGGAAAATAACTACTGACTGAGGGGGCGGGCTTTGGATTGGAAAGGTCAGCAGTCGGTGAAGTGAGCTGTTTGAGGGCCGCGTAAAAAACCGGGTCGTCGGCTGCGCCGTGAAACTGAAAGGGATGCGTCTGATTGTGGTCTTTGAGCATCAGGCCGTACGCGGCACCGCCGGCGACAGTCTCTTGCAAAGCGGTTACTGCGCGCTGGGCCGTTTTGTCATCCTCATTGACGACAATCGGCTTGCCGTATTGTTTGAGCTTTGCCATTCGCTCGGGGATGTTCTCGGCTTTGGTTCCGTTCCAGTGGGGAGTCAGGAAATCACAAGCCTCGGCAACCGGAGCATGAATCACGCCGTCGCCCAGGCCGCTCGCCGTGACCAAGAGGTCCGGCGCCGTCGCTTTCGCGAGCTTGATCAAGCTCGCCTGGCCCTGTGGATCGCGCAGCAGCGCATGGGCAAAACCCCTGTGCGGATACTCGTTCGTGATTTCAAGCAAGGTATTCTTAAGGCCGCTGGCCTGAATCCATCTGACGGTGTTCACCACCCCGGAGCGCAGCGCATCGTCGTCTTTGAGCAGCTTCGACTGCCGCTGGTAGTAGCAGCCGAGGATGGCGACGACGCCTTGCTGGTCGCAGGCGTCCAGAACTCGCCGGACGCGCTGCATGTATTCGGGCCGCAGTGCCCCATCCGCGGTGTAAGCCGAATTGAGTGCTCCTTCGTAGCCTGGCATGCCGCCTTGTAAACACAAAGTGAACGCATTTACGCCGTGACGGGCATAGTCAGGAATCTGGGCGATGAACTCCGCCGTGTTTGCATCGGCATCGAAGCCCGGTTTGGCGGTCTCGGGGTTGCGGTCCTCGAAAGTGGCGTTGACCATCCGCACGTTCATCAACAGCCCTTCGGCGGCTGAGCCGGGGTTCGTCACCGACCCGTTGATGTGCCAGCGGCCGTTTTTGATCGCGACCTCGGTCGCAAGCGTTCCGTTCGCGGCGCTTAGCACCAACGCGGTCGCGCCGACGATAGCCAGCAGCCGAAACGAAGTCCGAAGCATGACAGATTCCCGATTTAGTTGTTTGCGGCAGTAAGGAGAACGACCCAATCCTGTTCGTTTGGCGGCCGAAATTCAAAACGGTCTTTGCCTGTCACATTGCCCAGGTCCCCCCGCTCGCCCGTTCGCGGGTCGAACTGCATCGCTGTCAGTGGGCCGCTGCTGGAATCGACTTGAAGCGTCACCGGGTCTTTGAGCCCGCGGGAATAGACAATGTACTGCTTTCCCGGCTCGGCCAGGCACCAATAGGTGGTTGCCGGTGGCACGGTCTGGTTGAACTCCCTGCCTTCCTTGCCTCGCGGGGTCGAGCAAGTCAGCAGCTCGTCGTGCGATTTCAGCTTCCACCACTGCCGGGGCAAGAAGACGCGGCGGACATGGCCAAGCTGCGCCTCCCAGACGTCGTTTTTCTTCGCATCGAGATCGAACGGCCCTGGATCGCGATTGCCGCCGAAATACGTCGTGCCAAAACCGGTGACCACGTAGCCGCCAGCCATCACGATGTCCCACGTGGCATGCCGCATCGCCGTGTCGCTTGTGCTGTTGTCCTTGTCGGGCACGCCGTCGCCGCTTTGATCGCGCAGAAAATAGCCGTACTCGGAATTCACGACGGGCTTGTTAAGCTCGAGCGATTCCAGCGCGCGGCCGTGCAGATCGCGATAGTTTTGCTGATAGTCGCCGAATGTCATCCATTTGGCCACGTTGTATTCGCGGACGCTCCCTTGCTGCGTCATCGGATGGATGGCGACCATCCGCTCGTGCGGGTCGGCTCCCGCAAGCGCGTCGCCGATCTCGATGAACTCCTGCCGGACAGCTTCGTCGGTGCTGGGCCGCGTGCGCACTTCGCCGTGCCATTCGCCCGAAACGATGAAATAGACGTTGTAGGCACCGTAGCGAGCCGCGATGTAGCGGGCGTATCGCTTCCGCGCCTCAACACTCGGAAACATGCGCCACGCGAACGGCTCTTGTTTTCGCTTGTCGCCCCAGGCGAGCGCCAGCCCACACACCACGCCTTTCGCGTTTGCATGTGCCAGCCGTAAATCCATTTCTTGCCAATAGCCGGGGTTGAGCTTCTCGGCGGCGATCTCGTTCCAGGGCAAGCCGCCTTGATTGCCCCAGCCGGCCTCGCTGAGGAGCATCGAGTGGAGCACGTTGACGCCCTGAGCGGCGCGGGTGTCGATATAGCGCAGGGCCTCAGCCCGGCCGTGCTTCTCCTCGGCCTTGTCGGTGTAGAGCGCCCAAGCCGTGTCGCCCAGGAACCAGAACGGCGAGCCGTCTTGCCGCTCAAAATGCTGCGGAAAACCTTTCATCGGACGAATGCTGCCGGCTCGCCTTGATGCAACGACCTCGAAGCTGCCTGACTTGCCGTTGAGCCCGCCATCGCGGCTTTTGACGCTCCATTTCCAAACGCCAATTTCGTTGGGCGAGAAGCGGAGTTTCCACGAAGCGCCGCCGTCCCAAAACAGCGGCACACTTCGCGTCTGGCTGCCTGATGATGGCGCTGTCAGCTCGGCGTCGGCGGTCAGATCGGCATAGGGATTGGCATACTGGCCTTCCGCTTGCAGCGCGATCTCGTGGACTGACAGCCGCTCGACGCGCTGTGGATCGGCGGCCGTTACCTTGCGTTGCAAGGTGGAAGCGAGCACTAGAAGTAGTGCGAGAACCAAGGTGCGCGCCATAAGAGTTTACAGCTAGTTAAAGAGAAGTTGGTTTCAGGCAGCTTTCACGATGCGCCGATTCTGGCGGCGCAAGCGCGGCCTCGTCAATATGCGAGAGCCGACGGCTGAACGGTGTGGATAACCCCCCTCGAACGGTTCCCATCGCTGCGATACGAGCCAGTGCGCGCTAGACATGGCCCTGGCAAACGCCGATAATTGGCGTGCTTCTTCGGGTTGAGGCCCGGAACCTCTTTTCCCGAAGTGTGGGTCAGCGAGAGGCAAAAGCTCGTGAGCGGCGTGCATCCGCGCTCGCATTGCCTCTTTAGCCTATGTCACAGTCTGACGATCCCGTGCCCGGCTCTTTGGATCAGACTGTTGCGCCCGGTGCAAAAGTCGTCGGTAGCCGCGCGGATGAAACCATCGGCCCGGGCGACATCACCAAGCGAGCGCCCGCCGAGACCATTGACCCGGGCACAACCGACGGCTCGCCAGAGCAGACGATCGACTTCAAGGGGGAATTATTCGGGCCGCCGGCCACGATCGACGTGCCCGCGGGTCCGATCGGCTTCAACGCCACGATTGAGTCCATCCAGAGCCTGCACGCTTCGGGCAAGGCAAGTTCGGCAGCGGCTGCCCGACCCGAGGTTGACGGCTACACCATCGTGTCCGAGCTGGGGCGCGGCGGGATGGGCGTCGTTTATAAGGCGCGCCACAAAAAACTGAATCGCACGGTCGCGCTGAAGATGGTGCTGTCGGGCGCGCACGCCGGACAGGATCAACTGGCCCGCTTTTATACCGAAGCGGAGGCCGTGGCGCGGCTGCAGCAGCCGAACATCGTGCAGATTTACGAGGTTGGCGAGCACGGCGGTTTGCCCTATTTCTCTCTCGAATACGTCGATGGCGGAAGCCTGGCGGAGCGGATCGGCGGCAAGCCTCAGCCGATCGACGAGGCGGCGAAAACCGTTGAGTTGCTGGCCCGCGCGATGGCTTATGCGCACGAGAAAGACATCGTGCATCGCGATCTCAAGCCGGCCAACGTGCTGCTCTCGAAGGATGGCTCGCCGAAAATCACCGACTTTGGCTTGGCCAAGCGGCTGGAAAGCGATGCCAGCCAAACCAAGAGCGGCACGCTGATGGGGACGCCCAATTACATGGCCCCCGAGCAGGCTCGCGGCGATGTGCGCGAGGTCGGCCCGCTGGCCGATGTGTACGCGCTGGGCGTGATTTTGTACGAAATGCTGACTGGCCGCACTCCGTTTCTCGGGGCGTCGATTCTCGACACGCTGCAGCAGGTGCGGAACCACGAGCCGGTGCCGCCCAGCCGGGGGCAGCCCAAGACACCGCGCGACCTGGAAACGGTTTGCCTGAAGTGCCTGCAAAAGGAGCCAGCCAAACGCTACGCGACGGCCGAGGCGCTGGCCGACGATCTGCGCCGCTTTCGTGCCGGCGAGCCGATCCTGGCTCGACCGGTGGGGCAGGTCGAACGCGCCTGGCGGTGGTGCAAGCGTAATCCGCGGGTGGCCGCGCTGAGCGCCGCTGTCGTAGTGCTGTTGATGGCGTCTGTCGGGGCACTCTCGGTGGCTGCGATTCGGCAAGCACGGGAAAGGGAAACGCTTGGCCAAGTACGCATTCAAGCGCTTGAGCGCATCAAGCAGGCTACTGCCGAGGTTCAATCGGGTAATGTCCGCCGCGCCCAAGATTTGCTCAGCTATGCCGATCCGCTCGTAGAAAAAAGCGACGCGCTGACAGACCTGCGGTCAGCGTTTCACAATCTCAAGTCGCAGGTAGCGTTGTATGTGAATCTGAAGGGCCTGGCCGATAACGCCCGCTATCACGGCCTGTTTGGCGCACGTGGCACACTAAAAGACGCGCAGCGCTATTGCCGCGAGCTCGTCGAGCTGCACACCGCCTTGGAGCAAAAAACCGGCGTGGCCGCCTGCGGATTGCCTCCGCTGGCGCCGGAGCAGCGCCAGTTGCTGCAGGAAGACGTTTTTGAGACGTATGTACTTGCGGCTCATATCGAATCGGAGCTGGCGGCGGTCGCCAATGATGAGGCTGCCAAGAAGGCTGCGGCCAAACAGGCGATCGATTGGCTGGCCACGGCGGAAAAACTGCTGCCGCCGACTCGCATGCTCTATCGGCGGCGGAGCGAGTTTTGGAAGACCCTGGGCGACACCGCGGCAGCACAGGCTGACGTCGAACGGGCCGACAAGACCGAGCCGAACTCGGTCATCGATCGCTTCTGGAATGGCGTCAATGAGCATCAACTGGCCGAGGCTGAACGCCGGCGCGGCAACTTGAAGGGCATGCAGGACCGATACAGGAGCGCCATCGCGCAGTACGCGGCGCTGTTGCGCATCCGGCCGGATCATTATTGGACCTATTTCGATTGGGCCTGGTGCCAGATGCAGATTGGCGAGCCCCACAGCGCGATCGTCGGCTTCACGACTTGCATCCAACTCAAGCCCGAAATTCCTTGGCCGTATTACAACCGGGGCAACGTCTTTTGGCAGCTCAAGCAAGGCGATGCCGCCATTCAAGACTTTGACGCTGCCATCGAACGAAACGACCGCTATGCCGATGCCTACTACAACCGCGGCGTAGTTTACACGGCGCTCGGCAAGCCCGAGCAGGCCCTGAGCGATTGCGACCGGGCGATCAAAATCAGTCCCAACCTCACACTGGCGCACTACCAGCGCGGCGAGATTTTTCGAAGCCAGAAGAAGCACGACGACGCCATTGCCAGCTACAGCCGGGCGATCACGCTTGGCCCCAATAACGTTTCCGCGTATTCCGGCCGGGGCGCCAGCCACTTTTCGCTGGCCGCGTATGGCCCGGCCCGGGATGATTTTGCGAAAGTCGTGCAGTTGCAGCCCAAGCAGCCCACCGGCTATCGCATGCGGGCCACAGCGACTATGTACCTGAAAGATTTCGATGCTTCGCTGGCCGATTGGGCCGAGCTGGCCAAGCTGCAGCCCACGAGTCCCGATCCTCATTTCTATGCGGCGCTGATCTACAAGGCCCGGCGCCAGTATCCCGAATCGCTGGCGGCGCTGGAAAAGGCGATGGCCGTTAAAAAAGAGGATGCCAAGTATTATTTGACCCGGGCGCAGATCTACCATCAGCAGGGGCGATTTGAGAACGCACTCGCCGACCGCGACCATGTATTGACCAAGCTGGAATCCATCCAGTCCGACGTATTAAATGATCGGGCGGATGCCTATCGCGCCCTGGGCCGGCTCGACGAAGCCGCGGCCGATTATCAAGCATCGATCGAGCAGAATCCCAAACAGTTCGACGCCTACATCGGGCTGGCCATCGTCCATTCCAAGCAGGATCGACACGATGAGGCTGAGCGCTGCTACGAGCGGATGGTCGCGGCTGATCCTGATTCGGCAATCGTCTATGTCCGGCGGGCCGAGTATTTGCGCGATCGCGGCAAGTTCGCAGAATCTCTCGCCGATTGCGACCGCGCCGCCGGCATCGACTCCAAGTCACCGATGCCGATTCTGGTTCGCGCCGGCGCAAAGGCGAGCCAAGGGAAGCACGCCGAGGCCGTCGCCGAGGCAAAACGCGTGCTCGAAAGTGGCCAGCCAATCGACGGCAACGCACTCTATGCTGCTGCCTGCGTCTGGAGCCTGGCTTCGCGTGCCCTAGCCAGCGACAACGATGCCGCCGACCAGGCTGGCGCAGCCGCCGATCAGGCCGCGAACCTTCTGACGGATGCCTGGGAAAAGGGATTCCTCGACCTCAGCTACCAGCAATACAATCGCGTGGCCGACGACCTTGCCCTCGCGCCCATTCTGACGCATCCCAATGTCCAGCGGCTGCTGCCGCGGTAGTCTCCAAGTTCTCGCGCATGGCACGTTCGTCTGAATTGCTCGCCCGTGCCTTGCGGCATCACAAGGCCGGAAATCTTTCCGAGGCCGAAAAGATCTACGGCCAGATTCTTGCAGCCGATCCAACACACGTCGATGCTCTTCACCACCTGGGCGTGATCGCCACGCAGCTTGGCAAGCATGAATCGGCGATCGAGTACATCCGACAGGCGATCGCTCAAATTGCCGGCGTGGCTGCGTTTCACTACAACCTGGGCTGCGCCTATCAGGCCGGCAACAAACGCGACGAGGCCATCGCCGCCTATCAAGAAGCGGTGCGACTAAAGCCCAAGTACATCGAAGCGCATCACAATCTGGGTGTGGCCCTGCAAGAGAGTGGAAAGGTCGATCAAGCCGCTGACTGTTTCCGGCACGTCCTGCAGCTCAATCCAAAACACGCGCTGGCGCACCTGCAACTCGGCAAGGTCCTGGCCAGGCAGAACTCGCTCGATGAAGCGATCGCCAGCTTTCAAAAGGCCGCGAAGCTCAAGCCGGACCTGATTGATGCGCTGGTCGATCTGGGCGCTGCCTTGCGCCGGCTGGGAAAGCTGAGCGACGCCAAAAACTGCTTTGAAGCGGCCCTGCGGCAAAATCCTGCGCTGGCGAGCGCACACAACCAGCTGGGAAGAATCGCGGAAGCCGAGGGACGCCTCGACCAGGCGCGCCGCCGCTTCGAATCGGCCCTTAAGCACGATCCGGGTCTGGCCGCGGCCCACCTCAACCTGGGGCGAGTCGCCACCAGGCAACGCAAGTATGACGAGGCCGAGCAGCGCCTGCGAATAGCCGTACAACACGATCCCGCCAGTGCGGCGGCTCACGAGGCCTTGGGGGCCGTGTTGGCCGGCCAGGGATGCTGGGCCGAGAGCCTGCAAATGCTGGCCCTCGCCTATCAACTGGAACCGTCCGACGCGCGGCGGCTCAAGCACGCCACGGTGCTTCCGATCGTCTCCGAATCGATCGAGCAGATGCACGAGCATCGCCGGCGTTTGCATGCAGGTTTGGCTCAACTGCTCGCCGGCAACCCGCACATAGCTGATCCGCTCGGGCTCGGCATGCTCGACTTTTACATCGCTTACCATGGTATGAACAAGCGCTCCTGGCGGGCCGATCTGGCCAAGCTGTATCTGAAGGCTTGCCCGGGCCTGGATTACGTTGCGCCCCACTGCCGATCGGCCCGGCCGCGAGCAACCGGCCGCAAGAAAATCAAAATCGGTTTTCTCTCGCAGCACCTGCGCACGCACACAATCGGCCGCCTGAACGTGGGACTGATCGAGCAGCTCGATCGCTCCAAATTCGAAGTCTTCGTGATTCGGCAAACGGCGCACGACGATGAGCTCGCCCGGAGAATCAACAAGGCCGCCGACCACTCGCTCACAATGCCTGACTCCGAGAGCCTGTCGTCTGCTCGCGAGACGATCGCAGCTCTGGAACTCGATGTCGCCTACTATCCGGACATCGGCATGGAGCCCTGGACTTACCTCTTGGCATTTTCGCGTCTTGCCCCCGTGCAGTGCCTGACCTGGGGGCATCCGCTGACCAGCGGCATTCCCGCGCTCGACTATTTTGTCTCCAGCGAGGACCTCGATTCGCCAGCAGCGGGCGATCACTACTCCGAACGCCTCGTGCGGCTGCCTCGGCCCGCCGTCTATTATCATCGGCCTACGCTGAAACATCCGGCGAAAACGCGCAGCCATTTTGCGCTGCCAGAAGGCGCGCACCTCTACGGCTGCCTGCAAACGCTCTACAAATTTCATCCCGAGTTTGATTCAATTCTGGCGGAAATCCTGCGCCGTGATCCCGCGGGCATCGCGGTGCTGATCTCCGGCACGCGCAGCCGCTGGAACGAGCTATTGCTCAAGCGCTTTCGCACGAGCATGTCCGACGTGGTCGAACGGGTTCGCCTGGTGCCGCCGCAGGCCTATCCGGATTTTCTAGCCCTGGCCTCGCTCTGCGACGTGATGCTCGACCCGCTGCATTTTGGCGGCGGCAACACCGCCTATGAGGCCCTGTCGTTCGGCGTTCCCGTCGTTACGCTCCCGTCTGAGTTTCTGCGCGGCCGCATCGCGCAGGCCCTGTATTGCGTAATGAATCTGTCCGACTGCGTGGTGAAAACGCCGGAGGAGTATGTTTCGCTGGCCGTGCGGCTAGGGACGCACGCCGAGTACCGAGCCACGATCAGCCAAAAAATCATAGCGGTCACCTCGGTCCTGTTCGAGAACGACGCCGGCGTTCGCCAGCTTGAGGACTTTCTTGCACAGGCAGTCGAACAGAACTATTCCGGGTGATTTCGCGGCTAATCACCAACTCGCGGCTGCTCCCATGGCAACCCGTTGGGGTACAGGTCGCGCATTACCTGATTTCCGTGCAGAAAATACTCGGCCCGAACACTCAGAGCCTGGTTTCCCACAGTGTAGTTCAGCGTGTGCTTGCGGTTGGAACATGTTTTCGGGTGCTGTCTAAGCAATTGTCGGCATACCAGCGTGTCCGGGCAGGGCTCGCCCCGCAGTGCCCGCCAGGGGCGATACCAGAGGGGCGAGCATTCCACGGCCAACTCGCGGTGGAGGAGGTAACAGCTGGTATCAATGTGAAAGTGGTCCTTTTTGGAAAACACGCGGTGCAGGTTCCCCAGCGATTCGCAGTTGTCGAATGCGATGACATTTCCGCTGAAATCACAAATCTTTCGCAAGGAAAACGCCCACCGCGATTGGGTCTTCCGAATCGCGGAAAGGAGGCTCTCCACATGGTCGGGGTCGAGCCAATTATCCTCGTCGAGGTAAGAAATGAACTCCGAATTCAGTAAGTACGACATCGCCCCATAGATGCGGTGCCCGTTCCAGTTGTTTCGGCCAGTCGCCTGGGGAAGCTGCACGACGTGCAGCTTTTTTTGCAGCGGTTCCGACTGGGTAACGGCCTCCTGCACGCGCTCGTGCCACTCTTGTCCATCCACGACGACGACATGCTCGACCTGAGCATGAGATTGGCGCTGGACCGAACGCAGACAGTTCACCAGCTTTTCGTGACCCGTGGCCGCGGTGACCACAGTGACAGTGCCGCTGCTAAACACGGTCGACTCCTTGCCCGACTTCCGAATACCAGGCTGCACGCGCGAAAAGTCGCTTTCAGCGATCAAAGGTCGGTATCAGAAAGTATCTCGCCAAGCGCCAGATCGGTGATCTTATCTTTGACGTCGCTGCCCGATGGGCCGCCCGGCGAATCCGAAGTCTTGTTGGCGAGGAACCAGTCGGTGCCGCTGCTGCCCGTCAACGTATCGATATCGCTATCGTTGAAGACTGTCTGG
>Ga0137431_1000837_pt1 | contig 10177 bp, 10 predicted proteins | sample EasRivERMZT800_2_FD_104646 | JGI IMG/M metagenome (GOLD analysis project Ga0137431, IMG submission 104646) | Soil microbial communities from meander-bound floodplain in the East River, Colorado, USA - East River MetaG ERMZT800_2 | ecosystem: Environmental > Terrestrial > Soil > Floodplain ... | reverse complement strand
GAAGGCCGCGCGTCGGCGCGGCCGCGGCGAGCGCGTCGAGCTCTGGGACTAGGTCTTGAGGGGCAGGACGTCGCCTTCGGCGGCGACCTTGGCCTGCAGATCGGGCTCGCGCGCGAGCAGGCGCTCGAGGCGCGCGATGTGGCGGCTCTCGTCGGCGGCCATCTCGGCGGCGAAGGCGCACATGGTGTCGTCGGTGGTGTGCTCGGCCACGTCGACGTAGAAGTTCTGCGTGCGCCGTTCGATCGCGATGGCGAGCGCCAGCGCCTCGCGCACGTTGCGCGGCGCGTGCACCGCGTCGGCCTGCGGGCCGAGGAAGTGCGGCGCGTACTCCCAGGAGCGGAGCTGCGGCATCTCGCGGCCGGAGGTGCCGACGGCGAGCAGCTCGTACTGCTCGCGCTCCTCCTTGCCGATGCTCTCGAACTCGTCGGCGATGAGGTCCATGCCGGCATCGCGCATGTAGCGCTCGAGCTCGACGAAGCGCTTGGCGGCCTCGCGCTCCACCACCAGGGCGTGCGCGTAGAGCTCGTTCAGGTCACGGGGAAGGAGTCGGGAACCCATGGCGTAACCCTATTCGGTGCAGGTTACGCACGACCATGGTGCGGTGCGCTAGATCATGGGTCGAAGTTCCTAATCACCTCGCCCGAACCGCACTGTCGCCGAATATATTTCTCGCCGTCGAAGGCCTGTAGTCCGTTGACCCAGACGCCGTGGACGCCGCGCGGCCGGCGGATCATGCGCGTGCCGCCGGCAGGGAGGTCCGCCACGCGCTCGAGGTTGGTAACCCCCACGGCTGCAGGGTCGAACAGCAGCAAATCAGCGGCATAGCCCGGCGCAATCACGCCGCGCTTGGGGATGCGGTACTTGCGCGCCGGATCGCTGGTGAGGCGGCGCACCCCCTCTTCCAGCGTGAACACCCGGTTCCCGCGCACCCAGTGCGCGAGGAAGTGCAGCCCAAAGCCGGCGTCGCAGAAATAGATGAGATGCGCGCCGGCGTCCGACAGCGCGATCACTCCGGCCGGGTGCCGCAGCAGCGGCGCCACCGCGTCGTCGTCGTTCTGGAACAGCTTCGCCACGAGCTGCGTGTCGAGGGGCAGGTCGAAGACGTAGTCGAGCGGATCGGCGGCGAGCTGCGTCACCGGCATCCCGTCCTTCTCCACCTGGGACCAGTCGCCATAGAAAAGGATGCCCGGCTTCGGATTACGCAGGTTTTCTCTGAATCGATCTCTAAAGGTTGTTTCCTGGTAGATCGAAGCCCGTTCCGCCGGCGATGCGGCCTTCACGCGGTCGAAGGCATCGTGCGAATACAGGATGTACGGGTCGCGCAGGGTGAAGTCGAACGAGAGCGGCTGGCAGTTCGCGTGGATGTACACCTCGCGGCCGCGAGCGAGCGCGGCAGCGCAGCGCTCGTAGTACTGCAGCGCCCTCCCCGGCTGCGCCTTGTTGTGCATGGTGAGCACCGTCACCATGAACGCCGGCCGGCCGGTCTCGGCGGCGATGGCCTCCATGTAGTCGGGCGTGGCGCGCGAGCCCGTGGCCATAACGAACACGCCTTTGCGCTCTTCACTGAGAATTCTGACCAGGGACCTGAGCTCGTCATCCGACGCGATCGTCGAAGGCATCGGGCGCCCGCCCCAGCCGCTGTGGTTCGGCGAGAACGACGAGGCGAATCCCGCTGCACCTGCGCGCATCGCCTCGCGTACCTGGTTTTTCATTCGCTCCAGTTGCTGGGGCGACGGGCTTTTTCGTACCGAAGCCTCCTCCCCCATCACGGCGGTGCGGATCGTGGAATGCTGGGCCAGCACGCCCACGTTCGCGTAGGGACCGATGCGCTCGAGCGCGCCGAGGTACTCGCCGAAGGTCTCGAACCCCCATTGCGTGCCCGAGAGCAGCGCCCCGAGGTCCATGCCCTCGACCACCGAGAGGTTGCGCAGCACCGTCTCGCGCAGCGGCGCCGGACAGGGCGCGATGCCGAAGCCGCAGTTGCCCATGATCGCGGTGGTGACGCCGAGCGAAACCGAAGGCGAAAGGGTCGGATCCCAGGTGACCTGCGCGTCGTAGTGCGTATGCACGTCGACGATTCCCGGCATCAGGTGCAGGCCGGCGCCGTCGACCGTTTCCTTCGAAGAGGACTTGATCGCTCCGATTTCGGCGATGCGGCCGTGGCTTACGCCAACGTCAGCCTGAAATGCCGGCGCGCCGGTCCCGTCGACGACCGACGCGCCGCGAATCAGGAGGTCCAGCATTCCCGGCTAGCGGATCGCGACCGGCGACACCGTGGAGCCCGATCCGCCCTGCATCTTGAGCGGCTGCATCGCGAACGCGAACTCGTACACCTTCTTTGCCGCCAGCTCGTCGAGCTTCATGTTCTCGAGCAGGTGGATGCCGTTCACGACCAGGAAAATCTGGTGGCCCGGCAGGCTGAGCTGCGAGTCCGGATTCGGCGCCACCTCCACCGGCCAGTTATCCGCGCCGACGAGGATCGGGTCCTGCTTTGCCAGCCATTCGGCCGCCGCCACGCCGACCCCTGGGCAGGTCTTGACGTAGCGCGGGTTGTCCTTGCCGTACAGCTTGCCCCAGCCGGTATGGATCAGGACGGCATCGCCGGGCTGCAGCTTCACCTTCTGGCGCTCGAGCGCCTGCTGCAGGTCCTGCGCCGTGATCTCATAGGTATCGGGAAGCATGTCGACGCCCTTGAGTCCGGCGACGTCGATGAGCACGCCCCGCGTCATGACCATGCCCACTTTCTCCACGCCGAGCTTGGAGAATCCGCTGCGCGTGGCGTTCTCCGAGACCTTGAAGCAGTTGTACCAGGAGTCGAGGTGCGTCTGGTGGGCGAAGCCGTCGAACTGGGTGCCGACCTGGCCGAGCTCGGTGACGACGATCTCTTCGTTCGATCCGCGCATGTTCGAGAACTGGTTCATGAACGTGCGCTTCGTGTGCACGTCGAAGCGCCGGGTGCCGAAAAACGCCATCGACGGGCCGAGCACGTGCGCGAGCTCGATGACTTCGCCCGACTTGATCAGCCGGGCGGCGTTCATCACCGCCGCGGGCTTCTGATGGTTCATCGATCCGCGCTCGTCGCCGGCGCCCCACTTCGACGGACAACGCTGGTTTTCGGCCGGCATTTTCCAGCTCTGGGCGGCTGCAAGCACGGGTAGCGCAAGAGCAATTGCCGCAAAGGCAGTCCTGATCATTCTTTTCTCCTCGAGGGTTGGCGTCGCGAAAGCTCGCAAGCGCAAATCTACTCCTGATATGATTTTTGCCAACCACGGGAGGAGTCGAATGAGAACCGCTTTCGCGTTCGCAAGCTTGCTGTCAGTGACTCAGGTTTTCGCGCAGGCCGGGTTTCCCCCGCCTCCCCCCAAGGTCAGCCCGGCCGCGGGGGTGATCGACATGCACGTGCACTCCCACCCGGACGTCTTCGGCCGCAACATGGACGACATCGACGTCGCGCAGCTCGCCAAGTCGAAGGGCATGCGCGGCATCCTGCTCAAGAACCACGTCAGCGAGACCGCGAGCCGCGCCGCGCTGGTGATGAAGGTGGTGCCCGGCATCGAGGTGTTCGGCGGCATCGTGCTCAACAAGGCGGTCGGCGGCGTCAATCCCGACGCGGTCGAGTGGATGCATCGCGTGTACGGCGGACGCGGCAAGGTGGTGTGGCTGCCGACCTTCGAGTCCGACAAGCACGTGAAGACCCTCGCCAAGCCCGACGCGCGCGGGCTGGTGGTCGCCCCCGGCGGCCAGGTGACGCCGGAAATGGAGGCGATCCTGAAGATCATCGCGCGGGAAAACCTGGTGCTCGCCACCGGCCACGTCCATCCCGAGGAGATCATCGCGGTGGTGCGGCGCGGGCGCGAGCTCGGCGTGAAGAGCATGCTGATCACCCACGGCCTGACCAACGTCCCCGGCCTCACCATGGCGCAGGCGAAGCAGGTCGCGGAAATGGGCGCGGTGATCGAGGTGTGCTTCCTCCAGTTCCTCGCCGGGCCGAACGCGCCGCTCGCCTTCCTGACCCACTGGACTCAGATCAACGCGAAGCACGTTGCCCAGGCGGTGAAGGAGATCGGCGCGAAGAGCCTGGTCATCTCCTCCGACCTCGGCCAGAGCGGCAACATGACGCATCCGGACGGCATCGAGGCCGCGATCGCCGCGATGAAGCGCGAGGGCATCTCCGACGGCGACATCGACGTCATGATGCGCAAGAACCCGGCGCGCCTGCTCGGCCTGAACAGCTGAAACAAAAAGGGTCGGAGCGCTGCTCCGACCCTTTTCTCACTGCAAGAAAATCTTTACCGCTGCACGAAATCGTCGCGGCGGTTCTCCCCCCACGACTTCTCGTCATGCCCGCTAATGCGGGGCTTTTCCTCGCCCCAGCTCACCGCCTCGATCTGCTCGGGCTTTGCGCCGAGCAGCACGAGCAGCTTGGTTACCGCCTCGGCGCGACGCTGTCCGAGCGCTACGTTGTACTCGCGGCTGCCGCGCTCGTCGGCGTTGCCTTCGATCACCAGGCGCGCCTGCGGGTTGGCTTTCAGAAAGCGCGCGTGGCTCTCGACCAGCGCACGGTACTCGGGCTTCACGTCGTATTGATCGTATTCGAAATACACGCTGTACTTGAGGTCGGGGCGCGTGCCGGGTTTGGTGCCGGTAAAGCCCGTGCCCATGCGTGCCGGGGGCTGTGCCGTGCCGGGTGTGACGCCGCCCGACGTGCTGGCGCTCGCGGAGGGCGTGGCGCCGGGGGTGCTGCTGCTGCTGTCCTGCGACTCGGTCGTGGCGCAACCGTAAAGGCCGGCGACCACTGCGAGCATTGCGATTGAAGCGAGTTTCATGGGTATCCTCCCAGTTCGAGTTGTGCGCGAAGAATAGTCCAAAATCCCCTGTTGCGTCAGTGCGGTATGTCTCAACGGCCCGGTAGACGAGCGCGAGTCATGCTGAACGCGAGCGGCTGCTCGCTCGGGTTCCCGAGGTTGGCCTGCGCTGCGGCCATGACGTCACTGCGCGACCGATGGATTTCGCTTGCACTGATAAAATTCCAGGAATTTCAATCATTTCCGATGGATCGCGCCCCCTCCAGCTCGAACTTTATTCGGCAAATCGTGGATGCCGACCTGGCCGCCGGTACCTACGCCGGGGTGCGCACGCGCTTTCCGCCCGAGCCGAACGGCTACCTGCACTTCGGCCACGTCAAGTCGATCTGCCTCAACTTCGGCCTCGCCGAGCAGTACGGCGGCCGCTGCAACCTGCGCTTCGACGATACCAACCCGGAAAAGGAGGAGCAGGAGTACGTCGATTCCATCAAGGAAGGGGTCAAGTGGCTCGGCTTCGACTGGGGACAGACGGATCTCTACGCCTCGGACTATTTCGGCAAGCTCTACGAGTTCGCGGAAGCGCTGATCAAGGCCGGCCAAGCCTACGTCGACAGCCAGGGCGCCGAGGAGATGAGCGCCGCGCGCGGCACGTTCACCGAGCCCGGCAGAGACTCGCCCTGGCGCACCCGCAGCGTCGACGAGAACCTCGCGCTCTTTCGCGGCATGCGCGACGGCAAATACAAGGACGGGGCGCACGCGCTGCGCGCGAAGATCGACATGCGCTCGCCGAACATCAACCTGCGCGACCCGGTGATGTACCGCATCCGCCACGCGCACCATCACCGCACCGGCGACAAGTGGTGCATCTATCCCACCTACGACTGGGCGCACGGCCTGTCGGACTGCATCGAAGGCATCAGCCACTCTCTCTGCACGCTCGAATTCGAGGACCATCGCCCGCTCTACGACTGGTTCAACGAGCGGGTCGCCGAGGCGGGCCTGATCCGCAGACCTCTGTCGAAGCAGATCGAGTTCGCGCGCTTGAACCTGACCTACGTGATTCTCAGCAAGAGGAGACTCATCCAGCTCGTCGACGAGCGCATCGTCGACGGCTGGGACGATCCGCGCATGCCGACCCTCGCCGGCGCCCGCCGCCGCGGCTACACGCCGGAGGGCTTCCGCATGTTCGCCGAGCGCATCGGCGTGTCGAAAGCGCACCAGGTGATCGAGTTCGGCATCCTCGAGGACTCCATGCGCGAGCACCTGAACGACATCGCGGTGCGCCGCATGGCGGTGCTCGATCCGATCAAGCTGGTGATCGACGACTACCCGGCGGACAAGGAAGAGTTGATGGAGGTGCCCAACCATCCGCAGAAACCCGAGTGGGGCAAGCGCCAGGTGCCGTTCTCGCGCGAGCTCTGGATCGAGCGCGAGGATTTTCAAGAGAAGCCCGTAAAGGGCTATTTCCGGCTGTTCCCCGGAAACGAAGTCCGCCTGCGCTACGGCTACGTGGTCAAGTGCATCGGCATGAAGGACGGCGTCGTGCACTGCACGCACCATCCGGATTCGCGCTCAGGCTCCCCCGGCGCGGACAAGTACAAGGTGAAGGGCAACATCCACTGGGTGAGCGCGAAGCATGCGCATGCGGTGAAAGTGCGCCTGTACGACCGGCTGTTCAGAGTCGCCGAGCCCGGCAAGGACCGCGATTTCCTTCAGGACCTCAATCCCGACTCTCGCAAGACGGTGGATGCGCAGGTCGAGCCCAGCTTGCGGGACAGGTCTGAACGTCCCTATCAGTTCGAGCGCCACGGCTACTTCATCGCCGACCACGACGGAGTCACCTTCAACCGCACGGTCACGCTGCGCGATTCCTGGAAGTCGTAGAGAACCAGAGGTACGACTGCTACGCCGGGAAACCACCCGACCCGGTTTCGCAGCCGTACCCCTGGAGGGGAGTCAGAGCGACTTCAGGTACTCCATCAGGTCGACCTTTTCCGGGTCGGTGAGCTGCAGCTTGAAGTGCCGGTCGTAGTGCTCGAGCACTTCGGCGAGCGTCGCGAAGCGGCCGTCGTGGTAGAAGCCGCCCTTCTGGTGCGTCCACAGCCCGGCAAGCGGCGCGGTGCGGTACATCCGCGTCGGCGAGCGGTCGGCCTGGAAGGCGTCGATGCCCATCTCCTTCGGCGTATGCAGCGAGTGGCCCGGCTCGGTGAAGAGCGGCGGAACGTGGCAGCTTGAGCATTTCGCCTTCGCATTGAACAGCGCTTCACCGCGCTTAGCGCCCGCGGCGTCGAAGGTGCCGGCAGCCGGCTTCGGCGCCGGGATCGAGCTCTGATAGAAGTGCAGCGCGGCGAGCTTTGGGGTGACCTGGTCAGGGGCCTTGCGCGTTTCGGCAGAGCGGCTCTTCGCCGCGACCGGATACTGCTTCTTGTCGCTCAAACGCTTGTCGATGAACGTCCCGTTGCCGTGCATCTGGGTGGTGCCGACGTAAGCATTCCAGTACGGCACCGAGCCGAAGCCGGTCCAGGTATTCAGGCTCACCCCGGCGAGGCCGAAGGCCGGGGGAATGAGCGTCCCGGCCTGGCCGCCGTCGGGCCGGAAGGCTTTGCCGTCCTTGTCGAGCAGCGCGTCGTAGCGCCCCGGTCCCCAGCTCGCGAGCACCTTCTTCACCGTCGCCTCGTCCACTTTCAGGAGCTCGGTGAAAGGCTTGAGGTTGGGCGCGAGCGAGACGATCGCGCCTACGTTCAGGTCGCGGTTGGCCCAGCCATCGAGCCGCTTGCCGATGCCGGGCGCAAAGGAATCGTCGACGGTGGAATGACACAGAGAGCACTGCACGCCCATGGAGCGCAGGCGCCCGTTGTCGAAGATTCCCGTGACGCCGACCACGGCATTCAGCTTGAGCAGCGCGAGCGTGGTCGCGGGGTCTTCGAGATCGACCTTGCCCGCCTTGATCTGCGCCACAAGCTCCGACGGCAGCGCGTCGGCGTCGACTTTGAGCCCGACCGAAAGCGCGGCCTTAGGGCTCAGGCCGCCGCCGACGCCGCCGTTCTTCGCGCCGGCGATAGCCCGGTGGAGCTGCAGGGCGTCGCCCCAGAACGACTCCGAGCCCATGGTATCGAAACGGAAGATGTGTCGGCCTTCGTGCAGCAGGCGCTGCGCGTGCGCGCTGATCTGCTTGTCGTTCTCCGAGAGCTGTTGTTGTCCGAAAACGACGCCGATGACGCTGGCGAGCGCAGCGAAAGCGAGACCGGCCGGGCGAAGTTTCATGGCAGTGCTCCGCAGAGAATTCACTTGCCCATTAGATGGAGCCCGCGCGCTCCCCGTTTCCGGCACCGTTGAGGCATATCCGACCGGCACGATTGCGCGGTCACGCGCAATGTGCTTGGGCGAATTCGGGGTCAGGGTGCGAATTCAGTTTTCACGTACGTAAAAACGAATTCGCACCCTGACCCCGAATTCAGTTAGAGCCATAATGGCGCGATGAGCAAGTCAGACCCGAAATGGAAACTCGACGGCGTGCGCGTCGTGCGCTCGAACGAGCTCGACATCAACACGCCGCAGACTCCGGGGATGAACCGCGCCGCGGCGATTACCCGGGCGCGCGCCGGCGCCGAGAAGCTTTGGGCCGGCACGGTGGTGATCCATCCCAAGGCGAAGACCGGCGCGCATCACCACGGGCCGGTCGAAAGCGTCATATATGTAGTCAGCGGAAAAGCGCGCATGCGCTGGGGCGAGAAGCTCGAGTTCGTCGCCGAGGCCGGGCCCGGCGACTTCATCTACGTCCCGCCCTACGTGCCGCACCAGGAGATCAACGCGAGCGACACCGAGCCGCTTTCGTGCGTGCTGTGCCGCAGCGGCCAGGAGCCGGTGGTCGTGAATCTTCCGGATCTCCCGGTGGTCGAGAAACCGGAAGAAGTGCACTGGGTGGACAACATCCATCCCGACCCGACGAAAAAACCTGTATAACGGTACCCGCAGGATTTCAAGCAGCACGCGCGTACCGCTCTCATCCGTCCGTTCGTTCCCTCCTTGATCGTCCGCAGGCAATCCGCCTTCTACTAACTGATTCAAGGAAACAGACATGAGTACCGGTACCGTAAAGTGGTTCAACGACGCGAAGGGCTTCGGCTTCATCACCCCCGACGACGGCAGCAAGGATCTTTTCGTGCACTTCTCCGCCATCCAGGCGAGCGGATTCAAGACGCTGAAAGAGAATGACAAGGTCCAATACGAGGTCGAGCAGAGCCCCAAAGGCCCGCGCGCCACGAATATCAAGCAGGTGTAACGCGCCGTCAGGCGCAACAAAAGCCCGGGCTTCCCGGGCTTTTTTTATTACTTCGGCGTCTGCGCGCCGACGGTCAGCCGCCGCATCCGCCGCCTTTGGCCGTGATAGTCGTTCACCGCGCTGTGCTGCGTGCAGCGGTTATCCCACACCGTCAGCGTTCCGGGCGACCAGCGCACGCGGCAGGTGAACTCGGGCCTGATCTGGTGCGCCTGCAGGAAGTCGATGAGCGCCCGGCTCTCCTCCTCGGTCATGTCGCGAAAGCGGATGGTGTGGCTGCGGGAGAGATAAAGCGCCTTGCGGCCGGTGTCGGGATGCGTGCGCGCCACCGGGTGCTCGGCCTCGTAGCCGTCGGCGTGCTCGATGTCCTGCACCTTCATGCCGCCGATGGTGCTGTGCATCTTGCGGCGCCCGCCGGTCACCTTGAGGCTCGCGCTGTTGACGCCGACGAGCTGGTCCACCATCGCGCGCATCCCTTCCGAGAGCGCGTCGTAGGCGGCATAGGTGCTCGTGAAGAGCGTATCGCCACCGCGCGCCGGCGTCTCGAGCGCATAGAGCAGCGTCGCGAGCGGCGGCTGCGGCAGGTAGGTCGTGTCGGAATGCCAGTTGCCGCCGAAGTTGACGGTCTCTTTCTCCTCTTTCACCACCTCGAAGATGAAGGGGAAGCCTTCGATGCCGGTGACGAAGGGGTAGTAGCACGGCTCGCCGAAGCGTGCGCCGATGTGCATCAGGTCCTCGGGCTCGAGCTGCTGGTCGCGAATCGCCAGGACCGAGTACTTCAGGAACGCGTCATGAATCGCTTCCCACGTCCCGTCGTCTTTCAAGTCGACGCCCCGGATCTCGGCCCCGAGCGCCCCGGCCAAGGGCTCGATTATCATCGGGCAACTATATGACAAAACGCATCGCTATCGTCGGCGCGGGCGCGCTGGGCGGCTACGTCGGCGGCACCCTCGCCCACCTCGGGCACGACGTCACGCTGATCGATCCGTGGCCCGAGCATGTCGAGACCATCCGCAAGCGCGGCCTGGAGCTCGACGGCGTCACGCCCGAAGAAAAGTTCGTCGCCCGGCCGAAGATCCTCCACCTTACGGAG
>Ga0137431_1000835_pt1 | contig 10190 bp, 7 predicted proteins | sample EasRivERMZT800_2_FD_104646 | JGI IMG/M metagenome (GOLD analysis project Ga0137431, IMG submission 104646) | Soil microbial communities from meander-bound floodplain in the East River, Colorado, USA - East River MetaG ERMZT800_2 | ecosystem: Environmental > Terrestrial > Soil > Floodplain ... | reverse complement strand
TCTCACCTTAATTCCGGTTACAATCATTGCTTACCGGAGCGGGCTGGGTGCACAAAACCCGACCGATATTTTTATTCCCTGCATGATCGCCACATTTGCGGCGACTGTTGCAGCCATGTTTATTGTTTCATTCAAACAAAGGATCAATATCTTCCAGCCAATTATTATTGCGTGGGTCGGGGGTATTTCGGCATTAATTGCATTATTGGTTTTATATGTAGTTCGTCTTGATGCCGCCCAGGCCCAGTTGTTTTCCGGCGTCTTAAGCAACGGTATCATACTAGCCATTTTCTTTTTAATAGTTCTGGGCGGCATTTATAAGAAGATTGATGTGTTTGACGCTTTTGTAGATGGCGCGAAAGGAGGCTTTGACACTGCCGTTCGGATTATCCCGTATATAGTGGGTATGTTGATTGCCATCAGCATGCTGCGCACCAGCGGCACATTTGATGTGATTATTAACGGGGCAAAATCATTGTTTGCTGCTTTGGGAACCGACACCAGGTTTGTGGATGGCTTGCCCACTGCGTTAATAAAGCCGATGAGCGGAAGCGGGGCCCGGGGTATGATGCTCGATACAATGAAGACCTTTGGAGCTGATTCATTTGCAGGAAGATTAGCCTCTGTGCTGCAGGGATCTTCCGATACTACTTTCTATGTAGTTGCCGTTTATTTCGGATCGGTTGGTATTAAAAATACACGGTACTCAATTGGCGCCATGTTGTTGGCTGACCTGGTAGGCATTATTACTGCTATCGGCTTATGCTATTTGTTTTTCGGATAGTCTTTACTCTTTTGATACCGTATTAAACGTAAACCTTACGGTAAATCCGATTGCTGCAGGCTCAAAATTTATGTCACTAACAAGATTAAGTTCGGGCTTCCAGTCGAGTGATAAGTTAAGCGGAATATTGGCGAATTTATAATCTAAGCCGATAACACCCTGCGCTCCAAGATTCACGTCCGTTTCGTTTTGATTTTTGGCTGGATTCCAGGTTTTGACAAAACCAATATAGCCCCCACCACCATAAAACCACTGAAGCCCTTCAGTGCTGAACGGTTTATGCACTTCATACAATCCCGCCAGGGCCAGCGGATCACCGAATGAAAAAAGAGCTTCAATGGCAGAGCGGTCATTTAAAAAATGCTTGAGTGATATTGAATTGTTAACCATAGCTGCACTGCTGCTAAGTCGTACACCAACAGCTGTCTTATAGGATTGTGAAGAAGCTGTAAAAGCTATTGCCGTTGTTAATAAGGAAACGAATATTACTTTTTTCATGGTGATTTATTTTAGTGGGTTTAACGAAAATAATGCCAGTAAAGTTTAAAAGAAATGCAAAAGTTCTTTTATCTACCTTTAAGACAATTAAGACTACATTTCCCCCTTTTTTGGCTAAATTATTTTTCGTGTTTCTACCTTCAGGCATAACAGGGGCAGGTAAGTTATACGCAGGAAAAACCGGTTGGGTAATAGAACGCTAATAACCGGGAAATATTCAAAGTAATTTTCCACCTACTCAAACATCTCGGTCTTTGTCTTCGGTCTTCGTTCTTCCAGCCACCTGAAACCGGGCAACTGCATTTCAGCCGGGCTTTTTTGACTGATGGGCCATAATGTACCGGTAACAGCGCTTCGAAAAACCACTTTATCGAGTTCTTTATTTTGAAAATAAATGTCAATAATATCACATTGCGACTGGTTAATTCCGGTATAAGCGCTGTCTTCATCCTGAATATAATAAATACACTCAGCGAAAGCGTTGGCTCTGACCGAATCAATATTACCACCCACGAACCAGCCGTCCATCCTTGCTGATTTTATCTGGTTATAAACATCATTTTCAACCCTGTTTACCAGGAAACTATTTTCAAATGCCTCTACTTTATCAGCTTTCTTGTTTTTTGTAAATAAAAGGATGGTGTCGCCGGTAACCTGGCTGTTATTTGCCCATACGACAGGATCCCTGTATAGTCTGAAAACAGAGTCTTTGAATGAATAAAACATGCTGTCGCAAACGGACTGCAATGAGTCCGAAAAAATCCGGACATTTCTGTAGGCTTCAAAGTAGCGGTTGGTGCTGTCTTTTTCATTGATGGCTACTGTGTCTTTGCCTTTTGTGGTGTATGTTACCAGCGAGTCTTTGGTTTCCGGGTTAATCATTGCTTCTTTTGCTACTAATGTATCCGGGGCTGCAGGTGCCGCACTATCTTTTTTAGTGATTGCAGCCAGGTTCTTTTCTTTGAGCTTATCCGCCATTGGTTTTCTGGTTGCCGGTCTGCCGACAACATTTTTCGATAAGGCTGTGTCGGCTACATCATTCCGCGTACTATCGATTTGATGACTGATTGAAATTTTATCTTCATGCGCAGTGTCCGGCACGAGGTGATTTACGTTTCCAAACCGGTCGGAAAGTCTTGCCGAAAAAAGCGTATCCGCAGTAATATAAATAGTGTCTTTTTCCTGCTGTATTATCATCAGGGGTTTACGGGTAGCAAAAATGGCTTCGGTGTTTTTATTGCGATAAATAAGTCCGCCAATTATTGTAGTGTTGTTCTTTTTATCAATAACAATTCCATTTCCCTCAATTTGAGCAATACCCAGGCTATCGTCAATGGCGATACGATTTCCTGTTATTTTCATATCACCATCTGTCACGTCAGGTCTTGAACTGAATTCAGCTTTTCCTGTTTGCTGGTTGTAAAATCCTTCTCTTGTGTTGATAATTCTTCCGCTGCTGTCTTTAATTACTGTTTGTGAAATAAAACGGGTCGTCCGGTTTTGCGTATTATAAAGTAAGGAATCAGTATCGATTGTATAAGCCGGATCACGGAGGCGCACATTATTCTTAAAATATACGTCTTTAAGGTCGGCATAATAATAACCTTCCTTACTGTCCAGCACTGTCTTTTTATTTACAACCTTACCGCCATTTTTGTAAGTGCCGATATTGGTTTGCATATCATACTCAAGGTCGGGTGTTGATAAGGTTGCCTGACCGTCGGTTAGTTTTACATTGCCATTAAGGTAAGACAGCTTTGTATTGCCGAGATAGCGAAGATGATCGGCATACACATGGGCGGTATCTGAGTCGTTGATATGCACTTTACCCCATGCTTCAAATATATTGGTGCGGCCATTAATGACACAGCTGTCACAATAGAATAAAGCGCTTCCCTGGCGCAGCTTTACGTCCCCGGTAACGATGGTAAGTTTCGTGCTGTCATCTACGGTTTTAAAAGTGAGGTCCCGAGTATTGCTGAGAATATGCACTTTTTTAGCGGTGTCTTCTGCTGTGACCCCGGGGGATTTTTGCGCATAAGCAGTACTATTGCACAAGAGCAACAGGAACAACAAAGAAAAGGAAAAGGACTTACAGTAGTTCATGTTCAGTTCATCTCGGAACAGTGTCTTTTATAACCGGCGAAGTTAGTGACCCACCTTTATCCTTTTTGCCAAATACTGAAACATTAACGTAGCGTTTGGGATGAGCACGAATATCATCAATTAAAATTTCTGCACTCAGGACTGCACTATTCAATCTATCATAAAGTTGCCTGTCATTTATCAGTGCACCTAAGGTTCCTTCATTGCTGGAAATTTTGGCTACCGCTCCTTTCAACTGGCTGATGGCTGCCTGCAGTGTGTCCATAGTTTGTTCCATTTCCAGCCTGGCTAATTTCTCAGTGAATTGTTTCGTATTGCTGAAAATGGCCGTCATGCTGTCGTTATTATTCTTAATGTTACCGGTAATTGCGTTAACATTATTTAGCGTTGCAGCCAGGGCGCTGGTTTGCAGGTCCAGCAGCTTATTTAATGAGTTACTGGCCAGTGCCAGGTTTGCAATAGTATGTCGCAAATTGTTCTTGGCGCCAGCGTCAAAAGCGGTGTTGACATTGCTTAATACTTTGCTGACGGTATCCAGAGTGTTCCTGATTTTTGAAAGGGTGGGAGATACTTCGGCACTAATTCCGCCAAAAAGCCCTTCGTCTATCCTCGTATTTAAAACGTCTCCATTCTTTAAATAAGTGGTGGCATCACCTTTTTCAATTATGATAGAAGCAGAACCAATCCCCACTACAGAAGCGCTGATATATGCAACCGAATTTACAGGTATATTAACGTCCCTGGTAAGGCTGATAGTCACTTTAATCCCGCTCACATTCTTATCAACTTCCTCAACATCATAGACGGTACCTATAGTGAGCCCATTGATTTTTACTTCATTTGATTTAGTCAGCGATCCCAGTTTCGGAAAAATGGCGTAGATCTTATTTGTGGAGTTGAAAACATCCTTGCCCTTCAGGTAGTTAAAACCCAATATCAGCAGGGCCAATGCTACAATAGTTAATATGCCAACTTTGGTTTCATGGTTGATCTTCATGCTTCCGGTTTGTTTCTCAGCTGCCAAATTAACTAATTATTTTTAAACGCTTTAGGCAATTATAAACAAAAAGGATGAACCGAAGTTCATCCTCAATGTTGTAGTATGATACGATCACTTATGGCGTTGTAGTTATCGTGCGTGATTCTGTTTTTTGTTTGTAAGCCCTGAACGCACTTACAAGGTCGTCTACTATTTCCTGTTGCCCTTGTTCACTATTGATATATTGTTCGTCTTCCTCATGCGAAATAAAACCTATCTCAACCAAAATACTTGGCATGCCTGTGGCCTGCAATACCCAAATACCGGCATGGTTTCTTTGTTTTACGCCCCGGCTAAACCGTCCGGAGGCAATAAACTCCTTTTCTACCAGGTCCGCGAGGCTAAGACTTTTCTTAAAATAGTTTTGCGCGTAGATCAGCATCCTGGCTTTTTCAGCCGGGTCAGAAGGATCTGGAAGCTCAATATTGAGCGTTGAATCTATTTCCCCATACTCTTCTGTTTCGTTGATCTTATTAACGGCGCTTACTTTAGCATCGTTTTTACTTACCGCCCAAATATAGGTTTCGGTGCCGTGAGCGGGGTTGGGTGTTGTCCAGTAACGATACTGCGGAACCCTTCTGGTTACTTTCTTTCTTTTTTTCCCTTTTCCCGTATAGAAGCTTAAAGTTTTGCTACCTATGTAAGATCTGTGCCGGATATCGGGTGCAGAATTGCAATGAATAGCAATAAAAAGATCACCATTCGATTCGTTCGCGAGGTTGGCCCTGTACTTCAGGCCTTCATCCTTTGATCTTTTGTTGCCGGCCATTACATCGGTAGTGCGGGTATAGACGATTTTCAAATCGGGAAACTCTTCCTGCAATACTTTTCCAAATTTCAACGCAACGGCAAGGCTTACTTCAGCTTCGGTTGAAAAATCACCCCGGGCGCCGGGATCAATGCCGCCATGGCCAGGGTCAATGATAAGCGTTTTGATCTGCGCTCTTTGAGCCTCACTGTTTTTACCGGAAAATGAAAGAAGCAAAATAGATACACAAATAAAAAAGAAAAAGAAGGTGACTCGTTTCAACATAGGTCTTCTGATGTTTAAGCAGGTTATTCGAATCTTCACAAATTGTTTAGGTATGAATGATTTACATTTGTCTCCACACTATGAACGGGCTGCGCAAATTTAGTTTAAAAATTTTTTTTTCCGGAGCACTGCTTTCACTAATTGTTTTCACAGTAACGTGTGGCGCAATGGCCCAACACACCCCGGTAAGAAATTTTGACAGTCTTTTAACAAAAAAGACAGACACCATAAAACCCCGCACGGCCCCGCAACCCACGCCACCCATTACCATTACTTCATCTGATACAATTCCCGGCAATGATTCGGTGACCGTTCAGAAGGTGGATACGTTTTCTTTAAGGCTTTCCAAAGATACGCTGGACGCACCCATCCAGTACTACGCCGAAGACTCAGCGGTAGTGATGATAAAAAATAAAAAAATTTTTCTGTATGGCAAAACAAAAACAGAATATAAGGATGTTACACTAACAGCCCCCCAGGTTGGTATAGACCAGGAGACACAAATACTCACGGCAGTTAATAAAACAGACAGTACCGGCGCCGTAACCGAAGAGGCCAATTTCAAGCAGGGTGAAAATGAATTTAACAGCGACACAATAGTGTACAATATCAAATCACAAAAAGGATTGACTAAAAACACGATCACGCAATCGGGAGAAATGTTTGTGCATGGCGAAGTCGTGAAAAAAGTAGATGAGAGTGTCACCTTTGTAAAGAAAGGAATCTTCACTACCTGCAATCTGGATGATCCGCATTTTGCATTTAAAGCCAACAAGCTGAAAGTGATCAACAAAAAAGTGGCCGTGTCAGGTCCAGCGCATCCCGAATTTGAAGGGGTGCCTATCCCGGTGTATGTGCCGTTTGGTTTTTATCCGCTCAGCCAGGGAAGACATTCTGGTTTTTTGCCACCGCAGTTTGCAACTAATGACCAGATGGGTATCGGCCTTGAAGGCCTTGGTTATTATAAAGTCTTCAGCCCGTATTGGGATACTAAATTTTACGGCAATATTTACTCTTATGGCGGATGGTCATTTAATGTAAATCCAACATACCGGAAAAGATACAAATATGCCGGTTCATTGAATTTTGGCTTGCAAAGATCCAAGCGCAATTTCAAAGGCGATCCGGATTATTATTCAAATAATAGCTATATGCTGAACTGGAGCCATTCGTCAGATAGCCGTGCCAGGCCCGGTACATCATTTTCGGCTAATGTCAATGCCAGTTCTACGACATACAATGAGAATGTGCCGAATAATGCGACATTGAATTTTCAAAACCAGTTAAGTTCTTCCATTACCTATTCAAAGACGTGGGTAGACAAACCGTATAATCTTACCGCAAGCGCCAATCATAATCAGAACAACCATACAAGGCTCGTGAACCTGAATCTGCCGGATGTAGGATTTACTGTGACTACAGTTTACCCATTTCAGAAAAAAGAACTTATAGGAAGCAGGAAATGGTATGAGCAACTGGGCATTTCATACAATGGCAACTTAAGAAATCAGATTTCTTTTTATGATACAGCGTTCAGCTTTCAGCAAATTAAAGATACAGTACAATGGGGGGCGCAACATAATTTGCCTATCACCCTGGCATTACCACCTATTATGGGCGGTGCTATAGTAATATCACCGGGCGTCAGTTATTCGCAGGTATGGGTATCCCAGCGATTATTGAGGGAATGGAATGATTCAACCAAGAAAGTGGATAGCATCGTTGAGAAAGGTTTTTTCGTGGATCAGCAGGCTTCTTTCGGCTTAGGCGTCAGCACGGCGCTTTTTGGTACCTACCAGTTTAAAAAGGGGAAAGTAGCTGCCATCCGGCATGTGATACGACCAACTATCGCCGCCAATTACCGGCCTGATCTTTCAAAAAAATATTACGATAGTTTGCAGATCAATGACCAGGGATATAAGATATGGACTTCACAATTGCAGGGCAACGCTATTTACAACGGGTATGGTTCGGGGAAGACCGGCGGTCTTTCTTTCAGCCTGGACAATAACCTCGAGATGAAAGTTCGAAACAAGAAAGATACAACGGGAGAGAATCCGTATAAAAAAATGCGACTTATCGATGGATTTGGCGTCACAACCAGCTATAATTTCCTGGCACCAACAATGAAACTGTCGCCATTCCAACTATATTTTCGTACTAATTTGTTTGATAAGATAAATATAAATGCCAACGGTGTCATAAACCCATACGAGACTGACAGCTTAGGGCAAAATAAAGATGAATATGTGTGGGAAGATGGAGGTTTCAGCCTGGGTCGTCTTTCCTCGGGAAGTATTTCAATGTCCACCACATTTCAAAGCAAGCCAAAGGATGAACAGAAGGATAAAGAAAAAAAAGAGCAAATGGAAGATCAATTAAATGATCCCGTATTGGCTGCCGATAAACAACGGCTACTGGATTATATGCGTCAAAACCCGGCAGAATTTGTTGATTTTAATATTCCGTGGCAGGTGAGCCTGTCGTACTCACTCTACTTTGCAGAAGAATTTAAACCTGATTACAGCGGCTTTACCACAACGATAAGGTCAAGCGCTAATTTCAGCGGAAGCTTCAGTCTTACTCCCAAATGGAATTTTAGCGTCAATGGCTATTATGATTTTGACACCAAAAAGCTGCAAACATTCACTATGTCTATCGCACGGGAAATGCATTGCTGGCAACTTTCGATCAATGTAACGCCGGTCGGTCTTTATCACTCCTTTAATTTTTCGATCAGTCCCAAATCAGGTATCCTCCAGGACCTTCGCATCAACAGAACCCGCTCCTTCTATACCGGTCCTTTTTAATTACCATGTTGCACGTAGTATTCTTTCATTATCGTAAATACGTTTTCTTTCAACAATTCACTGGTTAATCCTTCGGGACTAACGGGTTCGAGAAAGTGCATTTCCAGCTTGTGGGGAAGAAAAAAAAATGGCTTGTTAAGCGGCAATGCTTTTTTGGTGTTAAATATCAATACCGGGATGATCGATTTCTTAGTTTCGATAGCCAGCTTGAAAGCGCCATCATAAAATTTTTTCAGTGGCTCGTTTGTCCGGTTACGGGTTCCTTCGGGATAAATGCACATGTGCATGCCTTTTTTCAGAACCTGTTTCATTTCTTCAAAACTTTGGCGCCGGCTGGATTCACTTTTACGGTCAACGAGTACAGACCCTTTTCGATAATACCATCCAAACAAGGGTATTTTTGCAAAGGATATTTTTGCAATGGTTTTATTGGGTCCGGGAACATAAGGACAGGAAAGTGGTATATCCAATAATGAATTGTGATTAAATACTACGATGTAGCTTTCTCCTTTCACAAAATTATCGCGGCCCTTTATTTTTACCGGGCAGCCAACGAGGCCCAGCCAAACATTCATCCATATCCTTGAAAAGCGGATAAAAATAACGGTGCTTTTGGGTTCGGGGAAAAGGTAGGTAGTCATGGACGGAAGGAATACAATAAGGAATGTGATTACAAAGCTTACTATGCCCCATAATGCCCAAATGCGTCCAGCTATTTCTTTGAATACTTTCATAAGCCTCCAGCTACCAAACCGTGAATCTAATGAACTTTAAAACCGGGCTCCATTTCTTTAAAAATCGTTTCTTTCAACCCCGGCCATTCATCTTTAAGCACACTATAATAAATGGATGTGCGGCGCCGATTATTCCACATTGTCATATGGCTTCTTAAAATGCCTTCTTCCCGCCCGCCCACATTTTGCAACCCTTTTCTTGCCCTTGCATTGAGCACGTCGGTTTTGAATTCAACTCTTTCAAACTGCAATTCATCAAATGCATATTTCATCATCGAATATTTGGCATGCCGGTTTATACCCGTGCTGCGAAAATCCGTCCCCAGCCAGCTCCAACCAATTTCGAGCCGACGATCATAATAAGAAATATTACCCATGCTGCTGCTGCCAGCAATCTTTCCGGTTGCTTTTTCAATGATCGTAAATGGTCTTCTTGTTTCTGCTTTTTTATCAGCAAAGGCCATTTCCATCCATTTCCTCAATTGCTCTTCATCACCCAGGTTGTAAGTAAAATAGTACCACATATCCAGATCCTTTTTACCCAGTTGGAGGAAAGAATCATAATCGTCTTCAGCAATTGGCCTCAGAACAACCTTATTTGTTTCTAGTATCAAATCTCGTGGTATCATTCTCTAAAATTGAAAATTGAGCATTGAACATTGATCATTGAATATTTGTCTTCTGGTTAAAGGCTCCAATCCACCGGGTCAATTCCCTTGCTTACCAGGTACTCATTGGCTTTAGAAAAATGCCTGCATCCAAAAAAACCGGCAAAGGCTGAAAGCGGGGAAGGGTGAGCCGCTTTTAAGATGAGGTGTTTTGTTTCATCAATCAGTATTTTTTTATCCTGCGCAAATTTTCCCCATAACATAAAAACTACATGCTCCTTTGTATCTGATATTTTTTTGATGACGTTATCAGTAAATGCCGCCCAGCCAATCTTAGAATGACTCATCGGCTCTCCCGCACGAACAGTAAGTGAAGCATTCAATAAAAAAACTCCCTGCTGGGCCCATTTGGTTAGGTTACCATGATTTGGAATGGCCATACCGATGTCATCATGCAGTTCCTTAAAAATATTGATAAGTGATGGCGGCGGCGGAATACCATTTTGCACGGAGAAACAAAGCCCATGAGCTTGCCCGGGTCCATGATAGGGATCCTGGCCGATTATCACGACTTTTAC
>Ga0137431_1000833_pt1 | contig 10210 bp, 8 predicted proteins | sample EasRivERMZT800_2_FD_104646 | JGI IMG/M metagenome (GOLD analysis project Ga0137431, IMG submission 104646) | Soil microbial communities from meander-bound floodplain in the East River, Colorado, USA - East River MetaG ERMZT800_2 | ecosystem: Environmental > Terrestrial > Soil > Floodplain ... | reverse complement strand
GAAGGGCCTCGCTGGCCTACTCTTCAGATCGCGCGGCTACGACCCCGTCCGGGGTCGGAATGATATTGGGCGGGACCGGGTTCCGGGGGTGTCGCTGCGCTCAACCCCCGGCTAATGGCTGGGACCCCTGGCGGGGTCGGGAAACCTGTTCGCAGTGGACGATCTGCGTGCCGCTCGCGCTAGGGGATAAAGAAGCGAGGGAGGGACGTGGGGGCGGGGAGCTGGAAGCGGGCGTCTAGGACTTTGGCGATGCGGGCGCTGGATTCCTGAAGGTGGGAGCGGCTGTAGGTGTCGAGCTTGCTGGCGACGGGTTGATTGTCGAGCAGGCTCTTGATGCGCTGGTTGAGGTTCGTCAGCTCGGCGTAAGCGACGGTTTGGCAATCTTGCGGGGCGGTTGAGGAGCCGAGGGCCAGTTTGGAGAGCTCTTCGAGGTAGGTGCGCTGGAGGTTGCGGCGCATGCTGCTGATGGCGGGCTTGCGGTTGGTGTAGTCGCCTTCCTTGGTCGATTCGACTTCGGAGAAGACGGACTTCGTGAGGCGCTGCAAGAGCTCGGCGGTAGTCATGACGTCTGTATCGGACGAGGATTTTAGCTCGGCGTCGTGCATTCGCTTGAGCGTGACCGACGAGAGGAGCTGGCCGAGAATCTGGCGCTGCCACTGCAAGACGAAATCGTGGACGGCGAAATCTTTGCGGGTGCCCTCGCGAACGCCCCAGTGGCTCCAGTTCGACCAGCCGAGCTGATTGAGCAGCTCCGGGGTGAACTGAAAATTCTTGTCGCTGAAGATGTTGTCCTCGAGCATGGTGAGCGCACCACGCTGGGTCTTGGCATCGACGAGGATCACGGGAGGCTTGCCGTCCTTGTCGCCTTTGTGGGTGCGTGAAGTCTGCAGGCCGCCGACATAGCGGGAAACGAAATAGGAGCTTTGGCCGTATTGGGTGATCAGGACGTTGAAGGCGCGGCGCGCCTGGGTGTAGTCGTCGCCTTCTTTGGTCATGCGATCGACGAGGCCGGGAATCAGCTCTTTGACGAGTTGCAGCCGGCTATTGGCGTAGTCGAGCGGGTCGCTGCCCAAATCGAAACGATTGCTGTCGGGATCGGGGTCGAGGCTGCCGCGCGTGTCTTCATCTGTGGCATATAGCAAGGCGGGCTCGCCGCTGCGGGAGGCGATTTTCTTCAGCTCGGCTAGCTCGCCCGTCGTGCCGGAGCCGAGCGGCTTGTAGCCGTACTCGATGGCCCACATGTCATAGGGACCGACGGTGGTGGAGTAATATTCTCCCTGCCTGGCGCCCTTGGGAACGATGTTCGTGGGGTTGTAGTCCATGACGGTCGCCGAGAGGCAGCCGTTGCACTTTTCGTCGTTCATGTCTTTGAGGCTTTGCCACTTGCTGCCTTTGAAATTGTGCCGCAGGCCGAGGGTGTGGCCGACCTCGTGCATGGTGATTTCCTTGATGCCCTGCTGGATGAGCTTTTCGAGGTTGGCTTCGTTCATCTTGGCGTCGGCACCGGCCAGGATGGCGGCGGAGCCGAAGGCGAGCTGCATGCTCATGCCGGTGGCGAGCGTGCACGCGGCGCCGGATTGCGGGCGCTCGTCGAAAATGGCTTGGGGACGCGGCTCATGCTCCTTGTAGAGAGGCAGTGCGCCGCCGGTCATTTCGGCGATTGACTGGGCGGAGAATGTTTCGTATTCCTGCTTCCAAAAGGTCAAAAAGTCGGCGTCGAAGATGATGTCGGCATCGAGGATTTGGCCGGTGTAGGGATTCACGCGGCTGGGGCCCATGGCGAAGCCGGCGTTGCTGGTGATCCAGCGGAAAAAGTTGTAGCGGATGTCTTCGGGGTCGATGTCTTCCTTGTCACCTTGTTGCTTAACCACGATGGCATTGCTGAAGCCGGCTTTCTCGAAGGCTTTGTTCCATTCGTAGATGCCGTCGTAGATTGCTTTGCGGAATTTGAAGGGGACGGTTTTTTCGATGTAGAACTCGATCTGCTTCTTGGGGGGCGAGGGGTCGAGCGAGGAGTCGGCTTTTTGCAGGTCCCAGCGGTTGATGTAGCGCACGAACTGGTCGCGGTCGCTCTTGCTGGAAAAATCCTTCACGGCGGTGAGGAAGTAGCCGACGCGGTCGTCGGCCAGGCGGGGCTGATAACCGGTGCTGGGAATTTTGCTGATCGAATAGTGGACGTTGATCGTCGCGCCGCGGGAATCGGGCACCGTGTCAATGTTCGCCGTGCCGCTGGAGGCGTAGGTTCCGGCGATTTCGAGCTCCATGTTCTCTTCAAAGGCTTTCACGGCGGCCCAGGTCGATTTTTGCTGCGAGAACGAGAAGCCCGGCAGCCGGCGGCCGATCTGGGGCAGGTCGCTCATGAAGACCTGTGTGAGATCGACGAGGTCGCCGCCTTTGGGACCTTTGGTGACGATGGGGAGGCTGAAGAGGACGCTATCGGTATAGGCCGAGGCCACTGCTTTCGCTTCGGGCGAATTCGCGTTGGCCTTGAAGCGGACGTTCTTGCGGATGACGTGGACGCTTTCGCCGATCTTGCGGAACTGCCAAACCCAATCGTCGCCGAAACCCCAGCTCATGCCGCCCAAGATTTCACCCTGGCCGATGCCGCGGCTGATCGAGATGAGCACGATGTATTCTGCGGAGTAATCGCCCGAGCCGATTTCCCAGTAGAGGTTTTGACCTTTTTGATAGACGGTCCAGAGGCCGCTCTTGGCCGTTGCGTCCTTGAGCAGCGTCGCGTGGGCCGGGGTAGCCGGCGTCGCGGCTTTCGTTTCGGTGCTGGGTGTGCTGTCTTTCTTTTCGGTCGTCGGTCCCGTGGTCTGGGCTCCGACGGGCACCAGCGCGCCGACAACCAGCGAGACAATCAACACCAAAACTTCGATGCGCATTTTCATAGCGGGAATACTTGTGTAAAGGTTGCGAGGAGGCTACCGGCGCCACTCACTACTCATTCTCATACACCTGCCGCCCAGCAGGCATGGGTTGCCCTAAGCGTCCAGACTAAGCCGTTAAATATACCCCATTCTACCGCACTCTCAGCCTAGCGGGGAGGATTTTGACGGTTGTGGCGAATGGTCGGCAGGCGTAGGGTGGCCGATATGCTGGATTCCACGCTGCAAGCGGTCTTGTCGTACTACGGCTTGGATGGGGCCTTCGTTCGCCGGATTGAGCCGCTGGAGAATGCTGGCGGGTGGAGCGGGTCGCGGCTGTGGCGGATTGCGGACGGCGACGGACGCGAGGTATGCCTGCGGCGGTGGCCGGCGGAGCATCCGACGGTTGACCGGCTGCGGCTGATTCACGGCGTGCTGGCAGTGGTCGGGCCCGAATTGCCGGTGGTTGCCGGCCCGATTTCTGCGACGGACGGGGCGACGTTCGTTGAGCATGGCGGAAGGCTATGGGAGCTGGCTGATTGGAAGCCGGGCCGGGCCGATTTCCATGCGAATCCGAGTCGCTTGCGTCTGAAGGCGGCGTTCCAAGTTCTGGCCCGGTTTCACAGCGTCGCGGCTCGGTACCAGTCCAGTCGCGGCCGAGCGCCGACGCTTACGGAGCGGCTGCGGCGATGGTCGGAGATGAAAGATGGTGGATTGTCGATCATCGAGCGTTCGCTTGGTACGCGGCTGACGGAGGAGATTGACAGTCTGGCTCCGCGCCTGTTGGCTGGAGCGCAGCGTGTCCTCGCGTCGGCTCAGATTCCCGCGCAGCTCGCAGCGGAACCAGAACTATGGCTGCAGCCGGCGATCCGGGATGTGCATCATGACCATGTTCTGTTCGTGGGTGACGAGGTGACCGGGCTGATCGACTTTGGTGCGATGCGGATCGATACGCCGCTGGCGGATGTTGCCCGGTTGGTCGGAAGCCTGGTGGGCGATGATAGAGTGGCACGCGGTTTTGCGCTGGATGCTTACGCCGAGGTGCGGACCTTGAGCAATGCGGATCGCCGATTGATTGGAGTGTTGGATGAAATGGGCGTTGTTTTGGGCGCGCTGAACTGGCTGACGTGGCTGTACGTGGAGAGGCGCGATATGGGGCCGGTGGGGCCGATCGTGTGGCGGTTGGAGGAGATCTTGAAGCGGATGGAGGCTCGCGCGGTGTAGCTCCGGGACCAGGTTTGGTCCCGGCTATTTGGAGTCTGCACCGTTCGTCACTTCTCCGACGAGGCCGCTCCATTTGCTTTTCATTACGTCGGCGAGGGAGAGGGTGAGCTTTTTTTCTTGCTTGTCGATGGCGCGGTTGAGCTTGGCGACCAGTTTTTCGTTGTCGTCGGCCAGCTTTTCTTCGAGGGCCTCGCGGGTGGCGTGGCTGAGCGAGCGGACGAGGGGGCCGTGAAACTCGCCGAGGCGACGGATGCGGAAGTCGGGGATTTCCAGCCTGGCGGCAGTGATCTCCGGATCGAGCGAGATATCGGGCGGGAAGCGTGTCAGGTTCATTTGCGTGGCGACTTCGGCGTTGGCCCACAGGCGCACGCGGGCGTCGGCCTCAGCCGAGAGGCTGTAGAGTTGCACGCCGTGCTCCCACTGCGATTGGCGGCCAAAGACTTCCAGGCTGGCGACGGCGGTGATTTCCAGGCCGATTTTGCCATCGGGTAGCTTGCGGATATTGGCGATTCGGACTTCGAATTTTTCTTCGGGGTTCTTTAGCTTGACCCGATACATTTGCCATTGGCCGTCGTTGGCTTGCTTGTATTTGCGGTGGGTCTTGAGCCGGCCGTCTTCGATTTTGATTGAGACGCCGTCGAAGGTGCGGGCGGTGTGCCCCCAGTTCTTCCGCTTCTCGTAGTCGTCGGGAAGATGCTGGCGGACGACGTTCGTGATCCATTCCTGGAATTCGGGCGAAGGGGTGAAGGAATCGTCTGGATCATTCGATGGCGCTGGGCGCGCGGGCGCTAGAACCAAAACGAAGATGAAGACGACTGACCACCAACGCACGTCGTTGCCCTCCGGGGCGAGCAGGAGGAGGTCAAAACCCTCACCCTAGCCCTCTCCCAGAGGGAGAGGGGAGGGTCGGAAGACTAAACCAGGCGTTGGGAATCGCAAAGATCAAACCCGATGGTCAGCCGGTTAGCGCCGTAATCAGCAAGAATACGAACCAGAGGGCGAACAAGATGATGCTCACTGCAAGCAGCGTGGGCTGCCTGGCTGGAGCGTGACCGTGGTGGGGCACTATTGCGGCATCGCCGGCGACGGCTGGACTGGCCGCTGCTTTTTCCGACTGCTTATTACGTTTGCCCATCAGATTCCCTCCCGATGAAAATAGTCAGTCCCGGACGATCACGACGGCGGCCGCCTGGCCGGTGTTGGATTGATTCAGCGCGAGTGCGGTCGGCTGTTTGGTTGGCTGGCCCGGACGGGGCACGACGTTCACTGCGCACGCCGGATCTGGCTCGTCATGATTCAGAGTGCCTGGCAGGCGCTTTTTGGCGAGCGCTAAAACGCTGCCGATGAGCTCGACGGCGCCGCTGCCGGCGGCCAGATCGCCAAAGTAGCTCTTGAGCGCTATCACCGGTACGTCGCCGAGCGCAGTGCGAATGGCCTGTGCCTCCAAACGATCGGGCTCGACCGACGACTCGCCGTTTGCATTGACGTGGCCGATGTCGCCGGGCTGCATTTTGGCCGCGGCCAGGGCTGCGGTGATCGATTGCCCGATTGCTCGGCCGGTGCGCTTTTGCCACGGGCCAGCCGGCGCTTCGAAGCGGCTGGCGTAGCCGGCAACGCGGGCCAGGATTTCCGCGCCGCGCGCTAGCGCATGTTCGCGAGATTCCAAGAGGAGCATGCCAGCGCCTTCGCCGGGCACGATGCCGGAGCGCCGCGCGTCGAACGGTCGCGAAGCCTGTGCCGGCTCGCCGTTCCAACGCGTGAAATGGTTCCAGCCCCGAAATGGCATGCAACTGAACGACGCCATCGAGCCGCTGCCGCCGGTGAGCATGGCATCGGCATGGCCGCGCTCGATCGCCGCTGTGGCCTCGGCGATCGCCAGAAGGCTCGACACGCCCCCCTCGACGATGGAGTTGTTCGGACCGCGGGCATCGTGGGCAATGCTGATGTGGCAGGCTGCCATGTTCGGCAAATACTTCAGCATCCAGAGCGGGAACAAATCCTTGAACGCGAAATCGCCCCACTGCTCGGCGTGAAACTCGCCGCTGGCCGTGCAGTGCCGATAGACTTCGCGCAGCTCTTCGATATCGCCGTAGAGCATCTCGCTGCCGAGGACGACGCCCAGGCGCTCGGGGTCGATGGCGCCTTTGGCGAGTTTGGCTTGTTCCATGGCCATGCCCGCGGCGGCATAGGCCGTCTGGATCTCTTGGCACATGACCTTGATGGTTTTTCGCGGCTGCACGTATTGCTTGGGATCGAAGGATTTGATTCGCGCGGCATAGCGAAATGGAGAATCGACGCCCCGCATTTCCGACATCCAATCGACGCCGCTTTGCCCCGCTTCGAGCGCCGCCCAGTACGCCGCGCAGCCGACACCCAAGGGGCAGACGACGCCCAGCCCGGTGATGACGACTTCGCGCGAAGGAGGCATAGAGAAACGAATCACCCAAGAACGCCGAGGCGAAGGCTAGTTAAATCATCGTCCGATGGGCGGCTGTAATGCTTCACGAGGTCGTCAGAGGGCAAACGCACTGCCTGCACAGCTTGCCTGAACCGAACAGCCCTCACGCTCGACAGGAAAATATCATCGTCGATGCTATCGCTTGCCCGAAGGGGCGACAAGGCTTGCGCGGTGGCGTTGGATGTGGCACGGGATCGATCTATAGTTAGGGAGGCGGTGCAAACATGAGAATTTCGGTTATCTATCGATCCATGGCGGGCGCCGCGATCATCATTCTGGTCTCGATGGCTGAATCCATCGCGGCCACACCGCGAGTCGATTTGGAGGTGGCGCTGGAGGACGGGGCGGTTGCGACGCACGCCCGCGCGTGGTCCGATCTGCTGGCTCAGGTGGGCTTTTCAAGCATCCGAATGCGGGGTGCAAACGATGACTCGCCCTCGCTCCAAACTACGGGGACGGCTTCGTCGCCGGCTTATAAAGTCATCGGGGTGCTTACCGACCAGAATCAGCTCGTGCTGCCGAAGGGGCGGTTTGGCCTTTCGGATCGGGGGAAAATCGAGCTGTGGCTACAAAAGCTGCGTGAAGGGGGCGAAGACGCGATCAGCATCAAACCGGTCGTATTTGGCTTGTTGCCGAAGCAGCTGGTTGCCGTTCACGAAGCGCTCTCTGTTCCCGTTCAGTTTTCGACGCTCGGCAAGCCGCCCCGCGAGGCCGCCAAGAAGATCGCCGACGGGCTCACGCTGAAGTTCATTGCGGATGACGTCGCCCAGCGGGCTATAGCAATGCCAGAGCCCGTCGCCGATGAGCTGCAAGGCCTGACCAGCGGCACAGCGCTCGCCGCCATCCTCCGGCCGCTGGGACTCGTCATGGTTCCGGAGAAAAACGGGGGCGACATCCGCCTCCGCCTGGCCGAGAGCCGAAGCGCCAAAGAGCACTGGCCGATCGGCTGGCCGACGAAGGGCAACCCGATCGAAACGCTGCCTGAGCTGTTCAAGTACTTGCCGATTGAAATCGAAAACATACCGCTAATTGAGTCGCTTCAAGCCATCGGCAGCCGGTTGAAGACGCCGCTGCTGTTCGATCACAACGCTTTGGCGAGGGACAACGTCGATCTGAACATGAAGGTCAGCTTTCCTCGGACGAACACGTTTTATGCCCGGGCCACCGACCGGCTGCTCTTTCAAGCCCGCCTGAAGTACGACATTCGTCTCGACGAGGCGGATAAGCCGTTTCTGTGGATTACCACGCTGAAACAATAGCGTGCAGGCGAGGAACTTGACCGGCGGGTTTTCATCGCAGAAGATGCGCTCCTACCTTTACCTAGGAGTCGCACATGCTGCGGAATTCGCTCGCTATTGCGTTGGTTTTGTCGGTCTGTTCATTGTTGCCTGGCCAGGAGAAGGCCAAGCCGAAGCCGAAGCAGCCGCCGGAGAGGCCGACGCCGACCGTGGCGGACTTTGCCTATGCCAACGACCATGAGCGGCAAAGGTTTGACTTCTGGCAGGCCAAGTCGGATAAGCCGACGCCCGTTGTGCTGCTGATTCATGGCGGCGGGTGGACGGGCGGCGACAAAACCAGCTATGGCGGCACGACGATTCAGCCGTTCCTCGACCAGGGCATTTCGGTGGCGGCGATCAACTACCGTTTCATCCTGCAGGCGATGGAGCAAAAAGTCGAGCCGCCTGTGAAGGGTTGCTTGCATGATGCGGCGCGGGCCCTGCAGACGATCCGGTCGAAAGCCAAGGAATGGAACGTCGATCCGAGTCGCGTTGGCGCGACCGGCGGCTCAGCCGGGGCGTGCACCTCGCTGTGGCTGGCATTGCACAATGATTTGGCCGATCCAAAGAGCAGTGACCCAATTGCCCGGCAGTCGTCGCGACTGACCTGCGCGGCGGTTGGCGGCGCTCAAACGTCGCTCGATCCTAAAGAGCTGCGCGAGTGGATTCCCAACGCGATCTATGGCGGGCATGCGTTCGGGTTTGCCGAAAAAGGGCGCGGGCGGCCGGAGGAGTTTGAGCTTTTAATCGCCAATCGGGACAAGGTGATGCCGTGGATCAAGGAGTACTCGCCGATCGAGCTCGTCAGTTCCGACGATCCGCCCATTTATCTTGACTATCCGAACCAAAAGACGCCGCCAGCCGTCGGTCAGCAGGAGGCCGACCCGACTCACTCCGCCATGTACGGCGTGAAGCTGGCCGAGAAGCTGCAATCGGCCGGCATTGAGGCGATCGTTGCGTACCCCGGCAAGAAAGACCAGAAATACGGCTCGATCCAGGAATTCCTGATCGCGAAGCTCAAGACGCCGTAGTCTCGGCTGCGACGGTTTGCACGTGGCCGATCCAGCACTTGACGATGTCGGGGTCGAACCACGTGCCGGAGTGCTTGGTCAGGTACTCGCACACCTCGTTGGTGGGCCAAGCACGGCGATAGGGCCGGTGGCAGGTCAGTGCGTCGAACACGTCGGCCACGGCGCAAATCTTGGCCCAGGCGTTAATCTCTGTTGCGGACACGCCTGTCGGATAGCCGGAGCCGTCGAGCCGCTCGTGATGCTGGTAGATCATCATGAGCTGGGCCCAAGTCAGGTCGGCGCGGGTCGCCACTTCCTTAAAACCGGTTACGGGATGCTCACGAATCAACTCCCATTCTTGTTCGGTCAGCTTGCCGGCCTTATTGAGAATGTGTTGCGGGATATGCCGCTTGCCAATGTCGTGCAGCAGCGCGCCCGCCGCGACTTCGCTTAGTTGCACAGAATCTGTCACGCCCAACGAGTGAGCGAGCATGGTGCAATAAACAGTGACATTGCACACGTGCGTGAACGTGTAGAAATCGTGCTCGAGCGTCGCGTACAACTCGCCAAAATGCACCGAACGCTCGGCGACGACGCTCGCCATGTCGCCGCCAAACTGGCCCGCCACGGCAACGTACTTGTCGCTGTCACTCGCCGCGAGGGCATCTTGAAACGCCACGCGGGTCACTTCGCGTAGCGCCCGGATGCGCAGCGCCGGCGGCACACTCCGATCGTGCAGCACGTGCTTGCACAAATACTCGCGATACGCTTCCGCGTCTTCCGTGCGAATATAAAGGTGATCGACGCCGTCGGTCCGCAGTCGCTCGATATCGGCAGCTTCGAGCGGGTAGGTCGAGCCGCGGTAGAGCTCGGCATACGAGCGGCCTGGCCGCTGAATGAACAGGTCGCAGTTGAGCACCGACGACGGAGTCAGCGAGGCGGTCGCCACGGGCAAATAGCCGCAGCTCTGTAGCGATACCGTCGCCATACGTGGTTTGATCTCCTGGCCTTTTCCCGAGCATTCGGGCAGCTTCAGGAAAACGTAGCACTTGCCGTTAGCCGTTCCTGAAAAAACCATCGGCAAACTTCGATTCAAGCGGATTTCCGCCGTTCTATTGGTTTGTTGCCACTACAACCGTTATGGGCGCTACTACGGTGTTTTTACGCCTATATGGTCCTCGCGGACGATTTGTTTCGTCTAACATGGCGGTAGTACCGGTGGCCCAGGCAGGTTGGGCTCGATGGATTCAGGGGCTCAGGCGCGGAAGGATTACGATGTCGTCACGACGATTCTGGCAGTGCTGTTTGTTTCTCGCGCTGGCGAGTTTCGGCGGGTTGGGGGTTCATGGACAAGAGCCTCCAGCCAAGGCG
>Ga0137431_1000832_pt1 | contig 10214 bp, 11 predicted proteins | sample EasRivERMZT800_2_FD_104646 | JGI IMG/M metagenome (GOLD analysis project Ga0137431, IMG submission 104646) | Soil microbial communities from meander-bound floodplain in the East River, Colorado, USA - East River MetaG ERMZT800_2 | ecosystem: Environmental > Terrestrial > Soil > Floodplain ... | reverse complement strand
ACCTATTTTATAAAGCTCTGTCTTATTTATTCTGCTTTTGTTTCATCGGCAGCCGCCTGGCCACCTTCCATTTTTTTCTTGAGGTCGGCAAGTACGCCCAGATCGCCAAGAGTAGCCTTTTCAACTTTACCCTGGATGTTTTTGACCGCTTTTTTGGTTTTTTCTGCTTCCGATCTCGCTTCTTTCTTAGCTGCCTCTTTTTCTTCTACCTGTCCCTGCTCCCAGATGCGGCTATGCGATAGAACGATGCGTTTTTCATTCCGATCAAATTCAATCACCATGAATTTAGATGTTTCATCGGCGCCAATGCTCTTCCCGTCTTCTTTAGTCAGGTGACGGTTTGGAGCAAATCCTTCAAGGCCGTATGGCAACTGAACTAATGCGCCCTTATCATCGCGGCGGATAACCGTTCCTTCATGAATAGTTCCAATAGCAAAAGTATCCTGCAAAGCATTCCAGGGATCTTCTTCCAGTTGCTTATGGCCCAACTGAAGCTTGCGGTTATCTTTATCGATACCCATGATCACTACGTCGATGTGAGCACCAACTTTAGTGTATTCATTTGGATTATTAAAACGTTTCAGCCAGCTCAGGTCACTGATATGGATCATACCGCCAATACCAGGCGCCAGCTCTACAAACACACCATAATTGGTGATGTTTTTAACGAGTCCTGTATGCCGGCTGCGTTCAGCAAATCTTACTTCAATATCATTCCACGGATCTTCGGATAGTTGCTTGATGGATAAGCTCATCTTCCGGCTGCCTTTGTCCAGCGTTACAATCTTTGCCTCATGTTCATCGCCCAGCTTAAAGAATTCTTTCGCATTGATCGGTGTATTGGCCCATGTGATCTCACTTACGTGAACAAGGCCTTCCACACCGGGCATAATTTCAAGAAAAGCGCCATAATCTTCAATGTTAACCACTTTTCCTTTTACAATATTTCCTTCTGAAATATTTTCAGCCAGCACATCCCATGGATGCGGGGTGAGTTGTTTCAAACCAAGGCTGATCCGTTTCTTCTCATCATCAAAATCCAGCACCACCACATTGACCTTTTGATCCATCTTTAATACCTCACTTGGGTGCGTGATACGTCCCCATGAAATATCCGTGATATATAACAGGCCATCCAATCCTCCCAAATCCATAAAGGCGCCAAAATCTGTAATGTTTTTCACAGTGCCTTCCAACACCTGGCCTTTCTCCAATTTGCTGATGATCTGTGCACGCTGTGCTTCAATGTCGCTTTCGATAAGCGCTTTGTGCGATACAACGGCATTCTTGATCGCCTCGTTGATTTTAACCACTTTAAATTCCATTGTCTTTCCTACAAACTGATCGTAATCCGTTACAGGTTTCACATCTATTTGCGAACCTGGCAGGAAGGTTTCCATACCAAATACATCTACGATCAAACCACCTTTAGTCTTTGAAGTAACAGTACCGGTAATAACTTCACCGGTCTTATGTACTTCCATGATCCTCTCCCATGCACGGGTGATGCGTGCCTGGCGACGGCTGAGATTCAGGTGACCATTGCGGTCTTCTTTGTCTACCACCATCACTTCCACTTCATCGCCAATTTTTAAATTAGGCTGATCGCGAAACTCATTTAGAGAGATCAAACCATCGCTTTTGAAACCGATGTTCAACACCACGTCAGTCTTAGTCACACCAACCACAAGTCCTTTGATCAGTTCACCATCGTTAAGTTGCACAAACGTGTTGTCATACACCTGGTGATACTTTTCTTTTTCTTCTTTTGTGTAAGAAGTAACATTTCTTTTGTCAACGGTCCAGTCGAAGTCGTCGTGAGCGGTTTGCACGGGTTCATTTGTTGTCGCTGTAGTTGCATCTACCGTTTCAGTGGTAGCAGCAGCCTCCTGTGCATCAGCGTTTAAGTTTTTTGAAATCAAATTTTGAAACATATTAATACCCGAAGGGTTTTAAATCGGGGCAGCAAAGATAGGGCAAATCTTTGGGGTTCAGGGCTTGTTCTGAAGGAATTCCGTCTGAAAAATTCAACTAAAACCAAACCTTTTTCACATACTTATTTGAATGTGAATGCTGATATAAAAGTTTGATTTAGCAATAGTTGTGCTTATCTGCCAGCATGCGCATGTGGCACACCTCACGTCACCGATTCGTAATCGTCGGGTATGGCGACCTTTTGAAGGTTGATCACCCTTTGATATATTCACAAAAAAATATGGATTGCTCTATCGTGTCCTCAAAATATTTGTTCGCCTGGCAATGATGATCTTTTGCCGGAAGATCGTTGTTAACAACCGGGCAATGCTTACGAAAAGTGGCCCGCTCCTGCTGGCTTCCAATCATCCCAATTCATTTCTTGATGCAGTCATCCTTGACATCCTTTTTCAAAAACCAGTATGGTCATTGACAAGAGGCGATGTTTTCAAAAATTCATTTATAAGCAAAATCCTTACCGCGTTAAAGATGTTCCCGGTGTACCGGGTAAGTGAAGGTGTTGAAAATCTTAATAGCAATTACGAAACTTTCGAAAATTGTAGAGCGCTATTCCGGAATCAGGGGATCGTGCTCATTTTTAGCGAAGGCAAATGCGTTAATGAATGGCGGCTCCGTCCGTTGAAAAAAGGAACGGCAAGATTAGCGATGAACAGTTGGGCTGAAAATATTCCATTGGAAGTTTTGCCCATCGGAATCAACTACAGTTCCTTTCGTCGATTTGGCAAAAATGTAATGATAAACTTCGGCAGTATTATTTCCGAAAAAGAGATTCCCGGCAATGTGTCAGAAGGCATGCGTTACCAGTCATTCAACAACAAGCTTGAGCAACAATTAAACATATTAGTATATGAAATAAATAAGGAGAATCAGGAGCAGCAACAAATTCTGCTGGAAAAAAAGCCTTCGCGCACTCAAAGACTCTTGTTTGCTGTCCCGGCCATTCTTGGCTGGCTTTTGCATTTGCCGCTTTATGTGCCTGTGAAAACAGTTATTTATAATAAAACAATAAATAATGATCATTATGATTCACTCATGGCCGCCGTACTATTACTCACTTATCCATTTTACCTTTTAATGATTTCATTCTTTATCTTTTACTACACCGGGTCTTTTTACAGTTTTCTTGTATTGTTGCTCCTGCCTCTAACTGCGTGGTGTTATGTGCAGCTAAAGCCACAACTGGACAAATGATTTTGCATTGATCTTCAAATTCATTTTTCTGGTTCCAGAAATCTTGATGCTCTGCGAAACGTCTTCGTTTCGCAGATTTATTATGTCGCTTGCAGCGACAACAGCGAGATATTCCTGGCAGCGATATATCCAGTAGTCCAGGCATGCTGGAAATTAAAGCCGCCTGTTATTCCATCTACGTCCAGTACTTCTCCGGCAAAAAAAAGATTAGGGATTTTTTTGCTCATCATAGTATTCGCATCAATTTCATTCAACCTGATACCGCCTGCTGTAACAAATTCCTCCTTAAAGGTTGTTTTGCCTTGTACATTGAATTCACTATTGCATAAATTTTTAATCAACCTGTTTTGGTCTTTTACAGACAGATCAGCCCACCTTCTCTCTTTGTTCACGTCGGAATATTCAAGTAAAAACTCCCAAAGCCGCTGTGGTAATCCAAAAGGATTTTTATTGCTTATTTTTTGAGGCGCCACTTCAAATCGTAACGATTGGAACTTCTCCTGCAATTGCTGTTCATTCATCGGCGGCAACCAGTTTACCATAATAGAAAAATGCCACTTACTTATTGCCAAATGCCTCGCTCCCCATGCACTCAGCTTCAGCACTTCTGGTCCGCTCAATCCCCAGTGGGTGATGAGCAATGGCCCTTCCTGTTCTAATTTAGTACCGGCAATTTTAACTCTGGCTCTTTCAACACTCACCCCCATTAGTTCCGTAATCGGATTCCCGGTTATGTTAAAAGTAAATAGGGAGGGTACGGGTTCTTCGATAGTATGTCCTAATTCATTTAACCATTCAAACATCGGCGATTTCGGGTAACCTCCGGATGCTATACAAATGAAGTTCGAATCTAGATGTTCTTCATTTGAGCATTGAACACGGAGCCCCGGCCTCCCGGCAGGAAAGCCTTGGTATTGTACATCTAAGCTATTCACTTCAACATTCACCCGGACCGCAACCTTATATCGTTCCGCTTCTGTCATCAAACAGTTAATAATCGTCTGCGAAGAATCAGTTACCGGGAACATTCTTCCATCTTCTTCTGTTTTCAGAATTACGCCTCGTTCTTCAAACCATTTGATGGTATCTGTAGTAAAAAACTGGTGAAATGTTTTCTTAACAAAGTTGCCGCCCCTTGGGTACTTCTTACTCATCTCAGCAATATCAAAACACGCATGGGTAACGTTGCATCTTCCCCCGCCGCTGATCCTTACTTTGGATAGGAGCTTACTCGTTTTCTCCAGTATCACAACCTGCAACTCCGGATTCATCCGCGCCGCATTGACGGCACAAAAAAAACCGGCAGCGCCACCACCGATAACTATCAATTTCTTACCTGGCATGCAACAAAATAAACCCCTCAGGCGAGGGGTTGGCTTATTGGATGACTATAAACAAAAAGATGTGGATTACGTTTTTCTTCTTTTTCGATAGTTGAATAATCAGAAAGTATGTCGGCTTTTTGCTTTCCTATTGCAACATCATGTTCAAAATGCACAGAGGGTTTGCCGTCTTTCGTTCTTACCGTCCATCCATCGCTCTCAGTATACACTTCCTTTCTTCCCAGGTTGATCATAGGCTCAATAGCCAGGACCAATCCCTGTTTTAATTTTGAACCGTTGCCTTTCTTGCCATAGTTAGGAACCTGCGGATCCTCATGCAGGCTTTGCCCAAGACCATGACCTACCAATTCTCTCACCACACCATAGCCATGTTTCTTCTCCGTATGTTCCTGGATGGCGTATCCAATATCACCGATCCTGTTTCCCGCGATAGCTTTTTCAATTCCCTTGTATAAAGCTTCCTTTGTTACTTTAATCAGTTGCATTACTTCAGCACCCGGATCGCCAATGGCAAATGTATAAGCATGATCACCGTGCCAGCCGTTCAATATGACGCCAATATCAATAGAAACAATATCCCCCTCCATCAATTCATTTTTGTTAGGGAATCCATGCACGACCACGTCATTCACTGAAATGCAGGAATTAAAAGGATAGGTTCCCTGGTAATTCAAAAAGGATGGAACAGCATGGTTATCGCGAATAAACTCACCAATCATTTCATCAATAGACAACGTCGTAATGCCCGGTTTAAGCACCTTTGCAATCTCCGTCAGCGTCTTACTCACCAATAAGGCGCTTTGCCGCATTAATTCTATCTGTTCACTTGTTTTGCAGATCATCATTTCGCGTCAAAATTAATATTTCATATTCAATATTTTGGTTGCACGCCGCGATCCTCCACCTGCACTCATTGAAAATAACCCGTTCGTTTTAAAACAAAACCCGGCAAGCTGAGGCTACCGGGTTCCAGTTCTTTATAATCAACTCGCCGACTAATATTGCACTGCCGAGGTGGTTTGTCTTCCCTGTATGCGGCCACTCTTCATCAACCCATCATACTGACGCATCAGCAACTGCGTTTCTATTTGCTGCAATGTATCAAGTATGACACCTACCATAATTAGCAGCGATGTACCGCCAAAGAAAGTCGAGAATCCCTGCGTTACTCCAAGGCGCTGCGCAATACCGGGCAAAATACCAACAAAGGCAAGCAAAATAGCGCCCGGAAAAGTGATCTTATCCATGACACTGCCAATATAATCTGCTGTAGGCTGACCCGGCTTCACGCCCGGAATGAATCCATTGTTCTGCTTCAGGTTATCAGCAATCTGCTTCGGATTAAATATTAAGGAGGTATACAAAAAAGTAAATCCAATAACTACAATTGAATAGATTAACATATACCAGATATTCTGTTGATCTGTAAACATTCTTGAAATCTCATTGGGGCCTTTTCCAAGCGTAACCAGGGTTGGCAAGAACATTATAGCCTGCGCAAAGATGATCGGCATTACCCCGGCACTGTTGACCTTCAATGGCAGAAACTGGCGGGCGCCGCCAAATTGGCGATTGCCAACAATTTGTTTGGCATAATTAACCGGCACCTTTCTTACACCCTGGATCAATAGAATACATCCAAGTATGATGGCAATTAAAATAGCGATTTCTACGATGAAGATCAAAATAGAACCAGTACGCGTAGATTTAGCCACCAATTCCTGGGTGAAAGACTGTGGTAAGCGGGCAAGGATACCGATCATGATGATCAGCGATACGCCATTACCTAATCCTTTATCGGTAATTTTTTCTCCCATCCACATTACAAACAAAGTACCGGCGGTCAAAATGATTATAGTCGAAAAATTAAAAAAATTATTAAAAGCGGGAATGATAGCTGCCTGCGATGTTTGATGTAGATACCCTACATACGCAGATGCTTGTACCAGTGTCACCAGTACTGTCAGATAACGCGTATACTGGTTGATCTTTTTACGGCCGCTATCACCTTCTTTTTGCATTTTCTGAAACTTTGGTACCAACACCGTCATCAACTGCATAAATATGGAAGCAGAGATATAAGGCATAATACCCAGCGCAAAAATTGAAGCCATATTAAAGGCTCCACCGGCGAACGTGTTGATCAGGTCAAGAATACCATTGCCCTGACCTTTATTAAGCTCGAGCTTAATCGGATCTATACCCGGCAAAACAATATGTGAACCTACCCGGTAGATAGCAACAAGCAACAAGGTAAAAAGTATCTTACTTCTCAGTTCCTCAATGCTCCAGATATTCTTTAGCGTTTGAATTAATTTCTTCACGGGAGTTAAACAGATTTATGAAAGCTAACACAAACGACGCACTGATAATGCGTCTGTGCAATTTAGTTTTTTTTTACTTAACTATCTCCACCGAGCCTCCTGCCGCTTCAATGGCAGATTTGGCTTTTTCACTTACTGCATTCACTTTAAAAGTGAATTTGCTTTTCAATTCACCATTTCCCAGTATTTTCACTTTATCATTTTGCCCGATCAATCCATTAGCAACAAGACTCTCAATGGTAACTTCAGTGAAATTATATTTTTCGGCCAGTTGTTCTAATTGTCCCAGGTTAAACACCGAATACTCAACGCGGTGTGGATTGTTAAACCCGCGTTTGGGAATACGGCGCTGAATCGGCATCTGGCCACCTTCGTGCCCCATTTTTCTTTTATACCCGGTACGGGACTGAGCGCCTTTTGTACCTTTTGTAGAAGTACCACCATGACCCGAGCCATCGCCACGCCCGATTCTTTTTACTTTGTGTGTTGACCCTTTTGCCGGTCGTAATTCGTGAAGTTTCATTTTATTTAATTTTTACTCATCGGGGTTTATTCCCCTCGCTTTTTAAAAATTCCTCCAAAGGAGTCCTGTGGACAAATCCGAAAAAACAAGCTCCAATTTGGTTCTTGTGATTTGCCTCTTGTTATTTTATACCCCTTCTACTTTCACCAGGTGCTCTACTTTTCTTATCATTCCGAGTACCTGCGGAGTCGCATCCACTTCCTTAGCTGAATTGGTTTTGTTTAAACCAAGAGCTTTTAGTGTTAGCTTCTGCCTTTCCGGCCTGTCAATTGGGCTTTTAATTAATGTGATTCTTATCTTTTTCATCGCCTCCTCCATTTCCCCGCCGGGGAAAGTTTTTTGTGATAAAATATATTCTCCTGTTGTTTACGGAAACTTCCTAAGCCCCTCCATCGGAGGGATTGGGGAGGATTAACCGTTGAATACTTTCTTCAAACCAAGGGAACGTGTTTTTGCCACACCCAAAGGCTCGCGTAATAAGGCCAATGCTTTAAAAGTTGCCTTGATAACATTATGTGGATTGGCAGAGCCTAAAGATTTTGCTAATACATCGGTAACACCGGCGCTTTCCAACACGGCACGCATAGAACCTCCTGCTATTACACCAGTACCATGAGCAGCGGGTTTGATTAACACCTTCGCCGCACCTTCTTTCGCCCATTGATCATGAGGTATTGTACCATGCATCACCGGCACTTTGATCAGGTTTTTCTTGGCATCTTCAATACCTTTTGTGATCGCTTCCTGCACTTCTTTGGCCTTACCCAGACCATGACCTACCACCCCGTTTCCATTTCCAACAACTACAAGTGCAGAGAAACTAAAGGCACGACCACCCTTGGTTGTTTTTACCACGCGGTTGATAGAAACAACTTTATCTTTCAACTCAAGGTCGCCGGGTTTAACTCTGCTTAAATTTACTTTTGACATTATTTCAATTTGAAAATTTGAATTTTTGATTAGAACTCCAACCCACCCTGCCTGGCTCCATCGGCCACTGATTTGACGCGGCCATGATACAAATACCCGCCACGATCAAACACGACCGATTTAATTCCTAAATCTGCTGCTTTTTGGGCTATCGCCTCACCAACCAGTTTGCTCTTTTCACTTTTGGTTGCCTTATGGGCCGCAATACTTTTTTCTTTTGAAGACGCCGACGCCAATGTTTGACCACGTTCGTCATCTATCAATTGTACATAGATATCAGTATTACTTCTGAACACAGACAACCGTGGCTTCTGAGCTGTGCCTACGCCAATCCTCCTGCGAATACGGAAGCGTATATTCTGTCTTCTTAATGATTTAACCTTTGGATTCATATTCCTTTATTTTTTCCCTGATACTGCCAGGGTAATTTTACATTTTTTGAATTTGAAGATTTGAAATGCTGATCCTTAACTGCGGGCCATGTTTTTCCACATTGGCTCACTTTCAAATATTCAAACTAATTACTTACCAGCCGCCTTACCAGCTTTCTTTCTAACCGATTCACCCACATAGCGAACCCCTTTTCCTTTGTAAGGTTCCGGTTTGCGGAGGCTGCGCAATTTAGCGGCAACCTGGCCAAGCAATTGTTTATCGATGCCGTCCAATGTAATGACCGGATTTTGACCTTTCTCCTGAACAGCCGCCACTTTCAATTCTTTAGGAACCTCAAAAATGATGTTATGAGAATAACCTAATGTAAGATCAAGCACGTTTCCCTGGTTGGCAGCCTTGAAACCTACACCGATCAATTCAAGTTTTTTGCTGTAGCCTTCGGTCACACCTTTTACCAAATTAGCAATCAATGCGCGGTACAATCCATGCATAGCACGATGGCGTATCTGGTCAGTTGGACGGTCTACACTGACAATTCCGTCTTTTACCTCAACAGTAATATCCCGGTCAATTCTTTCTTTCAGTTCGCCCTTAGGTCCTTTCACAGTTACCACGTTATCCTTGTCCACGGACACGGTAACACCCGATGGAACTGTTATAGTCTGTTTGCCTATACGAGACATAGTTTAAATAATTTCAAATTTCAAAAATCAAATTTCTATAGTTGCTGACCGATCAGCCTGGTATAGTTCAGCTTAATGTATCTGCAACATTCTAACTCCATTCTTTCCGTTAACCGGTAGAAAGGATTAATATACATAACAAAGCACCTCTCCTCCTACATTCTGAACCTTAGCTTCTTTATCTGTCATCACTCCTTTTGAAGTGGAAATGATAGCCACTCCCAATCCATTTTTTACACGACGCATGTCAGCAGGTTTTGAATACTGGCGTAAACCCGGCCGGCTTATTCTTTCCATACTTTGAATAGCGGGTTGCTTTGTCTGAGCATCATACTTCAAAGCGATTTTGATAACACCTTGTTTATTGTCATCCTCAAATTTGTACTTCAGGATATATCCCTGGTTGTACAATATTTCGGTCATACGCTTCTTCAGGTTAGATGCAGGAATGTCCACCACACGATGACCCGCCATCTGCGCATTACGTATCCTGGTTAGGAAATCTGCTATAGGATCTGTTACCATCTTATAAAAATTAAATCTTTTTAAATTTTGTTTGTCAATCGTGAATCGTCAATATTTTGACTATTCACCATTCACGTTTTTTTACCAGCTTGCTTTTCTAAGCCCTGGAATTTTTCCATCCAATGCCATATCACGCAAAGCGATCCTTGAGATACCAAAGTATCTTACGTATCCTTTTGGACGGCCGCTTATCGCACAGCGATTCTTCAATCTTACTTTTGAAGAATTTTTTGGAAGTTCATCCAATGCTTTCCAGTCGCCGGCTTTTTTCAGCTCTTTACGTTTCTCAGCATACTGAGCCACCATT
>Ga0137431_1000828_pt1 | contig 10239 bp, 5 predicted proteins | sample EasRivERMZT800_2_FD_104646 | JGI IMG/M metagenome (GOLD analysis project Ga0137431, IMG submission 104646) | Soil microbial communities from meander-bound floodplain in the East River, Colorado, USA - East River MetaG ERMZT800_2 | ecosystem: Environmental > Terrestrial > Soil > Floodplain ... | reverse complement strand
CTCGTCGGCGCTGACGGCGGCGACGATTTGCTGGGCCAGAATATCCAGCGGTGCTTCGGGGATTTCGATGCGATCGAGAATGCCACGCTTCACCGAGCGGATCAGGGCGAGGCATTCGAGCAGCTCGTCGCGCGTGAGGGGGAAGAGGCGGCCTTTGGGGAGCGCGCCGACGGCATGTCCCGAGCGGCCGATGCGCTGCAGGAAGGTGGCGATGGCTCGGGGGGAGCCGATCTGGCAGACGAGGTCGATATAGCCGATATCGATGCCCATTTCGAGCGAGGCGGTGGCGACGATGGCTTTGAGCTTGCCGGCTTTGAGGCGCTGCTCGGCGTCGAGGCGGATTTCGCGCGAGAGGCTGCCGTGATGGCTGGCGACGGCGTCTTCGCCAAGCTGCTCGGTGAGGCGGAACGCGACGCGCTCGGCCAGGCGGCGGGTGTTGACGAAGACGAGCGTGCTGCGATGCGACTGAATGAGCGTTGTTAGCTGCTGGTAGATTTCGCCCCAATGCTCGTGCGTGCAGACGGCGGCGAGCTCTTGCTGGGGGAGCTCGAGGCCGAGGTCGAGGTTGCGGGCGTGGCCGATGTTGACCACTTCAGGCAAGTGCTGGCCCTGTCCGACAAGGAATGCACCAATTTCTTCGATGGGTTTTTGGGTGGCGGAGAGGCCGATGCGGGTGGGGGAGTGGTCGCAGAGCTCGGTCAGGCGCTCGAGGGTAAGAGCCAGGTGGGAGCCGCGTTTGTCGCGGGCGAGAGCGTGGATTTCGTCGACGATGACGGTTTTCACTCCGCGTAACTTCTCGCGGCTCTTGGCGGAAGTGAGTAATAGATAGAGCGATTCGGGCGTGGTAACGAGGATGTGCGGCGGGCGGCGGAGCATGGCCTGGCGATCGGCCTGGGGCGTGTCGCCCGTGCGGACGGCGGTGCGAATGGGAAGTTCGCCGAGGCCGTTTTCTGCGGCGAGGGCCGCAATTTCGGCGAGCGGCGTCTCGAGGTTTCGCTGGATGTCGTTGCTCAGAGCTTTGAGCGGTGAGACATAGACGACTTCGACGCTGTCAGGCAGCTGGCTATCGAGCCATTTGCGAAACAGGCGATCGAGGCACACGAGAAAGGCTGCCAGCGTTTTGCCGGAGCCGGTGGGGGCGGCAATCAGGGTGTGTTTGTCGGCAGCGATTTCCGGCCAGCCGCGGAGTTGCGGTTCGGTGGGCTGGCCGAAGCGGTTCGAAAACCACTGGCGGATCAGGGGGTGGAAGAGGTCGAGCGACATAAAGTCCACACGAGCGATGAAGGGTGCGTGGACAATTGTAACGCATTAGGCCGCCCGCGGCCAGTTTGAGAGTGCCAACGGTTTCTACGCCGCATTTTCGGCGGCTTCTTCGCCGAGGTCGCGGTCGAGGGCTTCGCGGCGGATGTGGCCGTCTTCGGTGACGTCGTCGAAGCGGACGCTGACGCGTTTGGAGACGCCGGACTCCTGCATGGTGACGCCGTAGAGCGTCGTGGCGGCGGTCATCGTTTTTTTGCTGTGCGTGACGATGACGAAGCGCGTCCAGCCGAGGAAATCTTTGAGGACGTCGATGAAGCGGCCGATGTTGGCTTCGTCGAAGGGGGCATCGACTTCGTCGAGGACACAGAAGGGGCTGGGACGGAATTGAAAGATGGCCAGGAGCAGGGCGACGGCGGTGAGGGCCTTTTCGCCGCCAGAGAGGAGCGAGTTGTTGAACGAGGGTTTGCCCGGGGGAGTGGCGATGATCTCGACACCGCAATCGAGCACATCAACGCCTTCTTCGAGGAGGATGTCGGCCTTGCCTCCGCCGAAGGCCTTGCGATAGAGGGCCTGGAAATTGACGCGGATGGCTTCGAGCGTTTCGAGAAACAGCCGGCGGCTGTCGGCGTTGATCTTGTGGATGATTCGTTCCAGCGATTGCTTGGCCTCGGTGAGGTCTTTGTGCTGGCCGGCGAGGGTTGCGAAGCGCTTTTCGAGGTCGTCGAGCTCATCGAGGGCATCGAGATTGACGGCGCCGATCTGGTTGATTTTACGGCGGAGCGATTCGATTTCTTCCTCGACGGCGGCCCGCTCCTGGGCCTCGGCCGGCGAGGGCTCGTCGGTCAGGTCGGCCAGCTCGATGCGGTAATCCTCGCGCAAGCGGTCGGCGAGGGTGCGGCGCTCGTGGCGGACTTGCTCGGCGGCTAACGAGAGTTGGTGTTCTTTGTCGCGGAGCTTGAGGGCCTTGCGGCGGACGGCATTCAGCGAATCGGTCAACGCCGTGCGCTCGTTCGCGGCGGCATTGCGCCGGGCGACGCAGGCTTGCATTTGGCTACCCAGCGATTCTTTTTCCAGCACCAGAGCGGCGATGGCCGAGGAGGCGGCGAGAATTGCCAGCTCGGACGCTTCCCCTCGCTCGTGGGCTTGCCGGAGTTGACGGCGGACGTGGTCGATGGCTCTCTCGCGTTCGCGGCTGTCGTCTTCGAACTGGGTCATGCGGGTGCGCAGGCTTTCGAGACGCTGCTCGGTGCGGGCGAGGGCGACCTTGGCGGTAGTGGCCAGGGTGGCAGCTTCATGCCGCTGGGATTCCAGGCGGCTTAGCTGCTCTTCATTTTGCGAGATGCCGGCCTGGGTGCGGTCGGCGGCTAGCTGGGCTTGCCGCAACGCTTCGCTGACTGACTTGAGCGCTGCTTCGTGCGATATGCAAGCCTGAGCGGCATTTGTCAGGGCTTTTTGCACAGTGACTTTTTGCTCGCGGGCCAGCGAAATTCGCTGCGACAGGCCTTCAGCTGCGGCCACCGCCGCGGCGGCCTCGTGGTCGAGAAGCTTGCCGGCTTCCTGCAGCACGCGGAGGGCTTGGGTGTGCCGATCGATCTCGCGCTTGAGGTGGGCCGTTTCGCGCTGAGCGTCGATGATTTGCTGATCCAGGACGGCCAGATCCAGCCGGGCGGCGCGAAGCTGGCTGCGGCGAGAGACGAGGCTGGTGGCCGATTGGCGCGGGCCAAAGGCGATGGCGCCGTGTTCATCGAGGAGCTCGCCAGCGGGAGTGACGAATCGTGCTCCCGCGGGGGCTTTGGCGCGGAGGGCGACGGCGTCGTCGAGCGTGCGGACGATGAATGTGCGGCCGAGCAAGTCTACGATCAGGGACCGATGTTCGTCAGCACATTCGACCAATTTGTCGGCGCGGGCGATGATGTGAACGCCGTGGACCATGTCGGCGGTGAGGTCGATGGCTGCCAGCCCGGAGAAACGCTTAGTCGAGACGGCTATTACGCGCCCCGCCACATCGCCGGCCTTGTCCATGACTCGCCGTATGTGGTCCTCGCTTCCGTCCACGACCACTGCCTGTGCCATATCGCCCAATGCCACGTCCACAGCCGCGGCATGTTCGACCTCCACATTCACGAGGTCGGCGACGACGCCCCTCACCAGCGACCAGGGATAGGCCACCTCAGCGTCTGATTCTCGGCCCTTGACTCCAGCCTTTGCCAGGAGTTCCTTGACGCCGGTTCCGATGCCTTCGAGGGTGCGCTCGAATTCTTCCAGCATCTCAGCTCGCTCGGCTACGCCTTGTTGGCGGCCGTGGAGCTGGGCCAAGTCTTCGGCGCGGGAGGCGTGGAGATTGCGGCTTTCAGCTAGTTCGTTTTCTGCGGCCTCGACCTTTTCGGCGTGCTGCGAAAGCTGCTCCTCGACGGTTTTTTCCCGCTCTTGAGCCTTGGCAAACTGTGTGGCCAAGTCGGATTCGCTCACTTCGAGATCGGCAAGCTGCCGCTCGTGCTGCATGACGGCTTGCTGGACGGCGGCGAGGCGCGTTTCGCCGGCTTCGACCTGGCTGGCGAGCGTGGCGGCGCGCTGCAGCTCCGCGACATAGTTGCGCCGGCGGGAATCGGCTTCTTTCCTGGCTGCGTCGTGCTCGCGGGCAATTTGCAAAAGGCTGGTTTCTCGCAGTGCGAGCTCGCTGGCCGCGGATTCGTGAGCCGATTGGGCGGACGCGACTTCGGCTTCGGTGGCTTTGAGCCGGGAGCGGGCGTCGCCGGCCTTGTCGCTCATGGCGAGCAAGTTTTTGCCATGCAGGGCGGCTTCTTCGGCCAGCTCGACGCAGCGCGACCGTTCATGATCGATGGTGGCCTCGTGGCCGGTGATGTGCTGCCGGCCGAAGGCGAGCTGGTTTTCGCAGTTGCGCAGCTCTTCGCCGGCGGCGAGCGACTCGGTTTCCAGCTCGAGCTGTCGCGCTTCCAGGTTCTGCGCTTCGGCATCGGCGGATTGGATTTGCTCCTGGACAGCGCTCTGGTCGGCTTCGAGGCCGGCAAGCTGCTCGGACAACCGCCGCCAATCGACGAGGGCGATTTGCGTGCGAAGCTGCTGCAGGCGCTCGCTGTATTCGCGATAACGGCGGGCTTTGCTGGCCTGGGCGCGGACGGTCTTGAGGCGGTTTTCGACTTCTTCGACGATGTCGGACAAGCGGAGCAGGTTTTGCTCGACCCGCTCGAGCCGCCGCTGGGCTTCGACTTTTTTGGCCTTGAAGCGGCTGATGCCGGCGGCTTCTTCGAAGATGGCACGGCGGTCTTTGGCCGAGGCTTGCAGCAGCTTATCGACTTTGCCCTGCTCGATCAGACTGTAGGCATCGCCGCCGACGCCGGTACCACGAAATAGATCGCGAATGTCCTTGAGCCGGCAAGGTTGGCGGTTGATGAGGTATTCGCCTTCGCCGCTGCGGTAGACACGGCGAGTGACGTGGACTTCAGGGGCGTCGATCGGGAGGCGCTTGTCGGCGTTTTCGAAAACGAGCGTGGCCTCGGCCGTGTTCATGGGCTTGCGGCCGGTGGTTCCGCTGCCCTTGAAGATCACGTCGGCCATGTCCTTGCCGCGAAGGCTTTTGGCCGATTGTTCGCCGAGCACCCATTTGATGCCATCGACGATGTTGCTTTTGCCCGAGCCGTTGGGGCCGACGATGACGGTGATGCCGGCGGGAAACTCGAACCGCGTTTTATCCGCGAAGCTCTTGAAGCCGTGAAGTTCGAGCGCTTTGAGCATGGAGAAGAATAACCAATGACCAAATCCCAATGACCAATTCTACTTGCCGCGACCGCAATTGGTCATTGGAGTTCGTTCATGGGTCATTTGCGGGCGCATTTGCACGGCTGAACGGATTTATCTTATCAAGTACGGACGGCTTTTTGGGGGCGTATTCGGGATCGACGTAGTTTCCGCCGGGTATGGCTTTGGACTCGGATTTGCCCATTTCCTCATCGGATTTTCCGCCTCGGATGCCGTCGCGGAAGAGTTCTGGGGCGGGGGTGGCGGCGCGGCGGTCTGCTAGCGTCGCGGTGGGGTCGGTTTCTTCGGTAGTGCTATCCTCGGGGGCCTCGGGGAGGGGGTCGTCGTCGCGGTAGTACTTGCGGTCGGGCCGGGGAACGGCCTCGACGGCAAGGCGGCCTTCAAGGCAGCCGGCTTGTTTGGCTTCCTGCAGGCACTGGATGATTTCGGCATAGCCGCCGCCGAGCTTGACGATTGTGCGGATGAGCTTGTCGAGCTCCGGAGCGAAGGATTCGTAGACGTTGTCCTTGCCCGGGTCGTAGCGGCCGGCACGGAGGTCGCCGTTTTCGAGGGCGGTGATTTGAATCCACTTTCCGGCTCGCAGCAGGGACACGTTTTTCACCCTTTGCTCGTGGCCGAAAACGACGAGCTCCGGCACGCGGGAGCGGCTGATGTGAACGAGCGGCTCGCCGGTGGTGGGGATGACGTGGTAACGGAATCTTTTGTCGAGGGCTTCGCCGCGAGTGGCGGGATCGCCCGGATTGCGGATGCGCATGGCGCGGAAGGCACCGTAGCGGGTTTCGACGCTTTGGACGTGGAGCAAATCCGAGAGGCCGTCGAGGGCGGCGACGTGAGTCATCGTGGCGAGGGCGGTGAGGGCGTGCCAGCGGAAGGCGGATTCTTTCTTGGCCGCTTCGGCGAGCGGTGCGGCGGCTTCGGGCTGGTCGAGGTAGGCGAGGGCTTCGGCGGCGTAGAACCGGACCTCGGGATCGCTCGAGCGTAGGCCCTGCTTGAGCGTGTTAATGGCTTCGGCGCCGATGGCTTCGAGCTGGAGCGACGCTTGGGCGGAAGAGGTTGGTTCGAGGAGTTTCTTTTCGAGCAGTTGCAGGCGCTCGGTCCGTTCGATTGGATTTTCGCGGAGGGGAATGTTGCGGATGACGCGGAGATAGCGGGCGAGGTTGTTTTTGTAGCGCGGGGCGACGGTAAGGGAGAGGAAGTCGTCGCGCTCGGGATTGGCGACACCTTTTTTTACGCCCGAGTCGAGGGCGAAGAACCGCTGGTTAATGGCCTTGCCGATGAGGACGCTGATGCGGATGGAGGCGTCGTTTTTGCTGATGCCGAGACCGAGCTCGCGTGTGAGGAGCGATGTGCCTCCGCCGAGGACGCGGCCGCGGGTCTCGTGGACTTTGTCGGTGGTGCCTTCGAAGATCGCGTCCACGAGGACATCGCCCTGGGCGAGGCCGTCGATGTTGCCGCGCATGGTGCTGCCGCCGAGCTCTGCCATTTGACGCATGCGGGTTTGCATGAGCCAGCCGCTGCGGAGACTGGTGGTTTCGCTACGCAGGGGGATGCGGACTTCGACATCGAGCGGGTCGCCTTTTTGCACTCCGGGGGGGAGGAAGGTGCGCGCGTAGACGAGCGAAGTGGTGGGGGAGGCGAGGATTTTGTCGGCCTGACGCACGTCGTGCGATTGCATTTCGGCGATCAGGACTTGCCGCTGATCGGACGGGGGCGGGTCGCTGCCGGTGTTGTCGAGATTGGTGACGAGGGCGATCGATTCGAGCTTGATCCACTGCAGTCCGCGGGGGCGGGTGTAGTCGCCGACGAGCTCGACTTTTTTTTCTTCCTCGACGGCTTCGACGTCGGGCGATTGGCCGCGGAACATCAGCGTGCTGCAGCCGCAAAAGCCGCCGAGACCGGCGAGCAGAAAGTGGCGACGGTCGATCAGGCGTTTGAGGTTCGCGTCGTAGGGCATCATGCCTGTCAAACTCCGCACGCTCTGTGCTGTGAGAGCCTGGGAACGTGGGAATGGCTCCGCTAGCGGCCGGTCCGTCGGCGCGCGATACTCCCAGGGGCGGCGAACGATACGGTCGCGTGCGGAGCCGGTCAAGACGAGCCGCTGACGAGCTGCCATGAATAAGGCATTTGTTCGAGAACCCGATGCGACGGATGTGCTTTGCCCGCGGTGCGGGGCAGCGGGGACGAGCGCGCTGCGGGTGGCGTTTGAGTCGCATGTGCCAGCGGAGGCGCGGCGGCCGCTAGCGGCGAGCGCGTATTTTTGTGCGACGCCGTCTTGCCCCGTGGCGTATTTCGATGCGTTCGAGGCGAGCGTTTTGGCCACCAATCTGAGCCGGCCGGTGTATCCGAAGGACCAGGCGGCGCCGCTGTGTCCTTGCTTTGGGCTGACGTTAGACGATGTGGCGGCGGATGTGGCGGATACGGGGCCGACGCGGATCCGGGCGCTCTTGGTGAAGGCGAAAGGGCCGGAGGCGCGGTGCGAGGAGCTATCGCCGACCGGCCGGTCGTGCATTGCCGATGTGCAGCGGTGCTATTTCAAGCTGAAGGGCGGCGCCTAGAAGCTCTGTAGCGCTATGCCAGCATACGCCTGGTAGCACTTGCTAACCCATTTGGTCCGTTGGTCTTTGCGCGTGGGGCGGGAAGTGATAAATGTCTGCGCGCGAGGACTATTCTGTTGAATTGCACCAGCTGTAGAAGCGGCCGATGCGCGACGAAGGGAGCTGATAGCTCTTGGGTGGGGACGGCGCTGCGCTATGGCGCGGGTTTGATCGGTGTAATGCTGCTTTCGGTCGGGTGTGCGACGAAGCCGTATGTGAACTCGCATATTGAGTCGGTGAATGCGGAGTATCGGCACCTGGAAGACTATGTTTATGTGCTGGAAGACGAGAACGCCCGGCTGGTGAAGGAAAACGAAACGCTGCGGTCGGGGAGACCATCGGGCAAGGCTGACAGCGGCAGTGCGCCGGGGCGTGGCGGATTGTTTCGCAGGGCACCCGCTGGCGGCACGCCCGGATCGCAGCCGCCCGCGAGGGATGCCGCGCCGGGCTCTGAGCCACCGGTGATTGAATTGCCGGGCGAGACGCCGCCGCGCGCTCCAGGGCGTTCGACGACGCAGCGGCCGGAGATTGGTTCGCCGGCCGATACGCCGCCGAATATTGAATTGCCGGGACCGAGCAGTCCGGTCGAGCCACTGCCGATTCCGGGTGCGCGGGAAATTCGTGCGCCGGCCGTTCCGGATGCAATTTCGCCGAAACCGGTGGATAAGAAGATCACGCACTTGTTTCTTAATCCGCTAACGGGCGGGACGGATTTTGACGGGCAACCGGGCGATGATGGATTGCGGATTGTGGTGGAGCCGCGGAATGCGGGGGACGAGTATGTGGCGGAGGCAGGAGCGGTGTCGGTGGTGCTGCTGGACCCGGAGCGGCAGGGAGATTCGGCGCGGATTGCGCGGTGGGATTTCGATCAATCGGCAACGCGGCAGTCGCTGACGGCCACGTCGCCGGGGCGCGGGATGAAGCTGGAAGTGCCGTGGCCGGGGGCTGCGCCGGCGGCGACGCGCTTCAAGCTGTTTGTGCGGTATGAGGCGCCGGATGGTCGAAAGCTGCAGGCGGAGCGGGAGGTTTTTGTGACGCCGCCAGGACAATCGCTGGGCCGGTGGACGCCGCGGCCGGCGGATCGGCCGATTGTTCAGGTTGCGGCGGAGGAGCCTGTGCCGACAGCGGCGCGTGCGGCGTGGTCGCCGGATCGGTAAGGAGTCCCTCGCTTACGCATCGGGTTGGTGTGGCCCGGCTACAAAGATTCTGGTGGGACTTCGAGGACGACGGGACCGGAGACGTAGTCTTTGCCGTGGCGGGCGTAAAGCAGAAAAATGGCCATGGCGACGATCATCATGCCGCTGGCAGTCCAATACGGCAGGTTGGGTTGAATCTTGAAGAGTGGTATTGAGATGAGTGGTCCGAAGATCCGCGCGAGGGCGCTGACGCCTTGGGCAACTCCCATGATGCCGCCTTGCTTGGCTGGATCGCTGCGGCGGCTGATGAGGGCTTGAAGCGAGGGGGTCATCATTGAGAAGCCGGTCACCTCGACGGCTGACGCGGCCATCAGCAGGGGCACGCTGCCCGAAGCGCTGGCATACGTGAGGAACAGGAAGCCGGCGATGGTGGTGAGGCAGCCGATGGTGGCGAGGACTATTTCGCCGAGGCGCCAGGAAAGCCGGCGGACGAGGACGCCCTGGGCAAGCGTGAGCGTGAAACCGATGAAGGCGAAATAGAGGAGGACCTGGTGGAATTGAAAATTGAACGGCTGGTGCTTGAGCAATAGGGAGAGTGTTGTTTCGAAGGCACCGAAGGAAAGGACACTGACGAACGATGTGAGAAGCAGAGGTGGGACCGATTGCATGGCGATGGCGTCGGACCAGGCGCGCCAGTCGAGCAGGTCGTGATGCTCATGAGCTTCGCCGCGGTGGAGCGATTCGGGGAGGAAAAACACAGCCAGAATCAGGGCTGTCAGGGAGAGAAATCCGGCGGCGTAGCCGGGCCAGGGACTGGTGCTGATTTCTTGCGGGCTGCTGGAAAAGAAGATGGCGGCGGCGCCGATGAGTGGGCCAAAGGTGAAGCCGAGGCCGAACGCGGCGCCGATGAGGGCCATGCCTTTGGCACGGGTTTGGCGCGTGGTGACGTCGGCGATGTAGGCGGAGGCGGTAGAGATGGTCGCGCCGGCGATGCCGGCGCCGATGCGGGTGATGAAGAGCCAGGTAAGGCTTTGCCAGAGGGTGGCGACGCCGAACAGGAAATAAAACAGCGACGACGCGGCGAGGCCCATGAGGAGGACGGGGCGGCGGCCGACGCGATCGGAGAGGCGGCCCCAGAGCGGTGCAAAGATGAATTGCATCGCCGAGAAGCACGACATCAATAGCGCGATCGTGAGCCCGCTTTCGGTGACGGAGAAAGCTTCGGCATAGATGGGCAGCAGCGGCAGCACCATGCCGAAGCCGAGGAGGTCGATGAAGACCGTCAGGAAGATGACGAGCAACGAGCCGCGGCTGGGAGGCGGGGCGGATGGGCCTGCGGCCTCCTGGGACGTATTGATCTCTGACGGCGCTGTCTCTGAAGTCATGCTGGGCGGGGAGTAGCTAACGGATGGACGGTGGTGGGCAGAGCCCACCCTACACTACTCGACGCAAAGGCGCAAAGAGCGCGAAGG
>Ga0137431_1000827_pt1 | contig 10264 bp, 6 predicted proteins | sample EasRivERMZT800_2_FD_104646 | JGI IMG/M metagenome (GOLD analysis project Ga0137431, IMG submission 104646) | Soil microbial communities from meander-bound floodplain in the East River, Colorado, USA - East River MetaG ERMZT800_2 | ecosystem: Environmental > Terrestrial > Soil > Floodplain ... | reverse complement strand
AGACCATGCCCTGCCTGTCCACCAGCAGACCGTGCGGGCGGTGGCCGGAGGGCAGGTCCCATTCCTTGAAGCTTGCCGTCTTCGGGTCGAAGCGCGCGACCTTGTTGCCGGTCATCACCGCGATATAGATCGAGCCATCGGGTGCGACCGCCGGGTCGCGTGCGAAACGAGGCGTGGGCACAGGCCACTCGCTTACCTTGCCCGCGAGTGTCGGGTGTGAACCAGGGGTAATGCCATAGTTGGACCCGCCGGCGTAGGCGGCAACGAACGGGATGAGGCCGAGGATCACCAATCCAATGCGCGTCATGAGTATGCTCTCGATAACTGGATTCCTGCCTCCGCGGGGATGACCATGCTCACTTGTTTTTCCAGCGAGGCTTGCGCTTTTCCACGAACGCTGTGATCCCCTCCTGCCCGTCGTCCGACTTCACGCCGTCCACCATCGCTGCCGTCGCGACGCGGTAGGCTTGCTCGAGGTTGTCGCTCAACTGCTCGTAGAAGATTTTCTTGCCGGCGGCAATGACCGTGCGCGACTTCGCCAGGATCGAGCGGGTGAGGGCCTGCACTTCGGCGTCGAGCCGGTCCGCCGGCACCACGCGATTGACGAGGCCCCAGGCGAGGGCGGTCGCGGCGTCGATCGGCTCGCCGGTCAGGAGCATTTCCATCGCGCGCTTGCGGGAGACGTTGCGCACGAGCGGCACGCCGGGCGTGGAGCAGAACAGGCCGTAGCTCACGCCCGATGTCGCAAAGCGCGCATCCGCCACCGCTACCGCGAGGTCGCACTGGGCGACCAGCTGGCAGCCGGCGGCATAGGCAGGGCCGTGCACGCGCGCGATCACCGGTTGCGGGAGTTGTGTGAGCCCGGTCATGACCTGCCGGGCGCGCTCGAAGACATCCTGCGCGAACACCGGGTCCGCGCGCTGGCGAATCTCCTTCAGATCGTGGCCGGCGCAGAACGCCTTGCCGGTGCCGGCAACGACCACGACCCGAACGGATTCGTCGCGCGCGAGATCGCGCATCGCCGACTGCAGGGCGGCGAGCAGCGCCGCAGACAGCGCGTTGTACTGCTCGGGACGGTTAAGCGTGAGCGTCGCGACCCCGCCCACGTCCTCGCGCAGCAGTACGTTGGCTTCGGCGCCCGCGGTGGCGAGATGGATGGCGGTCATGGAGGCACGATTCTACCCGACGGACTCGCGGCCGGGACGCAAGTGCAACGGCGCTAGTGGAGGCCGGGGGCGGGATTGCCGGATGCAATGAAGCGGGCGATATGTTCCAGGAGGTCCGACTCCTGGAAGGGCTTACCGAGGAAGGCGCTGACTCCGATCTGCGCCGCCTGGTTCCGGTGTTTTTCCGCCGTGCGCGACGAGATGATGATGAGCGGGATGTCCCGCGTGCGCGGTTCGCGGCGGACGGCGCGCGCGAGGTCGAACCCGTCCATGCGCGGCATCTCGATGTCGACCAGCATGACGTCGGGGAGCGCGTCCCGGATCTGCTCGAGTGCATCCACGCCGTCTTTTGCCGTCAGGACCCGGTAGCCTTCGCGCTCGAGCAGCCGGCTCGTGACCTTGCGCACGGTCAAGGAGTCGTCCACCACCATGATCAGCGGGCCCGCGCGCCTGGCGGCCGCCGCAACAGGCGCGACCGGCTGTTGCGCCGCGGCCCGAGCAGGGCGCTGCGCAAGCTGAACCGGGTTGACGATGAGCGCGATGCGGCCGTCGGCAAGCACCGTGGCGCCGGCGACGCCTGGCACGCGTGCGAGCTGCGGCCCGATGTTCTTGACCACGATTTCCTGGTTGCCCAGGAGCTCGTCCACGTGCAGGGCGATGCGCTGCGCACCGCTGCGCAGGAGCAGGACGGAGTTGTAGCTCTGGAAAGCGTTTCCCTCTGCTCCGCCCAGCAGGTAGTGGAGGCCATGGAGCGGATAGGAGCGATTGTGGGACTCCACGACCTTCCGTTCGTAGAGGCCCGGCATCTGGTCGGCCTTGAAGCGCAGCACCTGCTCGACCATGGCCGAGGAGATGGCGAGTACGTTCTCACCCGCGCGCACGAGCACCGCCTGCGTCACGGCGAGCGTGAGCGGGAGATAGAGGGTGAATGTCGTTCCCTTCCCCCGCGCGGTGGCGACGTCGACCCGCCCGCCGAGGGCGGCGATGTCGCTGCGGACCACGTCCATGCCGACACCGCGGCCGGACAGCTCCGTGACCTCTTCCGCCGTGGAAAGCCCCGCGAAGACCAGCTGGGCGAGATCGGCGTCGGGCAATTCCTGATCGCGCCGCAGGATTCCCTTTTCGAGGGCTTTCGCGCGTAGCGCGTCGAGGTCCAGTCCGGCGCCGTCGTCGCTCAGGATGAGCGCGACCTCATTGCTTTCCTGGCGCAAATTGATCGCGATGCGGCCGGCTTCCGGCTTGCCGGCCGCCACGCGGGCGCCGGGAGATTCCAAGCCGTGCGCGAGCGCGTTGCGCAGCATGTGCTCGATCGGCGCGCCGACTCTCTCCAGTACGCCGCGGTCGAGCTCGACCTGGCCCCCTTCGATCTCGAGCTCGACTCTCTTGCCGAGGTCCCTCGCCACCTGCCGCACGGTGCGGTACAGGCGCTCGTTCAGGGTCGAGAACGGCACCGCGCGCATGCGCATGAGCTCCTGCTGCACGTCGCGGTTGATGCGCGCCTGCTGCAGCAGCGCCGACTCGGTTTCACCAAGATTCTCGCGCAGCCCCTGCTGGATCGAGGTGGCGTCGTGCAGGCTCTCGCCCATCATCCGGGTGAGCTCCTGCAGGCGTGTGTAGCGGTCGAACTCGAGCGGGTCGAAATCGCGGTTGTGCTGGTCGACAAGTGAGGCCCGCGATCGCAGCTGGCTGTCCGCCTGGATCTCGACTTCGCGCAGCTGGCCCCGGAGCCGGGATATGCTCTCATCGAGGTCGGCAAGGGAGCGCTTGACCGCCCGGAGCTCCGCCTCGACGCGGGAGCGCGCGATGCTGACCTCGCCGGACGCGTTGATCAGGTGATCAAGCGTATCGGCGTTGATACGCAATATCGTGGCCGGGCTGGGCAGCGGCGGCTCGGCCCGCGGCGCCGCTCCGGGCGGAACTTCGCCCGGGGGCGCCGCGATGGGCTCGGCGGACGGAATCCTGAAAGCAGCCTGGTCTTCCTGCATGCGATCGAGTTCCAGGCTCAGCCGGTCCATCCTGAATTCGAGTTCTTCAAACGCTTGGGCCGGGAGCTGGTCCGCCTTGATGGCGGCTTCAATGCGGCTTTCCATGAGGTGCGTGAGCTCGCCGAGCCGGATGGCGCCCGCCATGCGCGCGCTGCCTTTGAGCGTGTGCAGGGCGCGCCTCAGGGACTGCGAAATCCTCTCGTCACCGGGATTCGCCTTCCACTCACGCAAATCGCTGCCGATCAGCGGCAGGAGTTCCTGCGCTTCCTCGAGGAAGATCGGCAGCAGCTGCTCGTCGATGTCATCGCGCAGCTTGCGCAAGTTTTTGCCCCTGGGGGCGGGAACGGGTTCGGGCGCCGGGGCAAGAGAAGCCGGCGTGGCTGGAACGGCGCCGGCACCTGCTGCTGCCGGTTTCGATTCGAGCGGCAGGGGTGGAGCAGTTTGAACTTGCAGCCGGGCTGTTAACTCGTGCAGGCGGCGCGCGACCTCTTCCACCGGCGTGGGCGGCTGCCCCTGGGCAACGGCATCGACCATTTCCCGCAGCTTTTCAATCGCCGCCTGCACCGCCTCCACGTCGCGCTCCTCGGTAACCTGCCGCGCGAGCGGCGTCCAGTGCTCGACCGCGCTGGCCAAATCCGCAATTGCAGTGAAACCCGCCGTACGGGAGCTGCTTGCGAGCGTGTGCGCCGCGCGCAGAAACTCCTGCGACACTTCCGCGTCGGGCGTGTTGCACCATCCGTTGTACTCCGCTTCGAGTGCGGCGACGTGCTGCGCGGCTTCCCCGAGGTAGATTTCGAAGAAGCTGCGGGGCAGCCGCCGGCCGCCGATCGCCACTTCCGACTCCGGGACGGGAGCCGCCGCGCGATCTGGAACCGGTTCGGGCGGGACGACGGTCAGCGCGGGCGCGGCATCCGCCGGCGGGGGTGCAGCTGGACCCTCGCCGGACTTCAACCGGCGCGCGCAATCGACAGTGTGTCGTGCGTCGATGATGGGCGTTTCGCCGATATACAGCTTATGCACCCAGCCGGCGAACGATTCGCTTGCCAAGGTGATCAGCTCGAGCAGCGCGGACGTGACCGGCTGATGCTGCTCGAGCCACCGATTCATGACCTGCTCGATCTCCCACGCGACCTCACCCAGTTCGGTGAGGCCCACCATCCGGCCGCTGCCCTTGAGTGTGTGGAACCCGCGGCGTATCGTCGTCAGCGCTTCCCGGTCGCGCGGCGGTTTGCGGCACAGCGGCAACGCCGCATCGATTTGAGCAAGCACTTCGACCGCCTCTTCGAGGTAGATCGAAACCAGCTCCGGGCCGACCTGTGGCTGGGGCGTGGTGCTTGCAGCGGGGCTGCTTTCGAGCGCGGAAGAAGTCGGCTGGGACTCGGCGCTCGCCCCCGAGATCTCGGGCCCGGGCAAGGGCGCCGCCCCGGGCGTGCGGTCCAGGTCGGGAAGGGCAGTCTCGGCTGCCGGCTTCTCCGGCGTCCTCGCTACGGCGGCGCGCAGGTCCACAACGGTGGACATCGCCCATTGCTCGGGTGCATTCGACGACCGCGCAGCGGCCGCATCGCGCTGCTCCAGCCGCTCTAAGAATATTTCCAGTGCCTTCTTGGCAGGCTCCCGGCCCTGCAGGCAGGGATCCAGGAAGATTCCCAGGCTGCTTAAGCCCTCCGCGACCCAATCCATCAGCTCTAGCGCCTGGCCAGGCTCCGCGGTCGCGCACTTCTTAATCATTTTGCCGGAGATCGTTAGCAGTTCCGCGGCGCGCTCGAATCCAAGAATGACCAGGGCGCCGTGAATCTGCCTGAGGTAGGGCGCGAGGCCGGGGAGGGTGCCGCGCTTGCCGGTGTCGCGGGCGAAGGCGTCCAGGACCCGCTCGACGTGCCGCAGATTCGCGAGGATTTCCTTCGCGACCTGCGCGCGCAATTGCAGGGCGTTGATCTGCTGCGTGAGGTCGGCGCGTAGTCCGGCAGGCGGCTCGCCCGAAGATCTGCCCTTCGCCGCGTCGAGGAGCCAGCCGCCCATGATCTCGATCTGGCGCTCGACATCGGGCGGTAGCGAAAAGTAATTGTTGATGACGCCCTCGAGGAGCAGGAACGCCGACGCCATCTCGATGATCATGAATTGGTTCTGTTGGGGATAGGGGTCGGGCAGGCGCTTCGAAACCAGCTCGATCGCGTCGAGGAGCTTCACCATATTCCGATTGCCGAGCTCGGTGGCCTTAGCCTTGATGGCGGCCACGAGCTCGCGGAAGCGCACGGCGGTCTTGGCTTCACCGGACACGTACTGGAGCCACACCGCCTTCAGCGCCCCCACCCGTGAGAGCAGATCATTGAGGACCGGCTCCAGCACCTCCATGTCGTATTCCATCAGCCCGGTCAGATCGGCCTCCGGAAAGAAACTGTCCAGCTTGAACAGGCGCCTTACTTCCTTGATCCGGGCGGTAGCCGGCTTGCACTTGGCGAGCACGTACAGGACTTCGCGCAGCAGCGGCTCATGGGTGCTCCGCTTTCCCGCCGCGAGCTCACGCATCCGACTGTCAAGCCGGCTGAAAATCGCTTTCGCGTCGTCTCGCAAATCGGGAGTCGGCGCGCTGGCAAGCCCGTCCACGAGGCCGACCGCCGCCCACCACAAAGACCACGGCTCGGGCAGCTGGGGAGCGATCTGGTCCAGCGCATCGAGCGCTTGGCGTATTTCCTGGAGGCCCGATTCGGGGTTTTTCAGCCAGGCGACGAGGCTCCGCTGAAATTCCGTCCGTTGCGCTTCCAGGTAACGGGGCAGCCCAGCCTGGCCGATGACGCGCGGATATGGATGCAATGGGCTCTTCGACGCGAGGTCCGGAAAGAACAGGTCCTTCTCGGAAACGTCCGACTTGCCTTGCAGCTTGGCGAGCTCGCGGTAGACTGGATACAAACGCATCGGCGCGTTGGCCTCGCCGTACGTCAGATCGTAGACGAATTCCCTCAGCGCGACCACTGCCCGGTCGATCACCCCGACCGCGGCCGTGCTCAACCTGTCGCCGCGGCCGAGTGGCGAGAAGCTGCTCTCGATTGCCTCGCAAAAGCGCGTCGCGCCGCGCAGGCCCACGATCCGCAGCGCCCCGCCGACCTGGTGCAGCTGGATGGGGCAGACTTCCAGAACCGCCACGTCTTCGGGCGTAGCGAGGAACTTGGCGATGCTGTCCCGCACGTGCTTTAACGCATAATCGACCTCGGTCTGCACCCAGGACAACAGGGTAGCGCCAGTGAATGTGGAGGGGTCTGACATGCTGCTCACTTACCCCACCTTGAAGCCTGCCACCGATTTCTTCAGGCCGTCGGCAAGCGCTGTCAGCGTGGCGGCGGACGCGGCCGTCTTCCTGGTGCCTTCCGATGTCAGCTGCGTGACGCCAAGAATCTCCTTCATGCTGAGGGCGACCTTGGCGGCCGAGTTGGCCTGCTCCTGCGTGGCGTTTGAAATCGCGCCGATGAGCTCCGCGAGCCGGTTCGAAACCTGCTCGATCTCGCGCAGCGCCCGGTCCGCGTCGTCCGCGGTCTTGGTTCCCTCGACCACCCCTTGCGTGCTGCGCTCCATCGCCTCGACCGTTTCCTGCGTGTCGCGCTGGATGCTCTTCACGATGGCGCTGATGTGCTTGGTCGCCTCCGCGGAGCGCTCCGCCAGGCGCTGCACTTCCTCCGCCACGACCGTGAAGCCCCGTCCGGCCTCGCCGGCGGATGCCGCCTGGATCGCGGCATTCAGCGCGAGCACGTTCGTCTGTTCGGTGATGTCGGAAATCAACTGGACGATCTCGCTGATCTCCTGTGAGCTTTCGCCCAGGCGCTTGATGCGCTTGGAAGTCCCCTGCATCTGCTCCCGGATGTCGTTCATGCCACGGATCGCGTTCTGCACCGCCTGCGCACCTTTTTCCGCCGCGTGCAGCGAGGACTGGGCCACTTTCGCGGAATCGCTCGCGCGTTTCGACACATCGTTCATCGACTGCGCCATCTGCACCACGGATTGGCCGGTTCCCTGGATCTCCGTGGCCTGCTTCTGGGCTGCCTGCAGGAGCTGGCTCGTGACGACCTGTGCGCCCTGCGTTGCGGACGTGACCTGCTGCGCCGCGTCGTTGATGCCTTTCACCAGGCGCAGCATTTCGCCGACGGCATAGTTGATCGAGTCGGCGATCGCCCCGGTGATGTCTTCCGTCACCTTGGCGCGCACCGTCAAGTCGCCGTTCGCCAGGTTGCTGATCTCGTCCAGCAATCTCAGAATCGCGTCCTGATTGGCGCGGTTCTGGTGCTCGCTCTCTGCAGCGCGCCGCAGACTGTCGTCGAGGTACGCCTTGCCAAGCAGGAGCAGGCTCACCAGAGCGAGGAGGCCGCTGAGAACCGCGCCGAACAGGAAGTAGCGTTGCGGGCCGGCTCCCTGCTGATAGGCGTCGGCGAGCTCCAGCGGCGCCTTGAGCAAGCCCTCGCTGGCAGCGAAGACTTCGCGGCTCGCCTGCTTGGCGCGCGCGAGTGCCTGCATGTTGTCGATGACGGCCTGCACGCTGCCGGCGAACGGCACGAATGACTTTTCCAGCTCCCGGGCGCGGAGCTTGACCTGCTCGTCCGAAAGGGGTGACACGCCCTCGACGTTTCCCTCTCCAAGCAGCGCCTTCAATATGCTCAGGTAGCGCCGCGTATTGCTGCCGAGCTGAAGCGCCACTTGAGGGTTCGGGTTTTCGGTGGAGAGCAGCCGCACCGCGTTAATGAAGTCGAAATTCGTGGCGTCGGCGTAGAGCTGGTGCGAATAGGTGACGGCGCCGTAACTTTCACGGGCATCACGCGCGCTGACCATCAGCTCCAGGGCCTGCAATGAAAGCTGGGGCGCGGTTTTCGCGATGGTTTCCTCGCGCTTGCGCAACTCGATCAGGTTCTTTTCCTGGGCCAGGATGAGCGCGATGTTCTTTTTCACGGGGCCCCATGTCTTTTCGAGTGTCTGCAGCATCGGCTGGATCGACTCCGGCGACGCCGCCACGGTCACGCCGAGCTTGCTACCGCCCCGCATGAGCAGCTGCAGGTTCTCGACGAACAGGTCGTGGCTCTGCCCGAGCTGTCCGAAAGCCGTCGCGCTGCCCTGTACGGCCTGTTGAGCGCTGTTCGCGATGCGCTGCGAAAGCATCTGCATCTCGGTCGCGGTGGAGAGATAGAGGGCGTTCCGTGCCGCCTGGCGAGCGTAGAAATAGAAGCACGCCGCGCCCGCCACGAGGAAGAACACCACCAGGCCGATGAGGATCGGTACCTGCTTTCTCACGGCAACGCGCTGGGCCGGCCGCGTTCCGGGTGCGGCGGAGGCCTTCGCCGCCGCGGCGGCGGGATGGCCCGTTCCGCGCGGCTGCGCTCGCCCGCGGTCGACTGTCGGAGCGTCCTTGGGCCGGTCTCCCGGCGCCACTTTAATCGCGCTTGCGTTCGTTGCCATAAGCTATCCCTCGGTTATGTGGTGCTTTCCTCGCTCGTTACCGAGCCCCTTGCCCTTCGATGTCATGATGCGACGCCCAGAAAGTCGGGGTGGTGGACAAGCTTCGAGATGTCGAGCTCCTTCCAGCCTCCGCCATCCGGATCGGTGTATTCAGCCTTCACCCACGGTTGTGCGTTCCCGCTGCCGGAGTGTTCTTTCAGTTCCGCCGGGCTGCGCAAGCCCAGCGACCGGTCGACCAGCAGTGCGGCGCCGGTTCGGTGGCGCTCGCCGATCAGCAACAGTCGTGATTGATCGGTGGCGGTCGCCGACGCGCCCCCTAGGAATGCGGAAAAATCCACGACGCTGTAGAGCCGTCCGCGGACGCTGGTCATGCCCTTGAACCATGGGCGCGTCAGCGGCACGGGCGTGACCGGGGGCACCGGTATGATTTCACCGGCATCCGCGAGATCGACCAGCCAGTTTTCAGCGCCGACCCGCACACCGAGCTTTGAGGCGGCGACGCGTCCCTCGCCGCCGCGCAGACGTTCGGCCAGCGCGCGCTGGTAATCCCGCAATGAGGTTCTCTCTGCCATCACCCGAGCGCCGCAATTTTCGCCAGCAGATCAGCCTGGCTCACGGGCTTCACGATGTAGTCCCTTGCGCCTTGCCGCAGGCCCCACACCCGGTCGGTTTCCTGGCTCTTGGTCGAGCAGATGATCACGGGGATATGCTTGGTGCGGGCATCCCTGCTTAACTCGCGCGTTGCCTGGTAGCCGTTCTGTCCCGGCAACACGATATCCATCAGCACGAGATCCGGCTGCAGTTGCCTGGCCTTTGTGATTGCTTCCTCCCCGCTTTCGGCGGTGGAAACCTCGTATCCCTTCTTCACCAGAATGTCGGTCAGGTATTTCTGGTCGGTCGGTGAGTCTTCCACTACGAGAATGCTGCGTATGGCCATGTGGTCATGCCTTTCAAAGTTGATCAGGTTCGAACCGTGGCGGGCTTGAGGTAATCGGTGACGGCCCCGACCAACCCTTCCTTGGTGAACGGCTTGGTGAGGTAGCGGTCCGAGCCGGCGAGCCGGCCGCGCGCCCGATCGAAAACGCCGTCCTTGCTCGACAGCATGATGACCGGCGTGGATTTCAGGTGCGGGTTCTGCTTGATCAGCGCGCAGGTCTGGTAGCCGTCGAGCCTGGGCATCATGATGTCGACGAAAATGACCCGCGGCTGATGGTCGCTGATCTTCGCGAGTGCGTCGAAACCGTCTTCGGCAAGAATGACCTCGAAGCCGGCCTGGCGGAGAAACATCTCCGCGCTGCGGCGGATGGTGTTGCTGTCGTCGATGACGAGGACCTTGACGGGTCCTGTCTGCGGGTCGTTCACTGAATTCCCCTGCTTGTGCGAGTCGCTCTGAGCCATGGTCGTCCCTGCGACATCGTTCTGCCGGAGCTGGCGACCGACCCCTTGCGGGTTCTTGTTGCCGGATCAGCCCCCGATACCTAACGAAGCTATCCTGTTTGCTATGCTCCTTCTTGCTGAGATTTCTAGACTAAAATTATCTTGTATATCCGTTTGTTACATAGTGTTGTTAATGTTGGATAATGCTATATCTTGCGTCAACGTTACCAGGCAGAAAGTCACCGAGGAGGGCCGGTAGGCGGCATTTTCCTCAGGTTTCGCGCCCTGCCTGGCGAGGGGAGT
>Ga0137431_1000825_pt1 | contig 10287 bp, 16 predicted proteins | sample EasRivERMZT800_2_FD_104646 | JGI IMG/M metagenome (GOLD analysis project Ga0137431, IMG submission 104646) | Soil microbial communities from meander-bound floodplain in the East River, Colorado, USA - East River MetaG ERMZT800_2 | ecosystem: Environmental > Terrestrial > Soil > Floodplain ... | reverse complement strand
GCTGACGACGGCGGTTGAGGGGAAGTTGCGGGCGCACGACATGGCGCTCTTGGCGTTCGTGGACGCCCAGAAGACCGCGCTCGAGGCGGCGAAGGCGGTCGCGCAGGCGGCGTTTATCGCACAGGACTTGCGCTATCAGCAGCGCTTTGAGGCGCAGAGTGACGCGCTCGCGGCCGCATTCTTGAGTCAACAAACAGCTATGCAATGCGTAGCTGCTGAAACTCCAGTGCTCTGTGTGGATCTCGTGTGGCGCCCCGCCAGCGATCTCCGCGTCGGCGATGAACTAATAGCCTTCGATGAGGAGACTTCCAACCGGCAGGGGCGACGGTTCCGACGCGCAGTCGTGACGGCGAATGATGTCAGCACGGACGTGCTCTTGCTGGTGACGACGCCTCGAGGCGCCGTGCGCTGCAATCGCAATCATCCGTGGCTCGTTCGTCGGCCCTACAAGAACGCGCGGTGGCGGTGGATCCGCGCGATCGATATGGTCGCGGGCGATGAAGTACTCCACGCCCTCGATGTGTGGGAGGCTGACCGCTCCTGGGAGGCCGGCTGGCTGGCCGGCATGTACGACGGCGAGGGTAGCGTGCGTATCGTGCCCACCGGCGTGCGGCTCTATCTGACGCAGCAGGAGGGCGCGACTGCGGAGCGCGTGTATGACGTGATCGCGGCGCGGTTAGGTCGTGCGCCGTGCGTGCAACGCACTCCGGCCGGAAAGTACCAGAACAGGAAAATGGTCTGTCATTTCACGATCAACCAACGGGCGGATGTCTTGAAGATGCTCGGCACCGTGCGGCCCACGCGCCTGTTACTACGGTCCGATGAAATGTGGGACGGCCGGTATCTGTGCGGCACGCATCGGTCGTCGTTTGTCACCTCCGTCGAGCCTGCCGGCAAGGGACTCATCGCGTCGCTCTCGACCTCCACGAAGACCTATATCGCGGGCGGGTTCGCGATGCACAACACCGCGTTTGTCGTCGCCGAAAAAGCCGTACAGGCCGCGCTCGCAGCGGCCGATCGCGCCGTGTCGAAGGCGGAACTCGCGGCGGATAAACGCTTTGAGAGTGTCAACGAATTTCGCAAGACGCTCGACGATCAACAGCGGACGCTGATGCCGCGGCCCGAGGTGAATGTGATGTTCGGCGGGCTCACCGACAAGATTGGGGCTCTCAAGGAACAGATGGAAGGCTTGCTCGCGGAGCGCGCGGGATTGCGGGGAGGGTGGGGCTACGCGGTCGGCGTCGTCGGCTTCATCCTCGCGCTCGGCTCGCTGATTATGATCGGCGTCAAGTTTTTTCAGGGAGGCTAAGCCGTGGATCTCATAAGCCTGCTCGTGCTGCTGATCGTGGTGGGATTGCTCTTTTGGGCGGTTCGTGCGCTCAGCGCGGCCTTCGGGATTCCGGCCCCGGTGGTCACGGTGATCTACGTCCTGCTCGTCGTCTTCGTGGTGTTGTATTTGCTGCAGGTGCTCGGGCTCCAGGGAGGGCCGACGCTCCGGCTGCGGTGATGTGGCGCCGAGGGAGCGCGACGACGAGCTGGCCCAGATCCAGCGGCTCTATCGCCGCCTCGCCGCGCTGCCCTACACGACCGGCGCGCGGCGCGAGCCGCCGGAGCACGCCGCGCTCGTGGCGGAGATTCGCCGCCTCGTGGACGCCCGCACGAAGATCCGCGGCGACGAGATGATCGTGATCGCGACCGGGAGTGGTCAAGGACGATGAAGCCTCCACGCACAACGACGCGGCTCGCGACCGTGCCGCTCGTGCTCGGGGACTACCCGGCCCGCCTGCGGCGGATCGCAGACTGGATCGATCAGACCGTGCGCGTCGGCACCGACGAGGCCGAGCAACTCCGGAGCGACGCCGCGATGCTCGACAACCTGACCCTCGCCATCGTCGCCCGGATGAAGGACGCGCGCTAGGTGGGTGGCGGGCTCCGTTGGATGGCGCAGAGAGGACGACCGGACGTGGACGATCAACGCGGCGCCCCGCCACCTGAGCCGACGATTGCCGACGCGGTCGACGGCGTCGACGGCCGCGCGCAGCGGTACGTCGCCGCGCTCACTGAGCCGGTCGCACTGGCCTTGACGCTCTGGGCGGAAGCGCGCAACCAGCCCATTGAAGGGATCGTCGGACCGGCATGTGTCATCCGCAATCGGCTCGCCGCGTATCCGCGCTATCGGGCGATCGAGCAGAGCTACCGGGGCGTCGTGCTCGCGCCGTCACAGTTCAGCTGCTGGACGCCGAGCGACACGGATCAGAACCATATGAAGCTGCTGACGCTGGCCCGCCGGATCGCGCGTGGGGAGGAACTGACCGACCCGGCCTGGCTCGAGTGCCTGTGGGTGGCGGCCGGCACGATCGACGGGCGGATCCGCGATCGCACGCACGGCGCGACCCACTACCTCGCGCAACGGCTCTACCGGGACAATCCGCCGATCTGGGCCACGCGGATGCGGTGGGTCGCGGATCTGGGATCGCACGTGTTTCTGGTCGAGCGGCCAGAGCCGGCGGTGACGTGATGGCCTTCACCCCGCCGCCTGGCCTCGGCCCGTTCACCTTCCCCGGCTACGGGACGCAGGGCATCCGGTTAACCAGCGCCAGCAATGCGCCGGCTGGGTGTGACCCGAGGCTCTATTCCTACTGGAGTTGCGTCTCGAATCATCGCGGCCACGGGCATCTGTCCGTGGTGATCGGACGTCGTGGAGGCCAGGCCCCGATCCTGCTGCGCGTCGACAAGGCGAGCGGCACCGTCACGACCGAGCGCGACCTGCCGATGATCGGCACCGGGGAAGGGTGCTACTCCAGCGACACGCACCCGACGCGGTTCTATTTCCTCGAGCACGCGAGCCTCCGATGGATCGACGTGGGCAACTGGCTCGTGGGGACGGTGTTCACGCTCGACGCCAAGCACGGGCACCATCTGTGGCAGGCGCACAGCTCGAGCGACGATCAGGTTCACTCGGCGACGGTGAAGGACGCGACCGATCAGAACATCGGCGCGGTGGTCTTCATTAACGGCGCGCAGCGGTTCTTTCCGGAGCCGAGCGGGCTTGACGAGGTGCAGATCGATAAGAGCGGGCGATGGCTCGTGATGCAGATCGACGCCTACAACCGGATTCTGGATCTTCAGGCTGGCGGCACGCGCGTGATCAGGAACGAGCAGGGGGCACTCTCGCACCTCGACTGCGGCGACGGGTTCATGGTGGGCGAGGACGATTCCGGCTCCCACTGGATGCTGACCCACTGGAATGTCCGCGACCTGACCAAGCGGATGATCGTCGTCGGTAGCGACCCGTGGGGGTCTGGCGCTGGGCACGTGGCGGTCCGAGGACACGTGGCGCTGCACAGCCGGAACGATACCGGCGAGTTGGTGCGCGTGGGCCTCGCGGATGGCACGCAGCACCGGATCGCGCCGGGCATGATCGACGGGCACGATTACGACCACCAGCTCCGCGCATGTCTCGATCCGACCGGATCGTATGCGGCCTGGATCGCCAAGGTTGAGGGCCGCTTCGATGCGTTCCTCGTGCGACTCCCCGGCGCGCCCATCATCGTCACCACGCCCGATCCGAAACCGGAAGCCATGAACACCAGAACCGTCTCACTCACCGTGAGCCCGCACACCGCCGCCGGCAGTCTGCGTATTGACAGCGGGCAGACCTTCTCCGCCTCCACCACGACCGGCCGCCTCCAGTGGGTCATCGACCAGGCCATCACGGGCGGCGCGAGCCTCTCTGTGTCCGCTGTCGGCTACCACACCCATACCGGCCGGGCCGTGCTGCCGCCCGGCTCGACGGAGTTAGCCTGGGAGCAGGACGGCGTGCTCGTCACGGTCCCGCTCGACCTCGTGCCGGCACAGCCCGCACGCCTGCGTGTCGAGGGCGACCACTTCATGCTCGGCACGGAGCCGTGGATCTGGAAAGGCAGCACGGAGTTCCGCCTGCCCGAGCGCGTGCTGGCCGGCGTGGACATCAGGCCGATTCTGCAGGACCGCCGCGACGCGGGCGCGAACCTCGTGCGGATGCTCGCTCAAAAAGCAGATAACACAGGATATTCCCTGTCCTCGCACACGCCTGGCTATTGGAACGCGGTGATCCGCACGTGCGAACTGGTTGGTGAGGCGGGGCTGTACGGCGAGTGGACCGTGTTCGCCGACACGAAAAAGATGATGCCGAATCCCGTCGAGCAGCAGGACTTCTACGCGCAGACCGTCGAGACGATCCGGAAGTTCCCGCACATGGTTCTCGAGCTGGTCAACGAAGACAAGCACGCGACGCAGAGCATCAACGCGCAGGCGTTCCGACGGCCCGACGGCCTGCTCTCGTCCCACGGCTCGGGGTTGACCGACGCGCAGCCGGTCAAGCCGCTCTGGGACTACGCCACCTATCACGCGAGGCGAACGCCTGCGCCGCCGAACGCGAAGCCCTTCAACAACCTCAGTGGGTACGAGTTTCATCCAGAGTGGCCGCATCCGGTGCCCTACGTGTGCGAGGAGTCGGTGAAGCCGGAGGACTATGGATACAACGCCGCGTACGCGCGGCAGATGGGGCTCGCCGCACGGCTCGGCCCAGGCGCCACCTTTCACGGCTCGTGGTGGCTCGAGGAACGACTCTTCAACGACGACGAGCGATCGTGCGCGCGGGCATTCTTCCGCGCGCTTTCCGGAGATACAACCGCATGAAATTAATAATCCTGACAGCACTCCTCGCGACACTCTCGGCTGGCTGCTCGCAGCACAAGCCCCCGAACCTGACACCCGACGCCTCGATGGCGTACGACTCGGGCCGGATCGTGAACGCCCTGGACGACGTCCGCGACGTCGCCATCATCGCCTCCTCGTTCAATCAGGTGCCGTTCTCGACCGCTGTCACGCGGCGCATCGTGACCGGCCACCAGTCAGCCCTCGTCATCATTGAGACGCGCGGCGCGGGGTGGGAGGCACAGGTCCAGGCGGTCCTCGGCGAAGTGTTAAAGAACACGACTGGTGAGGCGCACACACGCCTCGAGCCGTACGTGGAGCTCGCGCGGGCGCTCCTGACGCGCCTCGGCACGCGGGCGTTTGACGAGCCGCTCAGCGCGGACATCTTGGCGGCGTATCGGGAACTGCTCGCGCGGAGCGCGGCGGTCGATACGGCCTGGCTCGCGAGTCATTGACGCCGACGGCGATGATCTTCTGGCTCGTCGTGGTGCACGCAGTCAGCACGGCGGGGATGCTTCTACTGCTCTATGGAGGACGCAGGATTATGGCGACCCTAAAAGAATTGAAAGACGCCATCGCGGCGGTGCAGACCGGCGTCGATGGGCTCGAGACGGCGATCAGCGGATTGAAAGATCAGCTCACGGCCGGGAGCCCGGTCACGCAGGCCGACCTCGACGAGCTCTTGATCAGCGTGCAGGCGATCAGTGCGGACATCGCGGATCCCGCTGATCAGGGCGCGTGATGGCGCCGCGCTGGCCGCGCGCGCGGATCTTCCCCGACGCCCGCCGCGCGCTGGCCCCGCAGCCGGCGCTGATCGCCACGGGCTCGCGCCGCTTTGAGCAGGCGCGGGCCCGCCTCGCTGATCTGGCGAAGCGCGAACCGGAACAGGTCAGCGACGCCGACACGGTCGAGTTTCTCGTGCGCGGCGAGCTCGCGACGCAGGCCTATCTCCTTACTGCTTCGTCACGCTGAACGGCCCGCTCGACGATCCTGAACAGTTGACCGTGGCAAACGTCCCGGTGATGGTGTTGCCTGATCGCGTGCCCGTGAGGTTGTAGGGGCAACTCGACGGGACACTTGACAGTAAGACGAGCGTGATCGAAACCCCGGTCACGCTGCCGCTGAGCGTTCCGCTGTTATTGTTCTGGATGTTCGCGTAGGTCGCCGACCACGTGCCGGAGAGGTTGACATTCGTCTGCGCCATCGTCACGCGGATATTTCCCGTGCCGGCGATCGGGCTCGTGGCGGTTCCGGCCCAGGTGCCGGTATAGGAGGTGGTCGCGTTTGAGTTCGACGGGGCCGAGTCGGTCCCGCCGCACGCGCTGGCGAGGACGCTGAGGGCGAGGACGGCGAGGAGCGCGGGGTTCATGGTCGGAGACTTTCGCGGGCCGATGGATGGACGAGCGCGGGCGGTCGGTGTCAAGTGTACGCCGATCTGGGCGCGATAAGTGATGGCAGTCTCTTTTGGCACACCTGGCAATAGTCGAGCTGTCAGTGAGTTAGGTGGAGCGGCGTTGGCCTCCTAAGCGGGGGGCCGCAAGTTCAATTCTTGCCGGGCGCGCCAATACAATCAGGCTGTTTTCGACGCGTGGACTAATTTTCGGCGTGTTTTTCCGGCGTCGTCCAACTTGCGCATTGTGGCGCCTCCTGACGTCGCTTCGCCTTCTATGCGTACGGCATCGTGGCAGTCAAACATGGCAGCCGGGCCGAGTCGCCCTTCGATCGCCGCGCTGGCGGCCTGCTGCCGGCGCAGGAGGCCCGGCACGTAGAAGGCCCGGGTCGTGGTCGGGGAGCCGTGGCCCATGTGCGCCTGGATGTCGCCCAGGTCGACCTGCGCGGCCGAGAGGGCCATCCCCACGGAGTGCCGGAGGGTGTAGGGCCGGATCCCTTTCGGCCAGCCGTTGCGGCGCAGCGTCTTCACGAAGCTCCGTTGATTGAACGGCCCCCAGGCGCGGGCCGCGCGAAACAGCGTCCACGCGTTCAGCATGTCGTCGTTCAGCGCGACGATCGTCCCGCGGTCGCCTTTCGCTGGCCGCACAATCCAGATCCGTTGCTCGAGACTGACGTCCTCCGGCTGGGCGCGCATGACCTGCGCCGGCCGTTGGCCCGTGGTGGCGAGCACGAGATACCGCGCGCGGGTTTTCGACGTCCGCAGGCGCTTCGCGATTTCGTGCGCCCGGAGATGCACAGCCACCTGTCGAATCAGATCGTCGGGCACCGGCACGGGCCGGGGCTTCGGCAGCCGGGGCAGCGTCACGCCGTCACAGGGCGTCGGCGCCGTCGGCCCATCAAGCACGCGATACACCTGACGCAGCCGGCGGACGCGATGCCGGATTTCCTGCGCGCTGTAGCCCTCGCCTTGCCAGGCGGCGATCGCCTCGCGGACGTGCGCGCTCGTCAACGCCCAGCGTGAGCGCCGCGGATAGCGACGCAGCCAGGCACGGAGCTGCGCGCGTTCAGTGACAAACGATCGGAGGCCGCGGCGATGGCGCAGGAACTTCACGACGTCGCGCGCGAGCCCGGTCCGTGAGGCTTCGGTGTACTGCGCGGCCTGGCCGACTTGCCGCGCGCGGTATTTCTTCAACGTCTCGATCGGGGTATCGGGCGGAAAGCGTTTCTCGCGCGCCCGGCCTTGCTCGCGCCAGATCACGCGGTAGCCGTAGCGATCACGATAGAGGCCGCGGCCGATGCGCGTCATGTTCTACGGGTCAACTTCGTCGAGGAGGCCGGCCACGATTTCACGGATCAATTTAACGGCGTTTGGCTCGACGAGCACGAGCCTTTGGAGGCCGTCGACGAGTAGCTTGAGGTCGGATCTCGCGGCCAATTGACCGGCCGATAGTGCGGGCGAACCGTTCCAGGTCGGAGGGCGAGAGCGAGGTCGAAAGTGGATCACCATAGCGCACTTGACTCTCAGTCATCGCTACTGTCGGTTCTGTGGGCTTTGCGCCGCTCGCGGCCGGTTCGATTTCCGCGAAAAACTCCGTGAGTGATTTTCTGAAGCCGCGTTCAATGATCTGGAAGAGCACGCGCGCTGACGGGTCCGTCATTTCCACGCTGAGATCTTCCCACCGCGACACCAAACTCTGAGCCACGTCGGCCCGTTTTGCTAACTCCTTTTGGGTGAGTTCGAGCCGCTCGCGTTCATCGATCAGCTTCTGTCGCAGGCGCATGAGATCCACGGCCGGCAGTATAGGAGGCGGTGATGCTATATAAGTTATTGATTCCATAGAGGATATCGATACCTTCTGTAACCTCACACAATATCCTTGACAGCAGATCCTCTACAGGATATTCTTACTGCGTGCAACAAAAGGACACGGAAGGCATTATGACGGTGCCAACCGCAACCCTACCGCCGACCGTTGCCGACCTTCTGGCGACCTTCGGCCCGCTCCTCAATGCCCGCGAGATGGCGACGCTCTGGCAAATCACGTCCGGGCAGTTCTATCGCCTCGCCCGCGCCGGCGCCTTCGATGTGTTTAAGGTGATCCCGACGATTACACCGCGCTGCTACTCGAAAGCACTGGTCGAGAAGCATCTCATCGGCGATGTGATCGATCGGACACGGAGGTTCGGCCGTCCACGCGCGAGGCGGCGATGACGACGGCCCTCGCCGACAATGTTGTCGTGGCGCCGAACGGGATTACAAAAGTTTGCGCCTGGTGCGTTTCTCCTGCGCGCCTCACTGAACTCAACCGGCTTTACACCGTGAGTCATTCGCTGGTGCACGTTGTGCGCCGCACGCATGGAAAGCGAAACAGGAGGCTCCTAATGGAGACGCCAGACGGGTCGGTTGCGTGGATCTTCGATGTGGTGCCGCGATGAAGACGGCCGCGCTCGTCGCGCTCGTGCTGGTGAGTCTGGTGGTTGGCGCCGTGTGCGGCGTGGCTCTGGAGATGGATCCGGATCTGAAGTAAATCGGCGCCTCGGCAGTGGTATCAACACCGCCCAGGCGCCTCGACACAATCCGCGCTGGTTAGGAGCGCGACTCATGCCTGAGCCGAATGTAACACGTCTTGTGACCAAACTCGCCGCGATCATGGCCGTTGTCGAACGCATCCCCAAGCGCGGGCGCAACGCCTTCCACGGCTACGACTACGCGACCGAGGCCGACATCGTGACCGCCATCCGGGGCGAGCTCGCGTGCCGGGCCGTGATGCTGTTCCCTGCGATCGTGGCGACGCGCCGCGAGCCGGTCGGCGATCCGGAGAAGCGCATGGTGCTGACGTCGCTCGATATGGAGTTCACCTTCATGGACGGCGAGAGCGGCGAGGCGATCACGCGGCCCTGGCATGGCGCGGGCACCGACAAAGAAGACAAGGGCGCCTACAAGGCGATGACCGGCGGTGAAAAATACTTCCTGCTCAAAACGTTCCTCGTCCCGACGGGCGACGATCCGGAACAGGACGGCAAGCAGGACGGCAAGCCGGCCGGCGCGGGCGTCGCGCGGGCGCTGCCGACGGCCGCGCGTCAGATGGCGAAGGCCGCCCTGCCTGTGCTGCCTCCTCGGGCGCCCGTTGTGGCGCCGGCCGTGACCGCCGTCGTCCCTGTCGCCCTGATGCCCACGGCCTCACTCCCCGGCTATACCGAATGGCTCTTTGCGCTCGTTGGCGTCGCGGGCGCCGGGACCGCACAGCTCGAGGCGATGTGGTATGCCTCGGCCCGACCCTACCGGCAGCAGCTCATGGACACGGCGCCGGCGGAGTGGGACAAGCTCAAGGCGCGCGCCGCGCGGGTGGTGGCGGCGTGAGCGTCACGCTGATCCCGGTCACGCAGCGCAGTGCCGCGTGGTTCACGGCGCGCCTCGGCCGCCTGACCGGCTCGCGCGCGCACGAGATGTGCGCCACGCGGCCGGACCGGGAAGCGGCGAGCCGGCGCACGCTCCGGCGGCAGCTCGTGCGCGAACGCCTCACGGGGCGCCCGCAGGCGGGCGGCTTCACAAATGCGGCCATGCAGCGCGGGATCGCGCTCGAGCCCGCGGCGCTGCGCGCCTACGAAGCGCACACCGGCCTCCTCGTGCGGTGCACCGGGTTTCTCGCCGATGACGACGCGATGCTCGGGTGCTCGCTCGACGGCCACGTCGGCGCGGCGTTCGAGGGGATCGTCGAGGTGAAGTGCCCGGCCTCGCGCGCGCACCTCGCGGCGCTGGCGGGCGCCGCCGTGCCGACGAAATGGATCGCGCAGATCACGCACAACCTGCTCGTGAGCGGCGCCGCGTGGTGCGACGTCGTGTCGTTCGATGATCGGTTCGGGCCCGGCCAGCGGGTCGCGATCCGCCGGGTGCTCCGCGAGGAGGTCGATCTCGCGGGGTATGCCTGGGCGGCGCGGGCGTTTCTCGCCGAGGTCGATCTCGCGGAGCAGGCGGCGCGCGCCGGCCAGGTGGCGGCATGAGCGCCCACACGCCGGGGCCGTGGGTGGTCAGCGGCCTGGATCCGCACGTCGCCGGGCCGATGCGGATCCTCGTCCTGGCGGGCGCGGCTGTCCCGCAGTTGCAGGCGGTCGCGCGCATCGTCGACCGCGGGCCGGAGGCTGAATCGAACGCCCGGCTGATTGCCGCGGCGCCGGAACTGCTCGCGGCGCTGCGAG
>Ga0137431_1000824_pt1 | contig 10300 bp, 11 predicted proteins | sample EasRivERMZT800_2_FD_104646 | JGI IMG/M metagenome (GOLD analysis project Ga0137431, IMG submission 104646) | Soil microbial communities from meander-bound floodplain in the East River, Colorado, USA - East River MetaG ERMZT800_2 | ecosystem: Environmental > Terrestrial > Soil > Floodplain ... | reverse complement strand
TTTATGACATCCAACGGGATCGCTTCCGTTGTTTTTTCCATCTTTGTCATAGCTGACCTGTTTGCTAATTAGAATAACTTTATTCACGATAGAATTTAGGCCATTCGTTCATCCAACATCTAACCTCGTACATAAGCATGCCCCGCATTCTCTCCATAGATTATGGTCTCAAACGAACCGGCCTGGCGGTTACAGATCCGATGCAGATAATAGCCACCGGCTTAACCACAGTTGATTCCAAACAACTCACCCCATTTCTCAGAGATTATTTCATGAAGGAGCAGGTGGAGTTAATCATTATTGGTGAGCCAAAGAATTGGGATGATACAGACACCCATGCCACAGCTTTGGTAGAAAATATTATTAAAGAATTGCAAAAAAATTTTCCAACCATACCAATTCAAAAAGTGGATGAACGCTATACGTCAAAAATGGCGAAGGATGCCATGCTTGAAATGGGAATGAAGAAAATGCAGCGAAGAAATAAGGCATTGGTCGATGAAATAGCAGCTACGATTATGTTGCAGGAGTATCTGAGAAAGTCTTAAAGCCTGAAGGGAAATAATGCAGGTGTTGACCTAAATTTGCAGTCTAAATTTATTTTTCAGCAAAATTCTGATTTGAGGGTATGATATTTCCGATCGTGGCTTATGGCCATCCCGTTTTAAGAAAGGTAGCCGGCGATATTACTCCTGATTATCCCGGCTTGCCGAAACTGATTGAAGATATGTGGGAAACCATGTATGCCAGCGCCGGGGTGGGGTTGGCTGCACCGCAGATCAATAGGGACATAAGGCTGTTTGTCGTGGATACGCTACAAATGTTTTCGGGAATGAAAGAATCAGAAAGAAAAGAATTTTCGGATGCCCCGGGCATTAAAGGGGTATTTATTAATGCGCATGTAATGGAGCTGAATGGCGAAGAGTGGTCGTACAATGAAGGCTGTCTTAGCATTCCCAAAATAAGAGAAGATATTTCGCGTCACAGAATCGTGGCCCTTCAATACCAGGATGAGAATTTTCAAAACCATCAAAAAATATTTCAGGGTCTTACCGCCCGTGTCATTTTGCATGAATACGATCATCTTGAAGGAAAACTTTTTATTGATCATGTGTCACCGCTGAAAAGAAAATTAATGAGAGGAAAGCTGAGTGATATATCCAAGGGCAATATTAAGGTGGATTATAAAATGCTTTTCCCGGATAAATAGAAAGCATGAAAAAATTAATTTTATTCGTATCCTTTTGTTCTTTGTTTGTCCGGCTTAGTTACGCACAACAGCAGGATTCATTGGAGAATGAACGCCTTGCCAGGATGATCAATCTCTCCGAAGTAGTAGTGAGAACGGATATAAATGTTCCCCGGTTTATTGACCGTGTTAAAAACGATACCACCTTTTACAAAGCCTTTAAAACCCTGCATGTTTTGGGTTTTACGTCGCTCAATGAAATCCGGATAGTTGACAAAAAAGGACGACAAAAGGCGTCATTGCAAAGCAAAACCCGTCAAAACCGCGCCGACGGTTGCCGCACAATGGATGTTTTATCTGAAACAACACAGGGAGATTTTTATAAAAATAACCGTAGCTACAATTATTACACGGCAGAATTGTATGCGGGTTTATTTTTTACAAATGGCAAAGTTTGTGGAGAGGATAACGTTGTAAAGGGAACATCGTTTGATGCAAAGGGGAAATCAGGTACAGCGAAACATAAGGAGCAATTAAAAATGTTGTTTTTCAATCCTGGTAAAAAAATTCCCGGCATTCCATTTATTGGCAATAAGATAAACATTTTTGATCCCGACGTGGCGGCCTACTATGACTTCCTGATAGACCAGGAGGAATATGAAGGCAATCCCTGTTATCTTTTTTCCATTAAGGCAAAAGAAAATCTTTCTCCTGGCGAAAGGGACAAGATAGTTATCGATAACATGATCACCTGGTTTGATGCTAAAACAATGGAGGTGATGGCCCGCAATTATAGCCTGAGCTACGACGCAGGAGCTTATGATTTTGATGTAACCATGGAAGTGCAAATGACAAAATTCGGCGAACATCTTGTCCCAAAAACATTACGCTATAAAGGCAATTGGGATGTTGTGTTTAAGAAAAGGGAAAGAGGGATGTTTACCGCTACGTTATTTGACTTTACCAACTGAAACAATTGACAAAATTAAATGCACTTATTGCCTGTTGTCAATTGCTTATTGCTTATTGCCCATCGCCTTTCCCTTTACATTTACATACTTTCTCCACTTATCGATTACCTGGGCCATATCATCAGCAAGTTCAGTGTCAAAAAACAATCCTTTACCAGAGTGCGGATGTACAAATCCTAAGGTCTTTGCGTGCAGCGCCTGCCTCGGACAAATTGCAAAGCAATTATCTACAAACTGTTTGTATTTGGTATATACGGTCCCTTTTACAATTTTATCGCCGCCATAAAAATCATCATTGAAAAGTGGATGACCGATATGCTTCATGTGCACTCTTATCTGGTGGGTTCGGCCGGTTTCCAGTACACATTGAACCAATGTCACATACCCAAACCTTTCCAAAACATTATAGTAAGTGATCGCCTCCTTCCCAAAATCACCTTCGGGATAAGCTGCGAATAATTTTCGGAAACGCTGGTGACGGCCGATATGGGCAATAATGGTGCCTTCATCTTTTTTCAAATCGCCCCAGACCAGTGCCACGTATTGGCGTTTGACCGTATGATCAAAGAATTGTTTGGCCAGCATACGCATGGCATGATCATTTTTAGCCAATACCAGCAAACCACTTGTATTCTTATCTATTCGGTGCACTAGCCCAAAACGGGGCAATACGGCTTCTGATACAGAGGGATTTTCCTGCTGAAGATACCAGGCTACGCCATTCAGTAACGTCCCTGAATAATTGCCGCTGCCGGGATGAACTACCATGCCTACCGGTTTATTGATCACCATTAGCCAATCATCTTCGTAAACGATATTAAGGGGAATGTTTTCCGGAATTATCTCTGTATGTTCGGGATCAGAGTCAGAATAGATGATGATCTCATCATTGGGTTTTACCTTGTAATTCGACCGGATTTCTTTGCTGTTGACCAGCACCATGCCCGTATTAATAGATTGCTGCAGCTTGTTGCGGGTGGCGCCCTCAAGGCGGCTTATCAGGAACTTATCAATACGGAGCGGCTCCTGGCCTTTATCAACAGTGATACTGAACCGTTCATACAGTTCATCATCGTTATTATTCGCCTCCTGATTGTCAGTGCCTGGCTGTTCTTTCATTGATTATTTGTTTACCATCCTCAACCCCCTATGCATCACTCCTTGCAGCTTTCGAAAGATTAAATAAGAGTTCTGATCATCATACTGCGCCGTTCTGCAAGCCCATTTTCGTGACGCAGCGTGCAGCAATCATGCAAATATGTAAATTTTAGATTGTTTTTTATAGTGTTGCCTTAAATTTCAGACCTGTAACTTTGCAATTGAATATGGGCACACAATCTGTTTTTTTCAGAGATCTGGGTTTGATGGATTATAAAACAGCCTGGGACTACCAGGAATCGCTTTTAAAGGAGAATGTAAAACGGAAGTCCGAAGGCCGAAATCAGATCTCTGCAGCGGTTGAATTGGTGGGACAACAGCAAACACCGGGCGCCGCACTCACCCGCCATCCCGGCCACGGCGAAGAGCAAAACTCGCCATTCACCACCCGGCATTATCTTCTTTTTGTCGAGCATCCACCTGTTTATACATTAGGAAAAAGTGGCAATATTGCACATGTATTATTGAGTGAAGAGAACCTCAAAGCAAGGGGCATTGATTTTTTTCATACCAACCGCGGTGGCGATATTACATTTCATGGTCCACAGCAGATAGTTGGTTATCCAATCCTCGACCTGGAAAAATTTTACACTGACATCGGGAAGTACCTGAGAAATATGGAAGAAATGATCATAGCTACCCTAAAAGAATATGGGATAGAGGCCGGGCGATCTGCGGGAGAAACCGGGGTGTGGATCGATGCTGACTTAAAAGGAAGGGAAAGGAAGATCTGTGCCATCGGTGTTCGGAGCAGCCGCTGGATCACCATGCATGGCTTTGCTTTAAATGTCAATACCGATCTCGATTACTTCAATTTTATTATCCCCTGTGGTATTCAGGACAAGCAGGTTACTTCCCTCCAAAAAGAATTGGGATACCTCGTCAGTATTGAAGAAGTAAAAGAGAAAGTAAAACGCAATTTTGAAAAGGTGTTCGATGCAGAACTGATATCAATAGACAATGGGTAATAAGCAACGATCACGTTTCAATTTGCTAATTGTCCTTTCCATATGCCAATTGACTCAAAACTCTTTCGGCAGATAAAACTTATTTTTTTCCAGCAATTCATCATTCTCGTAGAGCTCAAACTTAAACCAGCCAGAATGATAAAAGTTGGTTTTGTCAATCTTAAAATCCTTTTGTTTAATGTCCTTTAGCTCAAAGAGCATTTCGTCTTCAGGAGTAAAGAATTTAATGCTATACTTTTTATCCCCTGCGGAGGGCAGTATAATACGAACATAACCGTCTTTAAAAGTAAATACTCTTTTAGATGGAACAAACACGTCTGCTTTGGGTCGGTTGTTTCCATTTACCGGTCCTATTACGACACTGTCTTTGATAATCACCGGTGTATTTATTCCGGGCAAGTCTGTTTTTACCACATCTCTTTTAACAACAGTATCAAGTACGGGTCTTTTTGCGTCACTAAAAAGAAACGCACCTTTATCCAGCATGATGTAAAGCCGGTAAAACATCTGGTCATTGCTTGCTTTTGTATCAACATATCCATTTTCGGGTATGGATGGATCAGCAACCGTCAGAATGGTTTTAAAATTTTTAAGACTGTCAAATGAGCGTTGTATGCTGATCTGCCTGACCGTTTCAAATTCATTGACCCAGCCAATCACAATTCGGTTGCCGCCCACGTTCTTAAGAGAAAATTTAGGAAGTGTATCGCCCTGTTGCTGGGAAGAAAGCCGGGTAAACAAAAAATTGCTAATAAAAAACAGGAATAAGAATACGATAAGGGTGCGTTTTGCCATAAAAGGTGTACGAAAAGATATGGATTCTATTATCATTAAGGAACAAATATAACACACGCGATCAAGAATATTAAAAGATTAAGGCTCCGGGTTTAAGAGATTTATTCCCCTGCAGCCCCCCACTGTGTATAAGCGCCAGTTTGCTCCCCCCGGCAAAGTAGTTTTCTTTGATAAGAGCAGAAACGGCATAGAATAATTTACCGGTATAGACAAAATCAGAGGGAATGCCGGTCTTCCGGTAAAATTCATTCATAAAACGTAATAATTCCGGGTTATGCTTCGCATATCCCCCAAATGAATAGTCGTTAATTAACTGCCAGTTGTTTTTCTTCTTATGGGCAAGTGATTGTACTTTTTCAGCAATGGCAGTATTATTTTTCAATACGTTTACGCCAATTGCCCGTTGATCACGGGAAATACGGTTGATCATTCCCGCAATCATAGTACCTGTACCTACCGCGCAACAACAGTGAGTAAAATCATTTCGGCAATAATCTAAAATCGAAGAAGCTCCTTCGGCACCAAGCTCTCCATATCCTCCTTCATTGATCAGATAATAGTCACCCATAGAAATCATTTCGGGAAGTTTTTTATTTTGATAATCCGAACGGGAAATAAAAGCCAGTTGCATTTTTTCCTGTTTTGCCTGCTGAAGAGACGATGAAAGTTGCCGCGGTTCCTCACCGCGGATGATTCCCAAAGACTTTAATCCGTTGCTATTGCAGATGGCCGCTGTGGCAACTATATGGTTGGACCAGGCACCTCCGAATGTCACGATTCCCTTTTTATTCAGGCGAATGGCTTCTTCCAGGTAAAAGCGGAGTTTGAACCATTTGTTTCCGGATATTACAGGGCTTATCTTATCAAGTCTTACCACCGACACTTCAATTGATTGGTACAAAAAAGAAATATCGTCGACAGTTATTTCATCAAATGCCAGCCCCTGCAGCATAAACTATTTTAAATAGGTTGAATGGCTAACGAATTTAGATTATTTTAGCGCCCAAAAAATTAAGACCTTATGCAACCAACTTTGGTAATATTGGCGGCCGGCATGGCTTCGCGGTACGGCAGTATGAAACAGATCCAGGGCTTTGGACCGGGCGGCGAGACCATCATGGATTATTCTATTTACGATGCCATCCGCTCAGGATTTGAAAAAGTAGTGTTCATCATTCGCAGGGAGTTTGCTAATGATATTAAAGAAATATTCGAACCAAAATTAGAAAACCGGATAAAAGTAGAGTATGCATTCCAGGATATGGAGGCTTTTACAGAAGGATATGAGTTCCCCGCCGAAAGAAAAAAGCCATGGGGCACGTCACATGCTGTATTATGTGCTATGGATGTGGTAAATGAGCCTTTCGCCGTGATCAATGCAGATGACTTTTATGGGCATAATGCCTTCGAAGAAGCGGCCGATTTTTTAATCAATGACTGTAACGAAAAGAATTATGCTATTATAGGATATGATTTGCTGAAAACATTGTCTGATCATGGTACGGTAAACAGGGGTATTTGTACCCTTGATGTGGCAGGAGACCTGGTAGGCATTACAGAACGAATTAATATCGGAAGGAAAGAAGATAAGATTTTAGTTGACGATGGTAAAGAGCCAAAGGAGCTACCGACGGATACACGGGTGTCTATGAATTTCTGGTGTTTTGATCCTTCCTATTTCTCTTATACTCAAAAGCTTTTCCGTGACTTTCTTCAGCACTATGGGAAGGAGATCAAATCAGAGTTTTTTATTCCCATCGTTGCAGACCAGTTTATTAAAGAAGGAGGGAAGATAGAGGTGATCCCAACTACTTCGTCCTGGTTCGGTGTTACGTATAGGGAAGATGCTCCTTTTGTAGAAAAGAGCCTCAATGACCTTATCCGCAACGGAGAATATCCGGAAAGACTCTGGACTTAACTTCACCAGTAACGATATAAATAAAAAACCACCCTGATGAATCGGGGTGGTTTCTTGTTTATCGAGGGTAAAACTCATTAATTTACTTTAACCATAAAGACATAGTCTTCCACTTTTTTAACCTGCTGGGTACGCGCTAATCCAGAAAGTGATGATCGGTTTGACAATTTTATCCTTTGATAGGATGTGTCTTTCCGCAGCTCATTCAACGCTTTATGGATATGCCTGGCCTGGAGGGCAAATACCACTCCTTCGGCAGCAGTTTCTCTTGTACTTAATATTCCTATTACTTCACCTTGTTTATTCATAACGGGCCCGCCGCTATTGCCCGGATTGGCAGGAATGGATATCTGGCAACTAAGAGTATCTCCGTTGAAGCCTGTTTTCGCACTCAGGTAGCCTTCTCCGTACACAATTTCATCGCGGGGATAGCCTAAGGTATAAATAGGCTCAGCCAGATCAGTGGATGACTTGCTTATAGAGTAAGGAATAGAAGAAAAAGGCTTGAAATTTTCGTCTTCTATTTTTAAGATGGCCAGATCCTTTTCTGCATCAATAAAAACAATTGTAGCATTAAAGGTGGTACCTGATTTGTTCTGAACAGCAATGTTTTTTGCATTTTTTACGACATGAGCATTGGTGACCAGCAAACCTTTTGCATCAATTATAAAACCTGATCCGCCTGACTTATAAGTGATGGTTGTGGGAGGAACAGGTATTTTGTTTTTCAGGCTGGTAACTTCTTTAGTCACTTCCGATTTATATTGACGTTGATCCTCTTTTACCTTTTGCAAATCACGGCTCAGGTCCTGCAATTTCTTATTATCCGGTTTGGGTGAAATGGACCAGATCAGGGAACTGATCGTCAGGGCTGTGACCCCCGCGATGGAAGCTGCAATGGCAGCCACACGTTTATATTTTTTCCACAGGTAAACAACCCTGGCGCCACCTTTTAATTTATCAGCTTTGATCTTACCCTGTTGGGCCAGGTCAGTATGAACATCATGCAGGCTTGATTTAAATTTTTTCCATTCTCCAAAACGATTCATTTGCTGCAGGAACAAAGTATGTTCTACTACCAGTTGATCAATTTCGCTGTTTGTTTTACGGAGGTTTTCAAAATACAATCGCTCATCCGGGTTCATTTCGCCGCGGATATAACGTTCCACAGCGTCAAGGATCATTATATCATTATTTTCTTTCATCCTCAGTTCCATTTTTATAATGCGAAAAAAATATTTTCTTTAGTCTCATAAGGCACTTGTACTTCTGCGTCTTGGCATTTTCAGCATTGGTGTATCCAAAGCTGGCTGCTATTTCCTGCATATTCATCTTTTGCAGGTAAAATGCTTCCAAAAGGCTTTTACAAGGCTCTCCAAGTCCTTGAATCGCTTTTTCCATCATTTCAAATTCGGCGTCACGGCGGGCATGCTCCTCAATATCATCCTCCACGGGTATTATGCCGTCCGGGTTCCCAATATCGACAGTATAACGGCTCGCCTGCTGTAATCTTTTAAGCCATAATCGCCGGGATACCGAATAAACGTACGTTTTTATTTGACAGCTAAGCTCAAATGTTCCGGACCTGGCTTTTTCATAGAGTACAATCATCGCCTCCTGGAAAATATCTTTGGCATCGTCGGACGTACCGTTGTTATTGATAATCAGCGACTGAACAGTACTATAATTCTCCCGGTAGATCGTTTCGACGGCCTTCTTATCGTTGCGTGCTAATCCTTGCAATAGTGTTTTCTCGTTATTCTCAGGGTTCACTATCCGTTTTTTAATACTTTTTTTTAAAAATAGTAACCCTCCGGCAGCCTGAAAAACTTTTTTTAAAAGCAGGGTTACCTTTTCATCCTTTGAGTATAAAGGTTGAAATATTTCATCAAACAAAAATTAAAAAATCACAATGAAAAAGCTTTTTATCGTGTTAGCAGTAGCTAGCCTTGGATTCGTAGCCTGTAACAATGAGAGCAAAACAGAAACAACAACTGACTCCACTACCACGGTAGCTCCTGCTGCTTCCGCTCAGGATACTACGACAGCTCCTGCTCAGGATACAACTGCAAAACCAGATTCCACGAAAAAATAAGTCTATTGGCAAGCAATCGTTAGGGACCGTTCCGATTAATCGGGACGGTTTTTTTTATCGCAGATTTAAGATTTTATAGGGATTTCGCCGGGTAAAGGAATACATCCGATCGGCTTGCAAGCTATAAAACTGCTACCTTTGCGTCCCTGTTGACGAAATCATTCTAAATCGTATAATAAGTGATCACATTTGAATCGTTAGGTGTTGAGGAAGGTTTATTGCGTTCTATAACTGCATTGGGGTTTACACAACCCACTCCTATCCAGGAAAAAGCCATTCCCGTATTGTTGCAGGGAACCAAAGACTTTATGGGACTTGCGCAGACCGGTACCGGTAAAACGGCCGCGTTTGGATTACCACTATTACAACTGATCAATAAAGATGATCGTTACCCCCAGGCTTTGATTGTTTGCCCTACCCGTGAATTGTGCCTGCAAATATCAAATGACCTTAATAGCTTTAAAAAAGGTGCAGGGCATGTTTCTGTCACTCCTGTTTACGGAGGCACCTCTATCTCTATGCAGATCCGTGATCTTAAGAAAGGAACCCATATTGTTGTCGCCACTCCGGGACGCTTGATTGATCTTATAGAAAGAAAGGCCATCAACCTCGAAAAGATCCATTATGTCGTTCTTGATGAGGCTGATGAAATGCTTAACATGGGTTTTAAAGATGATATCGAATTTATCTTAAAAAATACACCCAATCGCCAAAGTACCTGGCTCTTCAGCGCGACGATGCCGGCCGAAATTAGGCAGGTTAGCAGGCGCTATATGGATAAACCATTTGAAATTACTATAGGCAAGGTAAATGCAGGTGCCGCCAATATCGATCACCAGTATTACCTCACTCAACATGTCAACCGATATGAAACATTGAAACGTATCATTGATTTTAATCCCGGGTTATATGGTATTGTTTTTACCCGAACAAAGTTGGATGCTCAAAATATTGCCGAACAATTGACCAGGGAAGGTTATGACATTGAATCGCTTCATGGTGACCTAACGCAGCAGCAAAGGGATAAAGTGATGGGACTTTTCAGAGACAGGAGCATTCAATTGCTGATCGCTACCGATGTAGCTGCCCGTGGCATCGATGTGAAAGAAATCAGCCATATTATCAATTATGAATTACCGGATGATACCGAAGTGTATACTCATCGAAGTGGTCGCACCGGCCGGGCCGGCAAAAGCGGAATTTCTA
>Ga0137431_1000820_pt1 | contig 10326 bp, 9 predicted proteins | sample EasRivERMZT800_2_FD_104646 | JGI IMG/M metagenome (GOLD analysis project Ga0137431, IMG submission 104646) | Soil microbial communities from meander-bound floodplain in the East River, Colorado, USA - East River MetaG ERMZT800_2 | ecosystem: Environmental > Terrestrial > Soil > Floodplain ... | reverse complement strand
CGGAATAAGACCGCCTTGCGCGCTACCAATGGCGATCGTTTCGAGCGAATGATGGCCCGCATCCAGACGTCGAACGACGAGAAAAGCCAAGGGAAGATGCTCGCCAAGCAAGTGGGCGATATTCTGTGCCGACTCGCGAATTTCAATGTGCCGACCGGCCTCCCGCCAAACATCGAGCAGCACGCTCTGGAAGCGATCCATGGCAATGGCCCGTGATTAGTGATAGTTGCCGTGATTAGTCACGGCATTAGTAAGCATATATCACGGTTCCGTACGACGCTGCGGCAATCCTTAACGATTGCAAAAAGATTTACCCGCTTCCTGACGGTCATTTTGCCTGGCACGAGGATTGCCTTTACACCAGCCACGAGCCCGCACCAAGGTTTGGTGCTATTCGCAATCGCCCGATCCGGCGTCAGGAGGAATGGGATGAACTGTTGCGCTTGTTAATTCACTAACGGCAGTTTTTCGATTTGTTCATCCGCCAGCTCGGGATTTCCATTGTGACGACTCCATCTGCTCCTTCCGTTACCGACGGTGATGCCGACGTTGCCCGCCGCGTGGTCCTGTTCCTCGGTCAGCGCCACCTGGTGCTGCCAAAGAACTTGTCGGTCAGTGCCCAACGGGGCGTTGTGACCCTCAGAGGATCGGCTAGCACGTTTCACCATCGGCAGCTTCTTGTTTCCGCAGTCCAGCGTGTGGCTGGTGTAGTGCAAATCGTAGATGAGCTTCAGGTGACGCCCACGTTGGTGGTGAAACCGAGGTCCTACTCACCTCCGCACACGCTACTTTCTGCGGCGTCGGTCCTTGCCGTCATAATTGCGGTGTTGCTGGCTGGTTGCGGAGGGTCGGGGCCTCCCAGAATCCCTACGCATTCGGCCAAAGGCGCAGTCACCTATCAAGGCCAGCCCATTGCCGGGGCGTTTCTAGCGCTTCATCCCAAAAGCGGCTCCCTGGAAAACGCGCCCACGCCCACAGCCGTCGTTCAGCCGGATGGCACCTTTACCTTGACGACCTACGACGCTGGGGACGGCGTACCCGCCGGAGAATACGTCGTCACGCTGCAGTGGCGAAAAGTGACGAAGTCTGGCGGTGAGTTTTTACCAGGTCCCAATCTCCTACCCGCCAGGTATAGCCGACCCGAGACATCAGACATCACCGTCCGAATCGCCGCCGGTCAGAATGAGCTGCCGCCGATCTCACTGCGGCGCTGACAAGCACTCGCCACCCCGCCCGCCTAGTTTTTCAACTCATCATTTCAAGGAGGAAATGTTGTGCCACGAAATCCCCAGTACCGCCGCGCGTTTACCCTTACCGAATTGCTGGTGGTCATCGCGATCATTGGCACGCTCGTCTCGCTGCTTTTGCCGGCCGTCCAGCAAGCCCGCGAATCGGGCCGCCGGACGCAATGCACGAACAATCTGCGTCAGCTCGCTCTGGCCGCTCAGAATTTCCACGATACGTATCGCAAGCTTCCCTCGAGTATCCGCCCGGCTGGCCTCACACCGTTGCCGCGGATCTCAGGTCACATTCAATTGCTACCGCTCATCGAACAGAAGAACGCCTACGACCAATACGACCAGTCGAGGAACTGGAACGATCCGGTCAATGCCAATGCGACAAAGCTCGTCATCCGTTCCTTTATTTGCCCGTCAACTCCCGAGCCAAAACGACTCGACGGCTTGCCCGAAGCGAGTCCCTGGACGGCCGATATTGCCGCGGCGACGGATTACTCGCCTACGATTGGCGTCGATGACCGCTTGCAGCTTGCCAATCTCGTGGACTATGCGGGTCCGGGCATGTTGCCGAAGAATACTGAACCGCGATTGGCCCAGGTAACCGACGGGCTGTCGAACACGATTCTCTATGGCGAATCGGCCGGGCGACCGTTTCTCTACCGCCGTAATCACCGCGTCGGCTCGCTGCCTGGGAATCGGGTCAACGGTGGGGGCTGGGTGCGGCCGGCAAGCGACTTCAGCGTGGACGGTTCGAGTTACGACGGCGCCTCAATTCCCGGCCCATGCGCCATCAACTGCACCAATGGCGAAGACTTCGGCAACATACCGTTTCCACATCCGTACTATGGCAGCGAGGGGAGCAGCGAGGCATACGCTTTTCATCCAGGTGGGGCGAATTTTGCCTTCGGTGATGGCTCCGTGCGGCTACTCAGCGACACCATCTCGATTCGTGATTTCGCCCGACTGGTGACTCGCGACGGCGGTGAGGCGATGAGCGCTCCCTAAACTGCCGAAGGCGCAGCGACACCGTCCCGTTTATCATCCAACGTGCCCGCCCTTGTTCCAGGCGGGCGCCCAGCCTTACGGAGAAGGCATTCGCCATGTCAACGACGGACGCTACGGCTCTTAATGGGTCTCATTTCACTGCACCTGCCGCAGCGGTACCGCCTGTGTATTCGCTCTGGCAGTTGGTGGCTTATTTCCTGCGCCTCGGGTCACTTGGCTTCGGTGGTCCGGTTGCACTCGTCGGCTACATGCACCGAGATCTTGTGGAGCAGCGTCGATGGATTTCTGAAGCCGAGTACAAGGAAGGACTGACCCTTGCTCAAATCATGCCGGGACCGCTGGCTGCGCAGCTTGCGATCTATGTCGGCTTCGTACACTACGGCCTGGCCGGTGCTACGCTGGCTGGCATCGTATTCGTGCTGCCTTCATTCTTGATGGTATTGGCACTCGGCTGGGCCTATACAGAGTTCGGTGGCTTGTCCTGGATGCAGGCGGTCTTTTACGGAGTTGGCGCCAGCGTCATCGGGATCATAACGGTTAGTGCCTACAAGCTCACGCAGAAAACGATTGGCAAGGACTGGTTGCTGGCCGCTATCTTTGCTGTTAGCGCGGCGGCAACGGCTATCACAGAATCGGAGATATTGCTGTTGATCGTGGCCGCTGGCGCCATTTCGTGGCTGGCAAAATCACCGCCAAGGTGGCCCCGCAGCAGTTTGGCATCGGTTGGTGTGCCCCTGTTGGCAACACTGCCCCCGATCAGTGAGTCGCAACAACTGGGGCAGATTTTCCTGTTCTTTACCAAGGCCGGGGCGTTCGTCTTTGGCAGCGGCCTCGCGATCGTACCGTTCCTCTACGGTGGCGTGGTCAAGGAATACGGATGGCTCAACGACCAGGAATTCCTTGACGCGGTTGCCGTAGCAATGATCACACCAGGCCCGGTCGTCATTACCGTGGGCTTTATCGGGTATCTTGTCGCCGGCCCGTGGGGTGCGGTAGTTGCCGCCTTCGCCACATTCCTTCCCTGTTATCTGCTGACAGTGATTCCGGCTCCCTATTTCAAGAAACATGGAAAGCGACCGGAAATTGTGGCGTTTGTCGATGGCGTCACCGCAGCCGCAATTGGGGCTATTGCCGGTGCTGTTGTTGTGCTTGGACGCCGCACGCTGCTGGTTGATGGGACGCATCCCGATCTCGTCAAGATTGTGATATTTAAGGTCACGCTTGCCGTGCTATTGCGCTTTAAGTTGCCGGAGCCGTTGGTCGTACTGTCTGCCGCGATTGTCGGCCTGGTTCTTTACCCGGTGCTTGCGCGGTAAGGCGATGTGCCATGTCATGGCCCGATACTCACCGCTCACTCAATCTTTGAAAATCTTAACTCTAGCCCCTCCGCCTCCGATCCGTGAAAATCCGTGTTCATCTGTGGCAGATTCCCGCCTTTATGCATACCTGTGCATAATATGCATAACGCCAAACGCCCATGCATACCCCGCAAGTCCTTATGCCAAAATAACTTAAGCAGCAATCCGGCCCAAATTCCCGCCTCAAAAAACAAAAAACATAACGCATGAAACCCCACTACCTCACCTCCGCCACGCTGCTGTTCGTCGCCTTCGCCGCCTCTGCCGCCGAGCCCTTCCTCGAAAAGCTCGACCTCTTCACCGCGGGCGAAGGCGGCTTCAAGCGCTACCACATTCCGGGCGTCGTAGTCACCGCAAAGGGAACCGTCCTCGCTTGGTGCGAAGCGCGAAAAAACAACGGCGACTGGGACGATATCCAGATCCTCCTCCGCCGCTCTACCGACGACGGAAAAACCTGGAGCGAGCCCAAAAGCATCGCCAATGTGCCCGGCCCGAAAACCAAAAACCCGTTCGCGCTAGCTGTGAAGGGCGTCCGCACCGAAGACGTGACCTACAACAACCCCGTCCTCATCGCTGACCGCGATGGCACGGTCCACATGCTCTTCTGCCTCGAATACATGCGCTGCTTCTACCAGCAAAGCGGTGACGACGGCCTCACGTGGAGCCAGCCGGTCGAAATTACACCCACGTTTGAAAAATTCCGCTCCGCGTACGACTGGAAAGTCCTCGCCTCCGGGCCTAACCACAGCATTCAGCTCCGCACCGGCCGGCTGATCGTCCCCGTCTGGCTTTCCACCGGCACCGGCGGCAACGCGCACCGTCCTTCGGTCACCGCCACCATCTACAGCGATGATCAGGGCCGAACCTGGCACGCCGGCGAAATCGCCGTCCCCTGCACCGACGAATGGATCAATCCCAACGAAACCATCGCCATCGAACTGGCCGACGGCCGTGTCATGCTCAACGTCCGCAGCGAATCCAAAGCCCATCGCCGCCTCGTCACCATCGGTCCCGATGGTGCCACCGGCTGGAGCACACCCAAATTCCACGACGCCCTCCTCGACCCTATCTGCATGGCCGGCATCGTGCGCTATTCCACCGAAACCAGCGGCGGCAAAAACCGCATCCTCTTTTCCAATCCGCACAACCTTGACCGCGCCGATGGCAAAGCCGAGCCTGGCAAAAGCCGCGATCGCAAGAATATCTCCGTCAAGCTCAGCTACGACGAAGGCCAAACCTGGCCCGTCAACAAATCCGTCGAACCCGGCTTTAGCGCCTACAGCGACATCGCCGTCACCAACGAAGGCACGATCCTCTGCTTCTATGGCCGCTCCGAAAAGCACAACTTCGCCGGCGACCGCCTGACCCTCGCCCGCTTCAACCTCGCCTGGCTCACCGACGGCCGCGACGACGCAAAACCAACAGGCCGATAGTCGCTAGCCGCCAATCCGCCGCAAACCCACCTGCATTTTGTTGACTTAGCCAGGAAAACTCGCCACAAATACACTCGTTCTTGAGCCTTCCGCACAAGGGTTCGTGCCATGACACCCAAGCGCCGCGGCTTCACGCTCGTCGAATTGCTGGTGGTGATCGCGATCATCGGCGTGCTCGTTGCTCTGCTCCTCCCCGCCGTCCAGGCCGCCCGTGAATCATCCCGGCGAATGAAATGCGGCAGCAACCTGCGTCAAATCGGCCTGGCTCTGCAAAACTACCATGACGTGAATAAGCGGTTTCCCTCCGGCTTCACGCGTTTTCACTCCTGGGGCTGGGCCGTGATGATCATGCCTTTCATCGAGCAGGGCAACCTGCACAGCCAGTTGGCCGCCGCCAGCAACAACTGGGGCCCGGTCAACGAGGGCGCCAACCCCGCGCTGCTGACCGTGCTGCAAACCAAAATCCCCAGCTATCGCTGCCCTTCGGACAACTCGCCCGATCTCAACGGCAAGCGATTGGTCGGCGGCCGCCAGTTTGGACTGTCGAACTATGCGGCCGTCAACGGCAGTCTACTGTTCCAGCACTTGGGCGAATGGTACGACGCCGAAAGCACCCCCGGAAATCCATCCACCTATGTCGGCGGCAACGGCGTCATCTTCATGGACAGCAAGATCGAACTCCGCGACATCACCGACGGCGCTAGCAACACGTTGCTGTGCGGCGAGCGCGAATACAAATTCCACAACGCGGCCGTCTGGGCCGGCACAACCAACGCCCAAGGTGGATATTCAAATCGCCACTACAACATCAGCACCGCCGGATATACCGATCTGGGCCGTGACCACAAAATCAACGGCCTGAATGCAAACGCCTACGGCAGTCACCATCCGGGCGGCGCGCAGTTCGCCTTCTGCGATGGCTCCGTGCACTTCCTCGCGCAAAACCTCAGCGTTTGGGATGGACAAGCCAACACCCCCTGGGGCGTCTTCGATAAGCTCGGCGCCCGCAACGACGGCTTCACCATCGGCACCTATGAGTGATTGGCCACCAGCGAACGTCATTTGCGCATGGCGACTGGCTGCCGTCGCGCTCGCCGTTGTTTTCCTCGGCTGCAGCAACGCCAAATTCGGCGAAGTTGCTGGCCAGGTGACCTTGGACGGCAAACCACTTCCACAAGTCGCCGTCCGATTCGAAGACGAACAGGGCAGCGCGACGATCGCCAGAACCGATCAAAACGGCAACTATGTCCTCCGCTACACGGTGCATCAGATCGGCGCCCCAGTCGGCAAGCACAAGGTCACCATCTTCACGCCTGCCCCCGAAACCGAAGGCACGGGCGAACGAGCCAAAGCTGAGCTGATCCCCGCCAAATACAACCGCAACTCCACGCTGACCCAAGAAATCAAGCGCGGCAAGCAAACGATCAATTTCGAGCTCACTTCGAAGTCCTGATCGCCATTAGCTAGAACAATTCCGCAATCGGCTTCCCATTATCCTCAACGACAACGCGCGGCCGCCCCTGATTGTCGAGATAGGAAGTGTCTTGGGGCACTTCGAAGTACCGAAAAATCGTCGCCGCCAGATCACCCGGGGTCACCGGACGCTCGCGAATATTGCCGCCGTCGGTCTCCGTTGCCCCGATCACCTGACCGTGCCGCAATCCCCCGCCGGCCAGGCACATCGACATCACGTTGGGCCAATGGTTGCGGCCATCGGTGCTTCCTTGCGTGCCAATCGTCGGCGTCCGGCCAAATTCACCCATCGCGATCACCAGCACATTGTCCAGCGAGCCGCGCTCGTCGAGGTCGCCCACCAGCGTCGTGATCAAGTGGTCGAACAGCGGCAGCAGCGGTCCCAGCCCATTTTTGATTCCGCCATAGGGTGGAATATTGTCGCCGTGCGTATCCCATGTGCCCGACGCCGTGTGATAGCTCAAATCGAGCGTCACAAACGCCACCCCGGCTTCGACCAGTCGCCGCGCGACCAGCGCCTGCTGGCACCACAGATGCTTTCCATACCGCTGCCGAACGTCCTCGGGCTCCCTAGTCAGATCGAAAGCCTCTTGGGCGCGGCGGCCCAGCAGCATTTGCGCGGCCTGCTGCTGATAGTGACCCAGCGCGTTCATCGACCCGCCTTGATCGAGACCAGCCCTCATCCGATCAAAGTCGGCCAGCAACGATCGCCGGTCGTTCAGGCGATCCGCCGTTACACCCGACGAAAACTGAAACATCTCGCCGCCAGAAACCGTTCCCGTATCCTCGCCAACGTTCGTATAAACCGGCAGCGCAATCGCCTGATTGGCGATAAACGGATCGTATTGCTTGCCCAGATATCCGCCAAACGCCAGATGCGATTTCGACTTCATGAACGCCACATACGGCGGCATCGCCGGATGATTTGCGCCGTGGTGCTTGGCAACCAACGCCGCCAGAGCCGGATATTTCTCGGCTTCGGGATTCGTGCGGCCCTCCGCGAGCTGATTGCCCGTCTGAAAAACCTTGTTCGGCTCGTGATTGCTGTGCCGTGCATCGACCGAACGAATGATCGTGAATTTATCGAGCATCGCCGCCTGCTTGGGCAAATGCTCGCAAATGACCACCCCCGGCAGTTTCGTCTGAGTCACACCGAACGGCCCGCGGTTAATCTCCGGCCGGTCGGGCTTGCTGTCCCACGTATCAATGTGGCTCGGCCCGCCCGCCATCCACAGCAGAATGACGCTCTTGTTCGAGCTCCCCTGCCCGCCAGCAGCCGCCTCAGCCCGGCTGCTCAAAAGCTGCGGCAAGCTCAGTCCCGCCAGGCCTGCCATACCAGCCTTCAGCATCCCCCGCCGGCTAATAACTCTCAGCCCCTCGCGCGCCCGCGCCTGGAAATTGACAAACGCATGAGTAGCGTGCTGAGGACGATGACAGTGCGGACCAAACATGCCTCGCATCGTAACAGCTCGTTTTCCGCGAGGCAATTGCGATGGCTCCTGACCCGTCCCTAGCTCGACCAACGGCTGAGGACTTCATCGACGGCCGGGGCGAGGTCATCCGATGTTTCCCCCTCGTTGGCAATCCCATTCGCGGCCAGCGCGGTATCCACGAGGTCTCGCTTACGCGTCGCCGTGCGCGCCGTCGCATGTTCCGCAAACCAATCTGCCTGGTGCCGATTCTGTTCAGCGACCAAAGTAGTGCCCGAGTGAGAGCCGGGCGAACCCACTGGCACGCTGGCCCCGGCGTAGCCGGGCGGCTCCGCAAGCGCATCAAGCCCAGAATTAGAACCGCCTTGCGAACCAGCGAACATTTCGGCGTCAATTGCAGAGAAATTGCTGCCAAGCTGCCCGGCTCCTCCCCTTCCTTTGCCTCCTCCGTCGCCTGCCGTGGAAACAACTCCAGTCGTGATCCAACCCACGTAAGGAAATACGTTGATTCCCCCGCCGAGCGAACCAAATTTCGGCGCATTGGTTCCCTGCGTAAACGTATTGACGCCGACGAGCATGTATGAATCGGCTGTCGTTCCATCCTTGCCAGGGAGTAGAACGAAACTCGGCCCGCCGGAATCGCCGCCGCCGAGCGTGGTTTCCACACTGTTGCCGAGCGATTTTCCACCCATTGGACCATTCGTGCCATCGTCTTTGTCGAAGTCAAAGCGAAACACCTCGTTCGACGCCGGCTTGCCCGTGTCGTCTTGCGCATAAAACGCATCCACAACGTTTCCACCGACACGCTTGGTCGTGAAACTAGCGTTCGTTGTGTATCCGTTAATGCCGTCTCCGGACCGGCCATAACCCACCATAACGAGCTCAGTCTGACCAATAGCCATCGGATCGGGATTCGTCGATGAAGGCAGTGCATAGGTCGGCACGGTATTCGGCAGCCCGGCGCCCGCGAGCGTAATCACCGCCAGATCATCATTGACCGACGGACGAGCGAAGCCCGTAAAATCGGGGTGCGTTGTCCAGGTCGCGGCTGCGAATTTGAGGTCAACCTGGTCTGGCGAATCCAAATCATTGTTGACATTGAAGGTAATGCCCAGGATCCCGTCTTTGGAATTGCTGCGGCCGTCGTTGTTAATATCGATGCAGTGGCCAGCGGTAAGGACGTGAGTCGCGTCAATGGCGGTTCCAGTGCAGATGTAAGTCCCACGGCGCGCACTTATCTGCAGGCTGCCGACGCCAGCGAACCAGGCGTGGTCGTTGGAATCGACTCGGTTTGCAGGCGAATCGGGCGAGGCGCCGGCCACAATCACTGCATGAAAGTCGCCGTCGCCGAGCAGTGCCGATAGCACACAGCGTGACTCGAGTCGCTCGCACACCAGTCGCCGCGGGGATCGTTTGTGGTTTCGCCAGCGCATAGAAACTCCGCTCCTTAGCAAACAGAAAACAAATCGCCCCGCGTATGCCGTAGTGGATACGATAATAACATGATCGGCCGGCGAAGCCAATAAACACGTTCGACGGGCCGATTTCCGGGAGAATGGACGCTGGCACTTGCCCGCTGGCGCTGATTTGGCAGCATGGCAGGCGAGACGCCCGCCCCACGAGTCTACCGATCAGCCCAATAGTCGAACACGATCACCTTCTCGCGGCGATCGCGGACCACTTTGACATACGCATCGTGCGCCGGATGAACAAGGTACGCCGCCAGATCGGCTTCATTCTTGAACGTTACCACGAAAACGTGCGTAAAACCTTCCGACTTCCCTTCCTTGCTCACATTCGTGCCGTACTCGAAGCCAATGATCGTATCGACCTTTTTGGGCAAGCCGGCAAAAGCATCAACCACTTCCTTGACCTGCGCCGCCGTTTGATCGTCCTTGAACTTGTACATCACAACGTGACGCAGAAACTTTTCAGCGGCAGCAGCGGGTGACATGAGTATCGACGCTCCCAGAATGCAGAAAACCGAAAATACAACGCCAACGCGAGTCATATCGACGTTCCTCAAAACAGTGTTTCGGCCGGATAGGTAAGTTGCTTACCACTGACTCGGGCAAACGCCGTGAGTTGATGATCGTCGATCCGCTTGGGACTGAGAAGATGGCGGACCTCCCAGCCGCGAGAGGTCAGCGCGTCGGCGATCAGCCGCCGATGGCATTTTTGCGGCAGCGCTTCGGAACACATAATCGCCGTACTCTTATCGCGCGCCGCCGCCATCAAAGAATCGAGCGCCGCCAAAAACGCTTCCGACTGCATGTAGTCGGCATAGGCGTTGAACGATTCCACTCGCCACCCGGTATTCGGCGAGTTCGCCTGCCGCTCGGTCCGCCGGCCTCCCAGATCGACAAAGTGGCGATACTCGATTGCCGCT
>Ga0137431_1000816_pt1 | contig 10348 bp, 9 predicted proteins | sample EasRivERMZT800_2_FD_104646 | JGI IMG/M metagenome (GOLD analysis project Ga0137431, IMG submission 104646) | Soil microbial communities from meander-bound floodplain in the East River, Colorado, USA - East River MetaG ERMZT800_2 | ecosystem: Environmental > Terrestrial > Soil > Floodplain ... | reverse complement strand
GCCCACTTCGGCGTGTTGCAGGCGTTGGAGCAGGCTGGACTGTCATTCGACGCCATGTCGGGCACCAGCGCTGGGGCCATGGCGGGAATTCTCTACGCCTCGGGCATGTCACCGGAACAGGCGATCAAGAACTTCCAGTACGATCTGACACCCTCACGGCTGTTTCGCTATTTGCCTAAGTGGCCCAACTGGTACCTTGTGACGCAGTACCGCCTCAACGCCTGGGATCGCATGCTGCGGAAATACCTCCACGATTGGCGCCTGGAGCAGCTGTCGATTCCGTTTCATGCCATTACCGTCGATTTGGTGCAAGTGCGCGCCGTGGTGCGCCGGGAAGGGGACGCGGTCCACGCTATTCTCGAAAGCATCAACCTGCCGATCGTCTCCAGACCCATTCTCCGCGACGGCATGGCCCTGGTTGACGGTGGCGTTCTCAATAATCTGCCAGCCGACGTGCTTGCCGAAAGCGGCGTCGACTTCGTCGTCGGCGTTGATGTCTCCAGCCGGGTGCGCAATGAGTTCGCGGGCAATCGCCCCGACATGCCTACTGTAAAAATGAAAAACCCCGGCGCTCTCGACACGCTGTTTCGCATCTTCGAGTCACTGGCGCACAACATGGGTAAAATTCGCAATCGAGCGGTCGATTTCTGGATTAAGCCAGACACGTCGCGTTTCGGACTGGCTGAATTTCACCGCACAACCGAGATTGCTGCTGTGGGCGAGGCCGCGGCGCACGACGCCATTCCTGAACTCAAGCAGCGCATGATCGAATTGGAAAAACGATTGCTCGAAAATCCCACACCGCGCCCTTAACCGTATTCTGCGCCCACCCTGAAAGTTGGAAGTCGCGACTTTTCGGATGGCATCTGATTTCATGACTTCACTCATTTGGCTGTTCGTCGGGTTCGTCGTCGTCCCGACGACCATCTGGATAGCACTGGCGACTCATTACCACTTTCGTTGGCTGTGGCTGCGATGGTTCGTGTCTCTCTTCCCACTCGTCGTTGTGGGAACAAGTCTGGCGGTACTGCCGCTTGTGCCCTGGGTGCTCGCCGTGTGGTTTGGGTTGCTGGTGATCACCATCGCTTGGTGGTTTTCGCTGCGCCCAAAATCGGATCTTGATTGGGCCATGGGGATGGAAGTGCTGCCCCGTGCCGAAATTGTCGGGGACACGCTCTGCGTGCGGCAATTTCGCAACTTTAGCTACGAGGCGGAGGACAAACCGATCACGCGCTACGAGGAACGAACGTATGACCTGTCAAGGTTGTCGTCGCTTGACTATTTCTTGACGCATTGGTCGGGACCTGTGATGGCGCACACACTCGTGAGCTTCGGGTTTGACGATGGGCAATTTCTGTGTGTGTCGGTCGAAGCCCGCCGCCAGCGCTGGCAATCGTATTCGCCACTGTGGGGTTTGTTTCGCGCCTATCACTTAATGTTCGTCCTGGGGGACGAGCGCGACATCGTACGACTGCGGACGAATATCCGCCGTGATCGAGTGTACATGTATCGTCTGCGTTTGCCTCCAGAGCATTTGCGGCGACTGCTTCTGGACTACGCCAGCCGAGTCGAGAAACTGGCCACCCAACCTGCCTGGTACAACACAGTCTCCAGCAACTGCACGACCAATCTTTTTTATCGCGGCCACGCGAGCGTGCCGTGGTGGATGAAACTAGGCATTTTCCTGAATGGTTTTTCTGGCCGCACGATGTATCGACTTGGTTACTTGAGCGACAGCCTGCCGTTCAAGGAATTGCAAGCACGCAGTGATATTCGTGAACGAGCCTTGGCCGCTGGCGACGCCGCAGATTTCTCTCAGCAAATCCGCGCCCAACTTGTGATGCCGGCTTTGTGCATCAGCGGAGGGCACGGGACTCGAACCCGCAACCCCTTGCGGGGCAACTGATTTCGAATCAGTCTGCTAGCCATTCGCTTACCCTCCGAAGTCAAATGTAGCCGGCGCGCTATCAGCCGGCAAGACGATGAAATTGCCGTCGCGGTTCGCGCGCCAGGGTTGCTAAAAAACACCGCCCTTTGATTGGCCAATGCCATAGCAACTTCGTCCTTTTTGGGGCAAAATGCGCTGCGGGCCAACGTCATTTTTTGGATTCTTGGCCCCCCACATTTCCGCCGCTTTCACCACAAGGGACCACCCCGTGGCCGATGCCCCGCACAGCCAGCCGCACGAAGAGCCGAATATTTGGGAGCACATGCCTCCCTCGGTCCAAGCCGAGCTCAAGGCCGAAGACTCCGACGCCTGGTACCAGGTCGTCGGCGTGCTCCTGTTGATCATTTCGATCGGCCTGGTTCTAGCCATTGGCACGGCCCTCTTTAGCGGCAAGCTCAGCGTCCACCTTTAGTTACAAAAAACACGCCAATTATGTCTGCCGACGACATCCTCCTCGACGTTGAAGATCGCATGGACAAAGCGATCCAACACCTCAAAACCAGCCTCGCCGGCATCCGCACTGGCCGGGCCAATCCGGGCCTCGTCGATTCGCTCAAGGTCGAGGTCTATGGCTCGCAAACCCCCATGAAGCAGCTCGCCAGCGTCGGCGCGCCCGAGCCGCAGCAAATTCTCGTTCGCCCCTACGACCCCGGAACGATCAAAGACATCGAGCGGGCTATCATCAACAGCAATCTGGGTCTGGCCCCGCAAAACGACGGCCGCGTGATTCGCATCAACATTCCCCCCCTCACCACCGACACCCGCAAAAAGCTCGTCGCCCGCATCAAGGAGCTCACCGAGGAAGCCAAGGTCAGCGTTCGCAACGTCCGCCGCGACGGCAACAAAGCCGCCGAGCAAGGCGAAAAGGACGGCGACCTTACCGAAGACGAGCGCGACAAGGTCAAAGACGACATTCAAGAGCTGACGAAAAAATACGAAGCCACTGCCGGCGACATGGCCAAAAAACGCGAAGACGAAGTCATGGAAGGCTAAACCAAATGAATTCCTTTCTACTTGATCCGTGTCATCCGCGGTCTTTTCTTCTTCTTTGCCTGGCGGCGATTCTTGCCGTGACAAACCCTTCCACATCCTTCTCCGCCGATCCGAGCCCCGCCCAAAAACTCATCGGCACACCGCGGCCCCTCATCATCGCCCACAGAGGCAACTCCAGCGTTGCTCCCGAAAATTCCCTCCCCGCTTTCCAATCTGCCATCGACGCTAAGGCCGATCTCGTCGAGCTCGACTATTTTCATTCGTCCGACGGAATCCCCGTCGTTATTCACGACGAAATTCTCGACCGCACCACCAACGCCGAGCAGCTGCTCGGCAAGCCCAAGCTCCTGATCGGTGATTTTCCCGCGGCTGAGCTGCAAAAGCTCGACATCGGTACCTGGTTCGACGACAAATTCATCGGCACGAAGCTCCCGACGCTCATCGAATCGCTGGACCTGATTCAGCCTCGCTCGGTCACGCTCATCGAACGCAAAGCAGGCGACGCCCAGACGCTGGTGCGCCTGCTGGAGCAGAAAAAACTGATCGACGCCGTCGTTGTTCAAGCCTTCGATTGGGAGTTCATTGCCGCCTGCCGCAAACTTTCACCCCGCCTGGCTCTCGGCACGCTCAGCGGCAAGCCGGCCAGCGAAGAGCAGATTCGCGCCGCCGCCGCCACCGGCGCCGACCTGATCGTCTGGGACCACAAAAAAATCGACCGCGAGCAAATTGCTCTGATCCATCAGCTCGGCAAGAAAGCCTGGGCCTACACGATCGACGACCCGGCTCGCGCCGCTTTTCTCCTCGCCGCGGGCCTTGACGGCGTCATTACCAATAAACCGGCCGAAATGCGAAGGCTGCTCCCCAGCCCTCAGCCCTAGCCAAGCGTCAAGCAAACGCCTCGCGCATCTGATTCACGTATTTGGCGCACTCTTCGCGAACGTTCCCGGCCTCTTCGTATTCCATCACGATATACCCGCGGTAGTTCGCGTTGCGCATGATCTGGGCCAGTCGCTTGAAATCGGCCGGCACTTTCTTGCCGCCGATGCCGATATCGACCTTGATCTGGGCGTTTATTGCATAGGGGGCGATTCGCTCCAACTCGGCGTACGGATCGCTCGTCGTGCGGAAGTTGCCGCTGTCGAGGTTCACGCCAAACCAGGGGCTATCGACGTCGCGCACAAACTGCAGCAGCCCATCGGCCGTTGCCGTCGGACCGCCGTGATTCTCCAGGGCCAAATGCACACCGTGCTTCCCGGCGTAGTCGCAGCATTCCTCGATGGCGGAAACCATCAGGGCATGCGCCTCGGCGTCGGTCTGCCCTTTTTGCGTATGCCCAGCGAAGATGCGAATGACCGGCGCTCCCAGAATCTCCGAATAGTCGATCCACTGCTTCGTCTTGGCGATTTCCGCATTCCGCTTTTCGCCGGGGGGATGGCCGAACTCGTTCCCAATCGCCGTGCCCGAAACATCCAGCCCCAGCCGAAACGCATGCCGCCGCAGGTCACGAACGTAATCGGGTGTCGTGTCCTTGGGAAAGTAATAGCTCGTCAGCTCGGTGCCTTCGAGGCCGAGCTTGGCGCAGTCGTCGATAAAATCCTTGAGGGTCAACTGAGGCTCTTTGCCCTGGGCGCCCTGCAACAGGCTTCGATAGCTATAGGCCGCCAGGCTGAACTTGAACTTGGGGTGGCCATTCCGCTTTACGGGTTCGATGGCCGTAGCGCTAGTTGCAATAGCGCCGAAGGCAACCGTGGATGCGGCGAGCGACGAGGATTGTAGAAACTGGCGACGATTGATCATGTTAGGAGTCCTGAAAGTAGGAGGATTCGCCAATCATATCCGTCCCACGGCCGAGATGCGACGGACTAAGCAGCCAAACCGTTTGATGCACTCCGACGCGGCCGGATTAACGAAAATAGACGAGCTCAAAATTCTCTTTTTTCGAGAATGACGCGGTGGTCCTTCGTAAGTTCAAGGTACAACTCAGGTTGCGACGTGGGGGACAGCCGTTGGCGAAAACTCTCGTAGACGGGGATGAAAGCCTGTTGTCCTGGTAAACCAAGGGTGCGTTATCGGCGCACAAACCTGCAACAACAACCTGGAGCGGTTGGCTGGGTTTTGCGAAGCGGAACCGGGAGAATTGCGAGGTAGGCTACCAATGTCGCAGCGGCAAGGACTGCGACGCCTATGGGGTCGCGGACGACGATTTCGAATCGTGTACCGAGGGTGGCGCTGCACTGACCCCCGGCTAATCGCTGGCATCCCTGTCGGGACGCGGCATGGTAAGGAGGGCTGCCAGGAGTCGAGGCCCGCGCGCGGCGTGCTATGCCTTTGGGATAGGCGGACCTTGTGCCACGCGTGTTCCGAGAATCGTGCCGAGGGGAAATCCTACGAGGATCACGACGGGGAACCAGATTGGGTAGGGCAGCATGGCCATGTCGAATCCGGCTAGGGCGAGGAGGATTGCGCCGACGGTAAGGCCGTGGGACCAGTGGCGGGCGGGGCCGAGGCGCGTGGCGAGCCAGGCGGCGGCCCAGATTGCGGCGCCGACTGCCAGAACCCAGGTTGGGTAGCTGGCGACTTGCGCCTTAATTACCGCGTGGTCGCTCGTATCGGCGCCGGGCGGAAACGGGTGGTAGTTCATGCTGAAAACTTCCGCGGCGACGATCAGGACGAACGTAATTGCAAGGCCGGCGATCACGCCGCCGATGCTGCGGCGGAGGGAAAGGACCATGAGGTTGCTCCTGGCGGATGCTGATTTCTCCGTAGGCTCATTCGCGCCGTGTTATGCTTCGCAAAACACAGGCACCCGAACGGGAAATGCGCTTTGGCTCCTAGCGTAGCCCGTGTACTGAGTACAAAGTACTGGGTACAGTACGAAGTCCCAAACGTATGGTTTTGTTTCGAATCCAGAGCGCCGACTAGGGCGTTCTTCCCAGAGATTATGCCGACACTGCAACCTGCTACGCTTGAATCGTTTGCCGCTCAGCTCATTCACGCCGGTGGCACTTCCTCTGACGAAGCCCGGCTGGTCGCGGCCAGTTTGGTCGATGCGAATCTGAAGGGTTATGACTCGCATGGCGTGATGCGGGTGCCGTACTACGTCGAGGCGATCAAAACCGGTGAAGTGGTGCCGGGGGCCGAATTGACGGTTCTTGAGCAAGGCCCCTCGCGGGTCGTCGCTGATGCGAACTGGGGCCTGGGCCAGGTGCAAGCCCTGCGGCTGATTGAGCTGTTGGCCGCTCGTGCCGCGGAGTCCGGCCTGGGCCTGGGGACGATGACGCACAGCGGGCATATCGGACGGCTCGGGGAGTACTGCGAAAAGACGGCGGCCCGCGGTCTGGTCTCGATGCTGATGGTCAATTCGCACGGCGGGGCGGTTCGCGTTGCTCCTCCCGGCGGCAAAGCGCCGCGCCTTTCGACAAATCCGCTGGCGATTGGCGTGCCCCACGGCGGGTCGCCGCTCGTGCTCGACTTTTCGACCAGCGCTACAGCCGAGGGGAAAGTCCGCGTTAAAAAAATCGCCGGCCAAACGTGCCCGGAAGGCTGGCTGATCGACAACGAAGGCCGGCCGACTTGCGATCCCAATACGCTCTATGGCAATCCGCCCGGCGCTATCCTGCCGATGGGCGGCGCGCAGGCGTATAAAGGCTTTGGACTGGGCTTGATGATCGAAATTCTCACGGGCGCGCTTTCCGGCGGGAATTGCGCCAAAACGGTGCCCTATCCCAAGAAGGGAAACTGCGTTTTCATCCTGCTGATCGACCCAGCACGCTTTGGCGGGGCGGATCATTTTCAGTCCGAAGTGGCGCAGCTCACGGAGTACATCAAATCATGCCCACGCGTCGATAGCTGCGAAGAAATCATCCTTCCCGGCGATCCCGAGCGCCGCCTTGCCGCCCAGCGCATCAAGAGCGGCATTTTTCTGGATGACGAGAATTGGAACGCGCTGGTGAAGCTGGGAAAGAGCCTAGAAGTCTCAGCCCCGACGCTCACGTAGCGACAAGCAGCCTGCTTGTCGCACAGGCAAGCTGGCAGCTTGCCCTACGGCTGCCGCTTTTCAAAAACTAGCGGCTCTTCGTCGAGCGGATCGGCAATCCGCACGGCCAGATCACCGGCGAGAAGATGATCAATCACCTGGCCCACGACCTCGGCCCGCCAGCCTTGTGCCAAGAGCGGCACTTCGCCGTTTTCGAAGCCGCCCAAATTCAATCGGTACGCAATCAGGTCGCGCACGTCCTGCGCGGTACCGGCCAGGCTGGGCGCAACCTGAGCGGAGCGGCAAATGCTCCCCAGCGCCGTGCTCAGGAATTGACCCAGCAAGTTGAGCTGGGGCCGGGAGCTTTTGCGCTCCAGCCGGGGCAGTTCGTTGTCCTTGAGCGCCAAAGCCCGCTCCACGCACGCGGCCAGCTTGGGCAAGAACCGCTGCAGATCGCCCCGCTCCATGCCGCGGACCGCGCGAATCCGCTTCGGATCGGCCGTTTGCCGCTTAGCAATCTCGATCAGCAAATCGTCACGCAGAATTCGCCGCACGGGTTGATTGCGGCGCTCCGCCTCGGCGTCGCGCCAGTTCGAAAGCTCGCGCACCGCCGCCAACGCGCGCAGCGGCAGGCTGGAAATGCCGCCCAGCCGCCGCCACCGCTCGCCCGTTTCGAAGCCGATTAAGTCGCGCTGCCATTCGGCCAATTCCGTCTCCAGCCATGCCACGCGGCCCAGCTCGCTCAGCTTGCGATGCAGCACGCTGCGGATTTCCTCCAAATCGGCCACGTCCAACATTGCGTATTCCAGCTGCCGCTGCGTCAGCGGGCGCCGCCGCCAATCGGTCCGCGTTTCGTCTTTCGAAATTGTCTTGCCCAGCAGCTTCGAGGACAGCGTGCTGTACGACGCCGGATACTCGAGCCCCACCAGCCCCGCCGCAATCTGCACATCGAACCATTTTGCCGGCTGCTTGCCCGCAAACTTCCAAATGAACCGGAATTCCTCGCGTCCCGCGTGCACGAGCGTCTCGCGCCCCGGCGACGTGAGCAGATTCCACAGCGGCGACAAATCCTGCATCTCCAGCGGATCGACGATCGCCAATCGACCCTCCGCCGCGAGCTGAATCAAACACAAATCGGGCTGAAAGCTGTCCTCCGACACGAACTCCGTATCCAGCGCCACAATCGGCGCAGCCGCGATTGACTCGCAGAAATCGCGGAGGCGCTGGTCGGTGGTGATGTGGTCGTATTGCACGATTAGAATTTACTCATCCGTCACGCACCCTTCGCTCGCCGTTTTGACATTCTTGATGTACTTGTACAACGTGCCGCGCGTCGCTTTGAAGGGCGGGGCTTTCCAGGATGCTTTCCGCCGCACGAGCTCATCGGCCGAAAGGGCCACGTCGATCCGATTTGTCTCGGCGTCGATCGTGATTTTGTCGCCATCCTTCACCAGGCCAATCGGGCCGCCGAGCTGGGCCTCGGGCGTTACGTGGCCGACCAGAAAACCGTGCGAGCCGCCGCTGAACCGGCCGTCGGTCATCAGGGCGACATCTGCGCCGAGCCCCGCTCCCATGATCGCGCTTGTGACTGTCAGCATCTCCGGCATCCCGGGCCCGCCTTGCGGTCCTTCGTAGCGAATGATAATGACGTCCCCTTTTTTGATTTCCTGGCGCTCCAGCCCGTGCAGCATGTCCTCTTCGCTGTCGTAACACTTGGCCGGTCCGCTGAACTTGAGGCCTTCTTTCCCCGTGATTTTCGCCACAGCGCCGTCCGGGCAGAAATTTCCGCGCATGATCCGAATGTGCCCGCTGTCCTTGATCGGTTTTTCGATCGGGTAGATCACTTTCTGGCCGTCGGCGAGGCCCTTCATTTCTACCAGGTTCTGGGCAATCGTCTTGCCGGTGACGGTCAGACAGTCACCCTTCAAAAATCCCTTTTCCAGCAAGTATTTCATCACCGCCGGAGTGCCGCCCACGTGATGCAGATCCTCCATCACGTATTTGCCGCTCGGCTTCAGGTCGGCAATGAAGGGCACGCGGTCGCTCGTTTTCTGAAAATCGTCGATCGTCAGCGGCACGTTGGCCGAACGGGCCATCGCTATCAGGTGCAGCACCGCGTTCGTGGAGCCGCCTAGGGCCATCACAATCGTCATCGCATTTTCAAAGGCTTCGCGCGTCATGATGTCTCGCGGCTTGATGTCCTTTTCGAGCAAATGCAAAATCGCCTTCCCAGCCGCCCGGCATTCCGCGTGCTTTAGCGGGTCTTCTGCCGGGATCGACGAGCTATACGGCAGCGACATGCCCAGGGCCTCGATCGCGCTGGCCATCGTGTTGGCCGTGTACATTCCGCCGCAGGCCCCCGCACCGGGAATGCTGCAGCGAATGATCTCGCTCCGCTCTTCCTCGGTGATCTTGCCCGTGATGAACTCGCCGTAGGCCTGAAACGCCGAAACGACATCCAGCTTCGGATGCCGCGGCGTGCAGCCGGCGCGGATCGTGCCGCCATAAATCATGATGGCCGGCCGGTTCAGCCGAGCCATCGCCATCAGGCAGCCGGGCATGTTCTTGTCGCAGCCGGGGAGGGCGATCAGGGCGTCGTACCACTGGCCGCCCATTACCGTTTCGATTGAATCGGCGATCAAGTCGCGCGATTGGAGCGAAAAGCACATCCCCTCGGTGCCCATGCTGATTCCGTCGGAGACGCCGACCGTGTTAAACCGCATGCCGACCAGCCCGGCCGCTGTCACCCCTTCCTTCACCTTCGCTGCGAGGTCGTTCAGGTGCATATTGCAGGTGTTGCCCTCGTACCACACGCTGGCAATCCCCACCTGGGCCTTGTTCATGTCGTCCGGCGTCATTCCCGTGCCAAAGAGCATCGCCTGGCTGGCCCCTTGGCTCTTGGGCTGTGTGACGCGGCTGGAATACTTGTTGAGCTGGGTTTTCATGGCTGGTGCTGGAAATCTGCGACCGAGGATGATGTGGCATTCGACAATATTTGAGTCTAACGAGGACCCTTGTCCTTTGACGACCCGCCCGCCCGTCGATTACGCTGGCGGACATGGATTTTCGCCCGACACGCCCGATCGTTCGCTGGTTCGCCGGGGTGGGACTTGCCGCTTTGGCGGTCTATAGTTCGTCGCCTTCGGCCCAAGCCGCCAATGGCGACGTTTTTACGGCTGAAGAGCGGGCTCACTGGTCGCTGCAGCCCCGGTCGCGGCCTGCAATTCCCGCAGCCTTTGCAGCCGATGAAGCCGCCTGGCTCGCCAGCCCGATCGATGCCTTTATCCTTGCTCGGCTGCGAGAAGCCAAGCTAACGCCTGCCCCCCAGGCCGACCGGCGAACGCTCGCCCGCCGGCTCCATTTTAATCTGATCGGCATCCCGCCCACGCCCGCCGATGTCGCGGCTTTCGAGGCTGATCCAGCCCCCGACG
>Ga0137431_1000814_pt1 | contig 10371 bp, 5 predicted proteins | sample EasRivERMZT800_2_FD_104646 | JGI IMG/M metagenome (GOLD analysis project Ga0137431, IMG submission 104646) | Soil microbial communities from meander-bound floodplain in the East River, Colorado, USA - East River MetaG ERMZT800_2 | ecosystem: Environmental > Terrestrial > Soil > Floodplain ... | reverse complement strand
TGACCGCTTCTACGTCTTCCTTATTTCGCGCCGAGCCCATGTGCACCGGCTCCGGCGAGGGTCCAGCCTCAATGATCTGGTCGGCTTCGGTCCGGAGCTTTCCGAACGTCCCCGCGAGTTTGCCGGCAGCCTGCTCGCGAAGCCGCGGCAGGTCTTCCGGCCGCAGGAAGAGACGTGGATGTCCAGCGGGCACTCGCTGCCGCTGCTGTGCCCTCGTGGGAAGCGGGAACGGTTCCGCGGCAGCAGGTACGGTTACCCGGCGTACGGCACTCCAGTCAGACTGCCGACCGTCCGCAATCGCGAAGCGGTAACGCCAAAAATAAGAGCCCGGCTTCAGTGGTGCGTGGTGCGTGTAGGTGTTCCAGACAAAGCTCGAAGCCGTGTGCGCGTCACCGAAGTCTTGTTGCGTCGCCCATTGGATGGTGTAGTTGTTTGCCTCTTTTTCGTGCAGCCAGATGAACGACGGCGGATTCAAAGTCGCCACATCCCCATCGACCGGTCGGTAGCCGACCTCGTTGGGAAGCGGTAGACGATTCGAGACAACTAACTCGTCTGCTGACGCGGCGAATGCCCCAATCCACAACAAGCTGAGCAGTGCGATGACGACTCGCATTCTGTTCTCCAGTCACAAAGACTGAACTGCCGGGCGCGTTGGCGAAGCCGGGGTGAATCGACTGGGTAGTGACCAACGGTTGAATCCATCGTCCGGTACTGCTGGCGGCCGTGTCAAGCATTTGCGAGCTTTGCGAGCGGAGCGCGTAGTCCGGTTCTCCGCGTCGGTCTCCAATCCTTCTCCCGCATTGCTGCCAATGCCGGCGGATCGCGGTTTTCTCCACAGCGAACCGAATGTGTTCGCGATTCGCAAGCTCGACAACTGGCCTTCGCATGGGTAGCGTAATTGTCGACCCATCGGCCGCTTGATCCTACACGGGTTCGCCTGCATGTCCGAATTCATTCATATTCTGATCGTGCGTGTAATGATCCGGGATTTGCTGCGCACCGCTCACAATCGCCCAACCGATGTACTTGGGGACGACCAAGCAATTCAGCCATGAAACATCTTCTAGTCACCGGCCTGCTACTGGAGCCGTTGTCCGCCCAGAACGGCTGCTCCAATCGCGTTAGCAGCGGGACACTATGACGCACTTCTCCTTTTGGATCGACGGTCCGATAGTCGGGGTGTACCTGCTGGTCACGATGACCGCCGGCATCTTCGTGAGAAAGTACGTCGGCAAGGTCGAGCACTTTCTCGTGGCGGGCCGCGAGATGGACGTCTTCTTGGGAATTGCATCGCTGGCTGCGACTGAGTTTGGCATCGTTACCTGCATGTACACAGCCGAGGCAGGATACAAATATGGGTTTTCGGGGGCGACTCCGGGCATCTGTCAGGCGCTGGCGATGCTAGTGACCGGGACGACCGGTTTCTGCATTCGTCCACTCCGTGATTCCGGTGTGCTGACAATTCCCGAGCTGCTGGATCGGCGTTTTGGCCCACAGGTCCGGTGGGCTGCCGGGCTGGTGATCGTCCTCGGCGGCCTGCTCAATATGGGAGTCTTTCTGAGGATCGGCGGCGAGTTCTTGGTGCTCGTCTGCGGGCTCAATAGCTCGACATTCCCGCTGGAATGGATGATGACCTTGTTGTTGGTGATGGTCACGGTCTATACGATCCTGGGCGGAATGCTCAGCGTGCTAGTCACCGACTTTCTTCAGTTCGTGGTGATGAGCGTAGGTTTGCTCGTGGTGACGATCTTGGTCCTCACGAATATCGGCTGGGACAAGCTGGCAGCAACCGTGGCCGAGCGACATGGCCCCGGCGGATTCAATCCGTTTGTGCATCCCGAATTGGGCTGGTCTTACGTATTGTTTCAGGCCCTCGTGACCACCGCCGCGGTGCTGACCTGGCAGACGAGTATCGCCCGAGTGCTGGCCGCCAAAGACACGGTCACCGGCCAGCGGATTTACACTCGTACCAGCTTCTTCTTCGTCTGCCGATTCCTGATTCCCGGTCTGTGGGGCATTGCGGCGCTGGCCGTTCTGAGTGGCGAGCAGACGCCAAATAATCCGCTCTACGCCATGCCGACGTTCTTGAGTCAATTTGTGCCCGTGGGAGTGATGGGTCTCTTGGTGGCGGCAATGCTGGCGGCCGACATGTCTACAGACTCGTCCTACATGCTCACATGGGGAAGCGTGATCTATAACGACCTGCTCGCGCCCTGGCATCGCGACCGTTGGTCGGAGAGCGCAGGCCTGGCGTGCAATCGTTTCATCGTCGCCGCTATCGGCCTGTTTCTGCTCGGGTATGGCCTGTGGTATCCCCTCAAGGGAAACGTGTGGGACTATCTCGCCGTTACCGGCACGATTTACCTCTCCAGCATTTCCACGCTGCTGATAGCCTGTTGTTATTGGCCACGGGCCAATAACTGGGGAGCGTTCGCCGCTATCGCCGCGGGAGCAGTTATTCCGTCGGCGTTCCTGGTGCTGGAGCAACTTTCGGTCACCAGTCCGCTGGCCAAGCAAGTCGGGCCGTATTATTCCGGCATCGCGGCTTATGTCGCCGCTGCTCTGGCGATGGTGGTGGGCTCGCTGCTGAAGGTTCTCCTAAAGCGTGATAAGGCAAAGGAGCAAGGATGAATATGGCCGAACGATTCTGGTGGCTGCTGACGATCTTCGCCGTCGGCTGGTATCTGACCGTCACCATTTATGTCGCCATCCGCGGGGCGTTAGATATTCGGCAGATGCTCGCCCGCCTTGAATCCCAACAGTCGCACGATGAGTGAGCTGGCGAGTTGCCTGTTCTCGTGACTCGCAAGCTCGACAATCGCACTTCGGGTAGATAGCGTAATGGCGGTTGCCCATTGTTCGCCATTTCACGGCCCGCGCCTCAATGTCCGACGTTACCCGCATCTTGTCGCAGATTGAGGAAGGCGATCCGCAGGCAGCGGAGAAGCTGCTTCCCCTGGTTTACGACGAACTGCGGAAGTTGGCAGCGGTAAGGATCGCTCAGGAGAAGCCGGGGCAGACGCTGCAGGCGACTGCGCTAGTGCATGAGGCGTATGTGAGGCTGGTCGGCAGTGGTGAGCGAGAACAGTCCTGGGACAACCGCGGCCACTTCTTTTCTGCTGCGGCCGAGGCGATGCGCCGGATTCTGGTCGAAAACGCCCGCCGCAAGGCAAGTGTGAAAGGCAGTGGGGGACTAAAGCGACAGCTTCTCGATGAGGCGCAACTCACGACGGGTGAGGACGCGAACGAACTCCTGGCCTTGGACGAAGCGCTCAGTCGGCTGGCCAATGTGGATGCAACCGCCGCGAGTCTAGTGAAGCTCCGATATTTCGCGGGCTTGACCGTGGAACAGGCTGCGGCCTCCCTGGGGATTTCACCCCGAACTGCTTATAGCACCTGGATTTATGCCCGATCGTGGCTGCAGAAAGCCATCCGGGAACTGTGACGAATGGACTCCACGGAATTCGGGTATCTCCGGAATTCTTCGCGGATTTTTTTCCGATTAGCGGATTCGATTTCGCATTGAACAATGTCGAACCGCGGGTCAGGAGGTCTGACAATGACTGAACGAGAGATATTCACTGCCGCCCTCGAAAAGCAAACCGCTGCCGAGCGCGCCGCGTTTCTGGAGGGCGCGTGTGCCAATGATTCAGCACTACGCGAACATATCGTGGGACTGCTGCGAGAACGCGAGAACTTGAACAGTTTGCTCGAACGTCCCCCCGCGGGAATTGCAGTTGCACCAAGCGCTACAGTCGATCGTGGGCAAGCGGAACAGCCCGGCACTCTAATCGGCCGCTACAAGCTCCTAGAGCAGGTCGGCGAAGGCGGCATGGGCGTTGTCTATGTCGCCGAACAGACAGAACCAGTCCGCCGGCGTGTCGCGCTCAAGATCATCAAGCCGGGCATGGACACGAAACAAGTGATTGCCCGGTTCGAAGCCGAACGGCAAGCGTTGGCGATGATGGACCATCCAAACATCGCGCGGGTGCTGGATGCCGGCACGACGGAGGCTGGCCGCCCGTACTTTGTCATGGAGCTGGTCCGCGGAATGCCTATCACTGAGTATTGCGACCAGGAGCGACTTAATCCGCGTCAGCGCCTTGCGCTGTTTGTAGATGTTTGCAAGGCGGTGCAACACGCCCACCAAAAAGGAATCATCCATCGCGATCTCAAGCCCAGCAACGTGATGATCACGCTGCATGATGGCGTGCCGGTTGTGAAGATCATCGACTTTGGCGTGGCCAAGGCGGTCGGGCATCAGCTTACCGAGCGGACGGTTTATACGGCCCTCACTCAGCTCGTGGGCACGCCACTCTACATGAGCCCGGAGCAAGCCGAGCTAAGCGGTTTGGATATCGATACCCGCAGCGACGTGTATTCCCTCGGCGTGTTGCTCTACGAGCTGCTCACGGGCACAACCCCGTTCGATCAGGAGCGGCTAAAGAGTGTCGGCTTTGACGAAATGCGGCGAATGATTCGAGAAGACGAGCCGCCGCGGCCGAGCACTCGCATGAGCACAATCGGAGCGGAGGCTCTTTCGACAATCTCGCAGCGGCGGAGTAGCGATCCCCGCCGCATTTCTGCTTCGCTTCGTGGCGAACTCGACTGGATTGTCATGCAGGCGCTGGAGAAGGACCGCTCCCGCCGCTACGAATCCGCCAGCGCCTTGGCCGCCGACATTCAACGTTACCTTACCGATGAACCCGTTCTCGCCTGCCCCCCAACCACCATGTACCGCTTCCAAAAGTTCGCCCGTAAGCACAAATCATCCATCGCCACCGCCGCCGCCATCGCACTCTGTCTCCTTCTCGGCACTACTGTCAGCGCATGGCAGGCCGTGCGAGCCACCACAGCCGAGGCTCAGGCCAACGCTAATGAAGTACAAGCCAAAGAGGCGGCCGCCGCCGAAGCACAACAGCGCCAGAGGGCGGAAACGAACGAGCAAACGGCAAACGTGCAGCGAGATGAAGTCAAGGCCGTGAACGATCAGCTTCAGCGGACGTTGTATGCGTCTAACATGAATCTGGCAAAGAATGCTTGGGATCAACATGCCGTGAGCCGTGTCCTGAGTATTCTCGACCAACATCGCCCGAAACCGGGTGAACCGGACCTCCGCGGCTTCGAATGGCATTTTCTCAACCGGCTATGCCATTCAGATGCTCGGCTCGCACTGAAACTGAATCGTCCGTTCTTAGCCAGTGTCACTTTCAGCCCGGACGGCAAACGCGTAGTGACGGTAATGGGAGGTGGAAGTGGCAGGCGGCCTATTGACCCCGAGCTCAAGTGCTGGGATAGCCAAACCGGCCAGGAACTCTTCGCCTTGAAATGCGGCGAATTCTTCAAGCGAGTGGTCTTTAGCTCGGACGGCAAGCGCTTTGCCAGCGCTGCCGGCGAGACCGGAACGGTGAAGATTTGGAGTGTCCAGACGGGTGATGAAATCCTTGTGCTCAAGGGGCACACCGGCAACGTGTCCGCAGTGGCCTTTAGCCCAGACGGCGAGCGTCTGGCTTCGGGCAGCGATGCTGCCCAAGGCAAGATCGGTGAGCTCAAAGTCTGGAATGCTGACACCGGTGAGAAGCTACGGTCGCTTACGGGCAACTTTCAGGGCGTTGCCTATAGCCCCGACGGCAAACGACTGGCGTACGCCACGGCCGGCGGAATGATCGATGGTAAGCGTGTTCCCCGGTCGGTGAACGTGTTGGATGCAGAGACCGGCCAACAGCTCCTTCACCTGCCCGGTGGCGGCGACAACGTGGCCTACAGCTCAGACGGCAAGCGACTGGCCTCTGAACACTCCAACTTCGATCAGGCGAAGAACGCGTACGTCAATGGCGAAGTAAAAATCTGGGACGCAGAAACCGGTCAGGAAATTCACGCCCTCAACGAACAAAGCGACGGCCAGATCGTCTTCGCCTTCAGCCCCGACGGCAGGCGCATCGCATTCGGCGGCCAGCGGTCGAGAACGCCCCGCATCAAAGTCTGTGACACCGAAACGGGTCGCGAGTTGTTCACGTTTCAGCAGCACACGAATACGGTCAAAGGCCTGACCTTCAGCCCCGATAGCAAACGGCTGGCCAGCGGCTCAGCCGATCTAACGTTTCGGATTTGGGATTTGCAGACTGGCCAGGAAATCCGATCACTGAACGGCGAAAGCGACGCTACGCCCTCCTTCATCTGGTCCGCCACACTGGCCTTCAGCCCGGATGGTAAGCGCCTGGCCAGCGGTTTTTGGGGCGACGATACGGTCAAGATATGGGATGTGCATCAGGACCTAAATCCCCGAACTTTCAATATCGAAGGAGGCCATGGCACGATTAGTTCCGACTTCAAACGACTGGCCAGCGCTTCTCCGGCCTGGCCGGGCAAGACTGCGGAATTGCCGGTAATGATTTGGGACGCAGAAACCGGGCAACAGACCAAAACTCTTAACGGGCATACGAATTCGCTTTACGGTGTGGCCTTCAGCCCCGACGGCAAGCTGCTGGCCAGTGGCGACGGCGGAGAGCGTCCAGGCCCCGATTTCATTCCCGGTGTAGTGAAAATATGGGATATCCAGACTAGCCGCGAGCTTTTCACCCTCAAGGGGCATACCAGCTATGTACCCGGCATGGTCTTCAGTCCGGACGGCAAGCGCCTCGCCTCGGTCAGCTCGGGCCAATCTAGCGAGTTGAAGGTGTGGGATGCGCAAACCGGCCAACCACTCTTTACGATCGGCCTTCGGCCGGAGTTCCCCGGAAGTCTAACCGATGTCGCCTTCAGCCCAGATGGCAAGCGCCTGGCCACCAGCAGCAACAGAGAGGTGAGGGTATTCAATGCAGAGACCGGTGAGGAAGTCGTTTCCTTGAAAAACGGGGCAAGGGGCGTTGCGTTCAGCCCGGACGGCAAACGCTTGGCCAGCGCTTGGAAGGTGTGGGACGCGCAGACTGGCCAGGAACTTCTTACCCTCCAAGGTGGCCGCGGAAAGACAGTCTTCAGCCCAGATGGCCAGCGCCTGGCCAGCGCTTCAAACGACGGAACGGTAAAAGTGTGGGACGCCCAGTCCGGGCAGGTGACGCTTACTTTCGAGTATTCCGGTGATCGCGGGTCCTTCGTCGTCGGCGGCAGACACCAGAGTCACAACGTCGCCTTCAGCGCCGATGGCCACCGACTGGCCAGTGTTCTCTGGGACGGCACCGTCCGAATCTGGGACGCCACGCCGCTGCCGGAGAAGCCTTGACCCTAAGGCGACCGACGCGGCGAAACCAATGCCAATGCCGGCGGCGGGAGCGGTCCACGTTCTCCGCCGCCGCATTTTTCTTCTTGCACCGTCTGGCCGCGTCTGGATCACGGTTTCTTCCAGAGTGAGTCGCCTATCCTCGTGGAACGATCAAGCTTGCCGTCGATCGGATACGTCTCTCACGGATGCGGCGACCAGTTTGCCGTCTTCGGTTGCGATAGGACTCAACGCGACATCGGCCGGAAACTCCCGGCCGTCCTTGCGAAGACCACGTAGCGGCAGTCCCGCTCCCATCGGGCGGACACTTGACGTCGCGAAGAAGCGAGCCACGTTGGAAGGGTGCCGCTCACGGTGTTGCGAAGGTACGAGCATCTCTACCGGCTGACCCAGCATCTCGTGTTGCTCGTAGCCGAACACGGTCTCCATTTGTCGATTGGCCATGACGATTCGTCCTTCCGGATTGATGATCACCATGGCATCGGGGGCCGATTGCAGTATCCCTTCAAAAAGCTGTTGTGACCGCTTTAACTGCGTGATGTCACGGCCGACGACATAAATACATTGCTCCCGCGGGATTGGAGTGACATTCCACGAAACCCAGCGATAGGAACCGTCGGCGTGAATGGCTCGGGTTTCCAAGGAGTCGGCAGTTCCGTCATTGATGACTTGCTGAGTGCGGCGCGTTGTGGCGATTCTATCTTGATCATGGATCAAGTTGGCAAAAGACTGTCCAATCAGTTGCTCCGGTTCGTAGCCGAGCACGCGTTTCCACGCGGGGCTGACCTGGCGCAGCCGGCCCCCTTCATCGATGATCGCCAACAAATCGAGTGACAGCGCAAAGAACCGTTCACGTTCTTCCTCTGCTTGCCTGCGCTCGGCCAAGTCGCTCACCCAGCGTTGCACAGCCGTCGCGAGGCTTTCGGCGGACGCATGCCGTAGCTTTTGAGATTTCGAAAGTCCCTGAAGGCAGATCTTTTCCAGCACGTCGGGAACGCCGGGACTGATTTCGCTGGGCCTCCTGGGATCCTCATGCTGCACGCTTTTCAAAACCTCCAGCGTGCTCGTGCCTACAAAGGGTGGCTGTCCAGCGAGGATTTCGTAAAGTATGGCGCAAAGTCCGTAAACGTCCGTGCTGGGGCCGATCAGGTCGAGACGGCCGGCCGCCTGCTCAGGTGCCATGTAGGCAGGCGAGCCCAGGACGTGCCCCGCGAGCGTCGCAACGGGATGGACAGACGCCAATTCCGGATACACCCCATCCTCTACTTGCGGCACTTCGTAGCTGCCGACTTCTTTGGCCAGGCCCCAATCGATGACGACTACCTCGCCGTAGTCACCCACGATGACATTGTCGCATTTCAAGTCGCGGTGGATGATTCCCTTGGTGTGGGCGTAGGCCACGGTATTGCAAACTATGCAAAAGGCATTCAGCAAGCCAAGGAGTGTTTGTGGATCGCTGCCGCTCTGCTTGCGTCGCTCGTGGTATTCCTTCACATGCTCGGTAAGCGTTCTTCCCTTGAGGAACCGCATCGAGTAGTACGGCTGCCCCGTCGTCTCATCGAGACAGATCTCATAAATCGGAACGACGCCGGGATGATCCAATTGTCCGGTAATTCTGGCTTCGCGCAGGAACCGCAATTTGGCCACTTCCGATGGAGATCTCTGGGACTGCAAGCGTTTCACAGCCACGTCGCGCTGTAGATCCGCGTCTCGCGCAAGCCAGATCTCACCAATTCCACCAGCAGCGTGCAACGTGTTCAGCGTATAGCGCTGCCCAGACTTCGAGAACGCTGTTTCTGTACCTCCACCCCCTTCAGGTGCGATCGTTTCACAAATTCCTCTGTGCAAGCTCTGGCCAGCGTCCTCCCCAATTGTTGCCAGTACCGTCCGAATCTGTCCCGGGCACCCCGCCAGGCTGGCTCGTGCGTCTCCACCGAACTTCGCCAGGTTTCTCTCCACGAGATAGTCCACGTGAATTCGGTCTTGTGGCACCAACCAACCATGTTCACACAGAATCTCCGGCAGAGAGGTTGTTCTGCGACTAGACCAAAGCGAGCAGGCCTCCGCGAACTGATCCGCATCAATCAGTCCGGCCTGCATCGCGAGTGCCCCGAACAACAAATTGCGGTCGTTGTCCATCAGTGCACCTGGTTGATGCTCTTTCGCCGGTTCCTGCATGCTCTTTGAAAACGCACGCTTATTAGACCACAGACGCGTGTCGACGACGAAACGGAGTCGTGCTAGGCAGAGCGAAACCGACTGAACAAGCGCACGCCCGTGGTCCGTCCTCAAGAGGCTGTCAAGAAGTCGTCAAGCCGCTAGGTTCCCAAGACCGATCAACAATCGACCGTTTTCTCGCTGGTAAACTTTCGCTACTCGTTAACCGGCATGACGCGTAAAGGTTGACTACTTCATGCTCGATAGTCAGACTGCGGCGATAACGTACCGTGCTTCGGCAGTCGAATACCTGTTCGACCTCGGTTCAACAACGCGGCCCAAAAAAAGTGCCCGATCATGCAGCCCACAAGCGAATTGTCACGGCGTGAGTTTCTCGCTGCCTCGACCGGCGCATTGGCGGCTACGGGGCTGGCCGTGCCGGCAGACGCGGCACCAGCGAATTCCTTGGCGATTGACGGCGGATCGAAGGCGGTTAAGGAGCGAGTTTCGCCTTTGGTGCGGTGGGGCGAGGCGGAGCGGCAGCAGCTAAACGTCGTCGTTGACCAGAACTCGCTCTTCTACTGGAAAGGGACCCAGACCAAGCTGCTGGTCGAGAGGTTCCGCGAAATCTGCCCGCTGATGCACGTGATGACGTGCTCCTCCGGTACGGCGGCACTGCACATCGCGGTTGCGGCTGCCGGCATCGGGCCGGGCGACGAGGTCATCACGTCTCCGATCACCGACATTGGCACCGTCATCGGCACACTCTTTCAGCAGGCAGTGCCAGTTTTTGCGGACCTTGGCGGCAGCACGTACAACCTCGACCCGGCCGATGTGGCGCGACGGATCACGCCGAAAACGAAGGCAATTATTGCGGTGCACCTGGCCGGCAATCCGTGTGACATGACGGCGCTCAAGGCGATTGCCGACAAGCACAAACTCGTGCTGATCGAAGATTGCGCCCAGGCTTGGGGTGCCCGCAATAGCGAGCAGCCGAT
>Ga0137431_1000812_pt1 | contig 10376 bp, 10 predicted proteins | sample EasRivERMZT800_2_FD_104646 | JGI IMG/M metagenome (GOLD analysis project Ga0137431, IMG submission 104646) | Soil microbial communities from meander-bound floodplain in the East River, Colorado, USA - East River MetaG ERMZT800_2 | ecosystem: Environmental > Terrestrial > Soil > Floodplain ... | reverse complement strand
TCGTCTCTGGCTTTATTTCGGGCAATCGTCCATAACCAGCCGCGAAAGGTTGCTTGCGGCGTGCCGCGCTGGAATTTTTCGATGTGTTTGGCGAGGCTCAGAAATACCTCTTGAACCAGGTCGCCCAGGTCGGACTCGGGAACGCCCCAGTTGCGAAACCAGACGCTCATATCGGACCTGAATAGCACGTCAACCCGGGACCAGGCGACCGAATCGGAGACACGCAGACCGTGCAACAGGCTCGAGGTAATCGACTGCGAGGTGCTGGCCGAGTGGTCGTCCAATGCTCCCTCCCCAAAACGAATTCGCTCCGCCTGAGCTCAGGCTGCCCGAGGTCGCCCAGGTCAGGACGGCGAGACGCATTCTACGGTGACCAATTTGCCATTGGAATCTTGCGGTTGTCTTAGCCGCCAAAGCTCGCTGTCGCGCCACAGAGCGCCCGCGATAGGACCGTGTGACCTGCCTTAGCCCAAACCTTGCCCCAATTACTTGACATGTAAATAATTCGGTAGCCACCAGCCCAGGACGCCACAAAAGTCAAAATGACCGCGACGCTACAAAGCGAAATCAAGAAAAAGCATCCCTTTCAGCTCCCCGAGCAGGAGGCCATGCTCAATCTCCTGCGCACGGCCGACCAGCTCCAGATTCGGTTTTCGCGGCTGTTTCGGCATTTCGGCCTGACACCGCAGCAATACAACGTGCTCCGCATTTTGCGGGGTGAGGGGCGAGCGCTGCCGATTCTGGAGATCGCCGCTCGGATGATCACGGTAGTCCCGGGGATCACCGGCCTCGTCGATCGGCTGGAAAGCGCAAGCCTGGTGGAGCGAAAGCGGTGCGACCAGGACCGCCGCGTGATCTACGTGGCGATCACGCCGCGGGCGCTGGACATTCTGGCCGAGATCGACGCGCCGTTGAACGAGCTGCATCGGGAGGTGCTGGGACACTTGACGGGCGACGAGCTGACGACGCTGAGCTGGCTCCTCGAAAAAGCCCGCCAACCATGTGCGTCTCCTCTGCCTGCCTGAACCCTGAACCCTAAACCCCTTTGCACTATGATTGCTATCCGCAAATCCGCCGACCGCGGCCACTTCGACCACGGCTGGCTGGACACATACCACACGTTTTCGTTCGGCGACTATTACGATCCGGCCCAGATGGGTTTTCGGTCGCTGCGCGTGATCAACGAAGACCGCGTCGCGCCCGGCGGCGGCTTTGGGATGCACGGCCATCGCGATATGGAGATTGTCACGCTCGTGCTGTCCGGGGCGCTGGAGCACAAAGACAGCCTGGGCCACGGCGAAGTGCTGCGTCCGGGCGAGCTGCAACACATGTCGGCGGGCAGCGGCATCCGGCACAGCGAATTCAACCCCTCGGCAACCGAGACGACACACCTGTATCAGATTTGGCTATTGCCGCGGGCCAAGGGTCTTGAGCCTAGTTATCACCAGCAAAAATTCGACCCGGCCAATCGAGCCGGCCGCTGGCAGTTGGTCGCTTCGCCCGGAGGAATCGAAGGCTCGCTGCCCATCGAGCAGGATGCCAAGATCTACCTGGCCGATCTGCCAGCCGGCGGAAAACTCGATTTCGAGCTGGCTGCCAATCGCTACGCCTGGCTGCAAGTGCTTCGCGGCGCTGTCGAGTTGAACGGCCACGCCCTTTCCACCAGCGACGCCGCCGCCACAACCAATGAAAGCGCGCTCACCGTGCAGGCAACGCAGCCAGCGGAATTGTTGTTGTTCGAGCTGGCGTAATTCCTAGCCTAAGGAAAACAAAAACTATCATGCACGAAGCCAACCTGGTGTCGGCGTTGACGGTTGATGCCGTGGGCGATCGCTATTCGTTTCTGGCTACCGGCGAAACAACCGGCGGTCAGTACGCTCTGTGGCACGCCGTCGTTGCCCCTGGCGGTGGGCCGCCCCCGCATATCCACCGCCGGGAAGATGAAGCGTTCTATGTTCTGGAGGGCACGCTGAGTTTTTTTGCGGACGGCCAGCGGTTGGTTCGCGGCCCCGGCTCATTCATCCATCTTCCCCGGGGCCTTCAGCACCAATTTAAAAACGAAACCGACCGGCCCGTTCGCGTCCTCATCCAAGTCGCTCCGGCCGGCCTGGAGGGGATGTTCGTGGAAACGGGGCGCGAGGTTACGGACCTCAGCTCGCCCATTTCACCCGCCTCACGAGAGGAGATCGATCGGCTATTGGTCGTGGCGCCGCGGTACGGCGTCGAGATTATTCATGGACATTGAGGATCCGTGTCGACTAACGAGGTTGTTTGACCTCTCCTGAACCCTGAACCCTGAACCCTGAACCCGTGGCCAGTCTCGAAAAAATCCTGCCGCACAACGTCCCCGGCGATTGGTTAGTCGATTCGACGTGCATCGACTGCGGTACGTGCCGGCAGCTCGCCCCGCGCGTGTTCGGCGAGGCGGACGGATTTTCGTTCGTGCAAGCGCAGCCGTCGGGCGAGGAGGAGCGATCGGCTTTGCAGGCTCTGGTGTCGTGTCCGACGGGCTCGATCGGCACGCGCGGATCGAACAACGCCAAATCGGCAATGGCCGATTTTCCGCTCCCAATCGACGGCGATGTCTTCTACTGCGGCTTCACGTCGCCCAAGTCCTACGGCGGCAGCAGTTATTTCGTGCGGCAGGCGGCAGGCAACTGGCTCATCGATTCGCCCAAGTTCTTGCCACAGCTCGTGCGGCGGCTGGAAGTATTGGGCGGCGTATCGCACATTTTTTTGACGCACCGCGACGACGTGGCCGATGCGGCCAAATACGCGGACCACTTCCAAGCCGAGCGGATCATTCACCGCCTGGAGCTCGATTCCCAGCCGGCGGCCGAGCGGGTGATCGACGGGTTTGACGCGGTCGAATTGGCCCCCGGTTTCGTCGCGATACCGACTCCGGGTCACACCGCGGGTCACATGGCGCTCCTACATGCCAATCGCTATCTGTTCACCGGCGATCACCTGGCCTGGGACCGCGACGATGGGCGGCTGATCGCCTTTCGCGACTATTGCTGGCATTCTTGGACCGAGCAGCAGCGGTCGCTCGCCCGCCTGCTCGAATATAAATTCGAGTGGGTCCTGCCGGGGCACGGGCAGCGGGTGCATTTGCCCGCGAAGGCGATGCAGGCGGCGATGGGGAAGTTGGTGGAGGCATCGCTGCGAAAGGTGGGCACAGCCCACCCTGCATAACTTGCTCTACGTGAAGAAAACCCGCTGGGCCGATTTATGCAGCAGCCACTCCTTGTCGCCGGCTGACAATCCCGTCAGCTTGTCGCGAATCAGAGCGATCGATCCAGCATAGGTATGCGGCGGCTGAACCTGATACGGCGCGTCGCTCGCCCACATGCACCGTTCGGGGCCGAACGCATCAAGCACCCGCCGGATCATCGGCAGCAAATCGTCGTAGGGCGGCGCCTTTTTGCCCAGTGCGTAGTAAGCCGACAGCTTGACGGCGACCCGTTTGTGCCGGGCCAGATCGCAAAGCTTGATGAGGTCGGCATCGCGGATGGTTCCGTCAGCGCCGATACGTGCGAAATGGTCGATCACGACCGGTGTGTCGGCGTGCTTGACGCACATCTGAGCAACGGCCGCCAGGTCGCTGGCGTCGATCAAGCAGCACATGGCCTGCCCCGTCTCGGCTCCGCACTTCCAAAGCGCATCCATGCCGGTCCCCTCCAGCCACTTGGGCCCGCCGACGCGCGGCGTGATCCGCAGGCCGCGAACACCCAGCGGCAACAGCTCGCGCAGCTTCTCCGCCGGCCGCGGAGCCTTATCGTCGATCATCCCCACGACGCTGAACCGCCCCGGCATCCGCCGCGCGCAATCGACCAGGTAAGAATTGTCAAACAGGTGATAAACGCTGTGCTGAATCAGCACCACGCGCCCCACTCCCTCCGGCTCCGCCAGCTTGAAAAGCACTTCCGGCGTAAAACTCGTCGGCTTGAGGTCGGCTTTCGTCTGGTTGTTCACCAGCGGCCACCGCGCCACATCCGGCGACCACACATGCGAATGCGCATCGATATGCGGCAGCTTCGTCAGGTCAAGCTCCTTGCTCTGCGCCAGAGCGGGCGCAGGCACGAGTTGTCCGATGGCCGTGCCGGCGGCTGCGGCCCCGATGGTTCCCAGCAACTGGCGGCGCGATGGTAGGGCAGGCGTCTGGCCTGCCGATCGAACCCTATCGTTCATGGCGGCACATCTCTTCCGTTAAGGAACATTAAGTGCCGCCATGATACGCCCTGCCGCACCCTTTTTGCAGCGGCAGTGAGAGTCGTCATCCAATTGCGCTTAAGGCCTACTCAGGTTGGATAGTCAAACGTATAAGTTGTCGTATTACCATTGTCATCCGTAACGGTGATCGTGAATCTTTCGTTTCCATCGGGGTCCGTAATCTCGATCACGAAGTTGCCATTGGCGTCGAGCGAAACGGTTCCAATTCCTCCGTCTAAGGTGAGGGTGAGCTCTTCGAGGTTGCCGTCGTCTTCGATTTGGCCTGAAACGGTCACATTGCCCTCTTGCAGCGTAACTGAAGGTTCGGGAATGGTTGGTTCTTCCGAACCACCGCTTCCTGATCCACTTCCGCTGCCGCTTCCCGAACCTCCGCTGCCGCTCCCCGAACCCTCGCCCTCGCCTTCTGCGGACTCTCCATAGCCGTCGTTTTGCTCGACGCCGAAATAGTGATCAACAGCCACGTCTTCCACCTCGGTATCGGCGGGCGCAGCCAACTCGGCCGGAGCTTGCGGCCCCATTTCCTGTTCCTGCGCCAAATACTCAGCGAGCGACTCGCCCTCGTCGGGCGACTCGACCGGCACTGGCGCAACAGAAAGTACGGCGCGGCCCTCCAGCCGTTCGGCCCCGAGTCGCCTGGTCAACCGCGGCGGACGCCGCTTGTTTTGTTTCGAGAGCAGACCAGCGACGACATCGAGCCACGAACTTGCCGTGTTTCTATGAACCATTGCAAACTCCCATTTCCGAGGTGGATATAAATCAGGATAATGTGCACCCCATAAGTGCACTTTCTCCTGCTAGCATCGCGGAGGTGCCAGCGTCCAATCGGGGGATTGCAATTGGCGCGGAAAAGCGGGCCGACTTTTCCGAAAAAAGAACCTGTATGGGCGCAAATACCCATCAAAAGTCGTAAATACGACGGAGCAGACTCAACAAAAGCAGTCGCAAAAAAGCCGTGATTTAGCGGCTTTGGGCGAGCAGGCCGGACTGCTGCTCGGCACTTCGATGAAAGGCCGCCCAGACGGCCGTCTGCGGCGGATCGTGACTGGGCGCGAATCGAGTCCGATAGCTCGAATCGCGCCGCGCTTCCAGCAAGGTTTGTCCGTCGATGAATGGAAGCAATCGCTTCAGTTGAATGTAGTAGGGCTGGACCAGATCCAGGGGCATGCCTTTTTTCAGAGCATCGGCTAAATACACAATGGCCTGCTCGTCGTTACCGAAGCCCTTGCGCGCCTTTTCGCCGTAGAGAATGGCGGCACAGTACGCAGGCTCGAAGGCACCAGGCTTTAACTGACGATAGCGTTCAATCGCTGCAAAAGCCTCGTCATCTGGAATCCGCTTGTTGTTTTGCACGTCGGAAAAAAGCGCCAGCCCAAAATCGCGAAGAGCCGTAACATTGTTTGGATCGAGAGCCAGCACCTCGGCGTAAAGGTTTGCCGCGTCGCGGTGTTTTTGTCGCCTTGTGTTCGTGCGGGCGAAATTCATCAGGAAGCCTATGTCTTGCAGACCGTTGCGATGAGCGACGCTAAAGTCAGACCAGGCAGCTGGGTCTTCGTTCATTCGCATGTTGCAATAGCCGGCGAGGGCGTGCGACCACTTAGGATCGGCCTCGCGCAGCGCCATATAGTCGGTGCGGGCATCCGCCCATTTTTCCAACCGCCGCAGCGCCTGCGCACGCCCAAAAAGCGCATCCGGCGAGCCGCTCTTTAGCTCGAGGCACTTGGTGAATGTGGCGACGGCGGATTTGAAGTCGCCCGCATCGTATTCGCCCAGGCCGCGCTGATAGAGCACCTCGAATTGCGTCGGCCGGTTGCCAATATAAGCACCCAGCAGCGCGACGCTGCCCAAAACGCCGAGCACTCCGGCCAAAACCGACCGGCGATTCCGACTCACAAATCGGCCAGCACTCGCGGCCGTGCCCAAATAAGCCCGCAAGTCGGCCGCCAGATCGGCAGCGCTCGCGTAGCGCTCTTCCGCCGCAAACGCTAGACACTTCACCACGATCGCCGAAAGACGCGAATCGATCGGCCCGCCGCCGGCCAGCGCGGTCGCGGGCTGTTTTTTGCATTCCAGCCACGGTCCAAATGCGTCGAGCGGCAGCTTATCCGCGCCGGCCGGTCTATGCGGCAAACTCCCAGTGAGCAATTCATAGAGCACCGCGCCGAGCGAATACACATCGCACCGCGGATCAGCCCCGCCGGCCGCCTGGCGACGCAGCAGCAGGCTCTCAACCAGCTCCGGCGCCATATAGGCGAGCGTGCCGGCGACGGTCTGCCCCTCAACGTCTCGCTGAGTTGCCAGATTGAAATCCAACAGCATCGGCCGCCCCGACCAGGCCAGCAGAATGTTCGATGGCTTGATATCGCGGTGCAAGATGCCGGCCGCATGCGCCGCCGCCAGCCCCTCGGCCAACTGCAGCCCCAGCCGGGCGACCGCATCGGCATAGGTCAGCCGCCAGTTGAATTGCTCGACGGCAATCGGCCGGGGTACCGACTCGACAGTTCGCTCTTCGCTCGACACCAGGCCGATCACGTATCCGTCGCGCTTGGCATCCGCCTTTTTCGCCCCTTCCAGTAAATCAATCGCCGTCGCGACACCCAAGAGCGGCATGCAAATCACCGTCCAGCCGCCGTCATCCTGCACCGAGTGAATCGGCACGATGCTCGGGTGCGAGACTTTTCCCAGGGCCTCGGCTTCGCAGCTTCCGAACCGCGAAACCTTGATCACCACGAACCGCCGGCCGACCGCCGTTTCGCGGGCCAAGAACACGCGGGCCCAGCCGCCGCGGCCCAGCGGCTCAACGATTTCGTAGCCAAAAAACTCTTCGCCGACCGCCGGCCAGCGGACTTCCCTCTCGTCCACGGCGAACTGCGGAAAGCGATCGAGAAACTCGTGCACCTCAAGCAGCTTGGCCAGCGACTGCTGATACGCCGGAAACTGATCGCAAAACTCGCCGCGTCCGACCTCATCCCCCCCAGCCGTTCGCAGCGAGTATTCGGCCAGACCCAGATCGAGCACGAGCGATTTGGCGGCGAGCAATTCGGGATGATCGGTGAGCACGCCGGCCGAATCGGGCTGGTCGCCCGCGCGCCAGCGGTCAATCCGCTCGCGAACCAGCGTTTCGAGCCGGCTCGAATCACTCAGGCTCTTCATCGCGGTCCCTCGTGTGGCTGCTCTTTGGATCGATCATCCGGCTGAGCTGACGGCGGCAGCGGCGGCAACGACAACCTCCGCCGCAAAACCCGCATCACGCGGCGAGCGGTCGCTTCGTCCATTTGCAGCTCTTCCGCAATTTCGCGAAAACTCGCGCCCGCCAGCCGCAACTCGGCGACATCTTGCATCTCGCGCGGCCGCTGGCCGACCAACTCATCATATCGCTCGCGGACCATGGCAATGGCGCTGGGCGTCGGAATTCGCGTCGCCGGGTGCGCCCCCACGTGGTCGTCTTCCTCCGCGACGCGCTCCTCAAGCTGCACGGCCCGCCGCTGCATCTGCCGATGCCGCGCCTCAAAGGTGACTTTGTTCTCGGCCATCGCCTTGAAATAGGCGAGCAGCTCGCCCGGCGACTGAAAATCGGGCAAGCTCTCGTCGCGAAAAAACGAGAGCCAAACTTGCTGCACAAAATCTTGCGAGTCGAACTTTGACCGCAGCCGCCGCCACAGGCGATGCCGCACGCACTTTTGGATGTATTGGCCGTACGTGTCGTACAGCTCGCGCGCGGCCTCATCCGAGCCGGCCTGGGCCTCGCGCAGCAAGGTGCGAAATTTCTGCTGCTCCATGTCGTCGCTCATGGCCGCCGATCCCTGGTGAGCTGTGCCCTTGCCACTGCCACCGCGCGCACGAACGGGCGCGAATGCCGCGGGCGCTCCAATCGCCCCAGGTATTTATCGTCCGCTAGCGGCGTCATTGTAATGATTTTCAAGACCCTGTCGCCAGCTTGGTAGAGTACCAATTTGCGGAAAAATGGTCGCCTCTTATGTGCATCACGGCTTACCGCAGCCCGCCGCCCGTAGGTCGGCCCTGTAGGTCGGCCCTTCCGGGCCGACGCGACGGCCTGGAGTGGCCGTCCTACATCACTCGTATCACGCCGCCCGAACGCTCCCGCACCACAATCGCCGCATACGCCGCCGCGTCGATCTGATCCGCCACCTCCCGGTTATTCCCCGTCCACGCCAATAGCTCTGCTTCAAATCCCGGCCGCCACGTCGTTTCATACTTGGGCAAAAACACCTCTCCCTTGCCCAGCTTGAGCTGCAGCGGCCCGGAGCGCGTCGATTTATCGGCCACCGTCGTCGGCACGCAATCAATCGACACCTTGAACCGCAGCGTGTCATACGCCGCCCACCCCAATTTCTCCCCCTCGATCCAAATCCGCTCCGGCTCCCACTCGCGATGCAGCTCAAGAATCAAATCGCAAAGCTGATCAAATCCCAACTGCTTCCGCACCTGATGCCGCAAGATCAAAAACCGCGAGAGCTCTCTTTGCGGTTGATCCCAAACCTGCATCACCGTCCAGCTTCGCGCTGCTCCCCGCGCCTCTCGCGTCCGCTCCGCCGAAGTCCCCGCCGGATCGATTGTGACAAAGCGATAGCAACTCCCCTCCGGAATCGTCGCCAGGATCCGATTTTTCGGATCGAGCAATTCCATCTGACCCGGCTGCTCGTCCGACCTCGGCTGCTCGACGTAATACCGTAGCGAATCGGCCCGAAACAGTCCCTGCTCCTGCACCGACCAATCACCATTCATCAGCCGCTCGCGCTCGACCGCCGGCAAATGCAGCAGCGTCTGGCGATACTCCTCTTCGTTTAGATGCAGGTTGTCGGCAATCCGCGAGGGAATGTAGATCCGCCCGTGCTTTTCAAACTGCTGCGTCGGCTCATCCCAGTTGCTCGGCTCGCCGCCAATGAACCGCTCCTTTACCCAGGCGTGCCCCGGCCCGCCCGGGTTGCTGGCGCTCCGCATTCGCAGCGGCACGTCCAGGCGCGTGCTGCGCCGCAAGCGGCTGAACAGAAACAAATAATCGTCTTCGGTGAAGTCGGTGAGCTCATCGAAGGCGATGTATTGGAATTCGCTGGATGCGTAACGGAACTTGTCGAGCGGCCTAGCGAGGTATCCAAAGGTCAGCGTGGCGGGCTGGTCGCCTGCAGTGGGAAATGTCCATTGACGGCGGGCCTGGTTCCATTTGGCTTCTTCGGCCAGCCATTCATGGGACCGCGGAATCAGTCCGCCCGGCAGAGCGAGTCGCGGGAAGTCCTTGCGAATGATCAGGGCTGCGTATCCAGGCTGCTTCACATGTTGCAGGGCCGCCATGAGGAGGGCCACGCTTTTTCCACCGCCCGCAGCACCGCCGAAGAACACCTCCAGAGCATCATTGTCCACGAATTGCTGCTGTTTTTCGGTCGGCTGCCAGGGGCAATGTGGAATTTCGATGTGTTTTTTCGGACTCATAACAACCGTCCCGCGAAATCAATGACCAATGAGACTCGACCTTGGGTAGCGTAAGCGCTCAAGTTGGGGGTTGTTTTTTCTGGCGCGAATTTGTAAGTCGTGTGTCGGCTGTGAGTTGCGAAAATCGGTGTCGCGAGTTGGGGCTCAAGTTGAGGACTTCTTGAGGGTTTGGGGCGCTGACTTGAGGACTTGGGACGGGTACTTGAGCAGTTGGGAACGTTACTTGAGCAGTTAGCGTCGCGATGCTGGGGGCGGTACCCACAAACTCAAACCCCACCACCGCCCGTCCCACCGAGCTCCCCACCTCCCGCCCCTCAAACCGCTGCCGCGTGCTCCCATTCTTCTTCACCCCATTCAGCCGCCACCGCTCCGACTTCGAGCAATGCGCCAGCACCGCCGGATGGCTCGCCGTGATCGTCACGCGGTTCCCCTTCCGCGCTTCCTCCTCCGCCACCATGTCGAGCAGCCTCCCGCCCACTCCCATACCCTGAAATTCCGGCAACACCACCAGCCGCTGAATCCGCTTCGTCTTCTTCCACCCCAGCGCCGCCGCCACCGCACAAAAGGCGATCGGCCCTGGCGAGCGGGGGACGTGAGTCCACTGCTTTTAAGATCTTCGATTGCCGTAAATCCATTGTGGAGTCATCTTTTGGGGATGTCAGGATGACATTTCCAGGGGAGGACTGTGATGGACGCTG
>Ga0137431_1000811_pt1 | contig 10382 bp, 3 predicted proteins | sample EasRivERMZT800_2_FD_104646 | JGI IMG/M metagenome (GOLD analysis project Ga0137431, IMG submission 104646) | Soil microbial communities from meander-bound floodplain in the East River, Colorado, USA - East River MetaG ERMZT800_2 | ecosystem: Environmental > Terrestrial > Soil > Floodplain ... | reverse complement strand
GCCCGAGTCGATGGCACCCTATCGTACCCGCTCAATCTGCAGACTCAGACCGAGCCGGGTAACCTCTACGCCGGCTACGACGTGGGCCGAAAGCATGACCTCTCCGTCCTGATCGTCTTGGAGCGGCTCAAACAGGGATTCCGCTGGCGTGGGGCGGTGGAGCTGCGTCAGGCCCCGTTCCACGAGCAGTTCGAGTTGCTGACCCATCTGCTCAAAGTGGCGGGTCTGCGGCGGCTGGCCATCGATCAGAGCGGCTTGGGAATGCAGCTCGCCGAGGAACTGGTGCGGAAGTATGGCTCCCGGGTCGAGCCGATCACCATGACCGCTCCGGTTAAGGAATCGCTGGCCTCCCGCATCCTGGCCGCCTTTCAGCGCGGCGACGTGGGCATTCCCGACCACCGGCCCCTGATCGACGATCTGCACTCCATACAACGAACCCTGACCGTCGCCGGCAACGTCCGCTACGCCGCTCCCCGCGAGGAGGGCAGTCACGCCGACCGTTGGACGGCGCTGGCCCTTGCTCTCCACGCCGCCGGTGGTGCTCCGGTGTACACCCCCTGGATCGTGCCCAAGCGCGGACTCACCCGGCGCGAACAGATGCACATGTTTTTCTAGGTTCGGCGTCCGACGCAGGCCATCGAATCTGGCCACCTCCAAGTCCATTTTGGCCAAGGAGTTACGTTCTTGCCGGGGTAGCGCCTCCGAGGTACCCCTGAGCTACGCTTTGTGCGAAAAGCGTAACTCAAAGATGCTTTGGAGGTGACACTTGGAGGAACGAACGGATTCAAAGGAACGAACGGAGCCGCGGCGTCGCCTGCCGCCCGAAGTCCTCACCGATGCCGAGGTCTGTGCCTTGATGCGGGCCTGTGGCCGCCACGCACCGACCCGCCAGCGCAACCGAGCCTTGATCGCCTTGCTCTACCGCGCCGGCCTGCGCATTAACGAAGCCCTCAGCCTCTATCCCAAGGACCTCGAATTGACCGACGGCAGCGTGCGTGTGCTCCACGGCAAAGGAGACCGATCGCGCACCGTCGGGTTGGACCCCGGGGCCGTTGCCATCATCGATCGCTGGCTAGATGCACGATCGTACCTCGGTCTCAGCGGCCGCCACCCGGTCTTCTGCACGCTCAAAGGGCACCGGATGACCGACGCCTATGTCCGGGTCATGCTCAAACGTCTGGGCGCCAGGGCCGGAATCGACAAGCGAGTCCACGCCCATGGCCTCCGCCACACCCACGCCGCTCAACTCCGTGCCGAAGGCGTGGACATCGCCATCATCTCCCGCCAACTCGGCCACAGTAGCATCGCCACCACCGCCCGCTATCTCGACCACCTCGCGCCCCGAGCCGTCATCGAAGCGATGCGAAGTCGAGGCTGGACGGGAGCGTAGACTCACGCTGTTCACGTGCTGTTTCGGACGCTGTGACGTTGCGGTACGGCCCGTTGCCGAACTTCGGCGACATCAACTCGATCGTCCAAAAGTTCAGCAACCTGGCTTCGGCTCCGTCCATGCCCCGTGCCGATCTCGTCGGCACCGGCAACCCCGGTCAACCGAGCACCCCCAATCAGGTGGCCAACTTCGCGGATATTTCGAACGACGTCAGCGCGTTCTCCGGGTTTCTGGTACCCGTTCACCGGTGCCGACGTGTCCATAGGCTGACGACTGCAAGAACTCTGAGGCGCCACGAGAGCAGCCATCGTCCGAAAGATACGGGCGTCGGGAACTATCGAACAACCACGGCGACTCGCAAGGAAGGCGTTACCGATCAATCTCTTCAGCACGTACAATTCACCCGCGGCGTCCTCTCCGACGCGAGGTTGTGTTAAGCAATCCATGTTGAATAAAGTGTAGTTACATATGAGTGCGGGTCCGGCTTTTGTGCGATTGTGCAAAACCGGTCGCGCGGGGCCAGAAGGTCGGCCGGTTTTTTTATGAAGTCGATTGAACCGGTCATCAACGTCGCCGTTGGTGTGGACGGGGGATTTCCGAACCGATCTTGGTCGAGATTGGGTCAATCGCCGGTGTCATGCCGAGCCGCGAATCACGGTTCGGCGACGGTGAAGTTGATGGTCTCGCTATCGAAAAGCAGCGAAGGTATCGAAACGACGACCGTTAGAGTCTGCGTTCCAATTTTGCTTCCGGCTTTGTAGTTGTAGGTGAGCGGCGGATTCTCCTTAATGTAGCCGTTCGGGGCCAGGAATGTCGTGGTCAATGGGTCCCCGGTCGGGTTCGTCACATTGAGCGTCAGCGTGGTCTCTTGTCCGGGCGTCAGATTCATGCTGCCTGGAGAGAACAGGGTGATGTTCGGACGGAGTGCCTCCACCTGTGCCGGCGTCAAATCGGGAAGGGTCTGAATGGCGGCATCGAGTTCTTCGGCAATGGGTTTGAGGTTTAGGCTGCCCTGGGCCTTGTTTTCAATAGTCATGAAAATGTTCTGGCGCCGAAAGGCAATCTCGTTAGCGACATTCGAAGAGGAACTTCCGGCTCCGACCCGACTCTCCTCGCCGATGGAAAGGCCGACGGTGCTCCCCTCGACCAATCGGTCCTCAGGGTCCATTTGACTAATGTCCTCGAAGAACGTAAATAGATCGGCAAGCGACATCGTACCCACCTGAGAGACGGTCAAGTGAATGCGAAGCCTGCTAGGACCATTGACGAGCCTCATCTCCCTGCGAAGCTCTCCCAGCGAGATTCGATCCTCGCCGATCTCTTCGTTGTCGATGGCATAGCCCGAAAGAGACGCGAAATCCTTTAGAGCGAACGCAAATCCGGGCTTTAGCAATGGTGCCCCGGCGGCGTGTATTGCACCGGGAGGTCTTTTATCCGTCGAATACCCCGTCTTCACCAACACAGCGCCTAGACAAAGGATGTAAGCGAATGTTCGTAACGGCTGACTCATAATGCGTTTCCTCCACACCGGGCACTGCCGGGGCTACCTGAGATCAAACGTATCATCATGGGTGATGTTCATCGCCGGATTGCCGGCGTCGCCCATTTCACCGGCCGACGACTTATCAGCGGTCGCATTGAAATAGTCTGCTCGGATTTCGGTTCCTAGATGAGGTCCGGCGCATGCGTCGTAGATCTTGTCCGGTAATTCCACAAAAGCGTGATTCTTAAAGCGTTTGCGACCGTTGCCCCGGAGACAATCGGTATCGCACGCGGCACCTGCGGCACAGTTCATAGCTGCCGGCGTGCCCACAACGCACAATGAGGCGATTGCGGTGGCACTATCCGGGAACGGATTGTTACAATCTCCCTTTCCGATCAGATTCGTTTTCTTGATGTAGCCGAACGGCTCCATGAAGAGATACTTGGACTGCCCTCCTACGAGTGCGGTCATTGTGGCAACAGCACCTGCACAATCGTAGCAGTTGACGATGTCCCCATTGGCCTTGGACATAAATCTAGTCAAGTTGAACCGCGACAGGGTATCGGTCGCGTAATTCGACGTTCCGCCGGTGGTCTCGTATTGCAGCCCATGACCCGAGTGAACGAACGTCGTAGTCTGCGACGCGGCCTCCGCGATCGTCGCTTTGCCCGCGGTACCGGCCGTGACGACGACGAATTCCAAAGCGTTCACCCACGGATGGTGCGCCTCGTTCTGGTACCAGGGGTGCATCGGGACATCCAAAACGGTGTAGACCGTGTGCGGGCCGCTTTGATCGAAAATGCAATTGTTCACGGGTTTGCCGTCGATCCTCGTGGCGGTCCAGTTCCACGTGTCGACGGTCTTGTTGATTACCGTTGGCGTGTTCCCATCGAGCGACATTTCCACGAATTCGGGCGTACTGACGCCATTGGCGTCAAAAGCAACCAGTTGCTCAACAACATTTCTCAGACCGGCACCGCCCGCGTCGGCCTTGATGTTGGCATTGGCGATTCCTCTTGGCGCAACGGTGAATCGAACTTTGATGGTTACCGTCCGGTTGGCGACGTAGAGCACTTCCTCGTTGTTTGAGCCTTTGACCCATTCACCATTACCTACACCGTTCCCAGTATGGGTCAGGTCGGTAGCGGCGTCGGTACCATATGATTTTCGTATGTTCAGTCCGTCAGCCGTAGCCTTGTCGTCGTCTTTAATATGATCGAACTTGATCTTGGTGGTCTGCAATTGTGCGACGGTCAGGTCCTTTTCGTCCTGACACATCACACCGGCCGGCGTTGTATAGGTTACCTTGATTGTGATGTCGTCGATGGAGCTGCTGGTTTCTTCGCCGAAGGCCAAGACGGAGCAGGTGGGAAGGTCAAGGCCAATTCGCCCTGCGCCCCGATACTCGGTGCTCCAGGCACATGTGCCGCCGGGAGGATTTCGAGTGGTGGAATAGATGTCGCCGGATCCGTTGCAAATCAGGTCAGGACCGCTGATCTCCACACTGCAATTACACGTACACGCCGGGGATTGCGACCCGGGGACTTCCGACTCGGCTCCTTGAGGCGTCCGACAAGTCTCGAAAGTCCACTTGGTGCAGACGGCTCCCTGGGAGGTTTGGATCGTCGAAGAGAAATCTCCGAGACAGGTACCAACGCAATTGTACTTCCACCGCAGGTCGCCGAGGTTGAGGCCGGTTTCGGTAACGGCAGCCGGGGCGCCGTCGATGCAGGAGAGGCGGTAGATGCACTTCTTCTTGGCTTCGGTGCAGGGCACCTGCTCGGTGGGCTGGTGCTCGGAATGGCAGAGCCAGCCGACTTGGGTCGTGGTGCCTTTCAGGCGCAGCGGGACGGGCGGAGCGGACGGGGGTGGGAAGTAGCTCGTGCTGAGCGGCGGCAGGGCGGTGATCGTGCCCGCGTCGAGACGAAGGGCGCTAACACCGGTGTCGAGCAGGAAGCCAAGGTCGGGCAGTTCCACGTCGACCATGACGTCGAAGTAGCTGTGGCCACTGGCGAAGGTGCCGCCGGGGCCGGCGTCGACCATTTCGATCTTGCCGAGCGACCGGGCATCGGCCCTTTGGCGGATGATGACCTCGCCGAAGACCGGGTCGATGCCGGCCAGCTCCATCTGGACGATCTCGGTGTTGATGTCGACGCCGTCGGAGTAGGGCGGGGGGTCGAGTTCGACGATGGCGGTGTCGAAACCGGCGGAGGAGAGGCTCATCTGAATGCCCTGCGAGCAGGTCACGTCGTTGACATCCAAGGTAATTGTAGCCTGGGCGATGGACTCAAAGCAGTCGCGGGCTTTGCAGGACGTGAACCTCGCGTATGGAAAACTGAAGCCGCTGAAGGCGGCCACGTCGGCCGAAATGTCGGCGAAGTTCACGACCTTGTTTGGCGTGTTCGGCTGTCCCGCGGCGCCCGGTCCCACGAGATCCGCCTGGGGAATCGAGGGGGCGGTGGGGATGTTGCGGAACCGATCGACGATGCCCGAAATATCGCCGAAGTTCGGTTGCGACGAGCCGCCGAAGGGCTCCTTTACGTCGCCCCATTCCGTCACGGTTCGTACGAACAGTGGTGGGGAGATGCAGGTTGGGTTCGCGCAATCGACGGCTTGAACCGAGTAGCTCTTGGCCAGCGGGACGATGGGCGCACCGGTGGCGTGGATGCCGTTCGGCCAGGCGGTGGGCAACATGCAGACTGGGTTGTCAACGAGCATCGCCAGCGCGTTAGGGTCGGGAGTGCCAACATAAGATTCAAAGCCGACGCAATCGGTCGAGCGGATGAGCCAATAGATGGGCCGGTCGTAGCCGTCGTAGTCGGGCGGGACCTCCCAGCCGACGTAGCGGTTTTTGTCGATGCCATCCGGCGAGGGTAGCGGTGGGGCGGTGAGGCCGCATTGGTCGGGGACGCAGGGATCGGTCCCGTTGGCCAGTTCGGTGGCGTCGTCCGCGCCGTCGTGGTCGGTGTCGGGGTTGTTGGGATTCGTACCTGTATTACAGAGATCGCGAGGGACGCAGCAGTCGTTGGTTTCGAAGACGTCGGCGATGCCGTCGCCGTCGGTGTCGTCGCAGTTGGTGCCGTCACCTTTGTACTGTCCGCCCATTTCGATGCATGGGCCGTTGCCATCGGTGACCACGCAGGAACCGTCGAGCGGGTTGCAACAGGCGCCGGTGGGACAGACGGCACACTGTTTGGTGCAATGCTTGTGACCCGGCGAAGGTCCGTCGTGGCAGGTTTCGGTGCAGCATTGTTCGAGGGTCTGTGGGTCCTCCTCGATGCCGGGCACGAAGTTCGACCCGCAAGGCACTAGGGTGATCTCCGGCGCGAGTTCATGGACCCATGGGCTCGTGCCGACCGTCGAAAACGGCACGGCCGGCTCACCTTCCGAGCCGAAGTCGAGAACCCGTATTTCCGGAGCACCGCACGGCGGACCACCGCCAGCCGGACAGGCCGTGCCGGGACGGAAGAACGGCGGGCCGTTGCCGCACGCACCCTGCGTGGTGTTCTCCGTGCACGTGCCGTCGAGGTTGCAGCAGGAGCCGGTCGGAACGTTGATCGTCAGGGGAGTGGCCTTGCCGATGGGAACCTGGCTGCCGTCGGCGTCCTGGAAGAACGTGTCGGTACCCATATTCTGGACGTTGATTGCCGCCGAACCGGTGAAGGCGGCGTCGACCTCGAGAACGACCGTCATGGCATAGTGGGAGACGCCATCGTCCGCCACCGGCGGGCTGATCACTTGCGTACCACCGCAGGCCAGGCTCACCGAGTTGCAGCCTTCGATGTCAAACGGAAGCCCGCTAGGCTGCGCCGATTGCGGCTGGATGAAGGCAACGTCGCACTGGTTGGGAACACCCCCTCCACAGCCCGCGCCCGAGCCGGGACCTATACCGGCGTCCACGCAATCTTGCGTGACGGCGCACGGCGCATGCGGACGCCCGATGCCCACCGGAAGGACCCCATCGGGACCATACGTGGCCTGCCACGTGCCCATTTGGCCGCCGGTGCATCCCCAGTTGCTGATGAACAATTCGACCCAGACGCGCTGGTCCGAACCACCCGGCAGGGTCAACGTGTCGGTGCCGGCGCCGCTGGTCCCGGCCGAGTAGCTGCCGCCGCCCGGATATGGATTGGCCGAGAGGGTTTGGAACACGATGCAACCGGTGGCGACGGCGTCTTCGTCAATCGTCGTCCGCAGATGCTCGTCCCGGCCCGTCAAGACGCGACGGGAATCGGTACCAACGCGCCTCCGACCTCCCACACCGTTGTCGCCGGTCGGGGTACCGGCGCTAGTCGAACGGCTACCGACCTTGGTGAATGTGAACACGGGTAACACGGGGAACGTTGCATCAAACGTACCGCCATTGTCATGCGTTTTGGTTGTGTTAATCGACCCCGGCGGCGTCGGCGGACCGTTGGTTGAGAGGCCGATTTCCACGTCCCACAGTTCATCGGCCTGGCCGTTGCTGTAGCGTAAGGTAATTGGTTCGCAACTCACCAGGCTCAATTCCACGAGTTCGATCGGTACTTCGTCACTGGCCCCGATGCCGTTGAGGATCATGGTTTCGCGGCGGGTGAGGAAAGTGTCGGGGGACGGATCACCGCTACCTCCAAGGAGCACCAAGCCGTCGAACGGCAGCGAGCCCGGGTCGAAGAAATCCGCGGGGATCGGGCGATCGCAGAAGTCGAATTGGGTGCGGCCACACTCGGTTTCCCAGCAGTCGTCGCCGGCGGGGACGCACATCGATCGAGCGGCGGCGGCGCAGCCGGCGTCCCAGATATTCGCACAACAGTATGTAAACCCGGGCAGGGCGCAGACCGCCTCGCAACACGTGGCGTCGCTGCAATAGGCCCGCGGCTGCGGCTGCAAGCAATCGCCGAAGAAGGGGTTGCCGCACACCTGGCACTCCGGGTCGATTGGTCCGCTCACGCACGCTCCTTTTCCGTCGCATGAATCGAGTCCGGTACACGGATTGCCGTCCTCGCAGGGCTCGCCGAGGGGAGCGATGTTCGAGTTGCACACGCCTCCCGCGCAGGTGTCGGCGGCATCGCAATCGCTGTCCATCGGACTCCCGCAGGGCGATCCGTCGACCACTGGTGCATGAGTCGGGATGCCGCGATTGCCGCCTAGCGAGCAGGCGTCCGCCGTGCATTCATTCCCGTCCGAGCGCGGTTGCACGCTTCCGTTGGAGGGGTTGCAACATTGATTGGCCGGATCGTTGAAGGCGGGAATAAGCGGATGCTGACACATCGAGTTGGTGTCGCAGATATTCTGCGTACAGGCGTCACCGTCGTTACACGCGGCGTCCGGTCCGCCGGGGTTGGTACATTGCGGACAGGGCGTGGCACAGGTCAGGCCGATATCGAACTGTCGCGGGGCGGGCTGGGCGTTGCATTGGGTGCTGGTGACGCCGGCCACGCAACCCGCGCCGCCGGTCCCGATCCCGAAACAACATCGCCCGATCGCCTTGTCGGCGTAGATTTCGGTACACATGCCCGCATGAAATGCCCCGAAATCGTTGAGTATTCCATTGACCCAAACGAAATCCTGCGTTGAGCCGATGCCCTCGGTTTGTTCGGCGACCACCCAACCGGCGTCGTCACCGCCGGGACCGCTAAAGACCACCCATACCCAAACGAGGTCTGGGAGAATGATGCTCGAACCAGCCCCCCACTTGCAATCGCCTGAGCCCGCGGCGTCCCAAATCGTGTTCGCCGTGAGGTTGAAAACATCACAACTGGCCAGAACCGCGCCTGCATCGGGTCCCTGTCCCGTACCGTCATCGGGGTGAACCTCCATGTGAACGTTATAGTTGGGATTGCCGGCGGCGCTGAAGACGCAGATGTGCTCCAGGCGAACAAGTTCGCGGGCATTGCCTGCGAGCGTTTCATCGTCCGCGATCGGCACATTGGCCCCTGGCCCGGCGATGATGAGTTGCTTGAACCCGTTCTGATAGACCAATGTCCCACCACCAGTGGCCGTCTCACCCTGGCGACCGCAGGCGTTGGCGAATGAACCCGAATAGGCGACGATCCGGCCGCCGCCGGTTAGACGCAGCGTGCTCTCCACGGCGTGGACCGTTGATTCGTCGGGCGAACGGGCGGGCGGAGGCACGTCGTCCGCCCGACATTGGTGGGCGCTGGCGGAGATTAGCCAGAAGAGGGCGGCCACTGCGGCCAGTATGGGTCGTACGCTCGTTTCGAATCGATCGATCCCAACTTGATTCTGGCAAGACATGACGTGTGTTCTCCGAAACGAAGTTGAAAGAGAGGTGGCCCAATTAGCGTCAATTCCTGCAGGTAGCGCGTGCATTCCACCGCGGGATTCACTGCGGAACCGATGTCTATCCAGCGCGGCCGTGGACATGATTGGTCTCTCCGAGCGAACGATGATCCGGGTGATCACCAAAACCTTTCGAGGCCCCGAATGGGCGGGCACCGAGGTGACGGAACGCCGCGCCAATCCGCCTCCAGGCTCGTGTTCGCCGTACACTTGATGAGTGCATTATGTTTGATTTGGTTGATGAGTCAATAATTAAGTAAAAATATAATATAGCTAAGATTGCGCAAAGCGGCGTGCGACTCCCATTGCGACAACGATGGGTGAGTATGGGCAGTTCCGGAGGGTGATCTGTTCGCTGGCTTTAAGGGAGGTGGTATGACTTGGGTCAAATCAGGCTGGTCGCTCCTTGGGGCGGGTCATCGAGCATCGTTTCCGGCACGGCACGTGTCGATCCTGGCGTTGTCGCTTGTGCGGTGGGGTGGCCTGGCCGAGGTTGAGCGAAACCAATCGCGCCGCGGGGAAAGATCGAATTCGCTGTACCGAACCCAACATCGAAAAAGTCTCTGTTGCGCGCCTCGTGGGCGCTTGAAGAGCGTTGGGTTCCCTCTAGCGTGTGGGTCGTGCGAAATTCGGAATAACGACAGGTGTCGAGTCGCGGTAGCCTGGATTCGATGGCTGCGATCAGATGTAGAATCGGAACTGGGGACGCCGTTCGGTAACGGCCGGGTTCGAGAGCAAGATCTCTCCGACGGCGTCTGAGAAAGCCACCGTAACGGGCTGCGAATCACCCAGCCTGCAGGCGTTATAGTTGAGCTTCGTCAGGCCGAGGATGTCGCCCGCTACCTGCTCGATCTCGGCGTCGCCGTGCTGCACCTCGATCGACAACGGGACGGGAACATCGGAACCGTCGTATGTTGCGAGCTCGGGCTTGAACCCAGATGCCCACAGGTATCCACTTCGTTCGCTCATTCGCAGGAATGTGCCGCGGAGGACCGGTCTGGTCTGCGGACGAAACAATCGCAGGCCGCGGCCCTCGCTACGTACCCGGACGGCAACGAGTTTCGTGCTGCTCGAAACGGCAGCCCCGTAGCCCGCGAACTCCTCGGCGTCGATGCCGGACCTCGCGTGCAGAAAGACCTCGGACAGTGGCTTGCCGTGTAGCTGCTCGTACGTCTGTAGCACACCGGCCAGTAACGCCTTCGCCGCGTCGGGCGACAGGTGAAACTG
>Ga0137431_1000806_pt1 | contig 10410 bp, 11 predicted proteins | sample EasRivERMZT800_2_FD_104646 | JGI IMG/M metagenome (GOLD analysis project Ga0137431, IMG submission 104646) | Soil microbial communities from meander-bound floodplain in the East River, Colorado, USA - East River MetaG ERMZT800_2 | ecosystem: Environmental > Terrestrial > Soil > Floodplain ... | reverse complement strand
GAGGACAAGTTATGGACTAAATATAATTTGGGAGAACTATTTAAAGCAGACGATCCGGCCACCGGCAAGCCCTCGCTCCGCAATCCGTTCTGGAAACCGGCAAAGGGATCTTATAAAGTTCCGGGATTTGGAGAAGTGCAAATAGGCATCAATGAATTGCAGGAAAGTGGCGTGATGTTTTGTGTCTGCAATGCAGCAATGACCGTTTATAGCGGAATGCTTGCAGATAGCATGAAATTAAAACATGAAGATATCTTAAACGATTTTAAGGCTGGATTAATACCCAATATTCAAGTGGTGCCATCAGGCGTGTGGGCTCTTGGCAGAGCACAGGAACGTGGCTGTGGTTATATTTTTGCAGGTTAGCCAAATGGGTTATCAATGGGAGTAATAAAGCCAAACAGGCTTCTTTTTCTGGTAATTTTGAGTATGGTGGTAATTGTTGTAGCATTAGCAACCACAACAAGTAAAAAAGTTTTTGCCGGCATCGACAAAAAAAATCCACGGGATATCAAACCAGGTTTTGACTGGCATCCGCCTGATACCAGTCAAATCTCTTTTACGCCGGAGGGTAAATTGGTTCTTTACGGAAGAGACCTTATTGCCAATACAGCTGTTTACCTGGGTCCTAAAGGATCGGTGGCAGCTATTACCAATGGCATGAATTGCCAGAATTGCCATTTGGATGCAGGCACGAAGTTTTTTGGAAATAATTATGGCGGCGTCTTTTCCACCTATCCGCGATTTAAAGAGCGAAGCGGAACGGTAGAAAATTTATATAAGCGAGTTAATGATTGTATTGAACGGAGCTTAAATGGAACAAGGGGTTTAGACACTGCCAGCCGCGAAATGCAGGCTATAAAAGCTTATATGACATGGCTGGGACAAAATGTGCCGAAAGATGTAAAGCCTGTTGGCACAGGTATCAAGGATCTTCCTTTTCCCGACAGATCGGCCGATCCTGCCAGGGGTCAAGGAGTATATATTCAGAATTGCCAGCGTTGCCACGGGGCAAATGGAGAAGGCATTCTGAACGCTGAAAGCACCGCATATATTTATCCCCCGTTGTGGGGTGATCACAGTTATACGACCGCCGCCGGATTATTTCGCATAACGAAGTTTGCAGGATATGTGAAGTACAATATGCCTTTTGATGCCCCTCACAACACAAGAGCAGTAACAGATGACGAAGCATGGGATGTAGCCGCATTTGTAAATTCACAACCCCGACCGGAAAAGAAGTATCCGCAAGATTGGCCAAACATAGCGGGTAAGCCTATTGATCATCCTTTTGGTCCCTATGCCGATGATTTTTCTGAAACGCAGCATAAGTACGGACCTTTCGGACCCATCGTGCTTGCGCGCAGTGAAAAGCAGCCCCCTAAATAATTTAACGTGGGAATTTAATTATTATATCATCTTAAAACCCTGGAGCATGACAAAATTCAAACTGCTTGCATTATTAGTGATAGTTACCGGGATAACGCAGGCTCAGGATTCAAAGTATAAGGTCGTTTTTGATATGACCAGTAAGGATACAGTGAATCAACAGGCATTGATCCGCCAATTAGGAGCTATCAGGAAAGCAAACCCCGACGCCAAACTCGAAGTAGTAATGTATGGACAAGGCCTTGACCTTGCCGTTAAAGGCAAAACGCAACAGGAACCAGCTGTTAACCAACTATTATCGGACAAGGATATATCCTTTAAAGTGTGTGCCATGACGATGAAGCGTTACAATATTGACAAAACTCAGCTGATTCCCGGTGTAGACGTAGTTGAAGATGGCATATATGAAATCATTTTGAAACAACAGGAAGGCTGGGGTTATATAAAAGTTGCTCATTAATAATTCGCGACCGAAGGTTGTAAAGACAGAAAAAAAATTCCTTTCGATTCTCGTTTCCCCGAATATGGTCTTCGCTTCACTGGGGTGGGCTTAATTAAAAATAAGTTGAAACACCAAACTGGAAACCGGCCAGCTTTGAAGGAGGATTACCTAAAATATCTTTTTGCCAGTTATAGCGATAGTTCAGGCGAATCACGGTTTGCGCCGTGGGACGCCAGCTAACAGCCGGTACAATGGAAAAAACTTCGTCAGCAATATTTTCGCCTGTTGATTTGAATTCTCCTTTGTTCCAATCCACATATTCAAGCCGAACTGCTGCATTAAGCACTGCCCTTTCAAAACCAAACATAGGTTTTCTCAATACCGGTTGGACAAAATCGATAAATCCACCCTGCTGCCTTCCGCCGAACTGTTCCGAATAAGTATCAGGAACATTCACCTTCACCCAGGCCCATTCCCCTGTAATAGCCGTATTTAATTTGGGTAATAGGGTATTAAAATCAATCGCCAAAACATCCACTCTTCGTTTCTCATCCAATACCAACCCATCTTCTTCAAATTTATTGTAAACACCTCCCATATAGGACAAACCAATTTCCCCGATCTTCCTCTTCTTTACCGCGGTTTTTGCTGTAAGCAACATGCTGCCATTAAAACTTTCTTCAAACCTGTCTTCATTTTCTTTCGTGGCCGGTAAAAAGGTTTTGTTTTCTGAATTATTAATTATCCTATCGTCAAAGCCATTCGTCAGGTATGCTTCATATCCAAAAACCCATTCCTGTGAAAATTTTTTCCCGTACAAGCCAAAGCCTACATTGCTGAAAGTGGCCGGTAACATTTGGGTAGCTGAAATGGGTCGGTCAATAAACTCCCATTTAGGTCCGTCATGATTTTGATTAAAGGCACCGATAGGATTCATGACCACACCGCCTCTAAAATTAAGTAGCGGAGAAAATTCAAAATCGACCGAAGCAAATTCTATATTGATCTCTTTAGTGCCGTCTTCGAATTCAATTTCGGACAAAAACTTAATGCGTTTGTATATTGTAGAAGCAACAAACAGCGTAAGTCTTCTCATCTGGAATTGGTGTCCTTCACTCACTCCGTCTTCCTGCAAATATTGGTAATTGGCTTCCACATATCCTCCAATGGCAACAGGCATTTTACCTACTTGTAAAAAGGGGCGGCTATACGCCGCATCCATATTCATTTGCAAACCGCTTGTATCTTTTACAACCCTTCGCAATAATGAAGGGTCAATCTGTGCTGAAAGATCAGCGATAAAAAAAGAAATGGTTATAAAAAACAAAATTTGCTTCATATTTTTCTCAGATCAATAAATAATTCGTTTTTGCTGACTGTGACAGGAAACGTGCGCAGGTCTTTATCAGCAGGGCCATTGGTTATTTTTCCCCTATTGCTGAATTCGCTTCCATGCGCAGGACATTGCAGAAAATCACCGGATGCCTGTAGTTCCGTGCCCTGGTGTGTGCATTGCATCCATAAAGCACTATACTCGGAATCGCTGACTCGATATACACAAATCGGGTATTGCAAGACTTCATTGCGAACGATAATGTAAGACCTATAACTTTCGGTTCCTCCTTTGATGATCTTAAATTCATCTGCATTTACCAATAATCCATCCGTACTTAATTTCCCGGATATATACTTTGTTGTTTTGCATGACGAGAGCAAACCAGCCAGAACGGTAGCCGACAAACAAGCCGTACAGGAAGTTTGAATGAATTTTCTTCGGTCCATCATTTTTTTTCTAAAGTGATTCGAGGAATTTAAAAAGCTGGCTTTTTTGCTCAGCATTCAGTTGCTGAAAATTATTCCTGATTTGATTGGCCTCTCCTCCGTGCAAAAGAATGGCCTCTTCAATACTCCTTGCTCTTCCATCATGTAATAAGAAATAGGAACCGCCCTGTGAATTTTTGGATAATCCAAGACCCCACAGCGGTGGAGTCCGCCATTCCGCAGTGGTGGCGGAACCTTCGGTGTACCCATCATCCAGCCCTGCTCCCATGTCGTGCAATAAAAGATCAGAGTAAGGATAAATAGTTTTATTTGATAATGCCGCGATTGCTGAAGTACCCGAGACCAATTGCGGAGTATGGCATTTTGCGCAGCCAATATTTGTAAATACCTGTTTCCCACTTATAACACCGGGATCGTCCTGATCTCTCTGGATCGGCGCTTTTAAAGTTTTCAAATAAAATACGACATCCTGCACTGTATGTGTGGAAACTTCGGGATCAATTGCATGCCCGCTGTACGTATCATAAGGTTCAAATACAGAACTGATGCCGATATCCTGGTTGTAGGCATTCGCAGATTGCTGCAACAGGTCATATGCTGCTGCTTTTTTCCCGAAGCGGCCAATATATTTATGATTCTTTTCAATACTGCCCGGGCGAGGATCAGCATAACCGGGAATAGTAAGCCAATTGGGTCTTCCCGAAATACCATCGCCATCCGCATCGTTTTCATCGGCCAAAGCAAGTAGAGCAGCATCAGGAACTGCATCTAAGAAGCCGAGACCCGTATTAGCCGGGGGCATAAACTTTGAAGAGGTGGCACCGTCAGGTATCTGCTCAGGCTCAAAACCAGGTATGGCACGATGCTGTTGTTGCGGACCTCCCTGGTGAAGAAACTTATTACCCGTTTCGTCTGTCTGACCAAAGCGGGTAAGCATCGTAAAGGGATGCCCTTTGCCATCGCCTGCATGACAGCTGCCACAGGAAGTAGCCACAAAAAGAGGACCCAGGCCAGTAGCGGACGTAAAGACTTCGTCATTGAAGGCAACATCGCCTCTCAAAAAAATCTGATGTTGTTCCCCTGTTAATCCTGCCACCGGACCATCCAGCAATTCATTATCGGGCGGTGCGCCGGGCAGCACTTTGCTGCAAGCCGCCACAAAGGCGAGTACAACAGCAATGAACATCGTTTTTTTCATTTTTTCGGACTGGTTAATTTATTTTTTAGGTGAGACTAAAAATTTATTTAGTCAAATGTAGAAATTTTAAATGAATAAACACAGGTTCCGACTAACTTATTATTTTCTGAATGTTTGGCTATACCCAGCCCTTTAGCACATATTGAGACTATGGCACTTTTAAAGCACTGATTTAGAAAATACTATTACGATAGTACCAACAGATCGTCAGGCTAACAACCAGCAAGAGCGCGGTTATCCTACCTGCTATTGTTTCTTCTTCAGGGCATTCAAAAATGTACGTTCAAAACTGATCAGCCAGCTGCTGCTGGTCATGCGCTGCATGTCCCCGCTCAGCTGGAACCGATAGCCCAGATTTAATTTTGCATTGCTGTTGAAAATAAGCTGAATGGCCGTGGCTAAATCAAGATAGTAAGCTTTGCGGTGAAGCGATTGCTGCGCTAAAACTTCTGTATAAAGGTTCAGGTTCGTTTGTTTGTAGTCGGTATATTCAAAAGGCAATAATAAATAACCGCCGGATAGCGAATAATTCATAACCTGGTAGATGCGCGAAGGAATATACTGAATTTTATTATTTCTTGACGTGTCCAACGCCTGGGTATGACTTACCGTTGCCGAAACTGCTAACTTATTCCACAGATGCGTAGCAATGAGACCCGCCTGTACTCCGCTCTTATCGCCCTGCAGGCTTATTTCATCGTAATGATAAGGACTGCGGCTATAAGAAGCGTCAGCAAAAGCCGCCATCCTGAAATGGGAATGCAACTCATCTTTGGACAGAAACCTGTATTTTCCATAAATATAAATGGACTCCCACCTGAAGTTTGTGGTGTGCATGTCAGCAAATGTGCCGCCAATATGCATCATCCATTTTTTGCTGATGCCAAACATCAGCTCTGGGGTATATCGCTGCATAAAACGACTCTGGTTTCCTTGCAATTTGCCGATAAAATTTGCGCTCAGTTTTGCGTTTAATGAATGAGCGGGCATGTTGGAGGCCGGCTCCGTAAAAACATATAGCTCCTGCCCTTTTGCCACCCATGAACAAAAGATGATCCCAAGGAGAATGCTTTTCTTCATGTTTATAAATGGATCACTCCTGCAACAGGTTCTTTATTGAAGACTCCAGTCCCTTTTCTGCCGGATCAATCGCCACAACATCCCCTTTTTTGTTAATGAGAAAAGTGGTGGGCAATACTGATATGCCCCAGTTAAGAGCTGATTGAGCACCCCAGTTTCTCGGGTCATTTACCTGTAGCCAGGTGATCTTGTCTTTTTCAATTGCTTTTATCCAGTCACGCCTTTCATCATCCACCGACACGCTGAATATTTCAAAACCCTGCGTTTTGTACTTACCATAAAGCTTAACAAGCTTCTTATTAGCTGCCCGGCAGGGTAAACACCAGCTTGCCCAAAAATCCAGTAATACCACTTTTCCTTTTAGAGATGCCAGCGAGATTGAATCGCCTTTTACATCAGGTAGTTTTATCAGCAATCTTGGGTCAGTAATATTGGCCACTTCATGCTGGCCATAGGAAAAAATACCAGCTAAAAGCAGTACAAATACAGGAGTGATTTTTTTAAAGTTCATTAAATAATAACGTTTTGAACTCTGTTATATTTTGTCTTTTAATTATGGGTGGCTCGGTTTTGAACCGGGTCACCCAATTTTAAATGCCCGTTTTAAATCGTTACATGATACACCCTGGCATCACCAGCAATTCCTTCTTTTTTACAGCAGGAGCCAGCCTTTCCGCTCGCTACACAACTCATCTTTGAAGCGCTTCTGAATTTTTTGAACTGTTTGGCAGAGACAAAATTTTTATCCACTACAGATATTGTTTGTTCTCCATTCAATACCTGTTCACTGACATTCAGAAAATGAAATACTTCCTTCCCTATTTCAACATGCGTATCATTATCAATTTTCAGTTCGTGGAAATTACCTGTTAGCTTCAAACTGCCCACGGAAAAACCTGCATCTTCCACGGCTTTTCTTAATTCTTCAATCTTAATATCTTCTCCTTCTTTAAACACAATATTAAATGCTGAATTTTTAATATCCGATCTCACCGATTCGATGAAAGACACCTTCTGCAATGCTTTATTGATAGCATTGCTGCACATGGCGCAGGTAAGGCCGGTTGCCTGCAGGGTGGCTTTTGTAAACTGGGCATGTGACGACGCAACTACAAATACAATCGCTGTCATCAACCAAACTTTTTTCATTTTTCTAATTTACGCAACAGATAAACACAAATCATCACAGATAAGCAAGAAATGCACCATATAGTTTATCCGTCGCAGGTTTATCAATTCGATTTCTTGCAGCATTCTGCTTTCCCTTCGTGGCTGCCTTCATGTTTGCACTCAGTGCCGGCATTACAAACGCCATCCGCGTTGCAGCAATCTTTGTCTTTGCAGGCCGCCATATCTGCGCACTTGCCATCCTTCATTTCACATTTGTCGTTGCAGCAACTTGAATTTTTTTCCTGTGTTGTTCTATCATATTGGCAGCAGCTATGTAAGTTCCCATAAGCTTCATCGTTTGCTTTTATATCGCGCGTATCATAGCCCACCACCGCCACAGCCTGCTGAATTTTTGCGGCATTGGTAGAGCCGCTGCTGTATTTTACAGTGAGCATCTTTTTCTCGGCATTCCAGTTTGCTTCCTTAACACCGGCAGCTTTGGCAGCCTTTTCAATTTTAGCCTTACACATCCCGCAATTACCTGATACGGGAATAGATTCTGTTTTTGTCTTCTGTGCAACCGAAATTGCGCTCAACGAAATAAAGAGTGCAATCAACGGAAATATCTTAAGTGTTTTCATGATAACTCAATTTGAAAATTTGAGAATTAGAAAATGAGAAGTAGTGAATAGTCAATGGTGACATGACGAACGAAGTGAGTTTTTCTGTTTACTGCGTGATTGCGAAACACAAGTATATCACATTTAGTAAATGACTACTCACTATTCACTATTCACCATTCGCAATCTCAAATTCTGAAAACACTATTCTGGAGGTAAGTATCCTCCGCTGATATTAAGGGAGGAGAATGAGTTTGATAACGCCTGATTAAAGGAACATTAAAAAAAGAAGCGTTAATAAAATTGGAATTTTTGTGACCAAGTGTTTCTAATGCAGGAAGAGAATAAGAAAAACCCAGAGTGACGTTTTGATCGTCTTCCATCTTGATAATCTTCACTTCGTCGCGACAGCACCCATTCGAACTTCCGGTATGCATTCCGCATTTTCCGCATTTATTAGCCTTCTTTTCATAAAGTTTGGCCGAAGCAAGCTTGTCCATGCAGAAGTGAAAATTCACGATTACACCGGCACTCGCAGCAAGATAACAAAGGAGCAATATGACAACCGTAATCTTCTTCATGAGCAATACAAAGATAGTCGCCATGGCGAATTATTCTAGCTGCAACCCGTGATATCCAGGAATTTTGGAATCAGTTAACAAAACTCCAGTAAATACCCAATCTAAGCAGTAAACCGGGATAGGCATAACCAGGGGCGGCAAAATTGTTACGGGTAAACCCAAACCCGTCACTGAACTGGGCCGTATTCAGGTTTTCAGCCCTGAAATAGAGCTTAAATGACCGGATTCGAAAATGGACATAGGCCGACATATCCGGCAAGGGGTTTTTGATGGTGATGCTATCCTGGTAATAGAACTGGCCAAGAATAGGAGAATAACCATCGGCCTTATACGGTGTATGGTATTTGACTTCTGCACCCATAGCAATGTCCAGGTTTTTGAATCCCAGGCTACCTTCATATCCAATTCGGTTGCGGGTAAAGATTACCGGTACATTTACCGGAGCGTTACCGATTACCTGCTGAAAGTAAACATCAGCATGCCATAGCCAGCGCTTACCAAGCTTTATTGTTTTTTGCAAGGCAATTTGCAATACATTAAACAATGCACTTTCCTGGTTCAGTTGATAATAATCTGCCAGGTAGGCATAATTCGTCAAAAGGTAGTAATGACCAGATAACTTTAACCGAATGGCTGGTTGCCATAACGAAGCAAACAGGTGGGTAGTATTCTCTTTTTTGAAATCCTTGTTCGCTTTCAGTAAATAAAACTCACTTCTTGGATCATAAATAAATGAAGGAGCCCGGTTCACATTTTCAAACCCGATCTGTGCGTACCCCATCCTCTTACCTACAAAACGCTGCAGAGCTGCATAAGCCTGGTAATCGCCTGCATTAAACCCCGTGAAATATAGCTTACCGTTTGCCTGGATATCCCATTTCTGATTGCGACTTCGGTTGCGATACTCCGCGTGACCAAAAACGTTAGTCAACTTGCTCGTTCCTCTAATATTTTCCAGCGATAAGTTTTGGAGAGCGGCACCCACTTTAAAAAACTGGTGCAAATTTTTTGCATCGGGATATTGGTAAATGGAAAAGTCGTTGATCATTTCCTTCCATTCATCCCTAAGCACAAACGTATCAATAGGGCTTGCCAGCGTCGTATCATAATAGTTTTTATAATAGACAGAGTCGCCAACATAATCCCGAAACTTATAGGTACGGCTGGTATATTGAAAAGTATGTTCAAAACGAAGACGGGGGAAAAAAAGCGGAACTACTGTAGAGTCTGTTACGATAGAATCTTTTTTTCCCAGATCATATTGCTGGCGGAGCAAGAAAGTTAATTCCTCGTAGCGATTCCCGGTTCCCACATCGGTGCTGAAAAAATCGGTAGAATATTCTGTATCTCCCCCCAATTTAGTATCAATATTAAACCGGTCGTTATAATTAGGATCCTGCAAAGCCGTATCCTCTATTCCCCCGTTTTCCCCGGCCTGTAATTTATTGAACAGCAAAATAGCATATGCGTTGTACCGCTTATTTACAGATTCATACCGCGAAGTAATAAGATAATTATTATGATTTGTTCTCTGGTTCTTAAAAACTCCCGGCGAGTTGATCAGCCGGTACTGAAAGGAGAAATTAAAATTCGGTTTGATATTCTGGGTGTGCATCACCTCGATCACATGTTCCGCCCGGCTACCAATCAGGTAATTCAGTTCCGAGTAAGGCCGCGTGGTGTTGAAAAACCTTGTCTTTTCTAAATGCCATTTGTAAATATCGAAAGAATGAAACCCGGGATCCCAGCCCGGTTGTGTGATGGGAGAAAATAAAATTGGTCGCGAAGCCGTCCCGTTGTTGCCCAGGTAAATATTTGTGGCCGGTATGGGAAACCTCCGGCTGAAATCGGCTATCGAGGAGTCTAATAAATAATTACGTGTCGAATCGAGGTAGCGGTACCGGACTGTAATCGAATCTTCATTCTTATCTCTTCTCGCCATGCTATCTTTTCCGCCAGCACCCTTCATCTGGTTGCCAAATTGCTTGAGCCTCCCTGCGCCCTGGCGTATCACGTTTTGTTGAGAAAAAACATCAATCGACAAAATAAGCAGCAGCGCTAAAAGCGGGTATGTGATTTTTATTGCCAGGTAAATTATTTAAAAGTTCACAAGATACTAAGTTTACCAAGGTATCGTTGCGGGTGGTTTCTTTGCCTAAGAGTCATCTACGGATGCAAATTATAATGGAAGAAATGAATTCAGATGTT
>Ga0137431_1000805_pt1 | contig 10413 bp, 24 predicted proteins | sample EasRivERMZT800_2_FD_104646 | JGI IMG/M metagenome (GOLD analysis project Ga0137431, IMG submission 104646) | Soil microbial communities from meander-bound floodplain in the East River, Colorado, USA - East River MetaG ERMZT800_2 | ecosystem: Environmental > Terrestrial > Soil > Floodplain ... | reverse complement strand
GACTTGCAGCGAGCCTGTCGAAGCTGGCTCTACCTTTCCGCTCTGTCCGCTCCATCTCCATCGCCTGCGAACCATGCCCCGCAGGCGCGTATGTGCGGGAGCGCTGACGTACGACGCAGCGTTCCGACCCGTGAAGCTCGAATGTAGTGAGGCCACCGGCCACGACGAGGAACGTCTATGCGCAAGTTGTCGAGTCCTAGAAAAAAAGCACGCGGAGCGGTTCGAGCACGAGTTTCGCGAGGAGTGCCCGACGTGCGGACAGAAGAGGCCAAGGGGGCGCGCCCCACTCGCCGTCCCACCACGTCGGGACTCTTCACCCCCGTCTGGTTCGAGGCAGGATACTTCTGGCCCGACGAGCAACAAGTATCCCCCCAAGAGCGTGCGGCCTCGCCTGGAATCGCCAAGGCCCGTCCGCGAAGCGACGGCGCTGTTCAACAACGGCGTGTACCAGCCACCCGAGCCGGAAGAAACGTGAGCATCGCGGTACCTGGCCTGAAGACGGTGAGCGAGCAGAACCTCCGCGAGCACTGGCGCTCGAGGAACGCGCGCACCGAGCACCAGAAGCACATCGTTGGTCTCTGCATGAACACGGCGGGAGCGGCCGTCAAGAAACTGAAGCTCCCGCTCATCGTCCAGATCACCCGCATCTCTCCAGGCCCCGGACTCGACAGCGACAACCTGGTGGCCTCGCAAAAGCACGTGCGCGACGCCATCGCGAAGGTGCTCAAGGTCGACGACAAGGACGCGCGCGTGGACTGGCGTGTCGACCAGAAGAAGGGACCGTGGGGCGTGGAGATCCTCATCACGGAGAACCTTGGCTAGCCGCAAGAAAGATCCCGCCGTCCTGCGCACGCTCTCCCTGTTCTCGGGGAAGACGCCGCTCGAGGAGGCGCAGGCGCTCGTCGAAGTGGACGCGGCCGACCTCGCCGAGACCGAGGAGCGCGCGAAGCGCACGGGCCATCCCTTCGAGATGGTGCACGAGGCTGAGAAGACGGCCGTGCGCTGGCTCGGTCTCGATGCGTTCCACGAGGGGGACGACGTGAAGGTTGCGGAACATCGCGACGGTCACGCTGTCCTCGTTCTTGTGCGAACGGGTGGCCCTGCCGGAGCTCCGTACGGGGCCGTGAACATCAAGCTCTCGAAGGCGCAGTGGTCGAAGCTGAAACGACTTGCTCGAGGGGGTGAGTAGCGGTACAGCTACCGGAGTAGCGCCGCTCCCTTCCTCCCGACGCCTAGGCCGAGGTCACGAAGAGACGGCGCCGCGCTGCGGGATGGGGGAGCCTGGTCACCCCGCTGGCTTCATACGCCGGAGACCGCTGGTTCGAGTCCAGCTCCCGCTACCTCTTGATGGTGACGCGCTGCTTCGCGTAGGGCCCCCTTGGGCTCTTCTTCGCGGGGCCGGCACCAGAATCGATCCAGGACTTGATGCGGCTGGCGAGCTCGTCGCTGTACTTCACGCCGTCCTCAACCTCTTCGCCGTTCTCGATCATCGAGACCATCGACTGACGCACGCGCAAGCGCTCGGCCAGTTGGCCCTGCGTCATGTTGCGATCGATGCGCGCCTTCTGCATTCGGGCGGCGAGACCGTCTCTTGGTTCTGTCGTGGCCGGCTTGGGCATGGCTGCATCGTCCTGCATGTTGGAGAGGATCCTCTTCGCCTGTTCTAGCACGCTGGGCTTCCAGCGAAACCACTCTCCCCGGATGTGAAGACCGAGCGCGCGGAAGTGGCGCCTAAGCCTCCCCTCGGTCGCGTGCCCACCCGGCTCGGCGAGCATCAACGAGCATGCTTCCGGGCTATGCGTCTGCATGTTTTTCAGGCGACCTTCCGGGTTGTTGGTACCTCCAACCTTGAACGCTGCCCCGGCCCGAATCAGGTAGATGTACATCATACTGATATTACAGTAGACACTACTGATATTACGTGCAAGGGTTCCCGCGCGGCCCGTCTCGAGGCGCGCGCGTCACGGTGCGACTTCGGCCTTTGGACGCCGAGCAGGACGGCCAGGACGGTGCGTGGGCGGGGGACTCGAGGCGTGGCCGCTCTGTTCTGGCGCGGCGGCCATCGACGTCTGTCGAGCTCGTCTCGCGAGCCACGGAGGGCACCGCCAGCGGTGCGACGGGTTGATCCTCCCATTCTTCGTCGTGAACCACACGGGCCGACCACACTCGGGGCACGTCCCCCACGTCACGACACACATAGCTGTTGCGCTAGAAGGTCACTCTCCTAGTGCGGTTCGGCTATGTAATCTTTTTTGCAAAAAAGATTGGAACATGCCGCGAGACGTGGACACTGTAGCGATATGCCTAACTCGCTCGCTCCCGATACCGCGGAAGTCTCCACGCAACAGCGCGCCGCAGTCGACCGCATGATCGAACGCGCGATGCGCCCGCGTCTCACGGCAGAGCACGCGATCGCAAAGCTCCGCGCCTTTGCCGCTTCTCGTGACCTCATTGTCGCTAGTCCGCGAACCGTAGCGCGCGACTGGTACGCGCTCGCGAGCGCCCCGATCTCCGATGACACCGCACCCGCAACCCTTCGCAGTGGAGGACTCTGAACATGGCCGTCTATCACCTGGAGTGCAGGCTCAAAGCCGACCCCACGAAAAGCAACCCGCCTGCTCGCGTCGCGAAGTGGCAACAGGCATGCGCCCTGCCGTCGTGCGAGCGCATGATCTGGAAGGGGGACACGATCTCTTGTACTCGCGACAATGAGAACGGCCACCGCAAGGGAACCGAGCCGAAGTCTCAGCGCCCAACCGAGGCACCCCCGCTGTTGCTCGTGACCTCACCCGATGAGGATCCGCCCACGCACCGCGATCCATTCCCGATCACTCCCCCGCCTAGTGTCGCAGGCTACGTGACGCGCGAATCGCTCGAGTGTGCGCGCCGCGAGTTAGACCGCACCCGACGCGCTCTAGATGAGGCAAGGGCAGAGTTGCAGGATGCACGCAACGTCATTGCGGCCATGCGCGCCGTGCTCGCAGGTGCGAAGTGAACCTATCCAAGTTTTTCACGACCATCACACGCAACGACGGATCCAAAGCTGTTGTCCTAACAGACGACCGCCCCGAATGGCTACACGAAGCAATCCGGGACGTCCACGGGTCCGACCTTCCGAACGATTGGATCTATCGCAAGTGTCGCGACGCATGCGCCTGGATTGACGATGGTGCGCTAACGGATGATGACAGCGTGCACGAATACGCGGATAGCGCGGTGGACGTGTACACGCGAGACATCTACCAGTGGTCGGCCGACATGTGCCTTACCGATACGTGGGCCAACGCTGAGAGCGAGGCCGACGATCTTGGATGCGGCGCGGACATGACCAAACGGATCTCGGTTATCCAGTATTGCGCTATCGCTACCATCGCACGCGCGATGCTCTCAGCGTGGGACGAGCACTCCAACGACGAAAGCGAGGCCTGACATGTACGAGGACATGGATCGGCTTTTCATGTTGCGCGTAGCCTTGCGAGGCAAGGCCTACGGGGGACATGTGCTCGCGGTGACAGCATGGGACGGAAACCACACCGGTGAGCTTGGACACCAACGGATCGACGTGCGAGCCCGGCTCATCTGGACAGAGAACGGAAGGCGCCGCACCCGCACGATCTGGAAGCGAGGCCAGACATGGTGCGCGGTCAACAGCTCCACTTCGCTAGACGGCGATGACGCGAAAGAGTTAGTGCTTTCGCTACTCGCAATGAAGCCAGGCGACACCGACGAGGAGTACTTTACGAGCTACACCAAAGCCCAGATCGCTTTCGCGGAAGAGTACGGCGATGACATCACGTGCGAAGCCATGCACCGCTACGGGGAACGATGATGCGTGTTGCTCGGGATGGGATCTGGCTTTGCGTCGATTGCCTCATGGTGGCCGTCAACGGCGATGCGAGCGGCATTGAGTCGGACGAGCAGATCGAACGCACTGAAGCGGGGCTAGACAAGTTAGGGACGCATCTAGTCCCGGACTTCGATAGCGAGACGGGGCAAGGGATCTTGGAGTTTAGTAACAGCGGGTGCGACTGTTGCGGCTCGCGTCTCGCGGGTGAGCTGCACGCATTCGCGATCCTGGAGCCTGTCAGCGATGCGGATCAATTCGTGCGCCTGCTCGCCGAGATCAACGCGGTAGGCCTGACGCCTCGACAGCTACGCGGATTGAGCAAGTCAATGGATCTGTCGGTGACAGGCATTCGGGAGATCCTCAGCAGAGCCGAGCAAGCATTCGAGAAACTAAAGGAGCAACAGCTATGAAGCCACGTATCGCAGCGATCAACCCGCGCACCTTGAAACCCGCCTGTCGGGTGGCTCGCAACATGACGCTTTCACCTGTCACTGAAGCGCGCCTAGAGGCGCTCGCGAGCACGACAGGCATACCTCGTGGCCGCATCGTGGATCTCGCGGTCGCTCATCTGCAACCCTGCGAAGACTGCGGGGGACGCGGAACCGTGAACGAGGACACCGAAACCTGCGCGGGTTGCCGCGGTTCAAGGCTGGTGCCGCAGTGATCGCGCTTGCGCGTTTGCTTGGCACTTCGCGAGACCCGAGCAACCCTAGCGAGCTCCGCGCGGGTGCGCTCCCTTCGTTCACCTCGATCGGCTGCTATCCGGTCTTCTACTTCGTGACGGCAGACACCCGCGAGACCTTCCGCGATGCGTCGTGCTGGTGTCCCAAGTGCTGCAACACGGAAGAGGACGAGGATCTCTCAGTCGTCGCTGCGGAAGTGAATTGGGAAGATCCTGACCTCACCTGCGAGCAGTGCGGGGAACGCATCGAAAGCGCCTACGCGGAACCCGAGCAGGAGCGAAAGTCCTGCGGATGCCTCCTGGGTGAATCGTACGACGAGTGTTGGCTAGAGCCGGTCGCGTGCTGGACACCGGGCTGCTATCTCGCGGTGGACGAGCACGGGACCTGCGAGACGCACGGAAAGGCGCCCCGATGATCCGTTTCAAGTGGATCTACCAGGGACGGCCCTACACCTCGCGCGTCGAGGCGATCTGTCCCTTCTGTCACCGAAACGCGGTGGTGCGCCTCCCGGCCCGAATTGCAGCCCAGCAAACGGACGGGACAACCCACGTTTGCCACCCCATCGCCGGGGGCTGCAATCACGGTTTCGCGCGCGACGTCTTAGCCGAGGACGAGCTTTCGCCCGGGGACTGACGCCCGGGGCCCGAGCTCGGGAAAGCGCGCCAGCGGGTCGTGCAGGCGGTCCCTTGACATATGGTCACATAGTGTCATCTTAGACATGCCCCCGATGGTCCTCGGACTAGATCGGGCGTGAAAGGTTCGGTGCTAAGCATCGGACCTTTTTGCGTTTGACGCGTTGACGCAGTGCTCCTTTACAATTCTTTACGTTGTGCCCTATGTGACAGAACTTGCACACACACGGTCGCACATGTTTCTCTCGTCTCGCGCGCCCGTCATGAGGATCCCGCTTCGGGAGCGCGGCTGCGGCAGCTCCGAGCAGGAGTCTGCGGCGCGAACGAGAGACTAAAAGGGACGGGAGAGAGCAGATCCGCTAGAACCGGTTTATGGCCGGTCCCTGTTCAGCATGCGGACATCCCGAGCGTGAGACGCTAGACAAAGAACTGGCCCACGCGGTCAAGTCCCGAACAATGCTCGCTAAAGAGTACGGGCTGAGTCTCTCTGGCCTCGCGCGACACGTCGTGCACTCGCGAGCCATGGCTGGATTGCTTATGACAGCTAGCGGGGTACGTGGGACCCCAGCTAGCCCAAGCCCCGCTTTTGCCCAGCAAGTGCAGCGCGGGATAGCCCAGATGCTCTCGGGAGCCTCGCTAGCCCAGGAAGTTCACCGCTTGAGAGCGCGGGCTGAGCAGATCTCGCAAGAGGCGCTTGGGGACGCTGAGGGGAAGGGCAAGGATCCCAGGGTTGGGCTACTCGCTATCCGCGAGCTGACGCGACTGGTGGAGTTGCAGGGTCGGATGATGCTCGAAGCGTCTCAGGGCCGAGCAAGCGATGTCAGCGCGCACCCGGTGTGGATGACTCTGAGCGGGTTGATCATGGGTGCGATCGGTGGGTGCCCCACCTGTAGACCCAAGGTCTCGCAAGTCATCAAAGAGAAGCTTGGGATAGCTGTTGCCCCTGCCGCCGAGGTACCTGATGTGCCCTTCCCCTAGAGGCCTCGATAGGCCGGTGGGCCGATCCTAGTAGCTTGGGCCACCCCGGGGGCTAGGCCCTAGGGCTCCCCCTGGCTGGGCTGGGCGCCCCCACCAATCTGCTACAGAACAGTTTTCAATCTCTCAACCGGATAGAACACCAGCTATGCCTCGACCTGATGAAGATGACCAAAGCCCTCTAGATCAGATCGGAGAGATCAAGGCGTTGCGAGAGAAGCACCGACTGCTCGAGGCCCGCGTCGCCGAGCTCGAGGCTCTCGTGGTCCGCATCACCACCGAGCCTCCTGCGCCGGCTCCATGAGCCCGCTGCCGCCAGGGGATTACCGCGCGACCTTTCGCGAGCTCGGGGCGATGGTGAGGCAGCTCGAGGAGGGGCAGCGCACGGGGCTCGTGGACGGGTTCATCGTCCTCCGGTGGAGGAGCCTCGATGCGACCTCCCGCAAGAACCTTTGGGCCATGTGCAAGGGCTCCATGCTCGCCCGAAAGGGTTACGACGCGACGCTCGGCCCGTACGGTGCTACCCACGACGGATGATGTCGCTCTATTGGTTCGTGCTCTCGCTCTGCGTCTCGCTCTCGCCCCACTCCCAGCCCATTCTCCGTCACGGCGCGCTCGCCACTTCGATCACCACGGCTCTCCATGACGAAGGTGCTCTCTTCGCTGGAGATGCTGATCTGCATCGCAGCGCTGCGCTCATGGTTGCAATCGCGTTCCGCGAGAGCTCCCTCGATACCCGCCAAGTCGGAGACCATGGGACCAGCTTCGGGGCCTTCCAGCTTCACGCCTCTTCGGGAGGAACAGCGGCGCTCTTGGATGATCCCCAAGCCCAAGCCCTGACCGCCCATCGGATGCTCAGGGCCTCGATGCGCGTCGACCGAGCTCACCCCGTTGCTCAGTATGCCCGTGGCCCACGCTGGGCTTCGCTCGAGGCGCAGCGCCTGTCGAACGACCGCATGGCCCTCGCCAAAAGACTTTCGGAACTTTCGCTTTAGAGATATCTCTACCAGGAGATGAAGCTCTCCCTGGTCGTGCCGCTCGTCCTCGTCGCCTGCTCCACCTACTCGAAGCCTGGCGCTTCCCCTGCCGAGCTCGACAAGGCCGAGACGGAATGCGAGGTGAAGATGGGCCAGGCGCGCGTGCGTGGTGTCTACCAGCGCTCGCAGTTCATGGATCGCTGCATGTCCGGGGAAGGATGGGCCGCGAAGTGATTCCGCACCTCGTCATCCTGTTGGCCTATCTGGTGTTCTCGTCGCATCCCCACGACCTCTTCCCGGCCAAGAGCAACGTCCTCTGCTACAACGAGAGCCATGAAAACGTCACCTGAGTGCTGCAACGCTACGGCTGGGCACCACTGCTGGTGTCCCATGGTCATCTCCGGCGAGTTCACCACCGACTCGCACCGTTCGTGTGGCGGAGTCGGTTGCGCTGCGTGCAATCGCACCGGCAAGGATTCGGTCGCTCGCTTCTATGAGGCCAAGGCGAAGGACGAGCGTCACTTCATCGCGACGGCGCAGCAGATGGTGGAAGTCGCCAAGGCGCTCGATGCAGGCGTGAAGCCGAAGGGTCTCGACTCGCCGATCGCGATTCAGATGGCGCTCGAGGCCGAGAAGAAAGAGCTCCTCGAGAAGATTCAGGCAGGACACGCCGCGCTGACACCGAAACCCGACGAGGCCTTCGAGGGACGGCTCCCGTTCGCGGCGCGGCTCAACGTCCGCGACGGGATTCAGGGGCTCGAGGCGTACCTGCCTTCTGCTCCAGGCACGATCTTCGGCATCGACCGTCGTGCGCCCACCTGTTCGGTCCCCGGATGCAATACCGACGTGTCCTTCGAGGACTTCTGCGACAACACGCAGGAGCTCCATGACACGTTCGGGCTCGAGGGCTCAAAGGTCCGCCTTTGCCGCGTCCATCGACCCGTCCCGAAGCCTCGTCAGCCCGCGATCCCGGGCGTCACGCAGCACAAGGCCCGTCCGGGCGTGAGCTACCGGCTCTACGACAATAGCTGCCACGATGACGTCCTCATCGTGGCAGAGAGTATGGAGAATCCTGGATGGGGACGTCAGGTTCTCGTCCCTGGGCAGCTCTTCACCATCTGGAAGCGGCGCACGAACCCGCCCCCGGGCGAGGTGGCGCTCACCGACGACGATCTGGAGACCATCATCAACGAGTTCGACCTCCGGCCGATGCACTTCCAGCCATGGACGCCCGTCGAGGAGGACGAGGACGAAGACACCAGCGAGACCGCGGCGGAGTACGAAGCGCTCAAGCGCGAGTTCTTCTTCACCGATCTCGAGCTCCAGGCGCACGTCGCGAAGTGCCTCGACATCCCTTTCGACCCGGACGCTGAATCGGGTCCGCAATTCGGCGAGAAGATGCACGCCGCGCTCGAGCACGCATGGGGAATGGCCACGGCATGGGGATACGAGCCCCGGAAGCACACGCTTGAGACGTTGGTGATGGTTCGGTCGGCGAGGCGAGCGTCGCGCGTACTTTCACTGCGCAAGAGGGAGGAATAGATGGCCTGGTTCTACTTTCGTAAGCGTGATCTCGTGTGGATGTTGCTCGAGGCGCTCTTAGGCCGATGAAAGTCACCGCATTCTTCCGGTGGTACGACCTCTGGATCGGGGCCTACGTCGACATGGCGAACCGTACGTTGTATGTCTGCCCCGTCCCAATGTTCGGTCTCAAGATCCAGTGGGGCATCGGCCAATGAGTTCCGATCCTGACTTCGACCTCGAAGCGAGACGGTGGCTACGCTCCTGGAAGGCCTTCGACACCGATGGCCCCGAGACGATTCCGCGTATCACGCCGCAGCAGCTCGGCAACTTGACGGCCAGCCTGGAAGGCGTTCTCGCAGGCGTCTTCAGGCATGGGACCGAGCAGCAGGCGAACGAGTCCGTCACCATCCTCAAGAAGCGGCTCGAGAACATGAAGGCCGACCGTGACGCGCTCCAAGCGGCGCTCGAGGACATCATGGACATGGGTCCAGAGCTCGCCGAGTCGAACGCGGCCGACCGCGCGAAGCGAGCGCTCCAGGCTAGCCCGCTCCGGGAAGCACATGGCGTTCGGCAACAGCTACCCAGACCCTGACGTGCGATTCGGCGCGTTCCGCGTGCTCCCGCGCACCGATGGCGGCTACGTCATCGTGGACACGCGCAGGAAGCCGGGGAAGCAGGCGGTGGGCAACAAGTTCCAAAAGCTCGAGGAGGCGTCACGTGTCGCTGAGGAATGGCACAAGGCAGGTCATGGCTAGCCCCGCTCGTCTCGCGTTCTACAGGCGCGTCGGTAGACCCGTCGTTACCGACGAGGAACGGGCGCAGGCGCGAGCTCTGCGAAGAGCGGGCTGGACGCTCCAGCAGATTGCTGAGCAGATGGGGCGCGTGAAGTCGACGATCTACTGGATGGTGAAGGATGAACATTCTAGTTTGCGGGACACGCACCGCGCAGTGCGCTGACAAGATCTTTGAGCGCCTCGAGTCTCTTCCGTCTGATGGCGACGATGACGTGCTTGTTGTTGCAGGAGGGGGCCCCGGCCCGGACACCGATGCGGTCAATATCGCCACCGGGCTCGGGTACGCAACGCGCACCTACTACGCCGACTGGAAGGCGCATGGCCGGGCAGCGGGGCCTATTCGCAACCAGAAGATGCTCGACGACTGGAAGTTCGACATCGTGCTCGCCTTCTGGGACGGAAAGAGCCCAGGAACACGAGACATGATTCAGCGCGCTGAGCGAGCGGGCCTGAAAGTGGAGATCGTGAAGCCATGAGCGAGAACCAGAAGATGAACCGGCACCAGCGGCGTCGCTGGCAAGCCAACTTCCGTAAAGCGAAGCTCGAGGTCGTGCGCAAAGCGAAGGAAGGCACGCCCACCGGGCCGTGCGACTGGCCGGGGTGCCAGACGTCTTGGGAGTTCGTGGTCATGGCCAACGTCCAGGGCGTTCGCAAACCTGTCGCTCGACGTTGCTGGCCGCATCGGTTAGGTTCCGCGAATGTCGAAAACCTCGAAGGCTAGCATCGGCGTTACGGTCACGGGCGACGGCGTGGACAACAGCTACGTCCCGCCCAACAACCCCCTCACGAACGCGGCGGCCCCGAGCGGCGGCCCGGTCAAGTTCGTGCTCGCTGCGGGAGCGAATACGATCACGCTGCCTGCTGGCGCGGTCGGCGTCGTGCTCACGCCCCCCGCGAGCAGCACCAACGCCAAGATCATCAAGGGCGTGGCCGGAGACACGGGCATCGGCATCCTAGCCAGCGCGGCAATCCTGCTCACCT
>Ga0137431_1000802_pt1 | contig 10421 bp, 7 predicted proteins | sample EasRivERMZT800_2_FD_104646 | JGI IMG/M metagenome (GOLD analysis project Ga0137431, IMG submission 104646) | Soil microbial communities from meander-bound floodplain in the East River, Colorado, USA - East River MetaG ERMZT800_2 | ecosystem: Environmental > Terrestrial > Soil > Floodplain ... | reverse complement strand
CAGGGTAATTGATCTTTTTAAGTATAAATAGTTTTAAAATGATAAAAAGAGATGGAACAAATGTGAGTATCTGGCAGGATCACGTACAGCCTTATAAGTCGGGCAACGCAGCTAATCCCCGTGCCATATATGATGTAATAATTGTGGGTGGTGGAATTACCGGGGTAAGCACTGCGCTGCTTTTGCAGGAAAGTGGAAAAAAATGCCTGTTGCTCGAAGCAGCTAATTTGTGTTTTGGTACTACCGGCGGTACCACAGCTCACTTAAATACATTGCTTGATACTTCCTATTCTGAAATCAGCAGAAATTTCAGTAGAGAAGACGCGAAAACGGTTGCCCGCGCAACGAGGGACGCTATTGAACTCATCCGTGCTAACATTCAATTATACGGCATCGATTGCGGATTTGCTGACGTAAATGCTTATTTGTTTGCGCAGGATGATAAGCAGGCAGAAGAATTAGAAAGTATATTAAAAGCTTCACGGGAAGCGGGATTAGATATAAATTATTGTGACAAAATACCGGTGCCTTGCAATTTTACTGTAGCTATAAGGGCATACGGGCAGGCAAAATTCAATCCTTTGCCATACGTATATGGGCTGGCTAAAGCTTTTGAAAAAGCCGGAGGAATCATACAACAGAATTGCCGTGTTACCGGGGTCGAAGAGAATAATATACTGGAAGTGGAAACGACAGGGGACACTTATAAGACCCGCAATATTGTTTATGCTACTCACATACCGCCGGGGGTTAATTTGCTTCACCTGCGTTGCATTCCCTACAGGAGCTATGCCATGGCTTTGAAACTTGCGGACAACAGGTACCCTGCTGATCTTTGCTATGATATGGAAGATCCGTATCACTATTACCGAACGCAGCAGGTAAATGAACAGCGTTACTTTATTGCCGGGGGAAAAGATCACAAGACTGCCCACGAGGATAATACCGATAGCAGATTTCTACAACTGGAAAGTCATCTCAGAAACATTTTTCAAGTAAAAGAAATAAACTATCACTGGTCTTCACAGTTTTTTGAATCAGCTGATGGCCTTCCGTATATCGGGCACTTGCCCGGCCACCCGGAAAATGTTTTTGTGGCCACAGGCTATGGGGGTAATGGTATGGTTTATAGCAGCGTTGCTGCGCATGTGTTAAAGGAAATGGTTTCAACGGGTAAGGATCAGTATCATAATGTTTTCAATCCTAACCGCGTAAAACCAGTTGCCGGATTTTCAAATTTTATAAAACATAATGCAGATGTGGTCAGGCAATTTGCAGGAAAATGGTTTGCACATGATCAATTGGAGGAGTTGAGTGACCTGGCGCATGATGAGGCAAAAGTAGTTGAGTATGAAAATCAAAAACTGGCATTATATAAATCAAAAGAAGGAGTAATTTATGCGCTGAATCCAATTTGCACTCATTTGAAGTGTGAGGTGCAATGGAATATGACCGAAAAAACATGGGACTGCCCCTGTCATGGAGCAAGGTATAGCTATGAGGGCAAAGTAATTACCGGGCCTGCAGATCAGGATTTAGAACAAATTGAAATAAGGGATTTGGTAGGTAAATAGATTTTTTAGCAGGATTAAAGGCGATGTGGACTACCCCTTATTTGGTGACAGTAAAAAACTCAACTTTGCTCCCGGCTACACCATTAGAATTTATCCCCTGGACAAAAACCACATATTTTCCGGGTCTGTCTGAAGTATAAAAACTAATTTGGCTTTCACCTTTTTCATTTGTCGTGATTTGGGGAGACCAATGCAATAAATTTCTGAAATCCGGAAGCCTGCTTTCAGCTTTCTCCTGGGTATCATAGATTGGAGCGTAGAACTCCCTCTGGAGTTGTAAACCGGCGTAATCCAAAACCAGGGCATTGGGATCAATTTGAAAACCGGCAAAGTCTCCATTATAAGTGCCATAGCTTACAATACCTTCAATGGCGTTTTTACCAGAGAAAAACTTTCGTGTCACAATATCGAGCCTTTTAATTTTGAGCGGGTCAACCAACATAAGTTTATTTAAGTCAAAAACAGGCAACCCATCTATCAACACCAGCGGATCATTTTCAAAAAAAGCCTGGTATGGAGCGTTTTTTACCCGGTAGGCGAACTGCTCATTCAATTTTCTAACTTTTATTTCGGGCACATATTCCCGCATCACTTCTTCTACTGTGATAAAGCGGGTATAATCATCCAAAAAATAAGTCTTATCCGGCGTTCCAAAAAAGGCAGTTGTATCTGGTAAAGTTGGGAAATGGAATTGCTGCCTTTGGTTCTGGATAAAGGCATTTTCAACCTGGCTGCTGATACTATAGGAAAGCAATTGGTCACGCCATTTTTCAACATTTCCGAATGGGTAATACTTTTTCGAAGAAAAACCTGATATGAAAGGCGGAGCTATATCAACATTGTATGCGCTTATCATTTTATCATTCAGCTGCACAATTATTTCCTTATTGCCATAAAACTTATCATGATTAAAAATTATAGTACCACTTTGATCACTTACAGAGGTCTTAAGTATAAATTTTTCATCCGGAACAGTAAGATATGCCAAAACGTTTTTTACCGGCAACCCTGATGATTTTTCTGTTATCCTGCCACTAATCACCGGGCCCTCATACTCAGGAAGAAATTGAAAAAAAGGTTTTTTATTACGGTTTATATCCTCCCATTTAAATCGGCTCCATCCGTGGGTAAGCATCAGGTTATCCGTTGCTTCTTCTATGCGCTCATCGGCTGAATCAAAATAATAAAGTGGAGATTCAATAATTCCATTGAGATCGGAGCTAAGCCACAGATAGCTTAGAATGTCTTTGTCACGTAATGACTGCAGAGAATCAGCGGGAAATACGGATAAAGAAACATTAGCTTTCGTTGGTTGAGAATTTATGAAAGAAGTTAATTTAATGCTGACTTCCCGCCGAAGGGAATATGTTTTCTCATTTGTAGCGATTCCAATCTCCAGTTGGACAGGCCTGCGAAAGTATAATCTTTCACAAACCGGCTGCTGCTGATAATTAAATAAAGTGAAATGTGAAATGCCCTCATCCAGCTCAGTCTTTTTTACGATAAATTCAGCGAACCCGTTTTTTAACGGTTTTGTTTGAGCTTGTTTAATAGACTGACGGGTATGAACAAGCAGAAAAATCGGATCATCAGTCGCATTGGAGTGAATAGATACCCTGATATTTTCTTTATCACTATAATCAAGTCTCATTACAAAACCCCTTTCGTATGCAGCAGGTAAGTTCCGTATAATTGTTTGGCCGGTTTCTGTATGTACAATTGCCTTAAATGAATTACCGCTCACCGGTTTTAATGTAAAATGACCCATACCAAATCGAAGGGATTCAAAGGAAGTGACAGAATCATTATTCTGATTGACAATAATTCCGCTGCAGGCTAATCCCTTTCCATTTTTATCAACAGCATGAAATCCTACTTCACTTTGCAAGCCGAATACTAAGTTGCCGCCTTCCGGGAAAAATTGAATATCGGGTGATAAAGTATCAGCTTCTGCAGCAGGTAATTTTTTTAATGTATTAATAACCGTAAGTGGGGTTTCGAAAAAAAGATCCGGGCCGAAATTTTTCATCCAATTCGTATAAGCCCGCAAAATATAAACTCCTGAATTAAGCGAGAATGGCAGCATAAACGAACCATCGCCGCTTCCATGGTTCAATTCAATTTTCGCCTGTAGTACTGGTTTTTGGCCCGGGCTTATGAACTCAACATAAGCAATTTTGCTTATCAAAAGAGGTTTGTTTAAATATGCATCAACATTATATAGTTTAAACCATACTATTTCACCACACACATAAAACGACTTATCCGTATGTATATACAGCTTTTCCTGGAGACGCTGCTCGCTGTACTTTTTAAATCTGCTGGCAATGTCGTTGACCGCACCTGATTGTCCGAGACCGCCAAGACAAACCGAAAAAAGAAAAGTTATAAAAAGAAAACGCTGGGCATATTTTAAACCGGTCATTTGAATTATTTCTTTTCAATTAATAATTTATTCAGGCCGTTCTACCAAAAAGATGGTTTTTGATTTGTGCCACCTTTTTCGGTGCAATCCAGGCAGCTTTTTTTTACTATAGCAATCCCGCCGGTTACAAAATAATAAGGTGCGTAACTTGGATCGGGGTAATCAAAAATTAAATAATTAACGGGATTTTGGGGGATAAAAAATACATCTCCACAAAGAGGTCCGCTGGTAAGGTAATTCCAGTCGGTGAGTTGGCTATTCCGGATGAAAATTCTTTTTTCAGTAATAGTAGAGGCGGAAATAAATCCAATAACAGGCTCGTTCGGATCTGAAGAGGACTGAATATTACCCTTTAATTGCGATGGTTGCGCATCAAATAATGTCCCCAGTTGCTGGGTATTTTTTTGAATAAGCTGAAGATACCGGAATGCATCCTCCGCCATGGCGTACTGTCTGACCAGGATGCTATAACCTTTGCCGATCTTTTCGGTGTGTTGTGGAATTACGGTCAATGGAAAATCGCTGATTACATCTTCGCTTAAAGCAATGGATGAGCCTATTAAGATATTTGTTGAATTGGCGGTTCGCCAACAGGAATCTGTCTGGGTTGTAGAGTCTTTTATAAACATCAAACCGTCTTTCACCCCATAAAATGCAGAAAATCTCGATGAATAATTCCAGGTCTCATTGTATTCCCAGCGATAGTATCTTGTTTCTTTTGAGATATCGTGGGTATGTACGGAAATAGTAACATCCCCGCTTTGTTTCCAGGTTATGCTGTCGATGGCAGGACTAGTTTTGGCAGTGACCCAGTCTGAAAGATATTCCTTATTGGATGTTATCACTTTGAGACGGTATTTTTTAGAGGGATCAAGATTCAGGGGCGCACTGGTATAAACTCCATTGCCTTGTTCGAAAAGTGAATAGCTGTTTCCCTGCTCCTCGTTAATTAACACTAATGCGTTTAATTCCGGTGCGAATAAAATCGAATCATATAGCTTTCTTGTTCTGCTCAGCGTTATTGTAGTCATTACATTATTGCCGCAGGCAATGGTTCCATCTATAACAAGAAAATTTGTATCTGATTTAAGTATAGCCGGCTCATAAGGTTTTTTGCAAGCCACGAAAAAAATGATTAAAACTGATAAAAGAAATAATATTTGTTCATTTTTTTTCATAGGTATTAAAATCTGAAATTGTAGGTAATAAATGGTATGGCAGTTCCAAATACAGATAGCTGGTATCCCTTTATGATACCAGATTCCTGGATAAAATAAACGGAATATGGATTTTCCCGGGCTAGCAGGTTATATACACCCAATGACCATGAATTGTGTGTCAGTTTTTTGATTTTGTGATTGCCTTCTATATTAATTGAAAGATCAACCCGAAAATAATCCGGCACACGATACTCATTCCTGTCTGAATAATATACCCGTTGTGCTCCGCCCTGGTAAAATATTGCTATGGGCAGTGTGATGGGTCTTCCGGTACTGTATGTGATATTTAATGAGGTTGTAAACCGATGTGAAAATTGATAGTTGCTCACCAGGTTGGCGCTATGGGGTTTATCAAAATTCGCCGGGTAATATTCCCCCTTGTTGATCGTTTGGCCGGCTATTGGATCATCCAGTTGAAGAAGTGTTCGGGAGTATGTATAGTTAATCCATCCGGTGGTTTTACCTGATTTCTTTTTTACAGCAGCCTCTATTCCATAGGCCTTGCCCCTCGTATTTATAACGTCTGTTTCAATGTGGTGATTCATTAGCAATACGGCACCGCTTTTATAGTCGAGATAATTTCTCATTTGCTTATAGTATAGTTCTACAGAAGTTTCTATTGTGTTTGACCTGAAATTCTTATAAAAGCCAAATGAAATTTGATATCCCTTTTGGGGTTTTATGTAAGCGTCACTAAGCTTCCAGATGTCACTGGGTGAGATGACCACCGTGTTCGATAGCATGTGTATATACTGTCTAAGGCTGTTAAGACTCAGCTTTATTGATGCTTCACCCGGCAAAATATACCTGGCAACCAGCCGGTATTCAGGTCCGTGATATGTTTTTATTATTTTGTGGCCATCATAGGTCAATGTATCTAACAGTGATGTTTTATCCCTTGGTACACCTTCAACATAGGTATAAACATCCTGTGGGCCGAGATAATTATAAATGGAATAGCGTAAACCAGCATTGATGGAGAATTTTGGACTGATTGTAAATTGATCACCGAAATACAGTGCGGTTTCCAGCGCTTGTTCCGTTTGCAACGTATCCGGCAGAACCAGCGATTGACTGCCATTTGGCAAAAAAGAGCCTGGTTTTATCTTATAAAACAGAGAAGTGAGTCCAAAAGAAAGTGAGTGTCTATTGTCTGGTGAATAATTGAAATCAGCTCTTATGTTTGCCTGGCTGACGGTTGAAGTAAGTTTAAAAGCATTTATGGGATTTACCTTACTTGAAATGTCATATAGATAATGATCCCACCCTCCTAAAAAGACACCATGAAATTTATTATTGAAAATGTGCATCCATTTTAAATTAATATTCCTGTTACCATATTTGTACAACGTATCAGAATTTAATTTGAAATTATCATTACTCATATAGCCGGTGATAAAGAAGCTGTTTTTTTCATTTACCGTATGGCTTATGCGAAGGGTCAGATCATTAAAGCCGGCCTGGCTTTCACTATAATCTGATTTGGGTATTTGCTTTAAAATCCAATTCGAGTAGGTGATCCTGCCACCTGCAATAAACGATGTTTTATCTTTTTTTATAGGCCCTTCTATAGTAAGTTTACTGGTCAATGGTCCAATACCACCTATGCCCGAAACTTTTTTCGAATTTCCATCACGCATAGAAACATCCAGCACGGATGATAACCGGCCGCCATATTTTTCAGGAATAGCACTTTTATAAAGCTCAAACCCCTTAATAACGTCAGGATTGAACGCAGAAAAAAAGCCAAACAGGTGAGAAGGATTGTATACGGTAGCATCGCTAAAGAGAATCAGATTTTGATCGGCAGAACCGCCGCGAACATTAAACCCGGTGCTTGCTTCACCAACAGATGTCACTCCTGGCAACGTCAGCAATACTTTAAATATATCAGCCTCCCCAAAAACAACAGGCACCCTTTTGATAGTTTTTATACTAAGCCTTTCTGCGCCCATTTGCAGACTCCTGATATTTGATTTTTTTTCAGAAATTATCAGGATATTCTTCAGGCTTGGAACTGAATCCAATAGTTCAATATTGAGATTGCCGTCAGAATATAACATTACCTGGTACTTTGCCAGTTTCATCCCCGGGCTATTGACCTGCAGCACTTGTCTTCCGGTTGGTAAAGACAGACTATAATAACCGAATTGATCAGTTACTGCAACCCAATAGGGTGTATCGATAAACACCATGGCGCCGGTAAAGGATTCACCGGTTCTATGATCACGTACATAACCGTTAATAATTGCCTTTTCTTTTTTTATAGGATCTTGTTTGATACCAATCTCGTATAGCTTATTTTCATTCGCTATGTTTTTTTTGCGATTCTCCGGTTCTTCAAAGTCCTGGCTTTTTATGGCATCGGGAAGGTCTTTATCCGTTTTCTTGGTGTTAAAAAAATCTTTGGGAAGACTGGTTTGGATGGTGGATTTTGTAGTGATGAATATGTTGTTTTCCGCGTCTATGGAAAAGAGATAGGGAGTGGAAGAAAAAATTTTAGTCAGTAATTCAGCTATGAAAAGATTTTCTCCTTTGACGTTAATTTTTAAACTATCCAATTCCCCGGGTTTATAATAAAAACGGCAACCCGTTATAGCTTCTGTTTTTTTTGCGAATTCAGGGAAAAAAATATTGCTGAAATCTTCATTGATCCGTGTAGTCAATTGGGCTGACGCTTCCGGAGCGAAAAATAACAATGCCTTTATGATCAGTAAATAAAAATAATGCCGGTCAAACATATTAGTTCTTTAGCTTAGAATAATAACCCATTGCTTCCAGTATTGCATTTTCAGGATCTTTTTTAAAATTCAATTTGTTTTCCTGTATGAACTTGGATACCTGGCTCTTTCGATCCTTGCAAAAAGCAAGCAGTGAACGTTTGCTGTTTACAGGATAACAAATACTGTCTCTCTTTAAAAAATAGTCATTGTATAAAATAAATTTGGAATTCTCTTCAGCTTTAGCAGGTTGATACAACTGCTTTTTTCTTTTTATCAGCACGGAGTAGGGGCTTTTATCAACCAGTTCATAAAATCCATCACCAGGCAAACCTAATATTGTATCGCCCCGGGTTACCTTCACAAATAAATGACCGGGAATGATAAACCAGCTGATTTTTTGAGTAATGAGCTTAATATTCAAATCATTTTCAGGAGTAACAAAAACAACTTCGTCATGGATAAGATCGTAATGCAGTCTTACATTATTATAAAAGATGCCGTCATAAAAAATTCCCCCCTTTTGTGGTTCAGCATTCTCAAAAAAAGGATGACCGGAACTGCTCCGATAGGCAGCCGTAAATTCTGTTCCGTTATATAAGCGAAGATTTTCTTTTAAGCTGTCTGTGTATAATTGTATGATATGGCTAATTGCTGACTGGTAGAAAGAACTATCTTTTATTGTTGGCTGGGAAAATATGTTGTTTACATATAGAACAGGTAAAAGCAAAAAATAAAGTGAAGGATGTTTCATTAGTATCGCTTCTGGTATAGCTTCGGAATATAAATAAATAGAAAGACAGCCTGAATTGCCGAAACGTTGCAGCTTCGGATATATACAAGATCAATTCAGGAATTTACTGTAAAAAATTCATTCAAAAAAAAAGTAAAATAAAAATTATTATGATATTGTACCTTTTTAAAAGTAATACTTGCTGAAGACCGAAATAAAACAACTATCAACAGATAAAGCGAAGGTTTATTCATCAAAATCATCCTCATATACCATCTTATTCTCTCCATTCATCAATTTGACATAATCAACGGCCCCCGTACCCTTAAAATTATATACCAATCCTACCACCTTACCAAAATCACTTTTAAAATTGATTGTATAAACAGGCTGCTCGTCCAGCATAATCGTTGCCTTTTTGTTGACAACTCGTATTTGCAGTCCTTGCCAACTGTACAGGTTACGGCCAAACGCAGTAAGATTGTTTTTTATTCCATCATGGTATACTTCACCCATTTTAACGGCAATATCCCGTTCGCATCCTTTTCCCATCATGCGCACAAAAAAGATGTGTGCTTCACAAATTACGACCACTTCAAATCCGGGACAGGGTATCGTGTTACTGCTGTCGCTTATGATTCTTGTGTCGAGTGAAAAATTATCACTGTAAGTATTTTCAAATTCGCGAACGTTATAATAACTAAGCATGAAATCCTTATCAACATTTATTTTAGAAGAAATAAGATCGTTCCGTTTAATATGCAATGCTCCTCTGGATGTATAACGATTCTGCTTAATATAGATCGGACTATTATCCGTGTATGAATAACGGGCCAGGGGCAGCCAGTCATCAGTTGTAATATGCACCCTGAAGCGTTTTAAGATCGAGTCGTTGGCTATTAATTTGGCCTTATGAAAACCAGGATAATAATAAATATTGGAGTAATAATGTTCTGCGGGATCGATCTTTACTTTTTCCTGGTCATTCCATGATTGCTGAAAAAAGAAGCTGTCCGCCTCTACATTGCTCAGATCATAATTAAAAATGATGGTATTGGGTACACCCTGCGAAACGGTTTTATCACCGGTAAAAGTGATGGGACCTTTAACTACAGGTTTTGGCTTACCCGGCTTATCAGATCGAAAAGCAATCAACCAAAAAATTACTAAAAGAACAATCAGGACTGGTAATGCCATCCACCTGTTAAACGATCGTCTACGCTTCTTTTCATGGGTGGCAGGGGCAACAGAAGGAGCTAAGTCATGCATTGATTTGAAGTCGTGCCAGTCTTTGAACCCAAGCACAGATACCAATGCCTGGAGGGTTGACGGGTGAGGCATTTGATCATAATCTTTCTTCCACAATCTTTTCAATGTGGACAGGCTTAGTTTAATTCCTGATTTTTCTTCAATGCAGTCGGCAAGATATTCAAGGTCACGCTGACGAAGCGTTCCGTTTTCTTTTTCAAAGTGAAATTTCTCTTCGATCAGTCGCTTAGACAGGGCAATATAGTCCCTCTCAGAATTCATACAGGTAAGTTAAGAATAAAAAAGAGGTTGAACTTTAAATGACCGAAAAATGAATGGCAAATGAAACACGAATTCCACTGTTCTTTTGTTAATTGCAAAATATAATGTAAATCAAAATAGTATGAAAAAAGCTCCCTTTTTGATAGCCGGTATTCTTCTCGCAATTATGTGTAATACAGCTGCTCAAACAGTTAAAGTGCCGCCCACGATTGACCGGTG
>Ga0137431_1000801_pt1 | contig 10423 bp, 10 predicted proteins | sample EasRivERMZT800_2_FD_104646 | JGI IMG/M metagenome (GOLD analysis project Ga0137431, IMG submission 104646) | Soil microbial communities from meander-bound floodplain in the East River, Colorado, USA - East River MetaG ERMZT800_2 | ecosystem: Environmental > Terrestrial > Soil > Floodplain ... | reverse complement strand
CCATCGACCGTTACGTTAATTGGACAGCATGTGAACGTTGTCAGTTACCTCGGAGCCAATAGTCATTCGCTTTCGGGCGCATCAGCCACCCACTCGAATCATGGCGCGTCCAACCGTCTGACCATTGAGTATTCGTTCAATATATGGCTCAACGCTCGTAAGATCGATCGTCGTTGTCAGCTCATCCAGCCCTTCCAGCCGCCACTCAGTGCTCAGCTTGCGCCAGATTTCTGTGCGGCGGTCTAAAGGGAGCAGGGCGGAGCCGATGCCGGCAAGCGTGATGCCGCGGAGGATGAAGGGGTGGACGGTGAGGGGTAGATTGACGCCGCCGACGAGGCCGCAGGCGGCGACGACACCGTAGGGTTTGGTTTCGCGGATGATCGTGGTGAGCGTATTGCCGCCGACCGTATCCACAGCGCCGGCCCAGCGGGTAGAGAGCATGGGTTTGTCGGTCGTGTTCACGACGTCGGCCCGGCTAATGACGCGCGCAGCGCCCCACGCTTTTAGTCGGCCTTCAAGCTGCGGCTTGCCGGTGACGGCCACAACCTGGTAGCCAAGCTTGGCGAGAAGCTTGACGGCGAGGCAGCCGACGCCGCCGGTGGAGCCGGTGACGACGATTTCGCCGGCGTCGGGCGTAACGCCGTTAAGCACGATGGCGTGGACGCACTGCGCTGCCGTGAAGCCGGCGGTGCCGAGGATCATCGATTCTTTGAGCGAGAGGCCGGCGGGGAGGGGGACGATCCATTCGGCGGGGACGCGGACGTATTGGGCCCAGCCGCCCCACTGGCCGGCGCCGAGCTCGTTACCGGTGATGACGACACTGTCGCCAGGTTTGAATGGAGCGGCGGTGCTTTCGACGACGGTTCCGGCGGCGTCGATGCCGGGGACATGCGGCAGCTTGCGCACGACGCCGGGGTGGGCCTGGGCCGCAAGGCCGTCTTTGTAGTTGAGCGAGGAGAATTCGACGCGGACGAGGACGTCGCCGGCGGGGAGGTCCGCAATGGTGCGGGTTGTGACCGCGCGTTGGATTGCGCCGGAGGAGTCTTTTTCAACGAGGAGGCAGCGGAACTGGGATTGGGTCATATCCATTTTTCAACGCAGAGTCACAGAGACGCGAAGACACAGAGAGGCTGGTGACCAATCCAACAGAACAAGAATCAGCCACGGATTGAACACGGATGAAACACGGATAAAGGAAGTGTCTGCCGAGAATTGGGACGTCGATCAGACGTAGTTCAGAGTAGGGCTGATGGTGCGCAGGGGCAAGCGGCGATTGGAGTTACGACGAGGAGGCAGGTGGTCGGCTCATTGACGGGGGAGGCAGAGGGTTCGTACAATCGCCGGCCACTTGTCGGTATGACGAATAATGAACCGATAGCAGCGGTCGGGCACGTCCAGCGTCGGAACGCCACAGAGGGCGTTCCCTACAGGATTTGGCCCACCCGACAATCCTCGGAAAACTAGGGAGAACTGATATGGCTGGTCCGAACGTGATGGAGATTACTGATAAAAACTTTCAGGCAGAGGTTTTGGGGAGCGATAAGCCGGTGCTGGTCGATTTTTGGGCCCCCTGGTGCGGGCCGTGCCGGCAGATTGCGCCGATGGTCGATGAACTGGCTGCGGAGTACATTGGCTCGGCCAAGGTTGGCAAAATCAACATCGACGACAATCAGTCGTTAGCCATGACGTATGGCGTCGATTCGATTCCCACGTTGATGGTATTCAAGGGGGGCCAGCCGGTAGTGCGGTTTCCCGCCGGAATTCCGAAAAAGGAGCGCTTGCAAGAGGCACTCGATGCGCATCAGTAGCCATTCGATGCACGATCCGCGCTATCTGGAAGGCATCGAGCACTTCAACAAGTGCGATTTTTTTGAGGCGCACGAGGTGTGGGAAGCGCTGTGGGCCGATACGCAGGGGCCGGCGCGGCGGTTTTATCAGGGATTGATCCAGGTGGCGGTGTGCCTGCACCACTTTGGGAACGGAAACATCCGCGGGGCGAAGAAGCTGTACGTCGGCTGCCGGGGGTATTTGGAAGACTACCGGCCCAAGTATCTCGATTTGGACCTGGATAAACTGCTGGCGGAATTAGAGGTGTGCTGCCGCGCGATATTGGAGAGCACGGAGGAGTTTCCGCGGATCGAGATCGTGCCGGATCTGATTCCGGAGATACATCTGAGCGAAGACTAGCGCCGATTTGCGTTCACAATTCCTTGGATCGAAGCCGGGTGGCCGAAGTGGAAGCCTTGGGCCAGCTCGAAGCCGAGCTCGCGGCACGCGGCGGCTTCGCCAGGGGTTTCGATGCCTTCGGCAAGCGGGATGATGCCCAGGTCGCGGACGAGGGCGACGAGGCGGGCGGTGACGAGGAGTCGCTCGGAGCTGGCGCTGGGCAGGTCGCGGACGAGGCAGCGATCGAACTTGACGAAGTCGGGAGCGACGCGGGCCAGCTCGTCGAGGCGGGCCTGGCCGGCTCCAAAATCATCGTAGGCGAGCAGCATTTCCAGGTTACGGGCTATCTGGCGCAGCTCGAGAAACATTTTTTCGTTGGCAACGACCGATTCGTGCACCTCGACCGTCAGGCGCAGGTCCGGAGCGAGGCGGCGGATTTCCTCGAGTGAGGCTTGAAGCTCGGGCTTGCCAAGCTCCTTGGGGTGCGTGTTCAGAAAGATGATCGGCCGGCCGGGCAGCTCGCGAGCGGCCACGACGCCGACTCGGCGGAGCATCGTGCTGAGCTGGATCTCCTGCCCCAGGCGCTTCGCCATTTCAAACATGGCCGTTGGCATCTCAAAGCCGGGCAGGGAGCTGCGGGCCAGCAGCTCGTAGCCGAGCAGTCCGCCGTCGGCGAGCCGGACGATGGGCTGAAAATGGGGGATGACCGCTTCCTCGCTCATCAGCCGATCGAACTGGCAGAGCGATTCGGCCAGGACGATGGGGAGCGACGTGATGGTTTGCTTTTGTTCGCCCTGCGGTTCGCGGTGGAGGCGAAAGACTTCGGCGGCAAATTGCAACAGGTCGCCGTCTTGGAGCGGCTCGATGCCGGTGACGCGGCGCTCGTTGACGAAGGTACCGTTGCGGCTGCCGAGGTCCTGGACGCAAAGGCGGGAGCCGTGGATCAGGATTTTGGCGTGATGCTTGGAGATATTGGGGACCGGCAAGCAGAACGAGGAGTCGGGCATCCGGCCGATGAGGAAAGGCAACGAGCTGAGCGCGATGGTGCGCGGCGTGGCGGTGACCGGCGCACACTCACTCAAGTACCACTGAGCTGTTTCCGTCGCGCACTGCATGCTGGGACTGAATGGAAAGGAATCGCAGCGGCAAAAATCGCCTCGTTTGCGAGGGCGGCGAGTGCCCAACGGTCCTCAACCGCTCCCATTTAGAGAATAGCTCAGCGATAAGGCAAGAATTTTTGCGGGTGTTGCGAACGGGAGGGATGCAACGATCGGGCCGGTTGTGCGGGGGTGGTGTCTTCGTTTGAGAATGTGGCCAACAATAGGGAACGCCAAGCAATCCAGAACGCCAGGCCATTCAGGACCTGACTGAATCAGAACACCAAGCAAATGGTCAAATCCGAGGAAATTCGCTTGATTTGGGGGTTGCCTCGACGCGTTTGGGACGGCGTGGGATTGCTCTTTCTGGCGCTGGTGCTGGCGGCGCTGGTCTGGCGGCAGTCTCACATCGTGGTGATCGATGGCGACGTGGCGCGGAGCGCCGAATTGGGGCGCGACGGATTGGCGGACTTTCGCGATGTGATCCATTATCCGCTCGTGGCCGCTGGTGAGGGAGTCAATCCTTACGATGGCGGCACGGCTCCGCTGTCCGACGGCGGCCCGCGGTATTCGCAGCGGTATCCTGTGGGCGGCGCGCTGCCACTGTATTCGCCGCTGATCTTGTTGCTGTACTGGCCGTTCGGCTACGGCGGCTTTTACGCGAGCGCGGGGGCGTACGTCGTTTTGAACGTCGGGCTGTTGCAACTTTGGGCCTGGTCTTGCTGGCGCGTGGCGGGAGTTCGCCCAAGTATCGGTCAAATCGCGATCCTGACAGGCGTGATACTGGTCACACAGGCTGGACGGGCCAATTTTCTCGGCGGGGAAACCGCGATCCCCTTGGCACTGGCGTCATTGTGGGCGGTATCGATGGCGCCGAGACGACCGTGGCTCACCGGTGTGGCACTGGCGGTGGCAACGTTCAAACCAACGTTTGGCCTGCCGCTGGGAATCTTGCTGCTGGCTGGAGGACACCTGCGAACAGTCGCACTCGGATGGGGCGTGGGATTTTTGATTGCGGTGGCCGGCCTCGTGATCATTTTTGCGAGGAGTGGCGACTTGGCTCGGATGCCGGAGGTTTTGCGACACAACCAGGAAGTGGTGGCGTCCGACCCGGAAGTGAACGCCCAAACCAGCCCGGCGCGTTTTGACTCAGCCGGGGCGATCCAGCGGTGGCTGCCGGTGGAAGGGCCGATCGTGGGACTCTTGGCATCGGTAGCGGTTTTAGGTTTGGCGGGCACGGCAGTGTGGCGATTGCGCCGGCGGCAGGAAGAGCCGCGGATCGCCCGCCTGACGATTGCGATCGTTTGTCTGGCGACGGTCTCGGGAATTTACCATTTGTCCTATGACGGGCTCTTGCTCTGGGCGCCCATCGCGATCGTGTTGCTGTCGCCGGCCGAGGCCGGTCCGATTGATTCCAAAGCCCAGCGCTGGCTCGTGGGAATTTTGCTCGTGGCGCCGATGTTTCATGTGTTGGGCGCCACCAGCGTGCAGCGTTGGGCCCGACCGCTGCTGCCGCTTGAGTCGATCCCGGCCGCTGTGGCCGAATTTGGCTGGACGGTGATTTGCACGTTCAATGGGTTGTGCTTGCTGGCGGCGCTCGTGCTGCTGGTGAGCCACGCGCTGCGCGCCCGCGACGCACCCGCAGGCACCTAGTCAGGCTGCGGGTGATTGGCGAGAATGCGGCCGTGAAAGTGCCTCCCTCCTGATTTCTGTCCCCTGTCTCCTGCCCCCTTGCCGCCATGAGCCTTATTGCTGCCGTTCACGGACGCCAAATTCTTGATAGCCGCGGGAACCCGACGATTGAAGCGGAGGTGACGCTTTCGGATGGGTCGTTTGGACGGGCGGCCGTGCCCAGCGGAGCGAGCACGGGGGTGCATGAGGCGTGGGAGCTGCGCGACGGCGATAAGGGCGTGTATTCGGGCAAGGGCGTGACCCAGGCGGTGGAAAACATCAACACGAAGATCGCGGAGGCGGTGACTGGCTGGGATGCGGTCGATCAGATCGGGATCGATCAACGGCTGATCGAGCTGGACGGGACGGCGAACAAGAAGAATTTGGGAGCGAATGCGATTCTGGGCGTGTCGCTGGCGGTGGCGAAGGCGGCGGCCAATTTCTGCCAGGAGCCGCTGTATCGGTATTTAGGCGGCGTAGGGGCGAACCTGCTGCCGGCGCCGATGATGAACGTGATCAACGGCGGGGCGCATGCAGATAACTCGGTGGACGTGCAGGAGTTCATGGTGTTTCCGCTTGGATTTGAGCGGTTCCGTGATGCGCTGCGGTGCGGCGCCGAGGTGTTTCACACGCTGAAGAAGGTGCTGCACGATAAGAAGCTCAATACGGCTGTCGGCGACGAAGGGGGATTTGCTCCGGACCTGAAGAGCAACCGCGAGGCGCTCGACCTGATCATGATGGCCATCGAGAAGGCCGGTTATAAACCCGGCGAGCAGGTGCGGATCGCGCTCGACCCGGCTGCGACCGAGTTTTATGACGCGAAGTCGAAAACATATGAGTTTGATGGCAAGAAAATCAGTGGACCGGAGATGGTCGATTTGTGGGCCGATTGGTGCGCGAACTACCCGATCATTTCGCTCGAAGACGGTTGCTCCGAGGACGATTGGGACAGCTGGCGGCTGCTCACAAAGAAGCTGGGAGACAAGGTGCAGTTGGTGGGAGACGATTTGTTCGTGACGAACACCGAACGGCTGCAGCGGGGAATCGACGAGCACGTGGCGAACAGCATTTTGATCAAGGTGAACCAGATTGGCACTTTGACCGAAACGATCGCGGCCATTCAACTCGCGCATCGCAACGGCTACACGAGCATTTCCAGCCATCGCAGCGGCGAGACCGAAGACGCGACGATCGCCGATCTGGCCGTGGCGATGGGCACCGGACAGATCAAGACCGGCTCGGCATCGCGGACTGACCGAATGGCGAAGTACAACCAACTTTTACGAATTGAAGAGGAGTTGGACGGAGCAGCCGTCTATGGCGGGCCGCTGCTGTTGGCGAAGCGGGGGAAGATGTGAGCAGTAATGGCAAGTCGGCGCGAAAAAATCGAGGCGATGTTGAAGGATGAGCCGGGGGACCAGTTTCTGCGCTATAGCCTGGCCACGGAGTATGACAACGAGGATCGGACGGACGAGAGCCTGACTCTATTTCGCGGGCTGATCGCCGATCAGCCGCCGCACGTGCACGCGTATTTTCGCGGCGCGCAGCTCTTGGTGAAGCTCGACCGAATTGAAGATGCGCGGGCGATGCTACGCGAGGGGATTGAGGAGGCGCGGCGGCAAGGGGAGATGCACGCGGCCGGGGAGATGGGCGAGCTGTTGGCGGGGCTAGGGACGCTTGGTGAGTAGTTGGCGCGTTCGGTTGGGTAGCCTCTAGTCTTTTAGCGCAAAGGCGCAAAGGTACGCAAAGACCGCAAAGGAGAGCCAGAGAAAATGAATTGTGTCTTTGCTGCGACTCCTAACGAACCTCGTATCGCAAGCGTTTCGGTCACGGATGACGAAATTAAGGCGAGCCTTGTCGATGGCCGCACGATTAGCGTGCCGCTCGTCTGGTCTTGGCGACTAGCGAGCGCGACGCCAGAGCAACGGCAGAAGTACGAGATCATTGGCAGTGGCCAAGGCATCCACTGGCCAGACGTGGATGAAGACATTAGCGCCGACGGGATGCTCAACGGCAGTCCTGCGCGACCAGTACAGTAGCAAATTAGAGGCTAAAAAATGCGAGCGAGAATTCTCGGGCCGTGCGCTGCGACAAAAACCATGCATCCAATCCAAGTTGCCGCGCCGACCAAGCAAGTGCCGAGTGAGATTGGTGCATGCCGCTTTTGATAGTGGAGTAGTAACGAAGTACCGAGGATGAAGGCGGGAAGGAACACCCCGATAAATAGCATGTACGCAGCAAAGTAAAATATAAGAACGCGGTCTTGCTTCGGAGGCACGCCGGGAAACTGTGGCTTGACGTTTGCGAATAGTATCTGTTGTTCTCCAAGCAGCACACCGATCGCAATCGTGGTCAGGAAAAGCTTGCACAGCCAAATCACCTGCTGATTTGTGCCTCTCGCGACATTTACAGTGATTAGCGCGCAGGCTATCACCGGAGGTGCGAAATAGAGCAAAACAGCACGCTCAACATTAGGAGCGAGAGCCAGATGAGTGGCAGCATAAATCAGCACAGCCGCGACCCAAAGCCAGTGCAGAGCCTCAAGAAACTCTGTGATTCGCGGCCGCACGTTGTCTTGGACGCCAGTGGACAAGGTCATTGCATGCAATCTTCGTAAACCATCATCGGGCCGTTTTGCGGAGAACTAGTTAAGGCAGGCGAGACGCCTGCACGACAAGGGCTACACGATTTCTTTGATGATCTGCCCTTCGACGAGCGTCAAGCGTTCGTCGCGCCCGAGGTGGGGATACGTGAGCTGATTCTGGTCGAAGCCGAGGAGGTGGAGCAGCGTGGTGTGGATGTCGCGAAGGTGGTAGGGCTTTTCGACAGCTTTGAGGCCGATGGCGTCGGTGGCGCCGACCCACTGGCCACCGCGGACGCCGCCGCCGGCGAGCCACATGGTGAAGCCGAGATTGTGATGGTCGCGGCCCTTGCCCCCCTGGGCCTCCGGCGAGCGGCCGAACTCGCCGCCCCAGAGGACGAGCGTGGAATTTAAGAGGCCGCGCTGCTTGAGGTCGGTGAGCAGGCCGGCGACGGCTTTGTCGGTCTCGCCGGCCATGCGAAGGTGGTTTTCTTCGATGTCGCTGTGAGCGTCCCACTGCTTGTTGCCGGGGCCGCCGCCCGAGACGACGACCGTGAACCGCACGCCTCGTTCCACGAGGCGGCGGGCCAGCAGGCAGCGGCGGCCGTATTCCTCGGCTGCTCCACCGTCGATGCCGTAGAGGTTTAGGGTGTCCTGTGTTTCGCCGGACAGATCGAACACCTCCGGCGCCTCGGTCTGCATCTTGAACGCGAGGTCATAGGCGGCAATCCGTGCGGAAAGCTCATTGTCGCCGGGAGGCAGGGCCGCTTCGTTGAGCTGGCGGATGAGCTCGACGGTTTTCTTGCGGCGATCGAGCGAGATGCCGGGGGGCAGATCGAGGTTGCGAACGGGGTTGGCGCCGGGGCGGAAGAGCGTGGGCTGATAGGCGGCGGGCAAAAAGCCGTTCATGTACATCGGCTGCCCGGCTTCGAGCGCGCCGTCGGGATCGGGCATCACGACGTAGGCCGGAAGCGATTCGCTTTCGGAACCCAGGCCGTAAATGGCCCAGGAACCCATGCTGGGAAAGCCGGGGGTCGTGCGGCCGCTGAACAATTCGTACTGGGCCGCGGAGTGAACGACTTTATCGCCGTGGCAGGAGCGGATGACCGCGATGTCGTCGATGCACTGAGCCGTGTGCGGGAAGAGATCGGAAACTTCGATGCCGCTTTGACCGTGCTTCGTGAATTTTCGCTTGGAGCCCAGGAGCGTGGCGTTGGGGCGGACAAACTGATATTTAGCCTCCCCAAACTCCGCTGGCTTTTTCTGGCCGTTCAGCTCATTGAGTAGCGGCTTGGGATCGAACGAGTCCATATGACTCGGTCCGCCGGCCATGAACAAGAAAATGACCGACTTGGCCTTGGGCTCGGCGGGGGGCGATTTGGCGGCGAGTGGATTCGTTGACGCAGCGCGGGACTGTTCGCTGAGCAACGAGGCGAGCGCGAGGGAGCCGAAGCCGCAGAAGGCATCTCGCAAAAACGCCCTACGTCCGGGGAAAACTAGATCACAATTCTCACGCAGAGGCGCAGAGGCGCAGAGAGGAGAGCTAGCCGTTGCTTCTCCGTCCTTTGCGCCTCTGCGCCTTTGCGTGAGCTTACTAATCGACATAAAGGAACGCGTTGAGGTTGAAAATTGCCAGGGCAAATTCTTCGAGGGGTTGGTTTTTCAGGAATTCGAGGGCGAGCTTTTTCTCGGGGCTGGTAGGGGCGCGGCCGGCGGCGATGTGGTAAGCGAGATGGATTTGCATTTGCGCGTCGTTGCCGGCTGCGGACTTCAAGCGCTGGGCGAAGGCGGTGGCAAGGTCGCTGGCGGTTTCGCCGTTAAGCATTTCGAGGGCTTGGGGGGCGTGGGTGCTCGATTGACGGCGGGCGCAGCTGATGAGGGAGTCCGGCTGGTCAAAAACTTCCATGAACGGCAGCCGCAAGTTGCGCTTGGCGACCAGATAGACGCTGCGGCGGTCATGCTCGTGTTTGTTCGGCGTGACTTGCCACTGAGCCGGATCGTAGAGCAGATCGATCAGCTCCTGTTTGACGGGAGGCATGATGCTCTCGCCGAAGAAATTGGCGTTCAGCCGGCCAGAAATGGCCAGGAGGCTGTCGCGGAGCTCCTCGGCAGTCAGACGGCGGCGGGAGAAGTGCGACAGGAGACGATTGTCTGGGTCGATCATAGTAGCCATCTCGCTCCGCGAGATGAGCTCCTCACGCGGAGCGTGAGGGCTACTATGGACCGACGATTGCCGGTACGTATTGCTCGTCACTATCAGCCGTTGAAGGCGTTTCGTGCTCCAGTCCGCACCGACTAGCTCGTTGGATAGATAGTCTAGAAGCTGCGGGTGGCTGGGGGCAGCGCCGTTGACGCCGAAGTCGTTGGGAGTGGCGACCAGGCCGGCGCCAAATTGATATTGCCAGAGGCGATTGGCATACACGCGGGACGTCAGCGGATGCTCGGGCTCGATCAGCCAGCGGGCCAGCAGGCCTTTGGGATTCTCGACGTCAGCCGGGAATTCGGCCGTGCTTGACGTCAGGAATACGCCAAGGACGCGAGGGCCGACGACCTCCTGCGGCTTATCGGTTTGGCCGCGCTCGAGGACGCGAATTTCAGACCGCTTGGCGGCGTCGTTGGCGACACTGGAAACGGTGGGCAGAGGCTTCGGAGCTTTTTTGCGAAGTGCACGGAGCTCGCGCGAAAGTTTTTCGCGATCCTCGGCATTGGCATCGTCGAGCAGCTCGCGCAGACGCGTGATCTCGGCTTGAATGGCGTTGTTTTCCTCGTTCCAGCGTTTGACGTCGGCGGGATCGCCAATCTGGATGTCGTTCTCTTGCGTGGCGGCGAGGAAGGCTTGCAGGCGGTAGTAATCGCGCTGCCGAATCGGATCGAACATGTGATCGTGGCAGCGGGCGCAGCCGACGGT
>Ga0137431_1000800_pt1 | contig 10428 bp, 7 predicted proteins | sample EasRivERMZT800_2_FD_104646 | JGI IMG/M metagenome (GOLD analysis project Ga0137431, IMG submission 104646) | Soil microbial communities from meander-bound floodplain in the East River, Colorado, USA - East River MetaG ERMZT800_2 | ecosystem: Environmental > Terrestrial > Soil > Floodplain ... | reverse complement strand
ATTTCCTGAAATGCAATCTTGCAGCCATTGAACATTGCTTCACTACTAAAGAGAAAAAAGAAATACTGAAAGAAAAGATAATAGCCGCATTCGGCATTTGAGTAATTCCTCATATCATTAATGGAGCCTAATCTGTGTGGTTAGCCTGAAGACAAAAACTTCAAAAAAGAATGAAGTCATCGTTTGACGATGACTTCATTTGATAAAAATTAAACAAAATAAAACCCTCTCATTATTGTTTTATAAGCTTCAGGCTCTTATTTCCGGCGCTGCTTTTCACCGTCACCATATAAATACCTGTCGCTAATTTGTCAACTGGCAAATTAATTTGCGTAGCATTATTAAAACTGCTTTGCCAAAAAACCTTGCCTGATATATCGGTAATGGTTACGATAACATTCTTCGCTTCTTCACTTAGTTTCAATGAAGCAGGACCATTGGAAGGATTAGGATAAAGAAGCACATCGAAAAGTTGCGGGGTTTCGGTTATGACAGGTTGGGAAACAATAGGCCTGCTGGCCGTCGAGCAATCGCCCCCGACAAATAATTCATAGCCATAAGCATTGGAGTAGGCACTAAAAAATAATTTGCCACCACCGTTTACCAGCCGCCCAAAATTAGTAAGTCCACTTAGTCCCGGGTCCGTTACTTGCGTCGTATTGTTAGCAGTACCATCGGAAGACCACAGGTCATAGAATCCGTTTAAAAAGTATAGTTTATTGCCAACACCACAAAAGTTATTAATAAGAGAAGTGCCAAAGCCCGGAGTAATGTCTTTAACCATTTTTGTAGTATTTGCGGTTCCCTTACTGCTCCAAAGTTCCGTTCCATTCACACCATCATCGGCTGAAAAGAAAAGTGTGCCGTTTACATCAGTTAAACTATTCGGATAGGAATCAAAATAAGGATTTATATCTTTTACAATTTTAGTACCAGCTTTTGTGCCATTTGTACTCCACAATTCTGCACCGTAAGTATTAAAATCAGTTCCAAGGAAATATAATATATTGTTGGAGATACAATATACCTGGTTGGCCGGATCGGCAAAATTTTCCCAGAAAAAGGCAATTGTTACATTTGCTAATTTTTCGGTACCCTTATCTGTTCCATCACTTTTCCAAAATGAATAATGATATCCGAAGCCATCATACGCCCCAAAGTAGACCACTTTTTTATAAGCAAATAAACTAAAAGGATAAGACCCATTGACCCCCGCATAAATATCCTTTACTAATTTCGTTCCTGCCACTGTGCCATTGCTCTTCCACAATTCATACCCATTTGCATCATCTCCGGCAACGAAGAAACCTGTGTTACCAATGATGATAACATAATTATTATAGTTGTAAATATTGGTATTTAACACATAGCTGCCGGCATCGGAGCCATCGCTATACCAGAGTTCATAGGCTCCCGTATATTTGTGCCCTAAAATGTAAAAAAGCTGGCCATTATCCGTTACATTAAAGTTGACCACAAAATAATTATCTCTCAATATATAAGCCGTCATTCTTTTAAGTCCTGCTGTGGTTCCATTAGTTCTATAAAGTGCAGTACCTGTAGCATCATCACCAATAAAATAGCTGAACCCATTTTTATTAAGAAAACCATTGGGATAAGACCAATCCACGCCAGTATTGATATCATTCAACAAAACAGTGCCCGAAGCAGTTCCGTCTGACTTGTATAACTCACCACCCAATTGTGGTGTATAAGCATTAAAAACAACCCCATTCCCTAATAGAGATAATCCTCTGTAGAAAAATCCTGCATTAGAACCGTTTGTGGTGGAGGAATTAATATCCTTCACCAGTGAAGTACCGGGTCCGGTTCCATCGGTAGACCATAATTCCATTCCATAATCATTATCGGTCGCCCTAAACAATAATTTACCATTGCAAAAAGTGAAGTTTTCCGGCGATGAGCCATTAGTTCCCTGGATAATATCCTTTACTATAACAGTGCCAGCGTCTGTACCGTTACTCTTCCATAATTCCTGCCCGCTCACGTAATCAAACTTACTAAAGAAAAAGACGCCATTACTGTTATAAAAACTAAATAGGCCCTCTCCGTTGACAAATACTTTTACGGGCAAAGTATTGGCGGCCGCACCATCTGTACTCCACAGTTCATCATGCGGCAAACCATCAATATAGGTGTTAACCTTAAAATACATCATATTATTTACCACTTCCATATATGGCGGGGGAATTAAAGTATTATCGGAGACCGGCGTAATATCTTTTACCAATACGATACCGTCAGCATTAGAAGCATCATACTTGTATAAACCGCTCCCTTGTGCATAGGTAAACCCAGATATATATAAAACATTATTCAAAATTGAAAATGGTTCATTTGAATATATGCTTTGCTCTTCCTGGTGTATAAAAACATCATTAAATCCGGGAGCATAATTAGTACCCGCTTCGGTGCCATCCGATACCCATAATCTCCGGCCGCCAGTACCATCGTCAACAGAAAAATACAGTTGACCATTATAAGCAGTTAAATGCATGGGTGCTGTATAATCATATAGGTAAGATCCGATCTGCTTTACCATATAAGTGCCGGCATCAGTACCATCGCTTCGGAAAAGCTGGAATCCCGGTGCCCAGGTATAAGCGATAAAATAGACTATATCATTGACTGCTGTTAACTCTAAAATGTTATAGCCAATACCTGCCTCCTGCAAATCTTTTACAAGGGAAGTTCCCGCTTCGGTGCCATCCGTTTTCCATAGTTGGTGGTTATACCCGAATAAGCTGGTGACAAAGAATACAGAACCACCTGCGTTTACAAATTGATTTGGCAGGCTGTAATTTTGCCCAGCATAAATATCCATCAGCAAATGGGTGCCCGATTCAGTCCCATCTGAGACCCATGGCTCTACCCCGGTGTCAAGAGTTTGGGCATAAAAAAACAACAACCCATTGGCTGCAGTGATACCATTGGGATCGGATCCTCCGGAACCGGGATTAATATCTTTCACAAGGTAAGTGCCGGCAGCGGTTCCATCGCTTCCCCATAGCTCTGTGCCATGAATACCATCATCAGCCGAAAAATAACTTACGTTACTCATGACGGCAAAGCTATAGGGACCATAGGGTATTAAATTTTGAGGGATACTGTTTCCCGTAGTTGTATTTATATCTTTTGTAAGCCGGAAACAAGCAGACGTACTGACGGGAGTTTTTGCAGCAAGCGACAGTCTCTTCGTCAAAGAAGTATTAACAGAACCCGCTGCGTATCGGGAGACAGCTGTATTCACCTTAAATTGTCGTAGTACGGAATCAAAAGTTGTTTGGAGATAGTCTTTGGGAGGCATACCCGGCCTCTGAGGAATACTATGGTTTTCATAAATGGACCTGGGCGTGTTTGCTTTCCTGTTATATTTTGCGTGGTCTTCACCCGGTATAGGATATACAGGTTTTTGCCCATTTGCCACAAAAGTCATATAACAAAAAGAAAACATTAAGCAGTAATAAAATCTTGATTTCATAATTGGAGCTTTAATGGTTTAAAATTTAAGGGAGATCATTCCCAGGCAATAGCACGCATTCCGAACCAGCCGGGGTTAGGTTTAATAGTGTACTTGTTTCTTTGCAAATCCTGCCAGGCACCCTTAGGCAGAAATCAGTTTCTCGGTTCTGCAAAACTGTTGTTTACCGGGTCTTCACATCTTAGTAGTCACATTCGTCGATTTAAAGGAGACAGCAGTCTGCCCTTATCTCGTCATTACTTTTTCGGCAATTTGTCGCGAGGGTATGATTAGTGGTACGGGCATAACGGATCGGCGAAGTTTTAGTGAAACCCGTTACCCGGAATACCCGTTCCGCCTGGGAGCCGGATGAAAATTTACCTTACAAATTAGTATAAAAACCACCCGATCTACGAGAGATAATTTACAATTGGCTGCTTTGAATTGGTATTTTGCAATAAACTAAAATTCATTGTTCGCCAGTAAGCATATGGCGCCGGGAACTGGTTCCGGTTACAATACTTTTAGACATAGCGGTACCTGCTATCCCCAACTTTGTTAACTTTACCGCATTGCATTGCACCAGCTTATTTGCCTGAATGAAAAACGATTTAGCTACTTCCTTTAATAATTTACCTGCTGAAAGAAAAGCCGAACTCGTTACTGCCATTACCAACAGCGCTGACGGCCTAAAACGAAAAAAGATTACTGCCGGATTCGATGGTTTTATCGATACGATCGTAAAGATCATTAAAGAAAAGGAAGAACATAAAGGCACAACGGTGTTCGGTACTATCAAAGAGTTTGGCGAATACATTATTGAAAAGCAGGGTGCAAGCTTTAGCCTGGAACTGGAAACACAAACTATTAAACTGGGCGGCAATATGCCTATTATGGCTAATGCCCTGGGCAGGTTTGGCATCAGGGTAAATTGCATCGGAACGTTAGGATATCCCCAGATCCATCCAGTTTTGAAGAACATGTCTTCAAATTGCAGCCTTTACAGCTTCGCAGAACCGGGCACATCAACGGCGCATGAATTTAATGACGGAAAGATGTTGATAGCTCAAATGGGAGCCGTAAATGAATCGGGATGGGAAAAGATAGTTGACCTGATAGGTTTTGACACGCTGGTTAGTTTATACCAGGAAAGTCAGTTGATCTGCATTCTTAACTGGAGTGAGATCGACGTTTCTACCGATATATGGAAGGGGCTTTTGAAAACTATTCTTCCGTCTTACAAAACCGAACAAAAACAGGTGGCGTTTTTTGATCTGTCCGATTGTTCCAAAAGAAATACAGAAGCCATTATGGAAGCTTTGCATTTGTTGAACGGATTTGCAAAATATACAAACGTGATCTTAAGTTTGAATAAAAATGAAGCAGGTATTATATATCGTACATTATTCAACAATAATCCAGGGGAAAACCTCGCCGATACCGGAACTGAGCTGTTTAAAAAAATGTCCCTACACACGTTGTTGATTCATTCGTCTAAAGAAGTTATTGCCATTAATAAGGAACAACTCGTAGCCATGAAAACTTTTTTTACTCCCCTGCCCAAAATGTCGACGGGCGCCGGTGATAATTTTAATGCCGGGTTTTGTGCAGCCAAGCTGCTGGAATTGGATCCCGAACTGGCCGTTGTACTTGCCAATGCTTTTTCAGGTTTTTATGTACGTACCGGTGTAAGCGCCGAAACAAATGATATTATTGAATTTCTTCAAAACAATTAAACATGCAATTGAAAATTTTTGAGGATCATCAGGGCTTGTCGGATGCAGCCGCCAGTGATATCGTTGAACTTGTAAAAATTAAACCCTCGGCTGTACTATGTTTGGCATCCGGTGACACACCACGGCTTACCTGTCAAATGTTCGTGCAAAAAGTAAAAAATGAAAAATTAGATATTAGCCAGCTCACTTTTATAGGATTGGATGAATGGGTAAATATTCCGCCCGGCAATGAAGGCAGTTGTCACTATTTTTTCCGGAATGAATTAATTAACCCCCTTTCCATTCCGGAAAAACAAATTCACTTATTTGATGCGATGTCGGATAAGCTGCAGGATGAGTGCCGGAAGATGGATGCTGTAATTCTTGAAAAAGGCGGCATTGACCTGATGATTGTGGGAATAGGAATGAATGGCCATATCGGCTTCAATGAGCCCGGTGTTTCATTTGATAATTACTCACACGTTATTGACCTGGATGAGACAACTCTTTCTGTTGGGCAAAAATATTTTAAATCGAAGGTTTCCCTGCAGAAGGGAATCACACTGGGTTTAAAGCACCTGCAGGAATCGAAAAAAGTTTTGTTGCTGGCAAACGGAAAAAAGAAAGCTGAAGTCATCAAAAAAACAGTGGAGGAGAACCTCACTCATAGCTTTCCTGCAAGCATTATGCAAAAGCATACTCATGGCATTGTAATGATTGATGAAGAAGCGGCTTCTTTATTAACTCAAAATAAATAAGCCTGTATCGGTTGCATGAAACTCAGTGAAGCCAATAAAGTAAGGATACTATATTTCCTTGTATTCTGTTGCACCGCAGCATGGCTGCCGATATTTGCTGATTACTGTAAAGAACGTGGTCTTAGCGGCATCAAAACAGGTATTATTTTAAGCATTACGCCTTTCATGATGTTTTTGGTGCAGCCGTTTTACGGCATGCTGGCGGACAGGCTTGGTTATAAAAAAACCTTGCTGTTTTCATCCTTGCTGGCGTCCGCCTGTTATATTTTTTATCTCTTTGAAGGCGGTTTTGCTTATTTATTCATGATAACAGTTTTCATGGCTTTGTTTTATAACACGCTGCAGCCTGTATTAGATAGTCTTTCACTAAGACTGGTAAAAGAAAATCCTGCTTTTTCTTATGGCACATTGCGCATAGCCGGGGCTGCGGGCTGGGCATTTACTGGCATCATCAACGGACAGCTGATCGATGCAATGAATACAACAGTAATATTTGCTGTATCGGCTGTCAGCATGTTGCTTACTTTTATTTTTGCCTTCACCCTGCAAAAGGATCATGATTCTTCGACAAAGCCCGGTAAGGTGGCTGCCCCGGAACAAAGTTTTAAGAATGTGAAAGATGTTTTTAATAATAAGACATTAATCTTTTTATTGCTTTGTGTCTTTCTTATTTCGGCAGGAACAACCACTATCTGGAATTTTTATTCCACCTACATGAAAGAAAACGGAGCCTCCGCTTCGCTGGTGGGTTATGGTCTTTCATTACAGGGGCTTTGTGAATTACCGCTTTTTTATTTTTCAGCCAGGATCATTGCAAGATTTGGAATCAAGACTACGTTGTTAATTACTGTATTTGCTGCGGCAGTGAGAATGCTTTTGTACAGCCTGGTGAAAAATCCTTATGCTGCTCTTCCTATTGAAATACTGCATGGTATTTCCTGGTCGCTGTTTTGGGTGGTATGCGTGGAATATGTCAACCTGCTGGTAAGAGAAGACTGGAGAGTAACAGGTCAGTCTCTTTTATACGCCGCTTACTATGGAATAGGGGCCATTGTCGGCAATTTCTGGACGGGTTATTTACGGGACACCAATATGAGGGTAGCCGAAATATTTTTATTGAATGCGGGTATAGCCACTGCCGTAGCTTTGTTGATATGGCTATTTATGCGCAACAAAAAAATGGAGTCACTTAAACAAAATATGAACCCGGGTACCCTAGTTCAATAACGAACCTGCCTGGCGGGAGGCAGGTCACTGAACAAATGTTGAATCAGCGATGCGGTTTCGCAAATAACTAACTTAAAACTTATACCGTCATTGCTTCATGTACACCTTCCCGCATACGCTCAATATACCAGTCAACAAATTTAGCTACGTCCAATTCAATAGGTGCATAAGGACCGGGCAGGTAATGAGTGGATTCCACACCGCGGAAATTATTTTCACATAACCTCCAATCCTGTTCGCCTGTTATTCTCCAGAAATCGGTTAAGCGTTCCAGGTTATAATCAACGCCTTCTTTTGCATTTTTATTTACCAGCCAGGCAAGGTCAATGATTGTTTTAGAAGGACTGGCGGCCGTCAGCCGCATAGTCCACATATAATCGCTTACCGCGTCCATCCAAAAATTGGGCAGGACTACAAGGCCCAAAACCCCTGCATCATAATCCTTGTGCTCGCCCATTGGAATGGCCACGGCTTTTCCATCGAGACTATAACTCTCCACACCCGGCCTGAGCGGATATCGTACTGCAAAATGGAACGTATCTTTTTTAAAATCCACATTATTTATTGATAATCCTTTTTGCTGCCAGGCAACCTGGCGAACAGCAAGTTCTTCATCAGCGGATTCCCTGAGATTGGCTCCAATGACGGCGCTGCAATACTCGGGATGCGCAGGACCGCAATGATAACATTCCCGGAAGTTTTCTGCCACTAATTTCCAATTGGTCCGAAGTTCGTATCGTTTAGTATAGGCAACTTTCGCTTTGTCGACCTGGAATGGTTTCAGGAATGGCGCATAGTCCTTTATTACTTTTTTAAAATCGGGTGGGTCACTGGCAAGAGAAATAAAGATCAATCCTTCTATCACATTTATGTTTACGGGATGTAAACCAAATTGGGACCTGTCAAAATCATCGGGCATCAGTCTCGCTTTGAATAACGAGCCGTCTTTTTCGTATACCCACTGATGATAAGGACAGATAAGCTTTGGTGCATTTCCCATTTCCTCCAGGCAGATCAGTGAACCCCGGTGGCGGCAGGTGTTATAATGTGCAAACACTTCACCGTTATTTCCCCTTATGATGATAATAGAATCTTTGCCGGCGTTATAAGTGAAATAATCGCCGGGTTTAGGAATGGCTGCTGTGGTACCCGCAAACAGCCAATATTTTTTCCAGATATATTCCCATTCCAGTTCAAACAACTGCTGATCGGTATAAAAAGGTTGCTCAAGGCCCCAGCCCGAACGGTATTGTTCCAAAAGCTGGTCAACATTGAATGTATTCATACGACAAGAGCTTTGCTATGCTCTGTGTAAATTTACTGAATAATGCTATGCAGGAAAGCTTCCGCATTTAAAGAGGTACCTTCAATTTTTAACCGCGGTATTTTATGGTTTTGGAGCATGCAGCTATCTGGACAACACAGCTGGAAGTTTTAAAAAACTACTATATAAAGTATTTTGATGCAACGGCTAATGATCAGTACACTAATTATCAGAAAGATTTTCATAGCTATTTCCTGAGTTTTGATTCGGGCGCAAGGCTGGAACTGATGACCATGCCGGGAATTCCCAACAATCAAAATGATACTGTTCAAAGGCAGCACACCGGAATTATTCATTTGGCATTTGGAGTTGACACGATGGAACAGGTGGAAGCAAAAGCAAAACAATTGCGGGCTGATGGTTTTGCTGTTCTTAGCGGACCCAGAAAAACCGGGGACGGTTATTATGAATTTGAAACCCTTGACCCGGATAATAACAGGATAGAAGTAACGGCTATATATCATTCAAATGATCTGTAAATCATAAAAAGATATTTTATTTTCGTTTTTTAAAAATTAGGAAGTGTCTCAGTTTGAAATCTGGAAGATTTGAAATGCCTTTTGAACCACATAAGGAGCAATAGAAACATAGAAAACACATAGTCTATGTGTCTCCCGAACCTTCGGGACTATTGTGTCCTATATACCTATGTGGTCCAAATTTTCTCAACCTGAGACACAACCAAAAATTCTGTTATCATGATCACAAAGATTTTCTTTTTCATCATCCTGGTCACAACATTTTCCTGCGCTGATGAAAATAAATGGAAGCTGGTGTGGAGTGATGAATTCGATTATACAGGATTACCTGATTCAACAAAATGGACGGCGGAAACAGGCGGACATGGATGGGGTAATAACGAATTGCAGTATTACACGACAGGGAGAAAAGAAAATGCAAGGGTAGAAAATGGAATGTTGACCATAGAAACCCGGAAAGAAAATTGGGACAATATGAAATATACCTCAGCCCGCTTGATCACTAAGGGAAAAGGTGACTGGCAATATGGAAAAGTTGATGTGAAAGCCAGGTTGCCAAGGGGGAGAGGCACCTGGCCCGCTATCTGGATGCTTGCTTCTGCCACGCCATTGAAATGGCCCGATGATGGTGAAATTGACATTATGGAACATGTAGGATTTAACCACGGAGCTGTTCACGGATCTATTCATACTAAGAAATTCAATCACATAATTGGCACTCAGAAAACTGATACGATTAAAGTAAACGATTGCTCTGAAAATTTTCATTTGTACAGCGTAGAATGGGATAAGGACTCACTGAAGGTGGCTGTTGATGGTAATTTCTTTTTCCGGTTTGCCAATGAACGCAGCGGCTACGATGCCTGGCCTTTTGACAATAAAATGCACCTGTTGCTCAACATTGCTGCAGGCGGCAACTGGGGTGGCCAGCAGGGCATAGATGATTCGATCTGGCCGCAACGAATGGAAGTCGATTATGTACGGGTATATCAGAAATAGTTACGGGTTATGGGTTACGGGTTTCCGGTTACTGGTAACTGGAAACCGGTAACTTGTAGTTAAAGGCCAATTTTTGATTGCCTTAACAGCAGCCTTTCCCAAATAACTCTTAACCATCCTCTAACACTAGTTATTCGTACCTTGTATACAGGAGGATGTGTGTATGAAGAAAGTATTCTTGTTTATTATAATTTCAACTTTCAGCATTTCCGCTTTCAGTCAAATAAGAATTGCCCCCCAAAAGAGCCGGGAAGAAATCTTAAATGAAACTTATTGTACCGGCCTGTTCGCAACATTACACGCCGATTATTTTGATTTTTTGGATGACAGGGTAAGTAACTCAGCTATGGGCTATTTAAACGTGCTGGATTGGTTGCAGGGAAGAGTTGCCGGTTTGCAGATTTACAAAGCAAAGTATCACACTCGCATACCATTTTTACGCAAT
>Ga0137431_1000799_pt1 | contig 10428 bp, 8 predicted proteins | sample EasRivERMZT800_2_FD_104646 | JGI IMG/M metagenome (GOLD analysis project Ga0137431, IMG submission 104646) | Soil microbial communities from meander-bound floodplain in the East River, Colorado, USA - East River MetaG ERMZT800_2 | ecosystem: Environmental > Terrestrial > Soil > Floodplain ... | reverse complement strand
GACTTGTTAGATCATGGCGTCCCACTACTAAACTCGCACAAGCCGCAGTTTCGCCGGCCGACCAAGCAAGAGATTCGCGATGAGTTGCTGCGCAGCATCGAGAGAAGTTGGAAGCCGAGATTGCCTGAGCTTAGCAAGATGACCTCATTAGCCCCGGAGAATCGGAAACCATACATTCGCGCGATTCTCTACGCGGCGCGGCTGATCTACAGCTGGGATAATCTTAAGATGGAGTCCAACGACCGGGCCGTTGAATACCTGCACCAAGTTCAACCTTATGGACTCGATCTCAAACCAATCGACATGGCGCTCGCCTGTCGCCAGGAAAAATGCACGGCGGATGATGTGTTTGCTTTCCACACCGATCTCAACCGTGAGTGCGAAAGCGCGGTCGGTTATATTATTGTTAATTGTAACTAAGGGCTGTAGCAATTTAAAATAATTAACGAGGTGAATGTATGTTGGATGGAAAACTACGGATAGCTCCGACCTGTTATCACGTGCTTCATCTGTTGCCGGTGATGGCGGCTCACGAGATGAATTTTTTCTATGACGCCGGTCTCAAGAGCGCCGATGGGTCGCTTGGGTATCAGATCCTGCGCGATGCGATGGTTCCGTTTGGACTGGAGAAATTGGGTCTCTCCCAAGCAATGAAAGAGAAGTCCGTCGACATTGCCTTGGATGTCCAGTCTCGCACCATATTTTTTCAACGATCGCGGGGCGCGGATGTTTACATCATAGCAGGATGGCGAAACCAGCATACCAACGCCTGGGTCGGACCGCCGCACATCAAGTCACTCGCGGATCTGAAGGGCAAGCGCGTCGGCATCAGCGATTTCAACAGCCTTCGTCACTGGGGAATACAGATCCAGTTGCGCAAGGCCGGGTTGGATATCGAGCGGGACGTGGAATGGGTGAGATGCGGCGTCTCGGAACATCTCCACGTGGACGCGCTCAAGAACGGCAAGATAGAATGCGCCCCGGTGTCCGTACGGACGGCGGAATCGCTGAAGAAGGAAGGCTGCAATGTCCTCGTCGTGCCGAGGGATCAGTACCCGAATGGTTTCCCACAGCGGATAATCGCGGCTACGGGGCGTATACTCGAGGAGCGCCCGGATTTGGTCAAGAACTTTCTCAAAGGGCTGATTCGCTCCTATTGGTTCGTGCGCGATATGCCGAAGAATTTCGAGTATCTCTATAATCTCGACAAGCGGCTTCGGCTCGAAACCGCGGACCCTGAAGAACGGATACACAACCCTCGCCGCTATACAATACACTTCCTGGAGTCGCAGCCGTTTCCACTCGACGGTTTGGCGACGGGCTTCGAGGATATGCTGCGGGAGGAAAAACTGATTGGCGGACTGGAGTACGACGTGCCTGCCGTCGCGAACGTGTGCGCTCAGGATCTGGTCGCGGAGGCCTACAAGGATCTCAGAGGCCAAAAGGAACTGGAACCGGAGTATCAGCGGGTTCATGCCATCACAGAGCGCTACGGCTACTAAATCGGGGTAAGGAAAAGGGGACATTCTCAATTTTAGACCTAACTACCCCGCTTCAGATCGATCGCATACAGCAGCGCCTGAGCGTTGGGTTATTCCTGTAATTAAATTGTGTTCTCCTTCGGCTAAATCTTGTGAAATGTGTCTGAGGCGTCGTTCACTCGAATTGCTGCTAAGCCACCTGTTCGAGTCGCCATCGGGGGTCGAAACGGCGGTCATGATCACGGAAAGACACGCGAAGCAAAGCTAGCGCACATGCTGCGCGGGATGGAGGCGATGTCGGCGGAAGAAGCGCAACAGTTGGCGGCTAAGGAAACGGTTCTAAGAATGAGAAATCGAGACCGGTTGCCTAATGTCAATCATTTGCTCCCGTGTTAGTGTATCGCGACGGACAACCGACTACGGTTCGTGCTAACTAACAAAAAACATGCACGGCGAAAAAAACAACACGATCTATGAACTACTCAGAGCGCGGGCTGAACACGCTCCTCAAGCAGTAGCCCTTCATGCGCCTGCCCGTTGCGCTCTTACCTACCGCGAACTGCTCACTCAGGTCGATGGCGTTGTGAAATCTTTGATTGTTAGAGGAGTGCATCGTAGTGACCGTGTTGCCATCCTGCTGCCCAATGGTCCGGAGATGGCGGTGGCATTTCTTGGTGTCGCCGCCAGCGCGATTTGTGCGCCGTTAAATCCGGCTTATAGCCGCAGCGAATTCGACTTTTACCTATCCGACCTCAAACCAAAAGCATTGATTATTCAGTCGGGCATGAATAATTCGGTTAGGGGCATCGTTGAAAAGTATGGCATTCCAATCATCGAGTTATTCACAAAACCTGAAACAGCCGCTGGAGTCTTTACTTTAAGAGATAACCAGCAGCCGCCAACTGCAGATTTTGGCTTACCCCACGCAGACGATATCGCGCTGATCCTTCATACCTCCGGGACAACTTCCCACCCCAAGATGGTGCCCCTGACGCATACGAATCTTTTAACGTCTGCCGGTAACATTGCCTCTACCTTGCGGCTGAGTGAAGCAGATCGCTGCCTCAACGTGATGCCGTTATTTCACATTCACGGGCTAGTGGGCGCGCTCCTTTCATCGGTGATGGTGGGCTCCAGCGTAGTTTGTACTTCGGGCTTTGACGTCGAGCAGTTTTTGCCATGGCTAGAGGCGTTTCGTCCGACATGGTACACGGCTGTTCCGACGATTCATCACGCCGTACTTTCGCGTGCGCGGGCGGTTCGTACCGGGCTTAGAAATCACTCGCTCCAATTCATCCGTTCCTCCTCTGCCGCGCTACCAGTTCGGGTCATGCGGGGATTAGAAGAATTATTTGAGGTTCCCGTAATTGAGTCATACGGAATGACTGAAGCAGCGCATCAAATGGCGAGCAATCCCATGCCTTCAGCTGCGCACAAACCTGGATCGGTTGGCAAAGCCGCAGGTCCGGAGATCGCCATCATGGATGATGAGGGAAATTTACAACCGGCGGGAACGCCCGGTGAAGTGGTGATTCGCGGCGCCAATGTAATGGAGGGCTACGGGGGTGGTAGCGATGCTAATGCCACAGCGTTTACGCAGGGCTGGTTTCGCACAGGTGACCAAGGATATCTTGACGGCGATGGCTATCTTTTTCTCACTGGCCGAATCAAGGAGTTGATCAACCGAGGTGGGGAGAAGATTGCACCTCGTGAAATTGATGACGTTTTGCTCGCTCATCCAGCTGTCGATCAAGCGGTGGCCTTTGGTGTACCTCATCCTACGTTGGGCGAAGAAGTTGCTGCGGTCGTGGTACTTCGGCCAGAAACAAAAGCTACAGTAAAGGAACTGAAAGAGTTTAGCGCGGCCAACTTGGCTAATTTTAAGGTGCCTAAGCAGATCGCCATCGTCGATGATATTCCTAAGAATGCAACCGGCAAACTTCAACGCCTTGGTTTAGCGGAAAAACTAATGCTCCCGTTAAGCGGTAAAGGCGACACCAGCGATTGCGAACTTGAACGTAAGGTCGCCAGCATATTCGCCGAGGTCCTCGGCGCTGACGGCGTCAGTTCGGCAGACAATTTTTTCGCTCTCGGCGGTGATTCTTTACGCGCCACTCAAGTGATATCGCGGATACGTGCTACGCTTGACGTAAATGTCTCGATGGCAACGATTTTACGGCACTCGACGGTCAGAGAGCTAGCTCATGAGATCCTGTGTGTTATCGCCACAACGGATGATCCATGGTCGACCTATCCATCCTCTGTAGTACCGTTTCAACCCAACGGGTCAAAACCACCTTTGTTCTGGTTTAATTGGGGACCCTGGGACTTTCGTCTACCGCGTTATCTGGGTTCAGATCAGCCAGTGTATGGCTTACAACACCAAAGTCAGGATGGACACCGCGCCCTCTACACCCGGATTGAAGAAATAGCGGCGCATTACATTGGAGAAATACGCAGCGTTCAGACAAACGGTCCGTATTTTCTTGCCGGCTTCTGCATCGGCGGCATGATAGTCTTCGAGATGGCTCGGCAGTTGCAGAAGCAGGGTGAAGAGGTGGCCATGCTGGTATTACTTGATCCCAGAAGTCGCTGCGGCGAACTATCACCAGCCCATAAAGATTCGCCGACCTTACGGTTACACCTTACATGGTTTCGTCATAAAGTTTGTCGTCATGCACGTGAGCTCGCACCGCTTGGACCTCAAGAGAAGTTGAATTACGCGCTAGTGAGGGTGACGGGCAGGATCATGGCGTTACGGGAGACGACTAGCTGGATTGGAAGGAGACTCTTATGCGAAGCTCTTGGACATCCCCTGCCTCCTTCTCTCCGAACCCGCTATATTCAGTCTATCTACGATCGGGCTGCACGAGCTTACGTACCAATGCTCTACCAAGGCCGGGTGACCATATTCAAAACTCAAGGACGGTATAGTAACGGTCAATTTGGGTGGGGGAACCTCATAGCCGAAGGGTCGGAGATCCATGAGTTAGATATTGATCATGACAGCGTATTCAAGGAACCGTATGTCCAGATCTTTGCTGAAAGATTGAAGGCTCGCTTAACTGAAACACAGAGAAATGCGACGGGACACCGGAATTACCGGTCAGGATAGTTTTGCAATCAAACTGTATTGATCAAATTAACGGAATCGCGTTCATGGGTGGTTTCATCTCCTCGATCATTCGGTTACGTAATTTTCCCATATAGGCCTCCTTGAGTGAATTTGATTCACGGAGGCTATCACTGCGCACAGGGACCGAGTCAAAGAAAAGATCGACGAAAAAGGAACAGCGGGTGGATTACCGCTAATGCTTCAATAAAAACGCCCTCTCATCCACCGCGAAGCGGTTTAGTCCAATTCTCCTTCAGTTGAATTCTGGGGAGGAATCTTGGAACCGAGGCTCAAGACTGAGTCGGTACCTTGATGTCTTTGGGCCCGTGGAATCGTCGTTTTGTCATTAAACAGTCCTAAAGATCAATGACGACGGTCGGTCAGAAGTTTTTGATCACTCGCACAGAAAATCGCGATGGTCTCGAAGCCGCCTTCGATCAATTTCGCCGAACGCGCTTCCCTCAAATCCCGGTGAAAGCTCTCCAGCTCGAGGGGCACAGTCCACAACTCGCCCGTAAATTTTGCACGAAGCCGTTCCAATTTTCCGCTGCCCCATAACCTGAGAAATCCTGGTTGCCCTTAAAAATCGCTAGGTTATCATTGGTAGCAACTTGGCATTTTGCTTGCTCTCTGCAGATCTCTATGAATGACAAAAAGACTTGGTGGGAAATGGTGCCGATGGGAAAAAAAGGCTGGATTTTCGTTGGCCTGATCTCTTTTGGCCTGGTTGTCGTCCTGGCATGGAAGGTCTTCTGGACGCCAAATGACAGGGATTCGTTTGCGTTCCGGGAGCAGGAGGAAAAGATCAGGGACATGGAGGATCGCGTAGCTAAACTCCAGAAAGAGCTTGAGGACAGCTCGAAAAAGATCGCATCATTACAAGGCGGCTCGGATGAACCCACGAGGGGGCGTCGATCGGCCGATAGGAAAGTAAACAACTCAAGGTGGGGGGAAACCCGCCCATCGGGTCAAATCCCTTCACTGGAACCGCGCTTATATGAAACGGTCCGGAGCACAGCCGTTTTTGAAGAACCATCTGCTTCTTCCCGAAAGGTGGCCACTATACCAAACGGAAGCAGGGTCAGAGTCGTTGAGTCGACAGGCGATTGGCTAGAGGTGCGATCCAAGCAAGGCAGACCTCCCGGTTTCATACGACGAGACGACGCCGTCCTCACGAGATGACGGCTAGCAGGTGAATAACCCCGAATCGACCACTATCCTCGTCAACTCCACTGTGATCGCACTCTTAAACCGGTCCTCGACCGAACGCGCAGCGGAGGATTACGAAGGATTGATTTTCTGCTCCCATCCGGTCGGCGCTTAAGGCGAGAGAGACCGCTGCGCGTCTGTGGGTTCGTGCTTTCTATTCTAAACAATCCTAAAGATCGCAGACGACGGTCGCTCGAAAGTTTCTAATCACTTGCCCTGGAAATCGTCGACGCTCTCGAATCCGCGTTCGAACAATTCCGCGATTGCAGGATATCGGGTTTGGCTTTGTAACGTAGACAAGTTTACCTACGGATTCTTCGGTTCAAAATAAACAATTGCCAATGCAACTACTGCGGCGATTGGTTCCGGTTTGCTCAGCGTCATCTTTCGATCTTACTATCAACGCCCGAAGCAATCTGTTAAAGTTTCGGAATTGAAGAGCCATTTCTGTGATTGTCGAAAGCCGGCGGCCAGAATCTCAATCTTGTTGCACCCTGCGTGGGGCTAACCCATCAATCTTCCGCTGTCCGGGTTAGGTGCCAGAAGGAGCGGTCTCAGGCACTAATTCATTTTCGGGGTCGAAGAATCTTGCTGCATGAAGTCTAGGCGGAGCTTAGCGGCGTCCAATCGAATAAAGATCGAGAAATCAAGATGCGGGTAATTGCTAGAAAGGAAGTTGCGTTGAGGAACTTAACCCTAATAATTCTCTTACTGATGACCGCACTTTCGGGGTGCGCTTCGGTTATCAGTAACAGCGAAAGATATTATCGGGACATTCCCCGTGAGCCGATTAATTGGAACGAGTATTTGACCTATTGAGGGATGGCGCAGGCTGGAATCTTATCTGACGAATTAGTAAAAGAAGATCCACGGCGAAGCGCTTTCGATTCTAGACGGTGCAAAGTGATCGATGCGGATGCGCATCTGCATGAGCCGCAATATTTAAGGCTATCCAGGGTTTCCTGGGAAAAAACTTTCAGCACAGAGGCACGGTGGTCGCAGAGTTCGGAGAATTTTGTTAGTCAAACAATCTTTACTCCGCGCTCTCCGCGCCTCGGCGGTGCAATCTCCCAGCCCTGCTTCACAGAAAGCGTGAATACTCGTATTTAATGATGCGCGCTGGGACATGAATTTTCTAAGCGATTATTTTTGCTCGCCGTCAGTGGCTGTGCCGGCGTATACAGACGCCTCGGGCGGCTCCGGGATGTCGGAGCATTGATTGGTATGGGCGCGGAGTGTGGTTTCCTTCCAGCGCATGAGACCTCTGCGAATGTAGCTCGGACTGAAATTTAGATGGCGGCAAATATTCTCAAAGGAAAAAAACCAACGGCTATCGCTAGTCAAAATCCACTCCTCCGCCTCTTGGAATAACGCTTTGCCCTGCGGATCGGTGGCCAGGAGATATTTTTGGAAGTCTTCAGTGGCCATTTCCAGCATCGCCAGCAGCAGCGCTTCTTCGCCGTCGCGAATAATCTTTTTAGTTAGGTTTTCGACGGCGCCAAAGTCGGTGGTGTCGTCCATGAGCAATGCGGTGTTGATATAGGATTGCGACATAGTTTCAGTCGTCCTTTTCGGGGTGGAGTCTTGGCGCTCCGCGGCGATGCGCTAGGCGTCTTGCAACGCAAAGGGCAAGCCAGCCAAGACGAGAGGAAACAGCGGCGGTCGCGGGAAGCAGTGAGGAAGGATCGGGACATTTCTAAAGGGTGTAGATGCCCGTTGAAGGACCAGATTTGGTTCGCCGGGCCAACCGTGCTAACGGCGGAAGGCGTGCACGTTCTCAACCGGTGGCGAGGTTAGGTGGCTGACACTCACGGCAAAAATAATCTGGCGATCTTCGTTGACGACTCCTTGCTGACCGATCCGGGGGAGATGATCCGGTCTCACATCGTCGTCGCGTCCGGTTCCCGAGTCCGGGGCCGATCGAGTACGCGCGGCGGCCCAGGCTGCGCGGTGATGGGCCGACTCTGATTTTGCACGGGACGGGAGGCACCGTCGGCGGTCGGCTGCTCGTCTTAGACCTTCAAGAAAATCGGCTCGATGATTTTGTTGTTGACCACGCCGATTTCGGCGTGGAACCATCAAATGGGGCCCCCAAAGGGGGGCGAGCGTCCCCTTTGGTCAAGAGCTGGGTTAAACCCCCGGCCGCGAAGTAAATTCGTTTATTGACCGCTTAGTGGACGGGAAGTAAGAAATTCGCCGACGCCATTACGCACCGCCACAACATCTGCCTTGTGAACAGCGGTTGTCAATGAGCTATTTCCATGCGATATAGTTTTCCCAGCCGTGGCTAATCTGTACTATAACGACCGCTTGATCATCGCCTTCGCGTCGCTAAACCAAACCGACAAGCAGTGGAGCGCGGGTGCGGAGATCACTTGGAAGGCCGATGGCGAGCGCCGCTCGCACAGCATCGCTGGCTTGTCGGATCGCTTCAAGAGCAGTGACGATGCCGAACGGTTCGTTATCAATCTCGCCAGGGCTTGGATCGACGCGAATCCGTAAATGCCGTGAGGGGTGAGGGTTCTTATTTCGGCATTGGTTGGCAGTAATCTTTGGAGAAGGCGACATAGGCATGATCGGTATCGTTAGAGTTGCCTAGCAAGTTGCTGAAAAAAGCTTCGGAATGCTTCGAGAGCCTCAGCACGAACTGAAAGCATCATTGAATTCAAATCGTCCGTTCGTCCTGAGCACCGTCGAAGGACTCCGATAAGGATATTTCAGCAACCTGCCGGTTCGGCGAGTTGTTCTCGTTATCGATGTAAACCGCGGTGAGGCGGAGAAAGTTTTGTGCCATGAGCTATAACGCGTGGTTTCAATGCATTAACGGTTGTCCCGGGCAATATAGCCTCGTGGAAATTATTTACCGTTGTCCCTCCTGCGGCGATTTACTCGAGGTGCGCCACGATATGGGCGCGCTCAGTGCCCGCGCCGCGGCCGCGTGGATCAAACTCTTCGACGGGCGGGTCGGCCAGAACGTCTATCCCTATGGCTCCGGCGTGTGGGCGAAAAAAGAGTGGGTTATTCCATTCATCAGTGACGAAAATATCGTTTCCACTTGCGAGGGTAACACTAATCTTTTTTGGGCTAATCGGTACGGCAAGCAGCTCCATCTCGAAGATCTTTGGGTCAAGCAGTGCGGCAACTCGCACACCGGGTCGTTCAAGGACCTGGGCATGACCGTGCTGGTCTCGGTGGTCAATCAGATGATCGCCAACGGCGAGCCGATCGATGCGGTGGCCTGCGCTTCCACGGGCGATACTTCGGCGGCGTTGGCTGCCTATGGCGCCGCGGCGGGTATCCCGACGGTGGTGTTCTTGCCGCGCGATAAAGTTTCGCCGGCGCAGCTGGTTCAGCCGCTCGCCAATGGCGCGCTGGTTTTGTCCTTGGACACTGACTTCGACGGCTGCATGGCCGCAGTGCAAGAGGTGACGCAGCAAAAGCGGCTGTATCTGGCCAATTCGATGAACAGCCTGCGCATCGAAGGCCAGAAGACCATTGCCGTGGAAATTGTCCAGCAGTTCGACTGGGAAGTGCCCGACTGGGTCATTTTACCGGGTGGCAATCTCGGCAACGTGAGCGCGTTCGGTAAAGGCTTCTTGATGATGCACGAGCTCGGCTTGATCTCGAAGCTGCCGCGCATCTGCGTCGCCCAGGCGCAAAACGCCAATCCGCTCTATCTCTCTTACTTGAAAAATTTCGAGCACTTCGAGCCGATGGTGGCGCAAAAAACCCTGGCCAGTGCGATTCAGATTGGTAATCCGGTGAGCATCCGCAAGGCGATCGCGACGCTGCAACGCTTCAACGGCGTGGTCGAACAGGCTTCGGAATTCGAGCTCGCTGAGGAAGTGGCGCGCGCCGACCGCACCGGCATGTTCAATTGTCCCCATACCGGCGTGGCGTTGGCGGCGCTGCGCAAGCTGGTAGAGAAAAAAATCATTCATCACAGTGAGCGCGTCGTGGTGGTCTCCACGGCTCATGGGCTTAAGTTCGCCGATCAGAAGATCGCCTATCACTCCGGCGCGCTCGAAGGCATCCACGGCACCCAGCAAAACCGCCCGGTGGAAGTGAGCGCCGATCCGAAGAAAATCAGCGACGCGATCTCGCGCTATGTCGAGCGCGTCCGCCTGTTGGACCGCTGATCGGGGACGGTAAGAGAATCCGAACGAACCCAAAAAAATGACCAAGAAGTTTTCGACCAAGAATCCCGCCGGCAAGGCATTCGGCTTTAGCACCCTGGCGGTGCACGGTGGCGAACCGCGCCCAAAGCTGGGCAATTCGCTGGCGACGCCAATTGTTCAAACGGCGACTTATACTTTCGCCGACACGCAGGAGTTGCACGATCATTTTCAGCGCAAGATCGAGCGCGAAGAGTATGGCCGCTACGGCAACCCCACCCAGCGAATCGCCGAGCAAAAACTCGCGGCATTGGAAGGCGCGGCAGATTGCTTGCTTTTTTCCAGCGGCATGGCCGCCGTCACCACCGCCCTGTACGCAGTGTTGTCGCACAATTCTCACGTCGTCGTCACCGACGATTCCTATCGGCGCACCCGGCAGTTCCTCGGCCAGACCCTGCATCGTTACGGCATCGAAGTCTCGGTGGTGCCGGCGGGCGATTATCAGGCG
>Ga0137431_1000794_pt1 | contig 10512 bp, 10 predicted proteins | sample EasRivERMZT800_2_FD_104646 | JGI IMG/M metagenome (GOLD analysis project Ga0137431, IMG submission 104646) | Soil microbial communities from meander-bound floodplain in the East River, Colorado, USA - East River MetaG ERMZT800_2 | ecosystem: Environmental > Terrestrial > Soil > Floodplain ... | reverse complement strand
GTGCGATACACCTGCTCGAAGGCCGCGACATCGCCGGCGGCCGCCCGTTGGGCCAGCTCGAAGTCGGTCACGACGCCGCTCCCTCGCCGATCGGCTTGAGGTTCGCATTCGCTTCGTAGACGTCGCCCTCCGGGCCGATGGGGTTCTCGCCGAGCTTCCGCCGGACGTCGTTCACGCTGTAGTACCCGGCGTCGCGGCCGCGGGCCAGTGCCTCGTGCAGCGACTTGACGTCCGCGCGGATGAGCGTCGAGCGATCGAACAACACGTCATACCGCCCGTACTGCCGCGACGTCAGCACGTCGCGCCGCAGGGCGTGCTCCCAGCAATTCAGGTAGGGATCGAGGGTCGACGTCGCATACTCGATCGCGCCCGCCTCCATGTTGGAGTAGGACGTTTTCGTCAGATCGCCGATCTTCCACGGCGGGACGCGGAACGTCCCGGCGATCTGCACGGCGATGGTCATCATCGTCTCGTTCAATTGCGCGTCGTCGTTCGGCGCCGCCAACGGCACGAACTTGACCCCCTGCTCGAGCACCGCGGTCTTGAACGCGTTCTGCGGCCCGGCGAACCACTCGGCGAACGACCGGCTGAGGCTGGCTTTCGCGTCCTCCTCGAGCAAATGATCCGCCTGCAGGATGCCGTTCAACCGGGCGCCGTGGGCGAAGAATTTGCCGACGTACGTCTGGAGCGCGAGCGCCGTGCCGATCAGATCGCGGCAATGCTGAATCGGCGACGGATGCGTCAGCTCGAAGATCGGCGGTTGGCTCGCATCGAAGAGCCACGTCTGGGGCTGCCCGTTCGGCAGCGTGACGCGGTACCGCTTGCGGCGCTGCTCGTCGCGGTCGACGATGACGGCCTCGGGGTCGAGCCGCCAGAGCGCCACGATCTGCCCGTCGACGCGGACGATCTCGGCGTACGCGCGCTGATGCGCGAGCAGGTCGAGCATCATCGTCTGCTTGAACGAGAAGGCCGTTGTTTCCGGGTTCGGCAGGCTGTTCAGGAGTTCGTACAGCGGGTGCGAGAGCGCGTCCTCGAACGTGTCCTCCGCGACGCGCTGCCGGAGCTTAATCGGCGTCTTGGCGACGTCCTGCGAGATCACACTGACGCATGCAAACACGCTCGGTACGGAGAGCGCCTTCTCGGGCGTGACGTCAACGCCGGCGACGGTCGGTCCGCCGCCGATGCCCATCTCGCTCCAGCGTTGCAACCGGGACAGCGCCCAGGTCTGCGCCCGGCGTTCGATGAATCGTGTCCACCACTTCATGCGTCCCTCGAATCTGAGTGGGCGCGCGTGATCGGCGAGAGTTAACCGCAGCGGGCCGATCACTTGGGGCTGCGCGCCCGGCAGCCCGTGTCGCGGGGCTCCCCTCCGGGGAGGCCGCGAACCCTGGTCTAGCTCGCCGCGGCCTGCACGCCGGTCGAGATCGCGAACGCCTCAGGACGGGCCAGTTGGTAGTCCGCGCGGATGTAGCCGCGAATCCAGACCTGCATGTTGCGGAACGCCGAGCCGTCGGTATCCGCCGCCTGGCGGCTGATCTCCAGCGTCAGCGTCGTCCGCATGCCGAGCATGAGCTGCGCGAAGTCGCCGACGTACGCCTCGGTCCCGTCGCCGGTCGCCGGGGATCCGCCGGCGCCGAGATCGTTGGCGATGCCGTTGGCGATGAGCTCGGGCACGTCGAGCACGAGCTGCGGCGCCCGCAGCGGTTGCCGGGTCGTGTCCTTCAGCTTCGCGAGCGTGGTGGCGAGGGCGCTGTTATAGATACGGGCCGTTGGGTTGAAGTTTTCCGCCCGCACGGTGCCGATGAGGTCGACGAGGAAATCGAAGTCACCAGGCACGCCGTCCGCTGGGCTGCCCGTGTCGGCGAACGGCACGAGCGTCACCCCGTCCGCGAACCGGACGCCTTCCGGCTCAGGCGCCACGCCCGACCCGCGCAGGCCGACGCGATCGAGTTCCATCGCGATCGCCGCCGCGATCTCGCGTTCGACAATCGTGCTGATGTTCGTCGCGTCCTCGAACAGCTCGATCGACATCTTCACGAGGATCGGCAGCGTGTGCGCGGTGAACTGCAGGCGGCCGAGCGTGACGTCGGACGGGGCGATCGCCGCGTTCTCCAGCTTCCAGGCCGCCGTCGGTCCGCTCTCGACCTTCGCGAGCGCGAGCGTCTCGCTCGTCATCGGGACGACCGTGACCCCGGCACGACCGAGCACCGACGCCACACGCACCTGGTCGATGATCCGGGTGCCGAGTATTTCCGGAACGAGGAACTGGCCGGCGGCGCCGCTGCCCTCGCTCATGACGCGCTGCTCGAGCGCGCTCATGCCGTCACGCTTGCCCGTCGTCAGCGCCCGGATGATGCGGCCGAGACTGACGCGCGCCAGCTCCCGATCGCCGGCGTAGTTGTACCCGCCGCGCTTCTCCAGCCACTCGCTCACCTTCTGGTCACGGGTGACGACGGGGGAGAGTTCTTCCGCTGGAGCATCGCTCTTGCTGGTGATGGCCGGCGGCACGAACGCCACTTGGGCCGTGCGGGCTTCGACGCTGCGCTGCAGGCCGAGAATCGCATCCCGCTCGCGGATCTGCCGATCGTAGTCGCGCTGTTCGGACGCCAAGAGCGTGTCGCGGCCGGCCGCGGACGCGGTGTCGAGCACCTTCTGCGCCGCCGTCGACCGCAGTTCGATCTGCGAACGGAACGCCGCCAGCACGTCGTCGCCGTGTGCCGCGCGCGTCGCGGCGACCGTCGTCAGCACGTCGAGCGCGATCAGCCCCTTCGGGCTCTCTATGATGAAAGTCGGGATCTCCATGTCGCGTACCTCACCGAGAAATGCGAACGTCCCGGCCGCGCGGTGCGCCAGCCCGGACAACAGAGCGCGGACTCGGTGAGTCGTCGCGCAAAACCGATACCACTACAGCACGAGAATGCCCCGATCGCTGTAGACGGAGCGCTTCGGCGCCGGCTGCCTGAGCCAACCGCCGATCGCCAAACAGAGCGCGTCGATCGCGTCGATCTTCTGCGGGCTCTCCCCGCTGACCTTCTTCGGGATGAGCGAATCGTCAACACGCCGAGTGACGACGACGTTCGATGCGCACCACTTGAGCAGGTGGTTGCCGTCATGCCGGAACCGGCCGGCCCGAATCCGCGCCTCGAGCTCGGTGGCTGGCCCGGTGAACGTCTTGGCGTTCTTACTCTCGATGCGGGCCGGCAGCCCGGACTCCGAAAGGGCGCTGATGAGCTGCACGGAGCCGAACTGGTCCGCGGCGATGTCCTGCACGCTGTACGTCTTGCACGCGGCGCGGAGATCCGCCTCGATGACGGCGAAATCGATCAAGTCGCCGCTGGTGAGGACGAGCAGGCCCGCGTCGGCCCATTGCCGGTACGCCGGAACCGCGCGCGCCCGTTCGCTCACGACCAACTCGGGCAGGTAACAGCGGGTGAAGCCGTACAGGTAGCCGTCTTTCTCGAACAGGAACGCCAGCGCCGCCAGGTCGTCTCGCGCCGCCAGGTCCATCCCAAGCCAGCACCTGGCGCCGCGGAATGCGTCAATACGCGCCGTCGGGTCCGCGCACTTGTCCCATTTGGCCATGTCGAGCCAGGTGGTCGCGCTCTGCAGCCACTCGGAGCATATTTTCGTTCTAAATTCGCCCTGCAGGCCCGGCGTCTGTTCAGCGTCCGTCGCGTACTGCCGTACCCATTCGAGCGTCGGCGTGGTGCCCAGGCCGGGGTTCGCTTTCTTCCACGTACGCTCGTCGCGCCACTCGTCGCCCTCATCGGCCGCGAAAATCACTCCGAGCTGATGATCGGCCTCGAACACTGACTGCAGCACCTTCTCGGTCGTTTGGCGAAGCGCGAAGCCGACGCTGTTCAAGTCGTACCCGGCCGTCGTGGGCGCCAGGATGAGCGGGTTCAGCCGGCTGCCCTGCGAGCTGCGCAACACGTCGTGCAGGCTGAAGTCTTGCGCGTGGCTCTCGTCGAGGACGATGAGGGACGGGTTCAAGCCGTCGAGCGTGGAGCTCTTGGCGTTCACCGGCCGCATGCTGGCGCCCGCGGCCTCGAAGGTGATGCTGTGCGCCCACACCTGCAGGCCGGCGTCTCTGAGCCAGGCCGCACGCCGAAGCATGCGCTGCGCGATGCCGAAGACGATGCGCGCCTGCTCGCCGGTCGACGCGCCACAGATGACGCTGGCGCCCGGCTCGTCTTCGTGCAGCAGATGGAACAGCGCGATGCCGGCCGAGAGCGTGGACTTGGCGGACTTCCGGCCGCTCTCGAAATACGCGCTGGTGAACCGGCGCCGGCCGGTCGCGCGCTGCCGCCAGCCGAACAGGGCGGAGAGGAAGAACACCTGCCACGGCAGTAGCGTGATCGTCTTCGTCGCCCAGGCGCCCTCGACGTGCGGCAGCCGTTCGATGAATCGGCACACCGCGTCGGCGTGCTTCTGGCTGAACACGTACGGCCAGGCCGGATCCGAGGCCGCGCGATCGAGATCCCGGCGATGGCGCTCGACGGCCAGTCGCGCCCATTTGCCCGTGATGATGTCGCCGGAGACGACGCCGGCCATATAGTCGGCGTTGAGCGTTGCGAAGTCGCGGGAGGGTTCCGAGATTCGCGTCGCCTTCACGGTGCGCCGACGAGTACGGCGACGGGGACGCTCACGCGACGGGCGCAGTGTGCCGCGCGCCTTTTTCAGCTCAGCCGGCAGGCGCCGCCTACCCACGTCGTTCCCCAAAATGGACATCCGGGAATCGGACACGTGAATATCGGGACGGCGCGCGCTCTACAGCCGTCAGTTTCGCCGTGATGTTGACCCCCCTGGTCACTCGCCCGCCTTGGTACGTCTGGAATGGCAGGCGTGACACAGGGCCATAAGGTTCGTCTCGTCGAGTCGACGATGGGGCGCGTCGCTGACCTTCACGACGTGGTGGAGTTCCATCGCGGGCTCGATGTAGCCGTTCGTCCTGCAGTCCGCGCACACCGGATGTCGACGGAGGACACGCGCCCGCAGGCGCTGCCAGGCGCGGTCGTACACCCGAGAGGGTGAGCCGTGCGCACGGGTGCGCTGCAGGCTGACGCGGTGCGCCGGGCAGCGTCCATGAGCGCGTGACGAACAGCCAGGCTGACTGCAATAGCCGAGGGGTTTTGTCGGCACGGGGACGTCTCACAACGGCGGTTCCGGGATCGACGGGTCGCGGAGCTGCAGGAGCTCGAGCCCGAACTTGCCGGCGGTGAAGACGAGCTCGACGTCGGCGCCGCTTGCCTTCGCGTCCTTCGCCGCGGTCGCCGTGGAGACGCTCCATGTTTCGAACGCGCGCCCATCGTTCTGCAGTTTGACGATCAGCTTTTCCTTTCCCGACGGGAGCACGCGCCTGGCGACCGACGCCACGCGGCCGGTGACGGTTTCGGTGACGCGTGCCGCGGCCGGCGCTTTGCGCCCTTTCGTGCGCGGGGCAGCACTCGGCGCCGTCGTCGCGGCTTGGCCGTCGTCGTCATCGTTCGCGGCGGCGAGACCGGTGAATGAGAGCAGCGAATAGCGCCGAAGGTACGTCACGCAGCTTCCCAATGTTTGCGCGTTGATCTGCGGGACGGGGACGGCGACCACATCGGACAGGAATTGTCCGGACGCGTGCACGAGCATGGTTTCGAGTTCGACGATCCATCGATCGTCGGCCGCGCTCACGAGCCGCGGGCTCTGTACGAGGCTCAACTGATGCTTGGTGAGCGGCGCGCGGCAGGCAGCCAGGACTGACGCGAGCGTGGGGTACTGGTTGCCAAAATGCGGATTCGTGCCGTCCCTGGCCGCGGTGCCCATTTCCGATTGCGCTTTCGCCAGCGCGGTCGCGAGCTCGTTGATCGACTCACTGCGGGTCATATGTGGGCGGCCCTCCTGTTTCGCGCGCGGCTTGCGCTCTTCCGCTGTTCGTCGATCTGTCCGAGCACGCCCTCAACGATGCCCGTCAGGCCGCTCGAGTTCGTCCACTGGACGCCGAGCCTCGCCGCGACGGGCTTGATCTCTTCGACGAGCGACCCGACGAGCCACGCTCCGGTCCGTGGATCGCGATAGTCGGCTTCGTTGTCCTCGACCAGGCGATGCGTTGCGGCCTGGACGTGGTGCCTCACCTCGTCGAGGTCGGTGGGCTTCGGCGCTTTCCGCTTGCGAGCCCCGGCCAACGGCCGGTGATCTTGATCTTCGGAAGGTTCATGGAAGGATCCGGAAGGATCGGTTCTACCGGGTTGAACAGTAGCGTTCAATGGGGTTGAACGGTGCTGTACACCCGGTTGAACAGCGGGCGGAACGGTCGACGTGGACGACTGTTCAACCCTATTGAACAGTGGCAGGCTGTAGGCCCGGGCCTTTTTCAGGGGGCGGGAGGTCAGTACGCCCCTCCCGAGGAGCCGCGCGACGACCCCGTGTGCGCCGGCCACCGTCAGGCGCGTCCGCTTCGCAATCTGCCGAATCGAGTAGTAGGACTCGCGACCGTCGGGTAGAGCCCGCTCTGCGATGGCGAGCAGCACCAGCATCTCGTACGGGTCACGAGTCGGCGCGCTGTCCAGGACCCATTCAACAGCTTGGTAGCTCATCATCACGCAGGTGCGCCGGGCGGGCCGGCCGCCTCGGCTTCGCGCGCCGCCTCGATGGCCCGAATGGTGCCGAGCCGCCAGCGGACGGTGCCGGCGCAGATGCGTATCGGCTTCGGCAGTCGGCCGCGCTTCGTCTCGCGCCAGAGCGTGGGGAGAGAGACGTGCCAGCGTTCGGCGAGTTGACGCGGAGAAATAAAGGCGTCGTCGTTGTGGCCGTTTGTAAGCTGGTGATCCACCAGCCTCAGTGTCAGCGCCTGGCCGGCCGAGGGGAAGGGGCTACTTTCGTTACGTGGGGGGCTACTTTGGTTTCAAGACTGCCGAATGAGCCCATCGCGGTCGATGATGGCCAGTAGCGCCCGTGCCTGAGCGATGCCGTTTCGCACGACGGAGCGGGCGTCAGTGCGGCGGCCAGTCGCAGCTTCATATTCGCGGGCCAGGTCGTGGATGCTCTCCGGAGGCTGACGCACCGTGTGCCGATAGAGCCAGATGACATTGCGCTCGATATCAGCGCCGCGGTCCCGTGGATGCTTGCCGATCGGCGTCTCCTTCGGGATGAGGACCGGGATCTCGAACTTCTCACCCGTCACTCGGCACTCCCAAAAGTGCGCCAGCGCCGGCGCAGACCAGGCGGCGCGCGCAGTTGCGAGACCCAGGTCGTCACGGAGAACCCTGGCCATCCAGACGCCCTCGAGCGCCGCATAGCTCGCGGCCAGCACCGCTAGTTCGGGTTCCGGGAGACTGGCGAACTGCTGGTTAACCGCCGCTCGAGCGTCGAGCCAGACCAGGTAGGGCTGTTCGACGCGCTCGTCTTGCTCGAGCTGGAGAATCCACGCGATGGCCGTCGTCTCTAGGCGATCGGCGTCACCCTTGTTGGTGATGTCCGTCGGGGTGCTGTGTGCCATGTCACGCTCCCGTCGCGATCGAAATGACGTTGCTGGCTGGCCGGTCCGTGAGAATCGCCGTGAGACGCCGCTCCCAGGTTTCGAGGGCGATCTGTTTCTCGCGATCGCCGTCGTAGCGGTTGTAGACCTGGGTCGCGCGTGGGCCTCCCTCGACATGGTTGAGCACGCGCGCGATGTCGACCTGGCTGACACCGGCCTCGGCCATGCGCGTCGCGGCCGTACGTCGCAGATCGTGACCGCGAAAGTCGAACGTCGCCGTCGGGTCGTGCTCGCGCAGCGCGGCCTCGATGCGCATCGCGATGCGCTGCCCGGCCTTCTTCTCATCGCCGAGCGGTTTGGTCTCCACCCGTCCAGCAAAGACGAGCGTCTCGGAGAGCCGCGGCACGGCCTGGAGGAGCGCGATCGCCGTCGGCGTCAGATACACGCGATGGGCGCGCTTGTTCTTCGTGATCTCCGGGCGGAGCGTGAGCCACGCGCCGGCGATGTCGCTCCAGCGGATCTGCGCCAGCTCGCCGCCCCGCTGCGCCGTGACCAGCCGGAGCTTCACGAGCGCCGCCATCGCGGGCCGTTCGGTGTCGCACGCCGCCCAGACGCGGCGGATCTCGTCATCGGTCAGCACGCGATCGCGCGATCGCTCCGTGCCGGGCTTCTGAATCAGGCTGGCCACGTTGGCGTCAATCCAGTCCTGCGTAATGGCGAAATTGAGCATCTTTCGGACGAGCGCGAGGCAGCGGTTCGCCGTGATGGGGGAGCCGCGCTCCGCGATCGCCTCGATGAGATCGCGCACGTCGCGCCGGCTGAGATCTTTGACCTTGCGGTGTTTCCACTTCGGGAGCACTTCGACGTCGAGCATGCGCGCGTCGTCGCGCCAGGACTTTTTGAACTTCTTCGCGTACTTCTCGAGGTAGGTCTTCCCGAGCTCGGCGACCGTCTCGCCTTGCCGCGCCGTGACCTTCGCCTCGGCCGGATCGGTCCCGCCATCGAGGCCCCGCAGGGCTTTCTGTGCGGCCTTCCGAGCTTCGACGAGCGAAAACCGCTTGAGCGGTCCGAGCGTCAAGCGACGCTGCTGACCAGCGGCCGTGCGATAGCGCAGCGCCCAGCTTTTGTGGCCGGACGGGCGGATCCGGAGCACGAGGCCGGGCACCACGGCATCGCCGTATTCGGTCCGGCCGCCGGGTTTGGGTTTCAGGGTGGCGACGTTGCGGGCCGTCAGGGTCACACTCAAAAAGGGCCTCCTGGGGACTCAGCACGGAGCCGGGGACTCACCGGGGACACATCCGTGCATGCGCTCGGCTGAAATCGAATGCAAGCCGATGATAGCAGAATTCGCCCGTATTCATAGGGGAAACAAGAAGATCGCGCTCGTCAGTGCTAGCGGGTGAAATGAGCTGAAACCGTAGAGATTTCGACTGGGGGTCAAGGGGTCGGGCGTTCGAATCGCCCCATCCCGACCATTTTCGAAGCTGGGGACACACCGGGGACTCACAGAGAAGGCCCCCAGCACCCGCCACGCGAGGACTAGCACATGGCGCGCACGACGACGAAGATGCCGACGAAGAGGACATTCGAAGAGCTGCGCTTGGTGACCACCGTTGAGGTGGCCCGCTATCTCGGCGTGTCGCGCGCCGTTGTGTACCGGGCCATCGACGCCGGCTTGATCCGGGCATTCCAAAGCGGCCCGCGCGGGAAGTGGCTGGTGAAAACGGCGGCGCTCGACCGCTGGCTCGACGCACGCGCCCCCAGTACCCCGGCTGTCACGGGATTATTCGACCAACCGCCAGCGCCCGCCGGAGCCACGCCACGGGGCGCCCGCGGCCGGCCCGGTACGTGGCCAGCGAGCGCTGTGCCACCGTCGCATCCGTCGCGCCGTACGCTGGGAAGGTGACAATCGACACCTCGATGAGGCGTAGGTCGGTCACGATGCGCGTCATTCTCCCGTCGCGCGTCTCGAAGCGGTCGCCGTTCGGGCGGACCACGTGAAAGCCGATGCTCATGCCGTCGACGTCGCCCCTACGGACCGACTCCAGCACGTCCCGGCCGGCCGTCGTGTCTGGTGGGGTGATCTCGACGTGCAGGCCGTCTGACGCCTTCCTGAGCGTCAGCGTGCCGGCCTTCGTGCGGCCGATGACCTTCGCCGCGTCGTGGTCGACGAGCGCGCGGACGTCGAGCTGCTCGGTGAACGTCCGATCGAGGGCCTCCGCCAGGACGATCTCGACGAACCCGCCCAGGTCCGCGGACGCCACGTTGAACGGAATCGCCAGGCCGCGGATCTTGGTCCCTTCGGCGCCGATCGGTGCGGCGCGTCGTTCGAGGTCGGTGGTCATGTCGGCTGCTCCTTCATGCGGTCTGCGTACCGCGCGCGTTGGTCGTCATTGCGCTGGTAGCCACGCCGCGATGCCCGGCTGCCCTTCGGCGGCACCGTCACGTACCCCGCCAGCGCGCCCCGGAGCTTCTCGCGAATGTCGTGGAGGTAGCTGGGAATCGTCGCGGCCTTGACGCCGCACACGGCGGCGATCTCCGAGCACGTCAGCTCTTCGAAATAGCGCAGGCGGGCCACGAGCTGGTACTGCGGCGACAACTGGGCGATCGCGCGGTCGATCTGCCGGCGGATCTCCTGCTGCAGCAGGTGCGTTTCCGGATCCGGGTCGCGCGTCCGCGCGACGCGTGCCGGCTCGTCCTCCGCCGCCGCCACGGTGTGGGCGTCGAGCGCGCGCGCGCGATACCTGACCTTGGTCGCGGCGATGCGCGCCAGCATCGCCACCAGGTTGTACAACGTGCCATCGGGCGGTGTGGCCGCGGGATCGAGCCGCCACCGGTCCGACGCCAACCAGACCCACACGGTGCCCACGGCGTCCTCGAGGAGCCACCGATCGCGGATGAATCGCTTCGCGATGTTGCGGACGAGCCGATCGTAGGTGCGATACACCTGCTCGAAGGCCGCGACATCGCCGGCGGCCGCCCGTTGGGCCAGCTCGAAGTCGGTCACGACGCCGCTCCCTCGCCGATCGGCTTGAGGTTCGCATTCGCTTCGTAGACGT
>Ga0137431_1000793_pt1 | contig 10515 bp, 11 predicted proteins | sample EasRivERMZT800_2_FD_104646 | JGI IMG/M metagenome (GOLD analysis project Ga0137431, IMG submission 104646) | Soil microbial communities from meander-bound floodplain in the East River, Colorado, USA - East River MetaG ERMZT800_2 | ecosystem: Environmental > Terrestrial > Soil > Floodplain ... | reverse complement strand
CTCTATCAGTACAGATATGAAGGTAAATCTCCGATGATGTCGAATTATATGAGGGTGATCATTTCTTGTCCTGATCTTTATCAACTCAGCAGTTCTTTAAAAGATAATGCGCCCATTCCTATGTCCGGGGAACCGGAAGAATATGGACTTAAAACCAGGTTGCGGTGGACCTGCTGTTTCTGAATTGATCGGGCAGCATAGTGCGATCAAATGACGTGATACCCGACGAACAATAAGCAAAAACCAGAAAATATCGATTTCAATACAAGAAATAAAACAGGGCAGGCTCGTTAGAACCCACCCTGCAATCAACCGCTACAGTTTATTACTTTTTGAAGAGTTTATTCTGTAACGGTCTATCTGGTCCGGCCATCGTCCTGGTTAAGTTCGCAGTTTTTATTCTGCTTTACAGTCGGTCAGTTTACTGTTATTTAAACAGCTATATCTGTCTTCTTTCTTAACCGACCCAACCCGGATCAAAACTTAAATAAAGGTAAATTAATCAACTGCCCTTTTCAAATGATGTGTGTCAGTTCATCTAATGATCTTTATCATACCGGCAATATCTATTAATACCGTGTGATCAGCGCCACATGGCCATAATCTTTCAGGGTATCATTACCAGTGAAATAAACATGTCCTCCTTTTTCAAGTACTGTTTCAATCAATTCATCAACAGCATCAGCCAGGATTTTGTGTGGCTTTTGCGGCGGACGCAAATACAAATGAGGAACATTTTCAACTACAAATCCCGGGCATCGAAAATCTTTTTCTACCAACAACTTAAAAGCTCTTCCTGCTCCGGCAGCTTCCCAAATTTCCTGGATACCGCTTACAGCGAGGCGTGCTCCGATTTTTTCGCTGAATTCTTTTATTAATTGCTGCCGCTCATCCTCCAGGTATCCATGCATCACCGGCCAGGTGATTTGAGCAAGCAATTCTGAGTTTGAATGGATATAACTTCCTTGTATTTTCCCCCTGATACCCTTCTTATGCTTTGAAACATCTTCAAACCATGCAAGCTCTTTTTCTGATCCCAGCAATATAAGCGAACTATTGTCCACTAAGTAAGCATGCAATGCTTCATCAACCTTGTGGAAGAAATCCTTAAACCGGATCGATTCCAGTTCCGATTTATCTTTCTCGTAATCTTTTACATGTGAATACCCGGCATAAGATGAACTGCGAACCGGTTTTTCATAAACGTAATCATCTTTATATTCCATCGGCCAATTATTATCTTTTATTTCAGCCAGGTCTTTCCACCGACCTTCAAATAGCCGCCCACCTTTTTCTGCCAGCATCAAAACATAATAAGGAACCGCATAATTTATTTTATACAGCAGGTCCCGTATTTCAAAATTGTCATCAACCATCACCTTTTCTTTTACTGGAAAAGGAAATTTCACGGCAAGCTTAATGTTGGGAGAAACATATAGCCCGATTCCCTCCATGTTGCGCATGAAGTCAATAGACCCGAATAATTCATCCATGGAACGAATCAATGGTTTCGCCTGTTCTTCAGAATATTTGTAGTGCATCAGTTGCTTTGCCTTCTCAAGAGCTTTTTCAACTTCCAGGTTATCTGCTCTTCGTTCAGGCATCGTACGATGTGTAGGCACAATAACTGAAACACAAATATTTCCTTTTTCATTTCGCAATTGAAGTAGATCTTCACCTAACAGTTTTTCGTTTGACATAAAATTCTTTTTTATTTTTTTAAATCAGAATAGCAAGTTCTTCATTGTGATACTTCCTTTGAAATATCTGCCAGTTCCCGGTCGTGAAGTTTAATGCTTGGCTTACTGTAGAGGTTTGCCTCATATCCAAAGCAACAAACTCTGGTGCCATTATCAAATGAGCAATATCAAAGAAATGATTGATACCCGTCAGTCCTGCGGGCATGGTGAATACCTATCTTACCAGTAATTATGACTAAGCCCGGACAATTAAAGCTTTCTGCCAATGCAATGAAAGTATTGCAAAGCCGCTACCTGCTGCATCACGACGGAATTACTGAGACCCCGGAACAATTATTCAGAAGAGTGGCCAGGGCGGCTGCATCAGCGGAGCTGAAGTGGGGCACGCAAAGGGATGCCGGAAAATGGGAACAAGAGTTTTTTCATATAATGGCTAACCTGGAATTCCTGCCCAATTCGCCAACTCTTATGAATGCCGGAACACCCTTGAGCCAGCTCAGCGCCTGTTTTGTACTACCGGTTGAAGATAGCCTGGACCAGATTTTTTCGACTTTAAGACACGCAGCAATGATTCAGCAAAGCGGGGGAGGCACCGGCTTCAATTTTTCGCGTCTGCGACCCAAAAATGACCCCCTGACAATGACACAAGGTACAGCATCCGGCCCGGTGTCATTTATGAAAGTCTTTAATGCGGCAACTGAGCATATTAAACATGGTGGCAAAAGAAGGGGTGCAAACATGGGAATATTGAATGTTGACCATCCCGATATTGAAGAATTTATTGAATCAAAAAAAGAAAAAGACATCTTATCCAATTTCAATATCTCCGTTGGCATCAGTGATGCATTTATGAAAGCGACCGAATCAGATATGGAATGGCCGCTTATTCACCCGGCTAAGAAAGAGGTTGTCAAAGCAATCCGGGCCAGAAAGTTGTGGAACAGCATAGTTGAATGCGCATGGCAAACAGGTGATCCGGGATTGATCTTTCTTGATACTATTAACAGCGTTAATCCAACACCCCGATTAGGTAAAATAGAATCCACCAATCCCTGCGGTGAAGTACCGCTGCTTCCTTATGAACCCTGTAATCTCGGCTCCATCAACCTTTCGAAGGTGACAAACCAAACAAACGGAAATAATAAAATTGACTGGGCGAGGCTGGATAAAATAGTAAGGACTGCAGTACGTTTTCTCGATAATATTGTTGAAATAAATAATTATCTCTTTCCCGAAATAAGATCAATGGCTTTGGGAAACAGGAAAATTGGTCTCGGCGTAATGGGCTGGGCTGAATTATTATTATTGCTTGAAATACCTTACGATTCAGAAAATGCAGTTGGCCTTGCAGAATTGCTGATGCAGTTTATTCAGCAAAAAAGCATTGAAACTTCTGTCGGCCTGGCAAAAAGAAGGGGTGAATTTCCTAATTGGAAGGAGAGTATACACTATCCGGGAGTCAAAATGCGGAATGCCACCACTACCAGTATTGCACCAACCGGAACTATTTCAATTATTGCAGATACTTCTTCTTCCATTGAACCCCTGTTCGGCCTCGCCTTCCATCGCCGGCGTGTGCTGAATAATGAAACTTTATTATCTATCAATGAATTATTCTTAAATTATCTCAAAAAATACCAACTGTATTCTGAAAAAATTGTCGACCAGGTTATCAGGGAAGGTGTAGCAACACATATCAACGAATTACCGCAGTCAGCTAAAAACATTTTTAAGACAACGTGGGAAATCATTCCTTCCTGGCATCTACGACATCAGTTAGCATTTCAAAAATATACAGACAATGCTGTTTCCAAAACCATTAATCTCCCCGAAACGGCGAATGTGAAAGATGTAGAGGAAATCTACAGATCGGCCTGGCAACATAAAGCAAAAGGAATTACTATTTTCCGAAACAACTCAAAAAATGAACAGGTGATGCACCCGGGAACTAAATATGGCGAAAAACTATGTACTGCCTGTATTGGCTAGACAATGTAATCATATATTTTCTGTTTCATCCTAAGCAGCGGTTATACAATTTGATAGCCCCTTTTTATAGCATCTGGGTTCCCAAAAACCCTAATTGACAAGCGTCATATCGCTGCCTAATTGCTATCATTGGTAAGAGCTAAGCAGGGTTATAGCTTTGGAAAGTGACCCCAAAAATTCCAATATATGCTCCATACACTTCCTTTCAACGAACATGTCAAAGAATACGAAGAATGGTTTGATAAGTATCCATTTGTTTTTAAAAGTGAAGCAGAAGCCATAAGAATTCTATTACCACCTGCTGATCATTCCCGTGGCCTGGAGATAGGAGTTGGTACCGGTCGCTTTTCCAAAGAGCTGGGCATTAAAGAAGGAATTGAGCCTGCCGCAAACATGCGGGCGTTGGCGCTAAGAAGGGGGATTGACGTCATTGCAGGCGAGGCAGAACATTTGCCGTACGCCGATATGAGTTTTGATTTTGTCCTGATGGTTTCCTGTATCAGTTATTTTGAAAATTTGCAGGAAGCTTTCTCTGAGGCAAAGAGAGTTTTGAAGACAAATGGTTCACTCATTGCTGGCTTTATTGATAAAAAAAGCCAGATTGGAAAGTTCTATGAGCAGCGAAAACCACACAGCGTCTTTTACCAAGACGCAAAGTTTTACACTACCAAAACGATCATTTCCGAACTAAACAAGCTGGGCTTTAAGAATTACGAGTTCATTCAGACCCTATTTCATCCTCTTGATGAAATAAAAGAATTTGAATCGCCCCGGTATGGTTATGGCGAAGGATCGTTTATAGTTATTAAAACAATAAAATAAATTATCATCTGAAGAACTTCGTCAATACAAATAAAAGATCCCGAATTATCGATTAACAAAACAATAGTGTTATGCATATAGAGATCAATGATACCACATCACTCAGGGAAATACAGGTAGTTTTCTCCAGTTTTTATCCTTATCTGCAAATAAAGTTTTATAGTAAGCGTCATAAGAAATATGAAGCGTCTGATGAATTGAATGAGATAGAGCCAAACATTCTTATTGGTGATATAAAAGCTACCCATATTTCCGGCGTGTTGGAAATACTTCCCTTGTATAAAGTCTCAGAAGTTGAAGAAGAATTTCTGCGCCGCTTTGGACTTTCCGTGCAGATACTTCGGAAAGAAAAAAATGACTGGCAACAAACAACCGGCATGGACGATTTTACACTGAAAGAGCTCAATGAAATCGGGCGCAATTCATCCGACGAATTCATTGTGCAGGATTATGAAGCAGGTTTTGAGCAAAAAGAAGAAAAACCGGAAAACTTATACTAAACACAGCATCAAACAACAAATGCAATAATATTTACTTCTATGGCAGCCACAAAAGCAGGATACTTTGTAGATGAAATAACGGATTGGAAAAGAACGATCGCGTTTCATATTGATGAAATATATGGACTGACAGTCAAGCTGGCCGAACTGGTTCAGCGAAACTCCATACCGAACCTTGCAGCTAAAGTGGAAAAACACCAGGATAAATTAAATGGCCTCTCAAAAAAATTTTCCACGCTGCTATTACAGTTTCGTCGGCAGGAGGCTATGCTTAAAACGGATAGTACACTGCTTGATGATTCACAGATCAAAACGGAAACAGAGACTTATCAAAAAGGCATCAGGCAAATGCTGCACGATACGGAGAAGGAATTCATAGAAGTAAAAAATAATTGTCAAAGTTTTTTAGCTGGCTTCTATAATAAATAGAATGGGATGAATAGCGAAAACCAGGCTGTGCCATTTCCCCGCACTCCTAATCTTGCAGATTACCAAACGAGTTCTCATTCGTTCACCTGGAAGTCTGTCCACGAAGGGCTGGATGGATTGCCTGGGGGCAAAGGTTTGAACATAGCTTACGAAGCAGTGGAGCGTCATGCGAAAGGAAAACGTAAAGACACTATTGCAATTCGCTGCATACAGAAAGATAAAACCGTGAAAGATTTCACGTATCATGATTTACATCAGCTCAGCTCCCGTTTTGCCAATGTGCTTACAAACCTGGGGATACAAAAAAGTGACCGTGTATTTGTCTTAACAGGAAGATTACCGGAATTGTACGTTGCTGCGCTGGGTACATTGAAGAAAGCTGCAGTTTTTTGTCCCCTGTTTTCTGTATTTGGTCCTGAGCCGGTATTTCAGCGGTTACATAAAGGCGATGCAAAAGTGCTTGTCACAACAAAAGCCTTATTTGAAAGAAAAGTAAGTGTGCTATTGGAAAAATTACCGTCGCTTCAATTCATTCTTTTAGCTGATGAAGAATTTCATGTTAGTAATAAAGTTCTGTCGCTCCCAAGATTGATGGAGGAGGCCAACGATGAATTTCTTATCCCTCCTACTGATCCCGAAGATCCGGCATTATTACATTTCACCAGCGGCACCACCGGTATGCCCAAAGGCGCATTACATGTGCATAGCGCTGTGCTGATGCATTACATCACAGGCAGGTGGGTTCTGGATTTTCACGAGGGAGATATCTTTTGGTGTACAGCGGATCCCGGTTGGGTTACAGGTACTTCTTATGGAATCATCGCTCCGCTGGTAAATGGTGTGACCAATATTGTAGACGAAGAAGAGTTTGATGCAGCAAGATGGTTTTCCATCCTTGAAGAACAAAAGATCAATATCTGGTACACAGCGCCCACAGCCATACGAAGGCTAATGAGGATGAATATTCAACCGAAAGAGAAATATAACCTTGAACATTTGCGATTGATCTGCAGTGTAGGTGAGCCCTTACATGCAGAAGCAGTGATTTGGGGAGAAAAGACATTTGGTATGCCAATACTGGATAATTGGTGGCAAACAGAAACAGGCGGAATTATGATTGCCAATTACCCGTCCATGAATGTAAAACCAGGAAGTATGGGAAAACCTTTGCCCGGCGTGGAAGCTGCGATAGCAGAAGTAACGGATACAGATTTAAAAATAATAACAGAGCCGGACAAACAAGGCCATTTAGTGTTAAAAAAAGGCTGGCCTTCCATGTTTCGCTCCTACCTGCACGAAGAACAACGTTATCAGAAATGTTTTCGTGGCGACTGGTACATCACCGGTGATCTGGCAAAAAAAGATGCAGATGGCTATTATTGGTTTGTTGGCAGGGCAGATGATATTATTAAAACATCCGGCCACATGGTAGGGCCTTTTGAAGTAGAAAGCGTATTGATGGAACACCCTGCTGTTGCCGAAGCAGCAGTGATTGGAAAACCTGATCCGATGATTGGTGAACTGGTAAAAGCATTTGTGGTGTTGAAAACCGGCCCTGCCGCTAACGAAGAAACCAAAATGGACATCACCGGTTATGCAAGAAAAAAACTGGGAGCAGCCGTTGCACCAAAAGAACTTGCTTTTGTGGACGGATTACCCAAAACAAAGAGTGGAAAAATATTAAGACGTTTATTGAAAGCAAGAGAACTTGGATTGCCGGAAGGAGATTTATCAACGTTGGAAAATACTTAATCGAATATGCAACAACACAAAACATTGATAGTGTATTTTTCCATGGCCTATTTCTTCTCATGGGTTGTTTTTGTGCCACTGGCGTTAAATAAACATGGTCTAATTTTTTTATTTTCTCATGATGCTGAACATGCACGAATAATTGATGTATGTCATGCCTTCGGCGGACTCGGTCCTATAATAAGTGCAATGCTTACCCTTCTTTTTTTTAATGGGAAGAACGGGCTTTTAAAATTTTTCAGACAATATTCTATAAAAAAATTAACTGCCTCATGTTGGTTGCTGGCATTATCACCTTTTTTTCTCTTTGCGCTTGCCCTGGTGATTGGAAAGATGGCGAGTAGTGAATGGTTAAGCGTGTCCGGTTTCTTTCAAACAAATGATTTGCTAAATGCTTCTAATTTCCTGATGTGGTTTTTTCCATTATTAGCTTATGGCTTTGGTGAAGAAGGAGGGTGGAGAGGATTTGCATTACCCCGGCTCCAGGCAAAATATTCAGCATTACTTTCAACCATAATTCTCACATTATTTTGGTTAGGGTGGCATATACCAACTTTTTTTTACCGCTATCAATTATCAGGTAGCATGCTGATTGGTTTTATATTGGGATTATTTGCAGGTGCCATCTGGATGACTTTTCTTTTTAATTATACACACGGTAGTCTGCTGGCAGTAAGCCTCTGGCATTTCACGTTCAACTTTGTTTCTATGATAGGTACTGAAGCAATAGTGGCTGGCACTATGAGCACAATTATTATACTAGTCGCCATATTTATTGTTATTAAGTATGGTAAAAGCAACTTATCGCCTTTTACAAAGACATCGGTTGAGTTTGGAAATACAAATTATCAAATTACATGACGGAGCAATCAGATATAAAGTCAAATGTTGATGCAGATAAGAACAAACAACTGCTCTATCAAATGATATTGATCCGGCGGTTTGAAGAAAAAAGTGCGGAATTATATACCAAAGAAAAGGTTCGCGGCTTTCTTCATCTCTACATTGGCGAAGAAGCCGTAGCAGTGGGTGTGACGCAATCATTGACCACAGAAGATAATATACTGAGCACCTACCGCGAACATGGCCATGCCTTGGCAAGAGGTGTTGATGCCGGCGCGATTATGGCTGAAATGTATGGCAAACAGGAGGGATGCAGCCGCGGCCGGGGGGGTTCAATGCACCTGTTTGACGTAAAGAAAAAATTTTATGGCGGTAATGCCATTGTAGGCGGGCATCTTGCAATGTCAGTTGGAATGGCGCTTGCATCCAAAAAACAAAAGAAGAATAATATCACCTGCTGTTTTTTCGGCGAAGGTGCAGCCGCAGAAGGAGAATTTCATGAAGCTATGAACCTTGCTGCGTTATGGAGTGTGCCGGTATTGTTTGTTTGTGAAAATAATCTGTATGCAATGGGCACAGCTATCCGCTTCTCTCATTCCATCACAGAAATAGAAAAGAAAGGACCTGCCTACGGAATAGATACGGCTGTTGCAGATGGCATGGATGTACTCGCAGTAGAGGAAGCGGCAAAAAAGGCAACTGAAAAGATCAGGACAACAGGAAAACCTTTCTTTCTTGTTTGCAATACCTATCGCTTCCGGCCACACAGCATGTTTGATGCCGAGCTATACCGGGACAAAGCCGAAGTCCAGGAATGGAAAAAACGTGACCCTATTTCGCAATTGCAGCAATTATTGCTTGAGCAAAATATTATTGCTAAAGGTGATATTGACGAATTAAATAATAATGTAGAGCAAGAAATGCAAAAGGCTGTTGCCTTTGCAGAAGCAGGAACATGGGAGCCGGTAAATGAGCTGACAAAATTTGTTTACAGTGAATAAAAAATAAAGACGATGGCGACGATTGTACATTTTGATATCGGTGCCGACAATCCCGAGCGTGCCAAAAAGTTTTATGAAGCGTTGTTTGGATGGAAGATTGGAACGATGCCAGGGTTTCCTGACTATTATGAAATTGAAACAACTGACTTAAACAACGTAAGAGGTGTTGGCGGAGGTCTTACAAAAAGAGACAATCCACAGCAAAGCGGTATTACCAATTTTATTGGCGTTACATCTATTGACGAAACCGTTGCAAAACTCAATGAACTTGGAGGCAGGGTCATTCAGGCAAAGCAGAGCATTCCGGGTTATGGATACGTTGCTATATGCTTTGATACGGAAAACAACTTGTTCGGCTTGTTCCAGGATGACAAGCAAGCGAAGTAAGTTTTATTTATTTATAAACAGTTTAACGCATATATCATCATAAAAAAATTGATTATGGAAAACTTGAATTTTTGCCAAAGCTGCAGCATGCCACTTGACAATCCCGCGGTGCTGGGTACCGAAAAAGACGGTTCAAAGAGCCATGAATACTGCCAATTTTGTTATCAGGACGGTGCATTTGTCAATCCAAAGATGTCGCTTAAGGAAATGACATCACTGGTGATTACCCAAATGGAGAAAAGAAATATAGATCCGAAAATAATTGACATGGCGGTGAGCAGCTTGCCCAACCTGAAAAGGTGGCACAGCCATACGCAGGCGCTTTGACTGACCAACCTCGCTGCGGCAGCCAAACGCTTCCTTACCCGGTGATCCATCAAGCGGTTTACCTGTGAAAAACATGAATGCCCTCCTTTTATGAAAGCTTCAAATTACAGAAAGAGTTCATTGTATTTCACTATTAAACTGAAGCTATGAAAAAGACTTTACTAATATTTATGCTGGCATTGCCCCTTTTTATGTCAGCAAGGAATGACAAGGCCGACCGGAATCGGGGAGATAAGGCTGGTATGCACACGGGATTAAGCCATGGAGTGCCTGTCATTACTATCAATAACATGACGGTGACCGAAGCGTTGGGCACAGTCACCCTTACCATACTCTTGTCTGGCCTCGCTGATGAACCCGTAACAGTTCACTATAAAACCGAAGACGGAACAGCCAGGCATCACCAGGACTATAAAAAAGAGAAGAGCTTTGTCGTAATTCCGGCGGGAAGTTTATCTGCCAACATTACCATACAGATTGTAAAAGATAGCAGGATTGAACCTACTGAGTATTTTAAGGTAAAGCTTCAATTAGGCAGAAAAGAACACGATGCAACGTTGGGAGATGCTACAGGACAGGTAACGATTGTGAATGGGGAGACCTCTTATGTTGAACTGAATAACCTGGTGGTAGTTTACAGGAATACAAATGGGGGGACGATTGATGATACTTCTTTGCTAAGCCCGGCATTGCAGCAAGCCAGCGATTTCTACTGGCGGCATTCTCATATGGCATTAAATATTAAATGGACCGTTTACGTGATTG
>Ga0137431_1000790_pt1 | contig 10553 bp, 8 predicted proteins | sample EasRivERMZT800_2_FD_104646 | JGI IMG/M metagenome (GOLD analysis project Ga0137431, IMG submission 104646) | Soil microbial communities from meander-bound floodplain in the East River, Colorado, USA - East River MetaG ERMZT800_2 | ecosystem: Environmental > Terrestrial > Soil > Floodplain ... | reverse complement strand
TTCTGTTGTATATAATCATCTCGACCTGATGCTGGATCTTCCCTGGCAAACTTATACTGAAGATCATTATGATCTTCTGAAGGCAAAAAAGACTTTGGATCTAGATCACTACGGCATGTTTAAGATTAAAGAGCGGATATTGGAATACCTGGCTGTATTGAAACTGAAAGGGGATATGAAAAGCCCGATTCTTTGTTTTATTGGTCCTCCGGGCATTGGTAAGACATCGCTGGGCAAAAGTATAGCGAGTGCCATAGGAAGAAAATATATGCGTCTTAGTTTGGGTGGACTGCACGATGAAAGTGAAATAAGGGGTCACCGGAAAACTTATATCGGGGCCATGCCGGGACGCATTCTTCAAACGCTTCGTAAAGTAAAATCTTCCAACCCGGTCGTCATATTAGATGAGATAGATAAAGTGGGGAGTGATCATCGGGGTGATCCCAGCAGTGCCTTACTGGAAGTGCTCGATCCCGAACAGAACAATAGCTTTTATGACAATTATCTTGAAATGGAGTATGACCTGAGTAAAGTTTTGTTCATCGCAACGGCCAATAACGTACAAACTATTCAGCCTGCATTACGCGACAGGCTTGAAATAATAGACCTTAGTGGTTATGCAGTAGAGGAAAAACTGGAAATTGCCAAAAGACACCTGATACCAAAACAAAAAGATTTGCACGGACTGAAAAATTCAGGTTTTAAGATTGGCGATAAGGTCTTAAAAAAATTGATCCAGGATCATACCAGGGAGAGTGGCGTCAGGGAACTCGACCGGCAGCTGGCTTCCATTATGCGCTACCAGGCCAAGGAATTAGTATTGAAAGGGAAATTGATTCCGTCCATTACCTCTGGCGAAATACAAAAGATAATCGGAAAGCCGCGATACAATAACGAAATATACAAGACAGCGAATATGCCCGGTGTAGCAGTTGGCCTGGCCTGGACCTATGTTGGCGGAGAGATACTTTTTATTGAAACAACCATCAGCGATGGCAAGGGAGAATTGAAGCTGACAGGCAACCTCGGCAATGTAATGAAAGAAAGTGCCAGCACGGCTCTTACCTATTTGCAATCCAATGCCAAAAGATACGATATTGATCATAAGCTATTTGATAAAAAGAATATTCATATTCACATTCCTGAGGGAGCAGTGCCTAAAGATGGTCCCAGCGCCGGTATTACTATGATGACAGCTATCGCTTCTGCATTGACGGGAAAAAAAGTAAAGCCGTTCCTTGCCATGACAGGTGAGATCACGTTGCGGGGCCAGGTATTACCGGTAGGCGGCATTAAAGAAAAAGTGCTGGCTGCAAAAAGAGCGGGTCTCAAAGAGATCATTCTTTGCTGGCAAAATGAAAAAGACGTTCAGGAGATCGATTCGACTTTTATAAAAGGCATTAAGTTTCATTATGTGAAAACAATGAGCCAGGTATTGGAGTTGGCTTTGGTATAATAGTGTTTTTTAAAAGACCGCTGCATCGGCATTTCAATATTGGTAGTCACAATGATAACTACTACCCTTCGGGATACTATCTTCGCAATGCATTGCGTTTATACGTTTTCATATTAATGTTGACCGGTTGTGCGAGGTTACAGGCACAAACTTTAGGAGGCAATACCGTTTTTAATTTTCTCCTTTTACCCGGCACACCGCAGCTTACGGCATTGGGTGGTGTCAATATATCCCAGATCTCCGCCGATGCCGGGTTGGCGTTTAACAATCCTGCACTGCTTGCACCAGTAATGCATACACAGATGAATGCCGTTTTCAATTCAATGTATGACGGAATCCAATCGTATCATTTATCGCTGGCATACCACCACCAGAACATAAAAACAAGTTTTCAGTGGGGTTTAAACTATTTGAATTATGGAAGTATTCAGCAGGCGGATGCCGCCGGAAATATTATGGGTCAGTTCAGGCCAACCGACTGGGTGATGCAGGTTTCTGCTTCACGCAGCTACCTGTCAAAATGGAAATACGGAGCGACATTTAAATTTATTAATTCCAATTACGGACAATACCGTTCCAATGGTATTGCTGTTGATGTGGGTGTGTTATATTATGATTCGGCAAAACTTTTTTCAGCTTCGCTGCTGGCGAAGAATATGGGGACACAATTGCGAAAGTATGATGGCACCGATCCCGATGATCTTCCTTTTGATCTGCAGGCCGGGATCACAAAGCGTTTGGAAAACTCGCCTTTCAGCTTTTCCTTTACTGCCCATCACTTACACCAGTTCGACATAAGGTATAGTGATCCCGAGTTTAATGCCGGCAATGGCTTTGAGAATGACAGTACAAAAAACTTTACGTTGGATAAATTGTTCCGGCATTTTGTGTTGGCAACTACTGTTTATATAGGTGATAAAGTGGAAGTGGCTGCCGGATATAATTACCTGGTGCGGGAAGAGCTAAGCATAGAGAATACCTCAAATGGCCTCACCGGGTTTTCTCTTGGCGTATCATTACTGCTTAACAAACTGCAAATTCGCTATGCCCGCTCTCACTATCAAAACAATACGGCATATAACCAGTTTGGCATCAACATGACATTGAATCAGTATTTTGGATTGGGTAAATTCGGCGAAAGAATCGGGTGGTAAATAGCCATTGCCTGCCGGTTGTTAACCAACTGCTATGAAGAATTTCTTTAAGACTTTGTACGATCTCCTTTCCCGGAAAAGGACTTCATTTTATATTATTCTTTTTTGCATAGCCGCAAAGTCGCTTCTGATCACTTTTTATTCTTATACAGGGAAAGATAAAATTTATAGCCTTTCCGCCAGCTACAACCTGCTTCATGGAAAAGGATGGACCAACAGTCTTTATTATCTTAATGACCTGTATAAGGAAATCTTAGTGCCTTTTTGTTATTGGCCGCCAGGCTACGGTTTGCTGATAGCCCCATTTCAAAAGTTATTTGGCACAAATATTTTCCTAAGCACCACCGTTTTTGAGATCTGCTGCTTTGTGTTCTTTATACTTTTGTGTCGTGGTATTTTAAAAACACAGGGTTTGTCCCGGGCATGGTTGAATATTTCAACGGTGCTTCTGAGTTTCTCTTCGCATGATTTTATTGAAAACTCTTTGGGAACGGATCTGGTTGCGCTGGATTTTATACTAGGTTTTTTCTATGCTGCTATCAGGATCTGGAACTCTGATCATAAAAAGTTGATTCGAAATTTTGGGATTCTAGCGGGGATTTGCTTATTTCTTGCAGGGTTTACCAGGTATATATATGTGCCGGTCTGCCTGTTGATTATTGCGGTATTGCTGACTTTGTCCTATTGGAAAAAGAATAAACCGTCTACACTTGGTTATTTTATTTCCTTTCTCATTTGTTTTGCCGGGTTAATAGGGGCCATGTTTTTACAACAAAATTCCTGTGGAAGTCCGTTTTACTCTGGTGAAGATAAAAAAGGAATATTTCTTGAGAACCTCAGCTACTGGCATCCAACGGTCATTGCAGCTTTTGTCAACTTGAATTTGTTGCCTGTTCAGCTTGAAAAGTATTCCGGCGTTTCCTATACATTGTGGATGCAAATTTTCAGCTGGATTAACCTACTCCTCTATCTATTGGTACTAATTGCCGGGTGTATTTTTTTTCATCGAAAAATGAATTCTCAAAAAAATGAATTTCCGGTATTCGTTGTTACGGGCTTCATATTTTCTGCAGCCGTGGTAGGGGGATTGGCCCTGCTGAGTCTTACCCATGATGTCCATTATACCCTGGCAGGAAATGCGTGGAGCTTTATTGTGGAGGGAAGATATCATGCTTTCCCGGCAGTCTTTATCCAGCTAGTAGCCTTAACTATTATAGGTAAAAGAAATGATTTGTTCCATATCAGGCGATTTTCTTCAATAGCTTTTTCTCTTTTGTTTATCCTGCTTTTACTGAATTCGGCACACCAGTTTTATTACACTGTAAAAGTTGCCTTAAATTATAAAACGATGAAGAAGGCCGCGGTACGGGAACAGGATTATGTTTATTTTGAATCATTGCTAAGGAAGACAATAAAAGAGAATCCCGGGAAAGATATCCTGGTGGCTTCAATTGACAAATATTACCCCCTGCTTGCATCCATGCACCGGCAAAAGGGAATCGGTGATCCCTATGAGCTGGATAGCCACATTCCGAGGGTTAAAAAACCTGCTGTTTTATTTACTGTTATTTTTGCTCCCGAAAAACATCACTACGCCAATTATTTAAAAAATAGCAACGTGAAACTTGTTGATAAAGTAGCAGGAACAGAAATATATCAGCAATCTATTGACCCTTCGCCATAAGATCAGCTTAAAAATGTACAACAGCGATCATTTAAGGAAAACCTTCATAATTATTCCAGCTTTTAATGAAAAGGCTGTGATCGGCAGGGTAGTGGACGACTTATTGCCATTAGGCTGTCGTATTGTTGTGGTCGACGACGGATCTCCAGAAGAGTTAAGACCACAGGTAGCCCGGCATAACGAAGTTTTTTATATCCGCCACAAGGTGAACCTCGGACAGGGCGCGGCTTTGCAGACTGGAATTGATTTTGCATTAAAGCAGGGTGCTTCATGGTTCGTTACTTTCGATGCCGACGGACAGCACAGCGTCGAAGATATACCGGCGATACTCACACCGCTATTTATGGAGCAGGCCGACATTGTGCTTGCTTCGCGTTTTTTGACCAAAGGTTCACACAACGCCCCTGTCATAAAACAATTGATATTAAAGGCCGGTCGCTGGGTAAATTATATTTTTACAGGTTTATATCTTTCGGATGCACATAATGGGCTGCGCGCAATGAACCGGATAGCGGCCAATACTATTCGAATTACCGAAAACAGGATGGCCCATGCCACAGAAATAGTGGCACAGATCAAAAAGCATAAACTCAGGTACCGGGAAATCGGTGCAAACGTCCTGTACACGCCTTATTCAAAAAATAAAGGGCAATCTTCTTTAAATAGCCTCAAGATTTTTTTTGATTTAGTTTTACAAAAACTGTTCGGATGAATGGAATACAGATAGTTTTAATAACTGCGGTAATATTGGTGGCCATCTATTTTTTTGTACGCCTGCACAATTCAATCCTGGATTTTTTGCTGTTACTTGCCATGGTCACCGCCGCATTGGTTTTTATTTTTTTACCCGATATTACCAACTCCATTGCGCACAAATTGGGAGTGGGCCGCGGAGCTGACCTGGTTTTTTACCTGAGCATCGTGATCTTCTGGTTTGTGATCATCAAGCTGTACATCCGCATCCGAAAACTGGAAAAAATCATCACTGATGTGATGCGGAAAGATGCGCTGAATGAAGCTGGTCAGCAAAAGACCAGTCAGTCTTAATTACGGCAGAATAGTGTTTTTCACAAATAACTCAGGTTTGTTTTGGGTGTCAATACCAGCAATGTTTCATACATCAGCTGAATGGCATTCGCGATATCATTCCTGTGAAGCATTCCCTCCATAGTGTGCATATAACACAGCGGTCATCATTTTAGTTGAGATAGATAAAGTGGGGAGTGATCATCGGGGTGATCCCAGCAGCGCCTTACTGGAAGTGCTCGATCCCGGTGGATTAAAAACTAGTTCTCTTGGATAAGTTTATCAGTGAATCTTTCAACAAGGGAAAATGTTGATTAAAATATTTATTGAGTACAATCCGGTAGGTGTTTACAGATGATAAAGAGTCATTGATAGTTTTGTAATCTTTATCTGGGAAATAAAAAGCACTAAAGTTTTCAAATTCAAGTAATACTTTGCCTGGTTCATAACTTCTATAGCCATGGTCACTCTGAATGATCATGATGAAGGGCCGGTTGGAGAACTTCAATACGGAATCCACCAACGATGCCATCAGGAATTTGTTGGTATAAACGAGTTGATTCAAATAATCTTTTTTATTAATAAGAGTTTGTGCCGTCACAAGTTTACTTAGCCTGTTTCCACTGCTGTCAAAATAAAAAGTTTCGTGTGGGAAAAAGAAATGTCCATATAGAAACTGGGGTTTTGATGGAGGTTTTTTTGCTGATTCAACAATACCGTTGAACACTTCATTCATTCGGTTTATATCATCATCTATTTTTCTTTCTTTTGCTTTGGATAGCTTGTCCTTCGGATAAAATCGGGCGAGGTGCCATCCAATGTCCCTGTTGATTTTATTGAAAAGCGTTTGTCCCAGCACCGATCTATAGGTCAGCTCCGTCAGGTGAGGGGTTATTTTTACCGGGGCATCCGGCATAGGAAAGTTGGAGTAGTTGTTTATGATATATCCCTGTTTTTTCAATATAGCGGCAAGTTCATTATTGAATACGGTGTAATAAGATTGCAGGAAATCTTTTGTATAAAACTGACGGGTATTTTTAAGGTTAATGAGATAATCCAGGTTGAGCTCTGAACCTAAAGACATATGGGTGAAGTTGTAGTTGCTTTTTGAATTTTTCGGAATGAAGAACCCCCTGTCCTTCAATGTCGTTTCAATCAACGTATTGTCATAGCCAAACTCTTTTTTAAGCGTTTTGGTATTGGTATATCCGTCAAAAACTAAGAAATAGATATCAGGTGTTTCGCAGGTGTCACAAGCCACATATCTTTTTACCAGGGGTTTTAAAGGATTCCCCTGGTCATGCTTGATTATCGTATTATTCAGACTCAAATAGCAATACTGGATAATCCCGCCCGCCAGCAGCAATATCAATATAATGTTGGCCCGGTAATAAAATGATGAGAAGCCAGTTTTTTTTCTATTCAGGTAAACGATCAGGAAAACCATCCCTGCCAGGATCAGGGGTAGCAACACCGTATACCTGGCCATAAATGATATTAAGGGAATATTAACCAACCAATCATGCAGCAGGTGAAAGAAATAAAAAATCAATAATAGAAAAAATAGCAGCACCCCGGCTTTTTGATATGACCCCCATAACTTCCCGATTAAAAAATAAAGAATGACAGGAACAGTGAGATAAATCAATATATCAGTAATAATATAGTCGAAATGTAAGAGCTTAAAATATTGATTGGCCGTATGTACCAGGAAAACTAAGGGAATAGTAAGAAGAAAAAGTGGATATTTCTGTAGTAGGTATTTTATTACGTTGATCTTAACATTCAAATTGTTCGGTATTAATGCATTTCAATTTCGAACAATTATAGGATGTTACAAAAATTAAATCCGGCGGCAATAGTTAAATCATGGCAGCATGCTGGTGATAGCGTAAAATTCGTAGCATAGTGAAATTCATTTTTATTATTGGACTGTTAACTTTCGGTACGTGTATTAGTGCACAGACAATTGGGGGGGAATAGGGTTTTTAATTTTCTCAGGCTGCCCAATACCGCGCAACTTACTGCTTTGGGTAGCATCAATGTTTCTCAAATTTCTAACGACGCGGGCCTGGCCGTTAACAATCCATCTTTGCTTGGGCCTGGCATGCTCACGCAGGTGAGTGCTGTTTTTATTTCCTTTTATGACGGGATCAATACTTATCATTTGTCGCTGGGATATCAGTACGAAAAGATCAAAACCAGTTTTCTATGGGGGTTAAATTACCTGGAAACGTTCTGCAAACAGATGCTTCGGGAAATAGTATGGGCTACTTCAGACCAACGACCTGAGTAATGCAAGTTTCTGCTTCCCGCAGTTATTTTAAACATATCGTCATGCTTCAATTTTTTTCATCAGGTACAGTCTTCGCAGGGAATCCGGGATTATTTGTTTTTCCTCAATGGAAAAAAAATTCGAAAATGAAGCAATGAAATTTTCCTCCGTATAACTTGAATAAATATCTTTCTTCTGCTGCAGCATCAGTTTTATTTTTACATCTTCTTTCGGAACAAATTCGATAATAAGGTACCGGGATGTTTGGTGAAATATCCTGGCTATATTCTCCAGGGGAATGTTTTTCGAAATGGCCAGGTGATGAATTAATGCCAGTGCCAAAACCAGGTCTGCATCCAGCCTGTTATAAAACGAACTTCTTTCTGCATTATTAAAACCTATGGAGGGTGAAGGATTGGCCAGATCAACAATAACGGGTTGAATATTTTTCTCATGGCTGACTTTTATGGACGTATAAAGATCGTTAATACAGTAAGGGTCATAATCTGTTGCGATTGTATGGATGCCTTTAGCCGCTAACAACCTCGAAAATTCTCCTTTATTCGAGCCCAGGTCTGCAGCTGTATTAATCGTTTCAAGCCTGTTAAGCCATCGGTTGATAATATTCTTCTTTTCTTCGAGGTAACTATTACGTAGTGATACTTCATCATAATAATCTGACCACGTGCTTCGTTTAGCATTAAGTATTAGCTTATTGACCAATAGTTCAAGACTGGAAATAAGGCTGACGAGTTTTTGCTTGGAAAATTTTTGAATGTCCTTATATCGGCCGTGTCCCTGAGCAGCAATTTTTTGGTGCAGGTATATATGCAGGTAAGTGTAAAAGGAAAATCTACTGCGCTTAGGTAATAAAGATTTAATAACAACTAAAGGAATTCCGTCAGGCCAGGCCATTTGCAGTTGTTGCAAAGGAATTTTGGTATAATGCATGATTAATAACGGGCCGAGAAAACTTTCGCAAAACTGCCTGTAAGCGATCCAGGGAACTTCCTCGTATTTTTCAAAGGAAAGTGTGTCAATAAATAGAAGCCTGCCTTTATACCATTGGATGTTGTAGGGCGTGGCATCTTTTAATACCATTCCAAAATGAAGCGCTTCTTTCATTAACCTGAGCGTTAGCAAGGCGGCATCTTTTAACATATCAAAGCTCCATTCATAAGGATAGGAAATGAATGGGATCCGTTCAGGTTTCAGCGTGATGTAGCAAGTAGTTTCCCCAGTAAGATTTTGATTTATTTGTTCATGTGGAATAAGTAATCCGTTTTTAACAAGGTGGTTGTAACAACCACTGTTAGTAAAATAATCAAAATGCTCCCTGAACAAAACATTTACCTGCCTGTAGATAGTTCCTTCTTTTTCAAAAATAAATCCGGAAGGATCACGAAAGGAAGAAGGATGCGCGATAATTGTTGGTAACATCAGTCGGTAGCGTTATCCTTTGGTTTTTTAGATCGCAAGAAAAATGATCTTATGTATAGTTTGATATTCCTGAAAAAAAAAGTAACGCCTAAGATGGCAGCGATAAGCACTTGTACCAGGTAACTGCCACTTCCGGGATCAACGTACAATAAAAAAGCCTGTATCATAAATAACTAAGATTTGTCCTGGGTGTCAAAGTTAGCAATGTTTCATACATCAGCTGAATGGTATTCTCGATATCATTCCTGTGAAGCATTTCAACCGTAGTGTGCATATAACGCAGCGGGATGGAAATAAGAACGGAGGGGCAACCTTCGTTTGAGTATGCAAAGGAATCGGTGTCGGTGCCCGTGCTGCGGCTTAAGGCCCGCCATTGCACATCAATCTTTTTATCAGCGGCTACTTTCTCTACCAATGCCAGTAATTTATTATGCACGGCCGGAGCATAGGAAAGTGATGGCCCCTTTCCACAAAGTACGTCGCCTTCAATATTCTTATTGATCATCGGTGTGGTAGTGTCATGTGTGACATCCGTTATGATCGCAATGTCGGGTTTGATCCTGCGGGCAATCATTTCAGCGCCGCGCAATCCAATCTCTTCCTGCACGGCATTGACCACATATAACCCGAATGGCAATTTCTTTTTATTTTCTTTTAATAGCCTTGCTACTTCGGCGATCATAAATCCCCCGATACGATTATCAAATGCACGTCCCACGTAGTTGCCATTGGCCAGTTCATCAAATCCATCCTGGTAAGTAACCACTGCGCCAATATGAATGCCGAGCGTTTCTACATCTTTGCGATTCCTTGCTCCGCAATCCAGCCATAGATTATCTGTTTTGGGTTGTGTTTCCTTGTTATCAGATCCACCCAAACGGGTATGTATCGCCGGCCAGCCAAAAACTGCCTTTACCTGTCCCTTCTTGCCGTGAATGAAAACTCTTGATGCGGGGGCTGTCTGATGATCTACTCCGCCGTTTCTTTTTAAATAGATAAAGCCTTCGGGCGTCACATAATTCACGAACCAGCTGATCTCGTCAGCGTGTGCTTCAATTACTACTTTAAATTTATTTTCGGCGTTAACGACTCCTACTGCTGTGCCGTAAGGGTCAACATAGTGGGTATCAACATAAGGTTTCAGATATTCGATCCACAGCTTTTGCCCCCAGGTTTCAAAACCAACAGGAGATGCGTTGTTAATATAACTGCGTAAAAACTGGAAGGATGTGTCGGTGATGATTTTTTTTCTGGGCTTAGATTTGGATTTTGTCGCTTTTGACATAGTGGTATGTATTTTTAATAAGCAGGCAAATTAAATAAATATCATCGATTGTCATGAAGAAAAAACCTGTTGGGAAAAATAAGATCATTCACGCACAAATTACCTTATCAGTGTAACAGTTCCTTTCTTGAAATAAACGGCCCCGGTAAAATCGATGGCTTTTACCATCCAAACAAAAGTGCTATTAGATTGAAGTTGCCCGTTGATCCGGCCATCCCAACCTTTACCGTTTT
>Ga0137431_1000789_pt1 | contig 10578 bp, 12 predicted proteins | sample EasRivERMZT800_2_FD_104646 | JGI IMG/M metagenome (GOLD analysis project Ga0137431, IMG submission 104646) | Soil microbial communities from meander-bound floodplain in the East River, Colorado, USA - East River MetaG ERMZT800_2 | ecosystem: Environmental > Terrestrial > Soil > Floodplain ... | reverse complement strand
TGCGAAGAGCAGCCGCTGGAGCCCCTCGACTTCGCTCCCGCGTTCGAGCGGAGTCGCGTCGGTCATGCACGAGCGCGGCCAGAGCCACCCGCCCCGGCCACGGCGGCCCCGGCGATAGGGTTGATGCGCGCCGCCGGGCCAGTCGTCGCGATGCTCTCCGTGCTCGCGCACCGTCGCGAGCCGCGCGACGAGCCACCGGCGCTCGGGGATGCACTTGGATTCGTACTGCGGGTCAAGGGGTGTCGAGAGTTCCGGCACGACGATCCAGACCGTGCATCCGCTCGCGAGCTGGACCTGCTCGTACTCTTCGAGCAGGTCGAAGTCGAGGCCGTGCTCCCACCTGCCCTTCCGGCGCAGGAATGAGGGCTCGGACTTCGCCTTCACCTCGTGCCAGTTGACGGGCTCCTTGTCGCCGGGCCGTAGCGTGAGAACGTCGGGCGTGATGATGTAGCCGAACGCGCGGCTCTCGCCCGCACTCTCTGGTGAGCAGTCCCGGTCCTCCCGCGGAATGAACATGGACGGAGCCTTCGTCTCGGGCGTCACGGACGCGAAAGCGTAGGCGGGGAGGACGCAGTTCCCACGGCTCGCGAGGATGGCGGCCCACTCCTTCTGCGCGGCGTCGCCCATCGCCCATTCAGGTGTGTCGGTCAGCACGCGAACCTCTCCTTCTCCGCTCCCCACGCCGCCCAGCCCGGCCGTGCCTCACGCGCGAAGAGTTCGAGCTTCGGCCCCGGGCAGAGCGCCTCGACGAGAGCGAAGAACTCGTCCGGCTTCCGCGAGTGCTCCCGCAGCGGCCCCGTGAGAAGCGTCGTCTGGTTCCCGAGCGTGACGATCGGCGTTCCCCTCGTGCAAAGGAGACAGTGCTCCGTCTGCCCGCGGAGCCAGTCGCCGGTCCCCATCCGGTCCTTCGCCCACGTCAGGATCGTCCGGACGCGGAGGCCCCATGCGTCGGCGATCGAGTAGGCGTCGCGCATGAACGCATTGGTCGTCCAGAGCCAGACGATCGCGTTCTCGTCGAGCCGCGCCGGGACGGCGAGCGCCGCGATCTCGGGGACCGTCATGTCGGGGTAAGGGTTGCGCGCCCGGTGCGTCAGGTCCTCCGCCCGCGAGTCGTACTTCCACGGCGGATCCACGACGACGACGGCGAACTTCCCCGTCGGCTCCGGGAGCGGGGCCATAGCGAGTTCAGCGGCGAGGGCCTCGCGCTTCTCCTGCCGGATCTCCTGCTTCGCCTCGGAGAGTGTGGAGCGTCCCGAGCGGACGTCCTCGAACTTGGCCGGCGCGTCGCGCTTGAGCCGGAGGGCCTCCTCGACGTAGCGGGGCGAGACGCCGACGGTGCGCGCGGCGTGCTCGGAGGACTTCGGCTCGCGAGAGGTGTGGCGCACGTTTGCGCCAGAGCTATCGGGCCGTCCCCGCCCGGCCTTCTTTCCGCCCTCGCGCTGCTTCTCGCGTGCGGCGGCCTCTACCTCCTTCGCGAGCATCGGCACCATCTCGGCGGCGACGCAGGCGGACTGCGACGGCGTCAGGTGCCGCCGCCGGAGGTTCAGGCCGACGACGAAGGCGACGAGGGAGCCCTTCCCGTTCCACTCCTTCGTCGGGCAGTCGATCCCGAGCTTCTTGCACGCCTTCCAGCGGTTCCGCCCGTCGATGATCGCGCCGTCGTGTGTCGCGACGGGGATGCGGACGCCGTGCTCCCTGATGTCCTCGACGAGAGCGGCGAACTCGTCGCCGTTCATCGCGGGGAACAGGTCACAGACGGGGTGGAACCTCATCGTCCCTCCTGCGGCCTGCACCGTGGGCACAGCAGGAACTCAGGCCGTGCGGCGCTGCCGTTTGCGGGAGCGTCGGGGTCGTGTCGGTACGGGAACGGGGCGCGGCACGCGGCGCAGGCCCAGTTGGCGACGATGTCCGGCACGGGGCACTTGGCGATGTCCTCGCCGGTCAGGCAGGATCGGTCAGCGCCCCATTCTCTCTGTCTTGCCACGGTCTCTCCTCGCTCCCTCGCCCGCCGTGAAACGCGCCGCCCCGGAGAAGAGTGACCAGCCCGGAGCCCTGAGGGCTCTGACGGGCGGCGCGCTGCACGAGGGGAGAGGGGACAGACTGGTCACGCCCGGGAATTTACCACGCCCCTCGCGGGTGACGCCAGAGGCCACCCTGGAATTCCCTCACTCCGAGACTTCTTCGACGCTCCGTCCGATCAGCCCCTCGAACGCGCACCGCCGGACGACGTAGTCCCGGGACCGCCACCGCCCCTTCGCCTCGACGTACCGGGTCTCGCCGCGGAGGACGAGGACGAAGTCCACCGTGAACCGGAGCGGCCGGCCGGAGTCGGTCGGCGCGAGGTTCGTCAGGGCGTATCCGATCTGCTGGTAGAGCATGGCGCCGGACGCGCGGCACTCGGCGGAGAGTCGGTCGCAGACGCGGGCCTCGAGCCGTGAGGCGTGGACGTGCCCGTCGGCGCAGCGGGTCCGGACGGCGCGGGGGCCGCGGGGGCCGCGGGCGGGCTTCGGCTGAGGGGGAGGCGGTATGCTCGGGGCGGTCGGTACCGCCTCCCCCCTGCGGGCGGCGCGCTCCTCGTCCTGCCGTGCGATGACGGCGAGGGCTCGGGCTCGGACGCCGGGGGCGAGGTCGTCGAGGCGGACGCGGGTCATGGGTGCGACTCGAGGAACCGCTGCCCGAGCCAGCGGGCGTAGGCCGGCGGGACCGCCTGCGCGAGGGAGTACCGATCCCGCGGCCCGTCGATCCAGCCGATCGCCTCGCGCCAGTTGATGCACTCCGGACCCGTGTTGTTCTGCCCCGGGTCCTGCCCCGGTCCGTGCCCCCCGTTCCCGGCCATCGTCACGGCTTTCGCCCGCTTGGCGCGGGTGTTGCTCCCGGTCGAACCGTCGTGCAGCGACTCGACCTCCCGCCGCCGCCTGTACGCCGCCGACTGCGCCGCATCCGGTGGCCCGTGTCCGGCGACGGACACGGGCTCGAACGTGCAGTTCTCGTGCGCGGGTTCCAGCGTCCACCAGCCGAACAGCTCGAAGAACCGATGCCGCCGGAGCCGCTGCGTTTCAGGGAACATCGACCCGCAGAGCCGGATCGAGTGGTGCAGCGGCGCCCCCTGGACGTTCTCGATCCAGCCCGGCACTCCAGCGCGCGTCATTCCCTCCCGGCACGCCGGGATCAGGTCGGCGTGGTCCCCGCGGGACCGGGTCGGCGTCGCCATTGAATACGCCTGACATGGGGGCGAACTTGAGACAAGCGCCGGAGCGAACGCGCGAATGACCGCCTCGACCGCCTCCGCCGTCGAGAGGTCGGCCTGGTGAACCTCCCCGGACCCGGTCCAGTGCGCCGACGGCTTCCAGTCGATGCCGACGACGTCGAAGCCCGCCTGCTCGAGCCCGCTCGCGGACCCGCCAGCGCAACAGAAGAGGTCGAGGGCGAGAGGTCTCACACCCCGCCCCTCGCGCTCGACGGCTCGAGGAACCGCCGCCCCTGGAAGTAGACGTGCCGCTCGCACGTCGAGCACCAGCAGTACCGCAGCCCCCGGCGCCCGTTGACGTGCGTCACCCGGACCTTCGTCGCCGTGTCGCAGAAGAGGCAGACGTACGGAGCGCCGCGAGTGCGCTGCCAGTTCTGCAAGCGCCGCGCTCGCTCCTCGTGGTAGCGCCGCCACGCCGCCTCGACGTCGGAGCGGGGGACGAAGGGGCGGAGCGGTCCGCCGCGGGTCCGCTGTTTCGCGTGGGCCTCGCAGACGATGTCAGCGCCCGGCCGCCCGCCGCGGAACCGCGGCGGCATGACGCAGCCGGGGAACTTGCACGCGGTCCGAGTGACTCGGAGCCCGGTGTGGGGGCGGAGGCGGCTAGCGTTCAGCTTTGCCGTCGATGCGTTCATGGCTGTCTCCTGACTCTCCCGCAGTAGAGGCAGACGCGCTCGGCGACGTACTGCCGGGCGGGGTCGGCGGTGTCCCGGTAGAGCAGCGTCCAGCGGTGGGCGAGGCGGAGGCGGCAGAGGAGGCGGGAGAGGGTCATGCGGTGGCCCCGAAGAGTGACTGCGCGCGGAGGTCGTCCTCGAGCCGCCGGAGGTTGCGGACGGCGCAGTCGAAGTAGGCGCCCTTGAGTTCGACCCCCACCGCGTTCCTGTTGCAACGGACGGCTTGGTAGAGTTCCGAGCCGATCCCGGCGAACGGCGAGAGCACGAGGTCGCCGACGTTCGACCACAACCGGACGCATCGCTCGATCGTCCCGAGTTGCAACGGGCAGATGTGCTTTTCGTCCTTTTCCTCGCGCGCCTCGCGGGCCTGGAGCGTGTCTGACTCGCGGATGCCGTACCAGATGGGCCGCGCCCACTCGATCCAGTCCTCGCGCGTGACGTCGTCGTTTCGGATCGGGACGGCGTTGTCCCCCGGCTTGCGGAAGACGACGATGTAGTCCGCGAGCGCGGGGCGGAGCCACGACGAGTCGCGCTCCTTCTGGACGAACAGGAGGGACTTCGACTTCGTCCGGATCGCCTGCGCCTGAGGGCACTTGTCGATCGTGACTTCGCCGTGGAAGATCCATCCGGCCGCGACGAAGTGACGGACGACGTCGCCGCGCAGATCCTTGACGCCGATGAACCCGTCGCGGGAGAGCATCGCGGGGACGTTCGCGACGTGGACGGCGCAGAGGCGGCCCGGCTTCGTCGTGCGGAGAAGCTCGGGGATCAGGTAGTCGAAGTGCCGGAAGAACTCGTCATCGTTCCGCGCGTTCCCGATGTCCCGCGGCGTGTTCGAGTAGGTGAACAGGGACGAGAACGGCGGGGAGAACACCGAGAAGTCGATGCTCTCCGTGGCGATGGACTTCCGGACGACTTCGACGCAGTCGCCGCGGTAGAGCGTCCAGTCGGCGCCGCGCTCCACCGTCTCGACGTAGGCATCTCGTTCCCGCGCGCTCATGCCGATCTCCTCCCGTTCGTAGTCCCGGACCGCGTCCACGATCTTGCGGCCGAGGGACTGCGCCTCGACCTCCTTCCGCTTGACGTTGGCGACGATCTCCTCCTCGACGTCCGCGACGACGATGCGGACCTTCACGCGCCGCGTCTGGCCGAAGCGATGGCAGCGGCGGATTGCCTGGTAGTAGGCTTCATAGCTGTCCGAGAGCCCGAGGAACGCGACCTGCGCGCATCGCTGGAAGTTCATGCCGAAGCCGCAGATGTCCGGCTTCGACACGAGGACGCGCGCTTCCCCGTTCACGAACGCGAGGATGTTGCGTTCCTTCTCGTCGTCGGGCATCGATCCGGTGACTTCGACCGCGCCACGGATGCCGGCCGCCGCCGCTTCGCTCTCGGCGTTGAGCCCGCACCAGACGATCCACGGCTCGTCGTCGGCGTTGCACATCTCGACCGTCTTCGCAACGCGGGCGGCGGTCGTGGCCTTGCGGATCGCCGTCCGGTCCTGCACGCCCCCGAGCCCGGTGAAGAACAGCGAGCCCGGCGACGCAACGGACATCGGGACGGTGACCGCGGCGATGTCGAGTTCGGGGAGGATGTAGCCGTCGTCCTTGAAGCCGAGGTCTGACGGGAGCGTGACGAACATCGCCCACGACGCGAGCCAGCGGTAGAAGTCGTCCGCGGCGTGCCCCTTGAGGCGCCAGTCCTGCTCGTCGTGGACGAACCATGTTGCGCGCATCTCGATCTCGCGCATGATGCCGAGGAACTCCGCGTGGTTGCCGAGTTCAACGGAGTCATTCGGCGCGGGCGTCGCCGTGCAGCAGAGGCGGTACGGCGTCGAGGCGAACGCTTCGATGAGCGCGCCCCGGGTCTTCCCGGTGAAGTTCTTGAGGATGCTCGACTCGTCGAGGACGACGACATCGAACGCGGCCGGGTCGATCTTGTGGAGTGCGTCGTAGTTGACGACGTTGAGCCCGTCGCGCGGCGTCCAGCCGGAGCGAAGGTCGTGGATCGGGACGCCGATCTCCGCGCCCTCCGCGATCGTCTGCCGTCCGACCGCGAGCGGGGCGAGGATGAGCGCGCGGCGCCCCGGGGCGAGACGAGCGAACTCGATTTGCATCCGGGTCTTCCCGAGCCCAGTGTTGTTGAAGATCGCCGCCCGCCCGCGGCGCAGAGCCCACAGGACCTGCGCTCGCTGGAACGGGAACAGCGACGGGTGGATGGACCCGTCTGCGACGTCGATACCGCACGGCGCCGCCCGTGTCGTCTTCCCCTCCAGGAACGCCGCGTAGCTCACGCCGGTCTCCTCTCGCTCGCGACGAATGCCGCGATCTCCGCGCGCCACGTCTCAGGGTCCCGCTCGATCGCCCGCCGCTGCGCGACCCACGGCGGCAGGACCCTCGCGCACGCCCGGCAGATCGCGACACGTCCCCGCTCGACGAGGCCGGAGCATCGGGCGCACGGGTCGGCGGTGAACCGCGGCGCCCTCACGAGACCCACCCGACGACCGTCACCCCGCCGATGACGACGAGCGCGAAGACGACCGCGACCCCGAGGCACGCGAGGATGAGGCACCAGTCGATGCCCGCCTCGAGGATCTCCTCGGCGGAGCGCCCCTGCCCGCCGCGGACGAGCGGTCCGGAGTCGTCCGGGGCCGCCGCCATCTCGTCGAGGAGCCGGATCGCCTCGGTGTGCGCGGCCGGGCCGCGGCGGTCGCGGGGGTAGCCGTCCTCGTCCACGAAGTCGAGCGAGAGAGTCGCGCACTCGGCGCAGGCCGGGAGGGCGTGCGCTCGGCAGGGGCGGGCGGTCACGCTCCACCTCCGGCGGCGTGGAGGGCGGCGCGGGCGTCCGGTCGCACGTCGAACTGCTCCCAGCGGATGAGTGCGCCCGAGGCGTCGCGGTCTCCGTCGATCTCGTGACGTCGGCGGCACCCGTGGCACACCTCGTACGGGTCTCCGTTCGCGACCGCGTGCCACCTCGCGACGTTCCCGCACGGCGGGATGGTCGCGTTGCACAGCCTCTCCAGTAGCGGGGCGCTCACAAGCGCACCGACCGCGCCGCGATGTCAGCCGACTCCTCGACATCATCGGCCGTGGCGGTGCCGGCGGCGCTGCGGTCGCGCTCGCACGTCTCGCAGACGTGCTCGCGAGCCCCGTACACGCTTGCCGCGATCTTCGCACGCTGCGCGAAGCGTTGCGGCTGCAAGAGGGGGCGTCCGGATGCGCCGTACACGATCTTCGCGATCTTCACACGCTGCGCGTGGTGCCCGCAGTCGATGACACGCGCCCACTCGCCGCAGTCCTCGCACCACCGGTCCTGCGCGCCCACCTCGCACACGTCGCAGCGGTCCTCGCCGCCCGTCGTGTCCTTCGTCGTCTCGCTCGTCTCGCTCATCTCGCACCTCCTTGGACCCAAGATACCGCCGCCTCCGGACCCCGTCAACGGAATACCACGATTGTTTTCGTTGTTTTCCTGCTTGCCCATGTCGTGCCACAATGCTACATTTCCGCCCATGCGGTCCAAATGCAACGTCGAGATGCCGTCCGACCTCGCGGAACGCGCGAGGAACCTCGTCTCCGCCTCCCCGGGCCTCACGCTGACGATGCTGTTCGAGCGCGGGCTCCGGCTCGCCGTCGAGCGCGAGGAGAAGCGCCGCGGCGGAGCGGCACCGGAGCGGAAGCGGAGACGCCTGCCCGCTGGCCGGAAGCGGACCGACGGATCGTAACCCCTTGCGCCGGGCGGACGCCCGGAGGAGACGAGACATGAGCGAGCCTCAGAGACCGGCGGACGCCGGTGGCGCGGCCCTTGCCCGCGTCCTCGGAACCCGCGACGACCCGAAGCAGATCACGAGCGCCCTCGCGTTCGCGGCGCAGCACTTTCACCTCGTCTCGCCCGCGACGACGGCGATGCAACTCCCGGTCGGGACGAGCGTCGCTCTCGCGTCGGTCCTCGTGGACGTGGACGGCGAGACGTACGACGTGGGCTTCGACCCGAAGACGAAGCAGGCGAAGCACGGGCTGGGGAAGGACGTCCTCTTCCGCATCGCGGCGGCGATGGGCGTGGACTGGGACCCGCCGCGGCGCATGGACGACCGCTCGCAGCCCGACTACTGGGAGTACGAGGCTGTCGGCTGGCTCCGTGGCTTCGACGGCGCACGGGAGCGCATCGTCGGGAGCAAGACCCTCGATCTCCGCGAGGGATCGTCCACCGTCGAGAGCATCGTGGATCGCTGCCGGGGGACGTTGCGGAAGCGTCATCAGGTGGACACTCTCGCGCCCGCGCACGAGGCCGAGGCGCAGGAGTCGGCGCGCAAGCAGATCCGCGACATGCGCCTGTTCGGCGACAGGCACGCCGCGACGAAGGCCATGCTCGCCGCGATCCGAACGCGGGTGCGCGGCGTCTACCCGAAGTCAGAACTCGCCAAGCCGTTCGTCGTCGCCCGCCTCGCGTGGACGGGCGCCGGGCTCGATCCAGCGCACGCCGCGGAACTGACGTTCGAGGCGATGACGGGCGCGCGGCGTACCGCGTACCCGCAGGCGTCCGCGCAAGTCCCGGCGCCGCGTCCCGCACCGCGATACGACGTGCCCGATGCGGCGTTCGAGGTGGCCGATCTCGTCGCGCCGCCCTCTCCGCCGCCCTCTCCGCCGCCCTCCTCGCCTCCGCGACGCACTCCCGCGCCGAAGCCAGCGTCGGGGTGCGAGTTCGAGTCGAACGTCGGCATCGCCTGCCCGCAGTCGGGAAACGACCCCGAGTGGTGGTGCAGCGCGTGCAAGGCCGCGACGACGGCGGCGATCGACGGGGCTCCGGCCGCAGCGTCGCCCGCTCCGCCGCCGGCGAACGAGCCGACGCTCCCGTTCGGACGCTCGAAGGGGAAGCGCGTCTCCGAGGCCGCGGACGAGGACCTCCGCTGGATCATCGGCGCGCTCGAGAAGTCGATCGCGGACCCGGAGAAGGCGCGCTACCGCGCGTCGAACGAGACGCTCCGCGACGCGGCCGTCGATGAGCTGACGCGCCGCGGTGGACAGTGAGACGCATCCTCGCTCTCGGGGACTCGCATTTCGACGAGACCCGGCGTCTCGACGAGACGATCCGCGTGCATCAGTGGATCGCTGACCAGGCGAACGCGCTCGGGGTGGACGAGGTCATCCACTGCGGAGACGTGTACGAGCGCGACTCCACGCCGACGGAGCGGCACGCCGTCGCGGACTGGATCGAGTCCGTGTCGTGTCACCTCACGTTCGTCCGTGGGAACCACGACGCGCCGCTCGACGTGGCGTTCCTCGCGCGTCTCGAGGGCGTCGCGGCGCACGAGGGGCCTGGCATCCTCTACGACGGCACGATCGTCCTCCCGTGGCCGACCCGCGCCGGCCTCCTCGCTGCCGCTGCCGTCGCCGGTCACGACGTCCCGACCGACTCCGACCTGCGCGTCCTCCTCCAGACGATCCTCCGCGGGCTCCACGGCCCGCGGCCCCGCGTCCTCGCCGCCCATGTGCTCGTGGACGGGTCCGTCACGTCCACCGGCCAACCGCTCCGCTCGGCGCCGATGAACGTCGCACTCGACGACCTCGCCCTCGCGCGTCCGGACGTCGTCCTTCTCGCGCACATCCACATGCCGCAGGGGTGGGCGCTGCGGATCGAGGAGGGGCTGGTCCTCGGGTACCGGCCGCTCGTGGACGGGGAGCGCCTCGTCGCGCCGTGGGTCCCCGTCGCGTACACGGGCTCGCCGGTCCGCACGACGTACGGGGAGACCGAGGAGAAGTCCGTCCTCCTCGTGGATCTCGACGACGAGGGAGGCGTCACGGTGAAGCGCCTGCGGACGCCCACGCGCCCGATGATCCTCTCTGTCGGCTCCTACGCTGACGGCGTCTTCGCGCTGGACCCGCGCCCGTCCCCGGGCGACGGCGCCGACGTGCGGGTCCGCTACGCCGTCTCGTTCGACCAGCGCGACGCCGCGCGGGCCGCCTCGGCGGAGATCGAGGCTCTCTGGACGCAGGACGGGTCCGTCGCGCGTGTGACCTGGGAGCCCGAGACGACGTCGGAGGTCCGCGTGCGGGCGCCCGAGGTCGCGGCGGCCGTGACGGTCGGGGAGAAGCTCGCCGCCCTTCGCGCGTACCGCGGCGAGTCGCTCCTCCCGGAGCGGACGAAGCGCCTCGCGGAGCGGCTCCACCACTACGAGGGCGCCGTCGCCGCGCGGTCGTCGGGGCGGGATCGCGCCGCCTCGGTGCGGTTCCGGCGCCTGCGGATCGTCGGTCTCGGGGCGCTCGTGGACGTGGACCTCGACCTCGCGTCTCTGCCCTCCATCGTCGCGGTCTGTGGCCCGAACGGCGCGGGGAAGTCCACGCTGCTCGAAGCGGCCCCGATCGCTCTCTGGCGCAGGACGGCGACGCGCTCCTCCCTCCGCGACCTGGCGACGTCGCGGGAGACCGTCGTCGAGGCGCACGTCACGATCGACGGGGAGGACCTGATCGTCCGGCAGGACGCCGACGCGGCGTCCGGCCGTGGCGAGTGGTCGGTCACGCGGCGGGACGACTTCGGGGAGGGCGCCCCCGTCCTCGCCGACTCGAAGCTGACGACGGGTGAGGCGTGGGCCTCCGCGCGCCTGCCCGATCTCGACCTCTGGATGGCGTCCTGCTTCGCCGCGCAGGGCTCCGAGGGCTACCTCGGGCT
>Ga0137431_1000788_pt1 | contig 10585 bp, 4 predicted proteins | sample EasRivERMZT800_2_FD_104646 | JGI IMG/M metagenome (GOLD analysis project Ga0137431, IMG submission 104646) | Soil microbial communities from meander-bound floodplain in the East River, Colorado, USA - East River MetaG ERMZT800_2 | ecosystem: Environmental > Terrestrial > Soil > Floodplain ... | reverse complement strand
GAGCTGATGGGAGATTTAGAGGCCGCGATTGGCTGCTATCAACGATCGGTTGAGATTGATCCGAATTGCCCCGGGGTCCAAGACAAGCTCGGGACCGTTTTCGCCGAGCGTGGCGATTTCCGTCTCGCCGCATTGTATTTTCAGGCCGCAGCAAGTGTTGAGCCGTCCAATGCCACCAGTCACCGTAACTTGGGTTATGCACTGGCGAAGCTGGGCCAGCACGAGGAGGCCGCGGCTGCACTTCACCGCGCCGCACACTTGAAGCCCGATTGCCTTGATGTGCTCGTGGGCCTGGGCAGGGAACTCGCTCTGGGCCACGACTACCGAGGCGCCGAGCGGTGCCTGCAACATTTGCTTGACAAACAGCTCATTCGCGAGCCGATCGATGCTACGACGCACGTTAATCTGGGGTTGTTATTCAAGGAGTTGGGTCACCTCTCCAAGGCGCTTTCACACTACGACCGAGCGATTGCGCTACAGCCGGATCATTTCGAGGCTCAGAAAGCACGAGCCTTGACGCTGCTGCTGATGCAGGATTTCCAACGTGGCTGGCCGGCCTACGAGTCGCGATTAAAGATCGACGATTCCCGAGCAACACATTCTGCGCCACGCTGGGACGGCGCTTCCCTCGACGGTCGCGCTCTCTTGATCGAAACGGAACAGGGGATGGGCGACACGATCCAGTTCGTCCGCTATGCGGCTGAGATCAAGCGTCTCCACCGGGGACGAATCCTCCTCGCATGCGAGCCCCAGCTCGTGCCACTGCTCAAGAGCGTCCAAGGAGTCGATATCCTGACAGCGCAGAACGAACCTCGCCCTGAATTTGATGTATGGACGCCGCTGATGAGTCTGCCGGGGATTTTCGGACATCAAACCAGTACCTTTCCCGCCGGTCTTCCGTACATCCAGGCTGCGCCGCAGCGCGTTGAGAAATGGAGGCCGAGACTGGCAGCAGCGCAAGGCTTGAAAATTGGAATCGCGTGGCAGGGCTCGAAATCGAACACTCGTGATCGCAAAAGGAGTTTTCCGCTGGCTGAATTGGCTCCTCTGGCCAAGCTGACAGGCGTCACCCTCATCAGCCTGCAAAAAGGTGACGGTGCTGAGCAAATTGATCGCTGTTCCGATTTACGCATCACTAGCCTGGGGCCCGATTTTGATGCCGCGGAGGGCGCATTCCTCGATACGGCTGCCGTGATGATGTCCCTGGATCTTGTCATCAGTGCTGACACTAGCATCGCCCACTTGGCCGGTGCTTTGGGCATTCCGGTGTGGGTGGCCTTGGCGTATGTGCCCGACTGGCGCTGGGGCATGCAAGGCGATCGCACCCCGTGGTATCCGACGATGCATCTGTTTCGCCAGAGCCGGCTGGGAGATTGGAATGGCGTCTTTGCAGCGATTCGTGAAGCACTTCGCGGTCACGCCGCTTTGGCGTGAAGCTGCGGCTGGGAGATGCGGACCTCGACGGGGCGGAGGACGTTGAGGTGGACGTCGCGCTGGGGATAGGCCATGACGATGCCGCGGTTGGCGAAGAGCTCGTCGATGGAGAAGCGGAGCTCGCTTTCGACTTCGAGCTTTTTGGTTTGGCGGAGGTTGAGCCAGATGCGGAGCTCGAACATGAGCGAGTCGGCGCCAAAGTCGGCAAACACGACCTCCGGGGTGGGCTCGCGGAGCACCTTGGGGTGCTGGTGGGCGGCGTATTTGAGCAGCCGTTCGACCTCGCGGGTGGGCGAGCCATACGCGGCGCCGACTTTGATGACGCAGCCGACGACGTCGTCGGTGAGGGTCCAATTGACGACGCTGGTTTCGAGCAGCTTGCTGTTGGGGACGATAATCTCGTGGTTCACTCCCGTGGCGATCTTGGTGCTGCGAGCGCCGATTTGCGTGACGGTTCCGGTGGCGCCGTCGAGCTCGATCACGTCGCCGACGCGAATGGGGCGCTCGGCGAGCAGAATCAGGCCGCTGATGAAATTGTTGACGATATTCTGGCTGCCAAAGCCGGCTCCGATGGCGAGGGCGCCTCCGAGGAAGCTGAACACGGTCATCGGCACGTTCAGCACGTTCAGCGAGAGCATCGTGAACGAGGCCAGGAGCACGTAAAACGAGATGGCCTGCAGCGGGGCGACGCCGCTTTTGCTCAGGCCGAAGCGGGAATAGAGCTTGGCCGCCATCCAGCGGCTAATCATGCCGGCGGCAAGATATCCCAGGCCGAGCAGGACGATTGCACCGGCCAGCGTGCCCACCGTCACGACGGGCTTGTTTGGGTCGGTGCCCAGAATGAGGCCGGTGTTCCAAATCTTGTGAAAGATTTCGGCGGCTTTGGTTAAGTCAATGTCCCAATCCATCGCTAGCAATCTCCAGGCCCGCGCGTGCAAACGAAATTCGCCGCGCGGTGGATTAGCAGAATTGGGCAGGCTGGGTCAAGAGAAGCTGGGCATCTTTCAAGCACGCGTTTGTTCCACCGGCACCGATACACGCTTCGCTCGCAGCGCCCTAAAGCAGACCGGCCCTTCTCGCATGCTCAGCCAGATTCATTTCCGGCCGAGCGCCCAAATGCGTAATCACCTCCGCGGCAGCCAGTGCCCCCAGCCGGGCACAATGGTCAAGCGCCCGGTGGGTGGTTAGGCCATATAAAAACCCTGCGGCGAACAGGTCGCCCGCGCCGGTCGCATCGACGACCTTCGAAACCGGATGTGCGGGCACGGTGCTCGTCCACTCGCCTGTAACGATGACGCAACCCCGCTCAGAGCGGGTCAGTACGGCAATTTCACAATCGCCTCTGGCTCGTTCGCGGGCCGAGTCGAAATCAGAGGTCTGATAAAGCGAGGTGATTTCGGCCTCGTTGGCGAAGACGATGTCGATCTGATTGCGGATCAACTCGAGAAAGCTGTCGCGATGACGATCGACGCAAAATGAATCGGAAAGAGTGATGGCGGTTTTTCGGCCGGCCTCGCGGGCAATCTTTGCCGCCCGCTGAAACGCTTCCTTGGCTTCCGGCCGATCCCACAAATAGCCTTCCATGTACGTAATCTGTGAGCTGGCGACGACAGCGGGGTCGATATCGGCGGCCGTGAGATTCACGCAAGCGCCGAGAAAAGTGTTCATCGTGCGTTCGCCGTCGGGTGTGACGAGGATGAAACTGCGCGCCGTCGCCGGACCTGCTGTCGCGCGCATCGATTCAAACGTCACGCCTTGTGCCCGCAAATCGTGCGTGAACACATCGCCAAGCTGGTCGTTTTTGACCTTGCCGAAATAGGCGGCGCGGCCGCCAAACGATGCCAGCCCAGCCGCCGTGTTGCCGGCCGAGCCCCCGGAAATCTCGATGGCAGGCCCCATGTCGCCGTAGAGTTGATCAGCCGTCTGCTCATCGATGAGCCGCATCATGCCCTTAGTCAGGTCATGCCTGGCGAGGAATGAATCCTCGACCCGCGCGAGGACATCGACAATCGCATTGCCAATGCATAGAACATCGAACCGCGTTTCAGTCATGGCTACTACGAGTGGCAGTATGAGAAATAGAAAGCCGCACCGCCCATAATTCGCTCGCGCGTGGCGGTGGAAGTTTCAATGCTATCAAAAGCGGCAAAGCCGACGACAAGGGGCGACATGCTGGCGAATGATTCGTCGGGCAAGCTGCCAGTTTGCCTTGCGCACGAAACCAGGCGACAAGCTGGCAGCTTGTCGCTACGGGGAACGGCCCAAGCTATCCGTTATCTTCGTGTTATTCTAGGGGAATGTTGCGGGTTCGCTTTAGCGTCGTCCTGCTGATCCTGGCTACGGCGGCACATGCTGCGCCGAGCAGGCCGCCGCGGTACCTGGCGATGCTGACCAGCGGCGAGCGGCTGGAAGACGACCGCTTGAGGAATTGGCACTCGACGGGAGCGATGCCGCACCTGGGAACCAAGTCACTCTTGGAGCCAGGCAATCCGTTTCGCTGGCTGCGGTTTCGCGGGCGGCAGCCAGCGGAAATCCCAACGGCCTATGTCGAAATGATCAATGGCGACCGGCTGCCGGGCGTGGTCGTCGACTATCGCGGCGGCGGCGAATCGAACGACCGCACCGTGTCGCCGCACCTAGTGGTTCGCGTGGCCTTGGGTTTTGAGCCGCCGGATAACAAGCCGGTGCCAGAGATTCGCGTGCTGACTCAGTTTGTACGGCGGATTATTTGGCAGCGGCGCGAGGCAATCGTTTATCAGCCGGGAAGCGCTCGATATCGTGATGGTCGGTCGCAGGCGTTTCGCGCAGTACGGCATAAGAGCGGCGAATCGCACGTGCTGCTGGAAGACGGCGATCTTTCGATCGACTGGGACGATCTGGCGGAGTTGCACTTGCCGGCAGTTGATCCCTGGGAGGTTTGGATGGAGCAGCTTTCGGCGCTGTGCCCCACGAGCGACACACGCCTTCTGCAGGCCGAGACGACGACGGGATTGATTGTCACGGCTTCGACGGCGCGATTCTCGGCCCGATTCGAGGGGAATTCAGCGGAGCCCGATCGCTGGGTGCACGGGCTGGCCCCGGTTTGGAGCCTCGACATCCTGTGGATTCCGCTGCGCGACGTGACCGTATATCGCTCTTTCGCCCAGAACGAAGTGCCGCTCAGTCGAATTAGCCCACAGCAGGCCAGCGGGCGCGACGGACTGGAAAAAGCACGACCGCTGCAGATCGACCGCAGCGTGCAGGGCACGGTGCTGCAAAATCGCGACTCGGAATTCGGCTGGGGATTCGGCGTAAGCGGAGGAACTGAACTAGTGTTTGACTTGCCGTCAGGCGCTCGCTCGCTGAGAACGGCCATGTGCTTGGACAAATCGGCGGAGGATGGCGGTTGCATCCGGCCGCGGATATTATCACGCGGCGAGCGCGACGAAGTGCTGTGGGAGGGCCCAGTGATCGTAGGCAGCGACAAAACCGTTGATTCGGGGGTCATCGATCTGGCGACAACGAACTGGGCCGATCGCAAGCTGGTGTTGCAGATCGACGCGGTTTTGACCGGCCAGCCGCGGGGGGCTGATCCGCTCGACATTCGCGATCATGCGAACTGGTGCGATCCGCTGCTGGAGATTGACACAGCTAACAGAAACTTACGTTCCTTATCGAATGGAAAGTGATCTATGGCGCCGACTCGAATGCACTCGCTGGTGGTGCGGGCCAGTTTAGGAGTCATCGTCTGCATGTGGATCACACAAACAGCGCCGGCTGCGGAAACGCCCGAGGCTTTACTTGCACGGGCGAAGGGAGTGCTCGCGCAGCTCGAGGGCGAAATTCGCGCACCAGGGTTGAAAGAGCCAGTGGAAGTCGTGCGCGACAAATGGGGCATTCCACATATCTATGCGCGGAATCAGGACGATCTGTTTTTCGCGCAAGGCTTTGTCACGGCTCAGGACCGCTTGTTTCAAATGGATCTGTGGCGGCGCATCGGCCTGGGGCAGACGGCCGAGCTATTTGGCGAGCAGGCGATCGAGGCGGACCGGTTCGCCCGGCTGATGCTCTATCGCGGCGACATGCAGGCCGAGTGGAAGAGCTATGCGCCGGATACGGAAGCGATTGCGACGGCATTCGTTGCGGGAATCAATGCCCATATCGACCAGGTGGGCGACAAGCTGCCGATCGAGTTTCAGATTCTGGGCACCAAGCCGGGAAAATGGCAGCCGGAAGACATTTTGGGCCGGATGTCCGGGATCATCATGACCAGCAACTGGCAGCGGGAGGTGTCGCGGGCCCGGCTGGTCGCGAGCATGGGCGCGGAGCAGGCCCGCCGCATAGCGCCGACCGATCCGCCGCGAGCCTACGAGCCGGTGCCCGGACAAGACATCGCGGCTATTTCACCAGACATCCTGCAAGGTTACGCCGCGGCAACGCGGCCGCTGAAATTCCCGCCGAGCACGATTGAAAGTAACAACTGGGTCGTCGATGGAACGTTATCGGCGTCGGGCAAGCCGCTGTTGGCGAACGATCCGCATCGGCCGATCGCGGTGCCGTCGCTGCGGTATCTGGTGCATCTATCGGCGCCGGGCTGGAACGTGATCGGCAGCGGCGAGCCGGCGCTGCCGGGCGTGGCGTTGGGCCACAACGACCGCCTTGCGTGGGGTTTTACGATCGTAGGCACCGATCAGGCCGATTTATACGTCGAGGAAACGAAACCGGGGGATGCGCGGCAATATCGCGTGGGTGATGGTTGGCAGGCGATGACGACGGTTCAGGAGTCGATTCGCGTGCGCGGGCGGACAACACCAGAGAAAGTCGAACTGCGATTCACTCGGCACGGTCCGGTCGTCTATCAGGACGAATCGAAAAACATCGCGGTCGCTTTGAAATGGGTTGGCGGTGAGGCCGGGGGTGCGGCGTATCTCGGCAGCTTGTCGATCGCGCGGGCGCAGAACCGCGAGCAGTTCGTCAAGTCGCTCGAAGCCTGGAAATCGCCGGGCGAAAACTTCATGTATGCCGACGTGGACGGCAACATCGGCTGGGTGGCGGCGGCGCGAACGCCCGTTCGCAAGGGATACGACGGCTTGTTGCCGGTCCCAGGTGCCAAAGGTGAGTACGAATGGCAAGGCTACCTGGATGTGAAAGATTTGCCGCAGTCGTTCAATCCGCCCGAGCATTGGCTGGCGACGGCCAACCACAACATCTTGCCGAAGGACTATCCGCACGCGATCAGCTACGAATGGGCCGGGCCACACCGGTTTTTACGGATCAAGGAGCGACTCACGGCGGCGAAGAAATTTACCTCAGAGGATTTTCAGAGCATTCAGCACGAGAACACATCGCTGCCGGGGCGGGAGTTGATTGAGGTGCTAAAGATCGTTCGAATTCCGCCGGAGCTCGCGCCTTATGCCAAAATACTGACCGACTGGGACGCGGTTTTGTCGCGCGAGGCGCAGGCGGGACCGCTGTATGCGGTGTGGCTGCAGGAATTGACGAGCAGTTTTTTCGCCGACCGCTTGCCGAAGGATGCGAGGACCGAGCGCGGCGATTTGCGGAGCGTGACGGTGCTGATTGCCCAGTTGAAGAATCCCAACGATGAAGTTTGGGGACCAAACGCCGCGAAGCAGCGCGATGAATTGGTGCTGAAGACATTTACGGCCGCTGTCGAGCGAACGAGAAAGCTGCTCGGCGACGATCCAAAGCAGTGGAGCTGGGGCAAGCTGCACACGGTGAGCTTCGAGCATCCGCTGGCGAGCCTCGGGCCGGCATACGCGGCTGCGTTCAATCTCGGTCCGATCGGGCGGCCGGGCGATGGGAATACGCCGAACAACACGCGGCACGACGACAACTTTCGGCAGGTCCACGGCGCCTCATACCGGCAGGTGTTTGATCTGGCCGATTGGGATCGCGGCACGGCGACCAGCGTGCCGGGCCAATCGGGCCAGCCCGGCAGCCCCCACTATGGCGATTTGCTGCCGCTCTGGGCCGAGGGAAAGTACATTCCGCTAGCATTCAGCAGGCCAAAGGTGGATGAAGTGGCGGCGCACCGGCTGCTGTTGAAGCCGTGAATACGCCGAAACCCGAATGGTATTCGGGATTTGCGCCCATTTCGCCATAATCCGCGCCGAGTAGGACTATCGGCTGTGGCAAAGTCAATGGATTGACAATGAGCGTACCGACTCAAGACCAATTTCCCGATGGGACGAATCCGTATTCGCCGTCGGACCCGACTCTTGCGCCCAAGGATGGGCAGATTCCTTTTCAACCGGTCGTGCCGGCCGCCCTTGCGACCCCGGCCAACTGCCCAGAGCTAATTGGCCGCTACAGGGTTGAGCGTCTGCTGAAGAAAGGCGGCTTCGGCCAAGTGTTTTTGGCGCGCGACGAGGATCTGCGCCGCAGCGTGGCCATCAAGGTGCCGCACCCCGAGCGAATTGAGCAGCCGGAGGATGCGGAGCTGTATCTGGCCGAGGCGCGGCTGGTAGCGGGATTGGATCATCCGCATATCGTGCCGGTTTATGACATGGGCCGCTGCCCCGACGGCCTGCCGTTTGTCGTTTCCCGGTTCATCGAGGGCTGCGACCTGGAAACGCGGATGCGGATGTCGCGGCTGAGCTACGCGCAGTCGGCGGAGATTCTGGCCGCGGTGGCCGAAGCGCTGAACTACGCGCACGGCCGGCGGATCGTGCATCGCGACATCAAGCCGGCAAACATTTTGCTCGACACGCAGGGAAAGCCATATGTGGCCGACTTTGGCCTAGCCCTCAAGGACGAGGACCATGGCAAGGGGCGCAAGTTTGCCGGCACGCCGCCTTACATGAGCCCTGAGCAGGCCCGCGGCGAAGGACACCGCGTGGACGGCCGCTCGGATATCTTCAGCCTCGGTGTGACATTTTATGAGCTGCTCGTCGGGCGGCGTCCGTTTCAGGGAGCGACCCTCGAAGAGCTGCTCGAGGAAATCACCTCGGTCGAGGCGCGGCCGCCGCGCCATGTGGACGACAAGGTGCCGAAGGAGCTCGAGCGGATTTGCCTCAAGGCCCTGGCCAAGCGGGCCTCGGAGCGGTATACGACCGCCGGGGATCTGGCCGACGACTTAAAGCATTATTTGTTGCAGGGAGTGAGCCAGAACGCGGGGCGACTCGATGCGCCACCGGTCATGCCGCAACTTGCGACGCAAGAGGCGGCACTCGCGTCCGCGCCGCTGGCGGGACCGACGCCGTCGAACACCTCGTCCGAACAGCGGCTCCTCAATGTCGTGCCCAAGGGGCTGCGCTCGTTCGACGAGAACGACGCTGACTTCTTTCTCAGCCTGCTGCCCGGGCCGCGCGACCGCAGCGGCCTGCCCGATAGCCTGCGATTCTGGAAAAACCGAATTGAATCGTTCGATTCTGACAACAGCTTCTATGTGGGCCTGATTTACGGGCCGTCGGGCTGCGGAAAATCGTCGCTCGTGAAAGCCGGCCTCTTGCCGCGGCTGGCCGATCATGTCACGGCCGTTTATTTCGAAGCGACGACCGATGAAACCGAAAATCGGCTGCTCCGCACGCTACGCAAGCGCTGCCCGGGCTTGCCGCAAGACTTGGGCCTGGTCGATACGATCACGGCGCTAAGACGCGGTCGTGGCTTGGTGGCCGGCAAGAAGGTCGTGGTCGTGATTGACCAGTTCGAGCAGTGGCTGCACGGCCAGCACGGCAAGCAGAATTCCGAGCTGGTGCAGGCGCTGCGGCATTGCGACGGCGAGCACATCCAGTGCATCGTCATGGTGCGCGACGATTTTTGGATGGCCGTGACGCAGTTCATGCGCGAGCTCGAAATTCCCCTGATCGAAGGGCAGAATTCGGCAGCGGTCGATCTGTTTCACCTCGATCATGCACGCCGGGTGCTGGCGGCTCTGGGCCGGGCCTATGGCAAATACCCGATCGGTGATGCGACGAAGGAACAAAAACAATTCTTGGAACAAGCCGTGGTGGGGCTGGCCCAAGATGGCAAGGTCGTTTGCATTAGGCTGGCCCTGTTTGCCGACATGATGAAGGACAAAACGTGGACGCCCGCCACGCTCAAGGCCGTCGGTGGCACGGCGGGTCTCGGAATCACGTTTTTGGAAGAGACCTTTCACGCCCAGACCGCACCGCCCGAACATCGGCTGCACCAGGCCGCAGCGCGGGCCGTGCTGACGGCCCTTTTGCCGCATTCGGGCACGGATATCAAGGGGCACAAGCGGTCGTACAGAGAGCTACTTGAAATCTCGCGCTACGCGGGCCGCCAGTCGGATTTCGACACGCTGCTTCGAATTCTCGACGGGACGACTCGCCTCATCACGCCCGCCGAACGCACCGCAGAGGGGACAAATTCGGGGCAGCAGGCCGCGGCGGGCGAAAAGTACTATCAGCTGACACACGACTATCTGGTCCCGTCCGTTCGCGGCTGGCTCACGCGCAAGCAACGGGAGTCGCGCCGCGGTCGGGCCGAGCTGGCCCTGGCCGAACGCGCCGATGCCTGGTGCGCGAAACCGGAGGCCCGCCGCTTGCCTATTTGTCGCGAGTGGCTGAGCATCCGCTTGCTCACGCGTCAACAAGATTGGACTGACGGCCAACGGGCGATGATGAAAAGTGCCGATCGCGACTATGTCCTGCGTGGCTTGGCGCTCGCGCTGTCGCTGGCGGCGATCCTGGTCACAATCGTCATCGTGCGCGGCCGGATCGACGAACAGAATCGGGCGACGTATGCCAGCGGGCTCGTCGAACGGTTGCTCGATGCCGAGATGGACGAAGTGCCCACGGTGATTCAGGAAATGAACGAGTATCGCCGCTGGACCGACCCGCTGCTTATTGCGGCCAGCGCCGATGCGGCCCAAAAGCAGGAGCTGGCCAAAAACGAGATGCAAAAGCTCAAGCAATCGCGGCGGCAGCTGCGCGCCAGCCTGGCGCTATTGCCGAGCGATCCCGCGCAGCTCGCCTACTTATACGACGCGCTGCTCCACGCCGAACCGCAGGATGTGCTCGTCGTTCGCGAGCATCTTTCCAGCTTCAAGCCGGCGCTGATCGATCGCTTGTGGGACGTGGTCGAGCACTGCGAGCACGGCAATGAGGGCCAGCGCTTGCGGGCGGCCTGCGCCTTGGCGTTGTTTGATCCAGACAACCCGGCGTGGGAAAAAACCGCTCAGCCGGTT
>Ga0137431_1000787_pt1 | contig 10596 bp, 6 predicted proteins | sample EasRivERMZT800_2_FD_104646 | JGI IMG/M metagenome (GOLD analysis project Ga0137431, IMG submission 104646) | Soil microbial communities from meander-bound floodplain in the East River, Colorado, USA - East River MetaG ERMZT800_2 | ecosystem: Environmental > Terrestrial > Soil > Floodplain ... | reverse complement strand
CGATTTCGTATCGCACCTTGTCGGCTGCGGCGTACTGCGGATCGGCCTTGAGCAGGCTTTCGAGCGTGCTGGCGGCGCCTGCGAAATCCTTGAGCGAGACTTGGGCCAGTCCGCGCTCGTGCAGCGCGTCGCTATGCTGCGCCTTTTGGGGGTTCGATTGCAAATAGGCGTCGATATCGGCGATCGCGCCTTGAGCATCGCCCGTTTGACGCCGGCAGAGGGCCCGGGCTAAGCGGGATTCGGCAGCAAGGGAGTGCTGCGGATATTGGTTTAGCAAAGCCGTATATGATTCAGCGCCTTGTGCGAACTGCTTGCTTCTGTGCAGGGCCCATCCCTTGCCGTAGAGAGCATAGGGTGCGTATTGCGAATCGCTGAACTTGGATGCGACGATGTCATATTCCTTGATCGCCGCGGGAAAGTCTTCTGCGGCATCATGCAGCTCCGCTAGCCGATAGTGGGCTTCGTCGAGAATGCGGCTCGAAGTGTGCTCAGCGAAAAGTCGTTGCAAGCTTGCTTTTGCCTGCTCGTTGTTTCCTGCCTTGGCTTGCGATCGGGCCAGCAGGAGCAGCGTTTCGTCGGCTTGTCGCCAGTTAGGATTCGCCGCTATTGAGGCAGCCAGCGATTGGGCCGCCAGCTCGAATTTATTCGAGTAAAAGTGGCTTGCGCCAATCAGGAACTGCGCCTCGGCTCGCGCATCGGCCGACTTCAATTGAGAAACGACCGGAGACAGCGCGGCAATTGCCTGGTCATGTTTTTTCTGCAGATGAGCGACGCGCCCCAGCCGCACGCGCCAGGCATCCGCATCGGCGTGATTTGCGTGCTGCTCAGCTAACTGCCGATAAAGGTCCTCCGCCACGTCAAAGTTCTTAAGCTGCAAGTTGCACTCGGCTGCGACGTACTTGACGTCCGCGGCCAGATCGTGCGAAGCAAGCACCTGCAGAAATTGGCTGGCGTGTTTTAGCCCCGCGTCGTATTGCTTCATTCCCAGTGCTGTATAGGCGGCGTTGTAGATTGCTTGAGGCGCAAGCTCGTGCTGCGGATGATCACTCGCGAACTTCGCGTAGAGTTCCAGGGATTCTGGCCGGTTTTCTGCCTTCTCGTACAGCGCGTCTGCCCGGTCCAACTCAAGATGGATCGCATAAGGCCCTTGAGCGCTTTTCACTTGCGTAGCCGCAAGCTCGGCGGCTGCGTCTGGCTGGCCTGATTTGATCAGCAACTTACACAGCCAGTGAGCGGCTTCGGCGGAGTTGGCATCGTTCTTGGTAACCGCTTTTTCAAGCCAGTGGCGCGTCGCGTCAGAGTCGCTCGTGCGATAGTAGCACCTGCCCGCTGAGATCGCCGAATCGTTGGCATACGACGACTTAGGGAACTCGCCGGCCAGCCTGGCATACGCCGCACCGGCTTCAGCAAACTTGTCGAGCTTGACCAGGCAATAGGCCTGCCGAGAAAGAGCGTGATCGCCGTCTTTGCCGGCGGCGAGCTGCGCAAAAAGCCGTTCAGCGGCGGCGACGTCGCCCAATTGCAGCAGCGTTTCGCCCTTGCGCAATCGCACCTCGCCGGCAAGCGGGCTATCGGCGAATTCCTTGAGCAGCGCGTCGTACGATTTTCCCGCCTCGGCATGGCTGCCCAGCTCCTCTAGTGCGACTCCCATCGCATATAGCGAATCCGATCGTCGCTTCGACTTCTCGAAGTCCTTAAGCAATTGCTGATAGGCTTTGACCGCTTCTTCGCGTTGGTTCTGGGCATAGTGCGACTCGCCCAGATAAAACAGCCCCTCCTCGCGATGTTTGCCCTTGGGGAATTTCTCCAGAAGGTCCGCAAAGGATTGAACGGCTTTGGCATACATTTCAGCCTGCCCGCCGGCAGCGATCGCGTATTGACACGAGCCGAGGTCGAACTGCGCGTCTTCGGCCAACTCGAACTTCGGGTGGTCCTTAAGAACCGTTTCAAAGCTCGCAGCCGCGGCGGCGTATTGCTTAAGCTGAAGTTGGCAGACCCCCAAATAGTGCCGGGCCTTGGGGGCCAAGGCATCCTTGCCGTGGTTTTTAAGAAATTTTTGCCATTCCTCGATCGCGATTTCGAAAGCGCCGTTGTTCTGAAAATTGGCAGCCTCACGATACGCCAGAACCGCTTCGCTCGACGAAGGGGCGGCTTTTTCCTGGCCGGCGAGGCTACTCGAAATCATCGCGACGACTGCGGCAAAAGCCGCTGCCTGCGCTCGCGAAACCAATGCGTTCATTCGCCCATCCTCTGTTGTGTAAACGGCCCTTCGACGGCGGTTATTGCAGTTTATAGGTGCTTGCCAATCCGGTAAAGGAAACGCCTGTAGGTCGCGGCGCTTCATTGAAATTCCGAGCCGCCGATAGCACGCTGGCTGCCATCAAGCCAGAATGCAGGACTTCCAAGCTGTTTTCGCTAACTTCTGGCAAATATTGTGGCAACCGCTCTGGTAACCGGCGGCGCGGGCTTTATCGGCTCGCATTTGACCGAGGCGCTGTTGGCTCGTGGCGACCGAGTGTTGGTGATCGACGATGAATCGACCGGCCGCTTCGAAAACCTGGCCGCGGTGCGCGACCATCCGTCGTTGAAGCTCATTCGCGGTTCGATTGCTGATGCGGCGCTCGTTCAATCGTCGCTCGACGGGGTGAGCCATGTCTATCACCTGGCGGCGGCGGTGGGCGTGGCGTTGATCGCGCGCGAGCCGCTGCAAACGATTGAGCGAAACATCTATCCAACGCAGCTGCTGCTCGACGAATTGTGCCGCCGGCACAAAAGTGGCCAGAGCGTGACGTTTTTTCTCGCCAGCACGAGCGAGGTGTACGGGAAGAACCCCAAGCCGACCTGGAACGAGGAAGATGACCTGGTTTTTGGCGCCACGACGCGACCGCGGTGGTCGTACGGGGCCAGCAAGGCCATCGACGAGTTTTTGACGCTGGCTTGCGCTCGGCAGTTCGGTCTGCCGGTCGTCATTGCCCGGTTTTTCAATGTGGTGGGGCCGCGGCAGACCGGCGCCTATGGCATGGTCTTGCCGCGTTTCGTCGATGCCGCTCTGGCCGGACAGCCGCTGGTGGTGCATGACGACGGGAACCAGGTCCGCTGCTTCGCACATGTCAGCGATATTGTTGCCGCCGTGCTGGCGCTCTTGCAGAAAAGCGAGACCATCGGCCAGGTTTTCAATATTGGCAGCGATCAAGCGGTGAGCATACGCGAGCTGGCAAGCGCGGTGATTGCAGAAAGCGGCTCGAACTCGGCCATTCAGTATCAGAGCTATTCCGACGCCTATGACGACGACTTCGAGGACATTCGCCGGCGAGTGCCGGACCTGTCGCGATTGCGGACAGCCATTGGCTATCGGCCCAAGTACGACCTGAAGGCGATCGTTCGCGACGTGATTGCGTGGAAAGCTAATTTGCCTTGATGATCCACTCCACGGCCGCCCGCTGTGCTTCGTCGGCCTGGCCCGAAGCGAGCTCAATCGAATCGGCGTTTCCGTTCGCCGTGTAGGCAGCCTTAGCGATGGCCGCCGATTCTGCCGATTCTCCCGCGATCCAAAGCCTGGTGGGCGCTGCCAGCGACAGCAGGCCCGGCAGATCGCCATACTTGGCGCCGCCCGGCAGGAAGTTGGCGTCTAAATATTCCGTCAGCTGGCCAAAACGGAAACCTCGAGTGTTGAGGGCGGCGCGGTTGACTGCGCCTCCGCCCACGGCCAGTGCGGCAGCGGCAATGGGCGCGGCGCCGTCGAGAGCGACCAGCTCAACGCTTTTGGGCGTGTGCGGATGATGCTTCACAAACGAAATGACATTCAAGACGTCGTGTGCCCGCTGAGCCAGGAGCGGATAGTTGTAGCCGTAGGTGTAGCCGGCAAATTCGCGCGGGTTTTTGACGGACCGATTGCGCTGGTTTGTCGATGGCGATGCCAAAAACTCACCTTGATACAGCAAATCAACGCCAATCACCGAGTTGCCGGCGTCGAGCAGTATTTTCACGTCGGAAGTGAGCGAGCCATCGTCGGCGAACAGGCCCGATTTGCCTTGCTCACTGATCCAAATGGTGGCCCGGCCGTTCCAATTCTTGGGATGCAGCGAAACGAGCGGCAACTGCTCATTCCGCGTTTTATTGGTGAGTAGGCCGGCAAACTGCAAGTAGTTACCCTTGTCGATCTCGCTCGTTGGCTCAAACTCCACCTCAGCCGACGAGGGCAGCCCTCGGCCAATGATCGTTTCGAATGCCGCTCCGACCACGGCGCGCCACTTGGCCAGCGATGCGGCGTCGCGCGGCGTCAAGCGGTCGAGTTGCTGATGCGCCGCCTCGGCCAGCTGCCGGCACAGCTTGCGTTCGTATTCGTCGCCGCTTTCCGGCTTGGGATGCGAAGCGTCCCACACGGTCATCTCGTCGCGCGTCAGCCGCTGGTAGTCTTCCTCGACCACCGGCTCTTCCAGCCCCAGTTTGAAGTGCTTGTTGATGAAGCCGAAGAACGCCGCTCGGTTCACATAGTTGTAGTTGTGGCCGAAATGGATGTTGTTAAACAACTCGACGTTTTTGGGAGCCCCCAGAAAGCTGTAAAGCTCTTTCAGCTCAGGAAAGCCCTTGTTCGCCATCTCCTTGGTCCAATCGTTGGCGGCCGTCATGCCCTGCGGCTTCGGCGCAAAGAGGCCCGCGAACTCGATATTTCCCGTGCCAACCCGCAGACAACTCGCGTTTTCGCAGGTGCAGCCCCCCTGCATCGCTGTGGAAACCATGACGGCGGGAAACGAAACGGCGACGCGCGGATCGATGCCCGCCAACAGCATCGTTTGGGTTCCGCCGCCGCTGGCGCCGGTCACGGCAATTCGCGATGCATCAACTTCCGGCAGGTCGAGCAGAAAATCGAGCGCTCGCACCGAGTTCCACGTCTGCAATCCCATGATCGATTGCAAATGGGCTTCGGCCTGTGGGCTGAAGAGGCCCCAACGGTCCGGCGAGCTCATTTCCGGCCGCTGTTTGTCGAAGCGGTGGGCCAGCTGATACGAAAGCTGTTGGCTATCGGCGTAGCCAATCATGTCGTAATGAAAGCACACGCATCCCATCCGGGCCGCTTGCACTGGCAGCGCCTGCAGCAGGCTGCGGCCGCCGTTTTCGAACCGCTCAGAACCGATCACGATTTCCTTGCGCACCGCCTGCCGGCCAATGTCGATAAAGCGGCCGTCGTTCCAATGCCCATGCGGAAAGAGCACGCCCGGAGCCTTGCCAGTTTTATTCTTGGGCCGATAGAGATTTCCGGTCACGAAAAAGCCGGGAACGCTCTCGAAATAGACTTTCTCGACGGTATAGTCGCCCTTGTCGATTCGGCCGTGAATCACCACGTTCAGCGGTGTGCGCTCTGGCAGCGGCCAGATGCCTTGCGAAACGGCGATCTGACGTCGGACCTGGTCCGCCCGCTTCGCCCATTCGTCCGCGGACTTGGGCATCGTCAGCGGAAAATAACCGTTCAGATCTTTGGAGGACGCCAGCCTGGTGTCGCTGGGCTGCTTTCCTTCGGGCAATGCTCTTGGAGCGGCGGCTGTGGCAGCGTTGGTCGCCCAAGACAGCGTCAAGGCACAGGCAATGGTGGCAATCGATGGGCGAAACATGGCGCTCTCCGCTTGGGGTTCAAGATGACAGGGTTCGCTCGTTTTTGAGAGTTTATCCGCCGCCAAGGCGTTGCGATAGCAATTGCCGCTTCCATTTGCCTTCCCCAACCCGCAGGCTCCTTTTCACCGGAAAAGTTAACCTGACCCATCAGGTCGGCCCGATAAATTGAGTCCCGTAAGCCAGCGCTGGTGCGCACATGCGGCTGATGAGCTAGCACCAGTGCCAAGGCCGCGAAAACGCGCAGCGGAATCGTCGTTCGGAGCGGCTTTTTTGGCTGTCGCCGAATGACCTTTACCGAACTGTGGGTCCGCGGCACAATACGCGACCTTTGGCCTCGGCCGAAGGGCCGTTTTCCCGCAACCGGCAGGCGGCGAAACGCAGTTCACCGCAGAACTGTTTTGCCGCGATCAAGGATGACCAGCTAATAGCAAGGAGTGCTACGCGTGAGATTTCCTCTTGTTTGTGCCACAGTCGTGGCCGGGCCGTTGTCACTGTTCTTCCTGGCGGCGCCCGTCGCCGCGCAGAATGGCCTGCCCCCCGGCGGCCCCCGGCCCGCGGCGGCCCCCGCCCAAGCCGGAACCAGCGTGGCGGTGATCGACATCGCCTACATCTTCAAGAATCACGTCCGTTTCAACGGTCAAATGACCGACATGAAGACTGACATTGAGCGCTTCGACGCACAAATGCGCGATGAATCGCAGAAGCTGGCCAAAAAGGCAGAAGCTATGCAGACGTATGCCCCAACGTCAGCGGAATTCAAAAGGGCAGATGAAGAGCTGGCCCATTTGAAGTCCGACTTCCAGATTCGCGTGCAGGCCAAGAAGCGCGAATTCTTGGAGTTGGAAGCCAAAGTCTACTACGGCATTTATCGCGAGGTAGAAGAGAGCGTCGCGATCTTTGCCCAGCGAAACGGCATCGGCCTGGTTTTGCGGTACACCAGCGACGAGATGAAGGCCGACGATCGGGCCAGCGTACTCCAGGGCGTGAACAAGCCCGTGGTATTTCAGCACCAGCTGGATATCACGTCGCACATTCTGAATCAGCTCAACGCCGGTGCAACGATGCCGCCGGCCAATCGTGGGTCGGTTCAGCCGCCGAACGGGACAGTTGGTGGTCCGATTCCGCCTGGTGCACCAACGGCCCAACGTCCGACGGGCCCCGTTGTTCCTGGAGCGCCGAATCGCACTCGTTAGTCTGCAATCGGTTGACCGTGATGTGGCGGCTGGGCGAATTTGCTCCAGCCGCTGGAATGACGACCACCTTCGAAGCGATGCAACCTTGACGAAAGCCTTGCGACACCAGCGAACGCTTGCTGGCCCGTGCACGGTGGCGGGTTTCGGTTATTGGAGCGGACGGGACGTGCAGGTGGAGTTTCGTCCCGCTGGCCCGCATAGCGGCATCGTCTTTGTTCGCCGCGACCTCGACCCGCCGCGGCGGATTGCCGCCGACGTTCATCACCGGATCGAGGTTCCTCGCCGCACAACACTGGCGGCCGACGGCGCTCAGGTCGAAATGGTCGAGCATGTGCTCGCTGCACTTTACGGATTAGCCATCGACAACTGTGAGGTCTGGCTCGATAGCTCGGAGCTGCCTGGCCTAGACGGATCGTGCCAGCCGTTGATTGAGGCGCTCGATGCGGTGGGCATCGTCGAACAGCCGGCGGTCCGTCGGCGCTTGATTGTGACAGATGTGACGCGCGTGGGCGACGACGAAGCTTGGGTTGAAGCCCGGCCGGTGCGTGGTGATCGACTGGCCATCCAATACAAGCTCGACTACGGACCAAACAATCCCATCGGGCGGCAGACAATCGAGCTGAATGTCAGTCCCAGTTCGTTTCGAACGGAGCTGGCCGCGGCGCGAACTTTTATTTTGGCCGAAGAGGCCCAGTGGCTGCGCGAGCGCGGCCTCGGTTCGCGTGTGACCAATCAAGATCTGCTCGTGTTTGGCCCCGAAGGGCCGATCGAGAACGAGCTGCGGATGGAAAACGAATGCGTTCGGCATAAGGCGCTCGATCTGGTCGGCGATCTGGCTCTGGCCGGATGCGACCTCGTCGGCCACTTTATCGCCCATCGCAGCGGACATCGGCTCAATGCCGAGCTGGTGAAGGTTCTGCTCCACGAGGGGCGAATCGAAGGGGAGTTGCGGAAAACCGCGTAACGAACATGCCCATCCACGTCGAACCAAGCGCGGTTGTCGATCCGCGCGCCGAGCTGGACGATGAGGTCCGGATCGGTGCGTTCTGCGTGGTCGGTCCCAAGGCCCGCATTGGCCGCGGCACGCATCTGATCAACAGCGTCACGATCATGGGCCGCGTGACCATTGGCCAGCACAACCGAATTTTTCCGGGCGCAGTCCTCGGTGGAGAGCCGCAAGACATCAGCTATCGCGGCAGTGACACCCAAGTGATCGTTGGCGACGAAAACATCATCCGCGAAGGCGTTACGATTAACCGCGGCACCGAAAAGGAAGACGGCGTCACGTCGCTCGGCAGTCATTCGTTCATCATGGCCGGCTGCCATATCGCGCACGATTGCCAGGTCGGCAGCCGTATCATCATGGCCAATGCGACGCTCCTCGGCGGCCATGTGCACGTGCACGACGATGCGACGATCTCGGGAGGAGTCGTCGTGCATCATTTCAGCACGATTGGCAGCTACAGCTTTACCGGGGGCCTCAGTCGCGTCTTGCACGACGTGCCGCCTTATATGCTGGCGGAAGGCAATCCCTCGCGTCCGCGCTGCATCAACATTGTGGCCCTGAAACGCCACGATTTTTCGGCCGACACCATCCGGGCGCTGGCCGAGGCACACCGGCTTATATATCGGGCGAAGGTCGGCTCAGAACACGCCCGCGAGCTACTGCGGAGCAGCGACCTACTCGTTCCGGAAGTCAATCACCTGCTCAGCTTCCTGCAGCATCAGCACGATGGCCGCAACGGTCGCGGCCGCGACCGCCGGAGGGCCGCCGCATGAGCTTGATTCGCGTCGCCGTGATTGGCGTCGGCCACTTGGGCCAAATCCATGCCCGGCTGCTACGCCAGGTTGCCGGCGCGGAACTCGTGGGCATTGTCGATCCATCGGAAGCCGCGCGGCGGGCCGTGGGGGTCGAACTGGGCATGGCGGCCTATGCCGATCACTCCTCGCTGATCGGAAAGATCGACGCGGCAATCATTGCAACGCCCAGCCGGCTCCATCATGGCGTGGCTATCGATCTTTTGAGAAACGGCGTTCATGTGTTCGTCGAGAAGCCCATCACGCTGAACGTGGGCGATGCCGACGAACTGATCAGAGAGGCATCCGCCCGTCGCTTGATTCTGCAAGTTGGCCACGTGGAACGATTCAATCCGGCCTTTGTTGCGGCAGCGCCACATTTGGCCGAGGCAAAGTACATTGATGCAGTCCGCTCGGGCCCGTTCACTTGCCGCTCGACCGATATCGGCGTCGTGCTCGACCTGATGATCCATGACATTGATATCGTGATGTCATTAGCCGATGACGAGATCATTTCGGTTCAAGCCCTTGGCGCAGCGGTGATTGGACCCAACGAAGACTGGGCTCAGGCCCGCTTGACCTTTGCCGGCGGCTGCATCGCAAACCTGTTTGCTTCCCGCGTTGCCTGGCATGCGCAGAGATCGATGCAGGTCTATTCCGGTTCGGGCGCCGCCCAGATCGACTTTGCGGCGCGCAGCGCCAAGCTGATGAGAATTGGGGAGCCATTTCAAGAGGGCCAACTCGATGTCAACGATCTCGATCCGGCCGCCAAAGCTCACCTGAAGGAGCACTTGTTTCAGGAATACTTGCCGCTTACCGACCTACCCGTCGCCGAGAGCAATCCACTGCTCGAAGAACAGCGGGAATTCATTACTGCCATCCGCAATGAAGCTGCGGTAAGCGTGCCCGGCACCGACGGGCGCCGTGCGCTGGACGTAGCCGAGCGAGTTTTGGCAACAATCGCCGCTCACCGCTGGGAAGGAGCGGCCGCAGGCGCCGTCGGACCGAGGTTTGAGGTCCGAGAGGCGGTTCTCAGAGGCCCACACTGGCGTCAATCAGTTCGCCATCGCAAGGCGGGCTAGAAACCTCTAGGCATCGTTAATCAGCTTTTGGCACGGCAGTTGCCTTTAGGGTGATTCGTTCCCGTGGTTTCGCGTTCTCGTCTGGAACGGGGCCGGAGATAGAGAAGAGAGCACTTGGTCTTCGGGGCCGGTTCAAAGAGGCACTTGGCAAGAAACAGGCGAGGCGTTCAGAAACCCAGTTTTCATTGGTATTTTCTGGATCTACACGCGAGTAAGGGAACGGAGAGAAGGCAGAGAAACGCAATCCGTCGCGTTTCCAAACAAGCAGGCGAGTTGGAGTCGGCAATGTCGGCTCTAACTCGCCTGCTGTTTTTTGCGCGTATCATTTTGCAACACATGTTTCAAAATGATACAATCTTCCAATAGGGGCTTTTGCTGATTCAAGGACGCTGGATCGGCATTTCGCTAGAATATTTCCCTTTGCGTTGCAACGCATCTTTCGCTCCGCGAGAATGGCCCGAGGGCAAGGTGCTGAGACAAGATAGCATTCGTCTTGAGTACCTTCTTTAGTGCTGTGCGTTTCAGAGTTTAGTGCAGGCGACGTTGCCTGCCCGCGGCTGTTTTCGGGGGTATCTATGACGTCATTTGCTGGCTGCCCGTGTTGGATGGTGCGCGCGACTGCTGTCGGCAGAATGATGCTGGCCGTGGCGTTGCTCGCCGCGTCGGCTTCGCACGTGAAGGGGCAAGTCGCTAAAAATCCGGACGAAAGCGAAAATAAGCCGCAAACCGGCAAGCTGACGGTCCCGGAACAGGGGATTTCGCAGGTTCGCCGAATCAATGAAGAGGTCCGCCGCGTCTGGGAAGACAACAAGCTGCGTCCCTCGGCTGCCGCGACGAATGGTGAATGGTGCCGGCGAGTCTATCTCCACATCCTGGGGCGCGTTCCCACGGTGCAGGAGCTGCGCGAGTTTTCG